>Ga0123332_1002319_pt1 | contig 18159 bp, 19 predicted proteins | sample BioC12SIPDNA_4_FD_89958 | JGI IMG/M metagenome (GOLD analysis project Ga0123332, IMG submission 89958) | Anaerobic biogas reactor microbial communites from Washington, USA - Biogas_R2_A C12 SIP DNA | ecosystem: Engineered > Bioreactor > Anaerobic > Unclassified | place: Washington, USA...
GCATCGTAACCCTCCTGGAGAAACTGCCGGACGTCGATGAACCCCGGGACCTGGGTTATCGCGAGGTAGTTCGGGGCCAGGACCGCGAGTTCGGCCTCGATCTCGTCCGCAACCGCCTTGAGCATCGACTCCTTCTTGCTCTGTTTGGCCGTATCGTAGCGGCGGCCCATAACAAACCCCAGATACGGTATCACCGACTGGAGGGGGGGCGGCGAGAGGAGGACGGTGACCCCGTGCATCTGCTTTCGGAAGAGCGGGAAGATGCAGATCAACTCGTTGCCCTTGAAGACCCCGTAAGGGAGGAAGGTGAAGCCGGTATGCTCCTCTGTAATCTTCATGAAGTTCCACTTGTGGAAGAGGCGGCCCGAGGCGCTCTCGTCTACAAACGTATCCCAGACGTCTCCATCATCAATAAGCCGCGTTGTCACCGCTTTCCCCCCCGCTTCTATCTCTCTGCTGATTCTGCCGAAGTATTCGTGACCTCGAATATATACGTTTCCTTCGGGGAGGACGGTCGCTCCCCGGTACCGGGTATCCTTTCCCGGGAAGGGGCGGCTCCGGGGGAATGACAATCTTCAAATCGCCCGGGACACCACATAACTTGCGTATTCATCCGTGGACGCTGGACTGCCCGGGCCTTGCCCGAGAAGACCTGCTTGCGGTCTCTCCACGGATCGGGATGGGCGACGCCGGCTGCCTGGAGCGTGCGGCCGGTCCTAGAGGAGATGAGAAGAGGAATGCAGGTTCGGGTCAGGGCGTTTGCCCGGTTGCGAGAGACGATCGGGGGAGACCTCACGCTGGAGGTCCCCGAGGGGGCGACGATGAGCCGGCTGCTTGCGGCGGTCGGTGAGACCTCAAAAGAGGCAGGGGAGACGCTCTTTGAGGAGAACGGAGAGCTTCGTGGATACGTGATACTGATGCACAACGGCAGGCGCCTTCGGCGTGCGGAGACCGGGACGCTTCCCCTCGCCGACGGCGACGAGGTCGCGCTCTTCCCGCCGGTGGCGGGCGGGTGACGGAGGAGACCGGAATGATCAGCGTAACCAGAGACGATTTTGACGTGAACGCCGTGATCGACCGGGTGAGACGGCCCGGTATGGGCGCCCTGGTCACCTTCCTCGGTGTCGTCCGGGACGACGGGATCGACGTGATGGAGCTTGAGGCCTACGAGGAGGTCGCGGTGAAGGAGATGGAGACGATCCGGGACGAAGCGTTTGAGCAATACCCGATCGAGGCCGTCGAGATCATTCACCGGGTAGGACGGCTCCGTGTCGGGGAGAAGATCCTCCTCATCGTCGTCGGCGCCGGACACCGGAAAGAGGCTTTTAGCGCCTGTGAGTACATCATCGACCGGATCAAGCAGAGCGTGCCGATCTGGAAGAAGGAGATCGGGAAAGACGGCGAGCGCTGGGTGCCGGGCGAGTCGTCCGGGGGCGACGCATGATCCGGCTGCAATCGTGCCGGAAGGCCTACGCGAAGGAGACCCAGCGGTGTATCCCGCCCGAAGTGACGCTCGAGCGGGCGAAGGCGAGACTTCCCGCGGCGGGGATCACCCGGGTCGCCGATATCACGAACCTGGACCGGATCGGCATCCCGGTCTTCTCGAGCATCCGGCCGACTGCCGAGGCGGGAGCGATATCGGTCTACAACGGGAAAGGCGCCACCCCCATCGAGGCGGAGGTCTCGGCGATGATGGAGGGGATCGAGCGCTACTCGGGCGAGATGGACGGCAGGGAGACCGTCATCGGACGGTACAGCGAGGTCTCGGCCGAAAGGACGGCGCTCGACCCGGCGGCCCTGATCCTCCCTGAGAGGGTCCCGGCCGATCTCGTGGTCCCCTGGGTCGAGGGCTACGACATCGTGCGGGACGAGGAGGTCCTCGTCCCGGCCCACGCGGTCTTCCACCCCCTCCCGCTGACCTGCGGCCGCCTCTTCCGGACCAACACCAACGGGCTTGCTTCCGGCAACACCCTCGAAGAAGCGACCTTCCATGCCCTGATGGAGGTGGTCGAGCGCGACGCCTGGTCGCTTGTCGAGGTGACCAGAAACACCGGCCCCCGGATCGAGGGGGTCGACGACGGTCTTGCCGCCGACCTGCTCGCAAAGTTCGCGGCCGCCGGCGTCGAGGTCACGCTGAAGGATATCACGAGCGATATCGGTATCCCCACGGTGGCCGCGGTCGCCGACGACGTGGTGCTCCGGGACCCGGCGCTGCTGACGATCGGGATGGGATCCCACACGAGCGCCCGGATCGCGGTCCTCCGGGCGTTGACGGAGGTCGCGCAGAGCAGGCTGACCCAGATCCACGGCGCGAGAGAGGATACCGATACTGCGGACGTCAGGAAGCGGATCGGCTACGACCGGACGAAACGGCTGAACCGGCACTGGTTTGCGGAGAGCGACGCGGTCGAGTTTGCGGAGATGCCGTCGTTTGACAGCGACGACTTCCTGACCGACATCCGCCACGTTACCGGCCGGCTCGCGGCGGCCGGGCTCTCCCGGGTGGTTGTGGTCGACCTCACCCGGCCGGAGATCGGCATCCCGGTCGTCCGGGTGATCGTGCCGGGGCTCGAGATGTATGCGATGGACCAGGACCGGATGGGGGGGAGGTGCCGTGACGCGCGGAGTCGTCGTCTTCCTCGGTCCCAGTTGTGACCACGCGACCGCCCGGGCGGTTCTCGACGCCGAGTACCGCCCTCCGGCGAAACGGGGCGACATAACCCGGGCCGTCGAAGACGGGGCCCGGATCATCGGGCTCATCGACGGGGTCTTCTTCCAGGACTGCGCCGTCGCCCACCGGGAGGTTCTCGCCGCGCTCCGTGCCGGGGTGCGGGTCGTCGGGGCCTCCAGCATGGGAGCGCTCCGTGCCGCGGAACTCGACAGCCTCGGGATGGAGGGCGTCGGGGAGATCTACCGGGCCTACCGGGAGGGGAGGCTCGTCGCCGACGACGAGGTGGCGCTCCTCTTCGATCCCGAGACGTATGTGCCGCTCTCCGAACCGCTCGTGAACATCCGGGCGACCCTGCAGGAGGCGCTCGCGTCCGGGGTGATCGGGGCCGATACCGCCCGGACGCTCCTCGACGCCGCCCGGGGCCTCTACTTCCCGGACCGGACCTACGATATGGTCGTCGAGGCGGCGGAAGGAAAGGCCGACCCGGAGGACCTCGCCCGATTTCTGGCGTTTGCCGGGGAGCATGCCGTCGACAGGAAGCGCGAGGACGCGCTGCTTGCGCTCGAATACATCAGGGATCTCGCCGGAGGCGTTGAACCGCCCGGTTCAATGGTCTCACCCGGGTCATCGTAGGAATATATCGCCGGCCGGACCGAGTTCTGTATACCGGCACGGGTTCACTCCCGGCGCAAAAGGGGCAGCGCGACGACCGGGGTGACCCACCTCCCGCCGTCGCACCCGGGAGTGCCGGCCGGACCACACAGATGTGCTCAAAGGAGCAAGTGCCCTGAAGATCGCCCGGGTAACGGCGATACCCACGCGAACGTCAGAAACCGGGCCCGCGACCGGATGCACCCCGGAACGGGACCCGCGATGCCGGCGGGGAGAAGAGCGTACCTCGTACACACCTATCCTGACCAGAACGATATCTCCCGGGGCGGCACAACCCCGGGAGGTCTCCCCGGCCGTCATCCATGCCACGCATCCGCTGCCTGAAGGGCTGCCGTTGCGCGTCCCGTCGTTGAGCCCCCGGCGAGAGCGGGGAGGTCCGCGAAGTCGCCGCGCAGCACTTTCAGGGCGTACTTCTCCCGGTCGATCTCCTTTCTCGTGCGGAACCCCAGCCGCCGGAGGACCTCGAGCGGCGGACACCATCCCTGCACGGCGTGCTGCAGAAGGAACGGCAGGACAAGACCCGGCAGGATCAGCCACCGCCGGTCACGGAAGACCCCAAGCGCAAGCCCCGTCATCCCGAAGAATGCCGCGTTCGCCTCCAGCGCCCGCTCGACGTCCCATTCGCGGTCCAGTTCACGGATTCGTCTGGTTATCGCGAAGTTGTCCTCTCCGGCAAACTGCCTGATACTCCCGGCGATCTCGCGATCGATCCGGGCGTTGATCCCGGGCGGCGTGTTCTTCCGCACCCTGTCGGCTGTCATACCCGATCACCTGCAGCGCGTGAACACACCCGATGGGGAAGAATGTTACGGCTCGGCGGCCCTGCGTGATCCTCTGACCGGGATGGCCGGCAGCACCGGGCAGGGGAGAGCATGCGGGACTTCACACGGGAACACATATATGTGTAAAAAATTATTTACATATGTTGACATTATCTTTCAGCGCCCTCCCCGAACTGGCGCGGCTGCTCTCCCTGCTCGGGAACGAGCAGCGGCTCGCCGTACTCGGGGCGATCGCGGCCGAAGAGAAGTATGCCCGCGAGATTGCCGAAGAACTCGAAATATCGCGCCCGCTGGCTGCCATCTACCTGCGGCAGCTGGAGAAATTCGGTCTCGCGGAGGGGGTCAGCCGGACATCGGACGAACCACCCTACCTCCGGAGGTACTACCGTGCGGTGCCGTTTGAGGTGGTGCTGAACCTGGACGTGATTATGTCATTAGAGAGGTCAAAAGATGAAACAGGATAGGTGGAAACTCTATCTGAAGGCGCTCTGGGGCGCCGTCATCGTGCTGCTCGTGATCAGCAGCCTTGTCGCCGGCTTGCTTGGCGGTTCGAACTCCTTGAATGCCGTGCTTGCCGGATCCGCCTACGTCATCATTAATCTTGGTATTCTGACGCTGCTCCTCATCATCGTCGTAAGGCTCAAGGAGTGGATCGAAGACCAGATAGCAAGTGCGGCGGGACAGAAGAGCGGTGCGGCCGGCGGGGAACTCCAGATGCTGCGGCAGTCAGTGGAACGGATCGAGGCGAAGGTGGACAGGATCGAGAAGGTCCTTGACGGGATCTCTGAGTGAGGTCGCCGTGTGCCCTAAAAAATGATTGGTGGGTGTATGAAGGACGTGCAGCGGCGCGTCTAAGGGCATGACAGACGAGGCGCAGGCAGGGTTCCATCGCGCAGAATGCCTGGCCACATAGTAGTAAGAATTCCTTACATAATAATGTTTATCTTTTATAACAAAAAATGTGTTTTGTAGCAACTTCCCGGTACCGAAGGTCGCTACCGGAAACCGCCCGCCTCCCGCCGCTTGAGCGAGAGCCGTTCTGCCAGCCATGCGATACGGTCGCGACGTGCCTCTTCATCCAGGTAGTGCCCCGCGTCGTACCACGCGATCGACTTCGGATCGCTCGCCCGCTCGAAGAACTCCCGGGACTGCTCCTCCGTGAAGACCTCGTCGCGAAGAGCGGACTGGAAGAGGAGCGCGGCGGGGGCGGCCCGGCCGACCCATACCGCCGGGTCGACCTCCGCGAGCGTCCGGCGGTAGTCGTCGAGCCGCTCGCCCTGCAGGTCGGGCAGGTTCACGGCGGCGACGTCGGCAAACCTCCCGGTGCCCGCCATCAGGACCGCGGCCGAGAGCCGTCGATCAACGCCGGCGAGCACCCCTCCGACGAGCGCCCCGAAACTGTGGCCGACGAACCCGATCCGGAGCGGCTCGACGTCCGGCCGCGCAAGAAGGAGGTCGACTCCCCGGCGAAGGTCAATCACCGTCCGGATATGCTCGCGCACCGCTTCCCCGGGGTCCGTAACCGCCCGGCCCCAGGCCGCTACCCCGTCATCGGCCCAGGGGGCATCGACCAGGAGGGAGACCGCACCCATCCCGGCAAGAGTCACGGCCTCGGCGAGGAACGTGGCCCGGCTCCCGGGCCCCGGGTGGAGGAAGAGGATGCCGGCGTGGTGCGACTGATCGGGGGTCGGGGCCACCAGATAGGCCCGGACCCAGCGGTCCGGAGCGGCCTGATACGTCAGGTCGCGGATCGTCACATCGATGCCGGTCGCCCTGGCGCCGGGCGGTTCCCCTGCGTCGTAGTCGAAGAGCGAGCGGGCGTTCTCAACGGGTCTTCCCATGATGCACCTTTTGGACCCGCCGGCTGATAAATTCGGCGCCCGCAGGGAGCAAGCGGCTACAGGCCTCTCTGCCCTGCTCCGAATGGAAGGTTTTTCTACCCTGGCACCCCTTCCTTCAAGAGGTGATTCTATGGCGATTGATTGGTATGAAGAGTTTGTTGACGTAACCCATACCCCCGGCCCGGACGAGCTGGTAGCCCTCTACTACTTCGAGCCGGCGGAGGGGATCAGCAGGGAGGAGGCGGTGGGGAGGATCGCGTCCGAGAGTTCGACCGGGACCTGGACCACGCTCTTTACCATGCCGCCCCGGATGCGCGACCTCCAGGCGAAGGCGTTCGAGATCGAGGGAAATTATGTGAAGATCGCCTATCCCCTTGCCCTCTGGGAGGAGGGGAACGCTGCCCAGCTCTTGAGCGGCATCGCCGGGAACATCTTCGGCATGAAGGCGCTCAACAATCTCCGGCTGATCGATGCCTCGCTCCCGGCCGACTACCTCCGGCACTTCAAGGGGCCGCACTTCGGCATCGAGGGGGTCCGGGAGATGATGAAGGTCCGCGGCAGGCCGCTCACGGGTGCGGTGCCGAAGCCGAAGGTGGGGTTCACGGCCGAGGAACACGCCGCGGTCGGCTACGAGACCTGGATGGGCGGGTTCGACTTTGTCAAAGACGACGAGAATTTGACCTCCCACTCGTTCAACCGGTTCGAGGACCGTGTCCGGGCGATGACGAAGATGCGGGATAAGGCCGAGCAGGAGACCGGCGACGTGAAGTCCGCGTTCATCAACATCACGGCCGATACCGGGACGATGGAGAAGCGGGCGAAGATGCTCGCGGACTCCGGCTGGAACTACGCGATGATCGACGTCGTGGTTGCCGGGACCGCCGCCGTCGCGACCCTCCGGGACTACTGCTCCGACCTCGGGCTCGCCATCCACGCCCACCGGGCGATGCACGCGGCATTCGACCGGGACGAGAAACACGGGATCACGATGCAGTTCCTGGCGAAGATGATGCGCCTTGTCGGTGTTGCGCAGATCCACACCGGGACAGCGGTCGGGAAATTGGTCGGCACGCGGGCGGAGGCCACCCTGCTTGCGGATATGCTCCGGGAGCAGCGCACGTTCGCCGTTGACCACATGGCCCTCGACCAGGACTGGGGCAGCATCAAGAGCGCGTTCCCGGTCTCGTCGGGCGGGCTCCACCCCGGCCTCGTGCCGGACATCCTCGATATCTACGGCACGGAACTCGTCCTCCTGGTCAGCGGCGGCATCCACGGCCACCCGAAGGGGACGCGGGCGGGCGCAGAGGCCACGATGCAGGCGATCGAGGCCTGGAAGGACGGGGAAACTCTCGACGAGAAGGCGAAGAAGGCCCCGGCACTCAGGGGTGCGCTTGAGAAGTGGGGCTACTATAAGCCCAAATAATCACTCTTTTCGTATCGACTCTGCGAGTCTCACGAGCCCTTCCCGGAACTCGTCGATGTAGCCCTGCATCGAGAGGCTGCCTTCGGGGAACGGGCAGTCGATATCGTAGAGCCGCTCGATCATCGGGTCGGAGGGGAGCAGGTCGACGGCGATCCCCGTCTCTTCCGAGGCCTCCGCCATCGCCTTGCGGAACGGCCCGATGCAGTAGGCGAGCCGGTGCCGGTAGGTCTCCCGGGTCTTCTTGAGGTACCCCTTCAGGCGGTAGACCTCGATCCGGTGGAAATCCCGCCGGATCCGCTCGTCCATGGTCTTGCCGAGCATGTAATGGTAGTTCTTGTAGGGGTACATCAACTCGAGCTCCGCGGGGACCGTCCCGCAGGTGCCGAAGATGACGATGTGGTACTCCTCCGGGGCGAGGACGCCGTCGATGAGCCGCCGGAAGAGTTTATGGCTCGGGCTCTGGCTGTAGGGTTTCCGGACGGAGCAGGGGAGGAAGAGGCCGATCTCCTTTGGCGCAACCACGTACTCGTCGATGATGAACCGGTAGGCGTCTTCAAACTCCTCCCGGTAGAACGGGGGGTCGAAGATCTCGATAGGGTTCCCGTGCCGGTCCCGGACGATTTCGACGACCCGCCGGGGGGCAGCCGCACCTCGCACTATCCGGTCCTCCTGCACGGAGATGCGTTCCTCATCAAGTCTCTACCGTTGGACCGGAAAGAGCAAAAATCTGACCCCGTCCTGACGCTTCACCCGCGGGATATCGGGGAGCCGGAGGAGCGCCCGGATGCCGAAAAGAGGCGCACCGGCTAAGACGACCCTTGATGCCCTGGCGGTTCACCGGGCTTCTCTGGCCCGGGTGCGGAGCAGCCGCTTCATCCCGTGCGGTCGGGGGCCGCACTGCCGGACCCCTGCGGGCAAAAACAGAATGTATAAATAGTATCATCCCATATACTCTGTATTGTTCGTACATACACGAACGATATGGCAACCGGCCCCGGGCCGGGAAGTTGCAGAACAAAAAAAAGGAGAATCAACCATGAATACCAAAGACTTCCAGAAGATCATCACCAACGCTATCGACAGCGAAGTAGAGTCGTATACCTTCTACAAGTCGGTCTCCGAGAGAGTCGGCGACGCAAGCCTCAAGACTCTCTTCCTCGACCTTGCCGAGGAGGAAAAAGGCCACCGGGAGTACCTGCAGGGCATTCTGCTCCGTGGTGCGGACGAGATGCGCTTCGTAGCGGCCCGTGACTACAAGGTCACCGACGCCATCGACGAGCCCGCGCTCTCGGTCGACATGAAGCCGCTCGACGGCCTGCTTCTCGCCGTCAAGAAGGAACTTCAGGCTGCACAGATGTATACCCAGCTTGCCGCCGCCTCTGCGGATGCAGGACAGAAGATGGTCTTTGAGCAGCTCGCGAACATGGAGAAGGGGCACAAGGCCCGGCTCGAGGATCTCTACACGAACATGGCGTATCCCGAGGCGTGGTAACCCCCGCCTCAAACCCTTTCCTCACCTCGCTCTTGTGCCGGCTCACCCGTTTTGCGTGCTCCCCGACGACGTTCTCTTTCTGCCGGCGCCGCCGCCGGACCGTCCCGGCGGCACCCGTTCACCCGGGACGATGCGGCGAACACTATATATGTCCATGAACGCATGCAGTGCAGAACCGTAAATCTGCGGGGAACGGCAGGGACCGGGAAGCCGGACGGCGGTGCAGCCGCTTATCTACCCGGACCTGCCCGGTCCATCTCCGCTGCTCCGGGGGTATGCCGGTATGCAGAACGTGATACTACGACAGAAGAAGACCATCCGGGATGTCGACGTGCGGGGGAGGCGGGTGCTCGTCCGCGCCGATTTCAACGTGCCGCTCGACGAAGACGGCACCATCGCCGACGACACCCGCATCCGGGCCAGCCTGCCGACGATACGCTACCTCTGCGAGCAAAACGCGCGGGTCATCCTCTGCTCCCACCTGGACCGGCCGAAGGGAGTGGTCGAGGAGCGGTTACGCCTCGCCCTCGTGGCGAACCGGCTCTCCGTCCTCCTCGACCGGCCGGTCGTCGCGCTCCGGGACTGCATCGGCCCCGAGGTGGAGAGCGCGGTCGCGGGGATGAGCGGCGGGGATATCGTCCTCCTCGAGAACCTCCGGTTCCACCCGGAGGAGCGAGCGGACGACCCGGCCTTTGCGAAGCACCTCGCCGGCCTCGCGGAGGTCTACGTCAACGACGCCTTCGGGGCCTCCCACCGGGCTCATGCCTCGGTCGTGGGCGTCCCGGAACACCTGCCGGCGGTGGCCGGGCTCCTGCTCGAAAAAGAGGTGAAGACCTTCAGGCGCATCCTGGAAGACCCCGAGAGACCGTTTGCCGCCGTCATCGGCGGGGCCAAGGTGAGCGACAAGTTAGAAGTCCTCGAGAACATCATCTCCCGGGTGGATCTTCTCCTCATCGGGGGAGGCATGGCGGCCACGTTCCTTGCAAGCCGGGGCTACGGGACCGGCATATCGCACGTCGAGACCGACCGCCTGGACGCCGTCAGGGCGATCTCCGCACAAGCGACAGAACTCGGTCTCCGCCTCCTCCTGCCCCGGGACATCGTCGTCGCGGAGAGGCTGGAGGCGGGTTCGCCGACCCGGGTTGTACCTGCAACAGAGATCCCGGACGGCTGGCTCATCGCCGATATCGGACCCGGGGCGGCCGACGAGTTCAGCCACGAACTGAGCAGATGCCGGACTGTCGTCTGGAACGGGCCGATGGGGGTCTTCGAGGTCCCGGCGTTTGCGGAGGGGACGCGCCGGATTGCCGCGACCCTCGCCAATCTCCGCGGCACCACGGTTGTCGGCGGCGGATCGACCGCGGATGCGGTGGTGCGGTTCGGGCTTGATGACCGGTTGACCCACGTCTCGACGGGCGGCGGGGCCGCGCTCACGATGCTTGCAGGGAGACCGCTTCCCGGCGTCACGGCGCTCGACGATGCGGAGGAGCCGTGAAACGGATCGGCATCCTGACGAGCGGCGGCGACGCCCCGGGGATGAACGCCTGCATCCGGGCGGCGGTGCGCACCGCGCTCGCCCACGACCTCGCCATTGTCGGGATACGCCGGGGGTATACCGGGCTCATCGCCGGCGATACGGTGCCGCTCGACCGGAAGGCGATCCGAAACACCATCCACCTGGGCGGCACGATCCTCGAGACCTCCCGGAACAAGGACTTTTACACCCGGGAAGGACGGCTCAGGGCGGCGGCGGCGATCGAGCGGATGGGGCTTGACGGCGTCATCCTGATTGGGGGTGAGGGGACGTTCCATGGCGCAACCCTGCTCGCCGCCGATACGGATACGACGGCGCTCGTGGGGGTGCCGGGGAGCATCGACAACGACGTCTACGGGACCGACTACTGCATCGGGTTCGATACCGCGGCGAACTGTGCCGTCCAGGCGATCGACCGCATCCGCGACACGGCCCGGTCTCACGAGCGTCTCTTCTTCATCGAGGTGATGGGGCGGACGGCCGGGTTCCTCGCGCTCGAGAGCGGTATCGCCGGCGGCGCCGAAGAACTGGTCATCCCGGAAGAAGAGGTCTCGATCGACCGGATAAGCGATCGCATACGTGAGGGGTTCATCGTCGGGAAGAAGAGCGCGATCGTGGTGGTGGCGGAGGGAGAGGCGCCGGGCATCTCCTTTCGGATTGCACGGGAGGTCGGGGAACGCCTTGCCTTCGACTCCCGCGTCGTCGTTCTCGGCCACCTCCAGCGGGGCGGGCCGCCGACGATGCGCGACCGGGTGCTCGGGAGCCTTCTCGGTGTCGCCGCCATCGAGGCGCTGCTCGAGGGCCGGAGCGGGTGCATGGTGGGAGAGAGAGGCGGCGACCTGACGTGCACCCCGCTTGAAGATACCTGGCAGAAGAAGAAACCCCTTGACGAGGACTTAGTGCGGATCTTTTCGTTCCTCTCGGAATAGGCGGGGTGCCCGGGCCGGAAGGTCCCTCGCCCTATGGGAACACCGCCCGGACCCCACCAAAAATGGGCAGGACGTTGAAAACTACCCGGGTGAATGATGCGGATGTATTTGCGAACGTTTCGCTGCTCTGTGGATCCCCTTATTTGTCCATGACGGCAACCAGTCTGCCTCTTACGCCGCCTGCTTTGAGTTTTTCCAGGCCCGCAGGGATATCATCGAACCCGATCTCGGTGACGTCCGGCTTGAGGTTGCCCGATGCCATCATCGTGTAGACGCTGGCGATATCGTCGACGTTGCCGCCCTGGCTGCCGAGTATGGTAACCTCTTTCGTGATCAGGGGCATCGTGTTGAGGGTGGTCTCCAGTTTTGCCATGCCGACCAGGACCACGCGGCCGTTGACGCCGACTGCCTCGAGGGCGTCCGCAGTTGTCTTACCGGCCCCGGCAAAGTCGACGATGACGTCCAGGTCGACGTGCTCGGCGACCTCGCTGATCGTTGAGTATGCGGCCTTGCATCCGAGTTTCATGGCCTCTTCCCGTGCGACGGGGTTCCGGGAAGCCGCGTATACGTTGGCGCCCTTGAGGACGGCAACCCGGGTGCCGATCTGGCCCAGGCCACCGATGCCGATGATCCCCATGTTGATGCCGGGCTTAGCCCCGCCCGCCACGGCTACCGCATGGTGGGAGGTCATCCCCGCGTCCGTAGCGGCCGCAGCATAGGGGAATGACACATTATCGGGAATCGGGACCAGCATCTCGACCGGAGCGGTCGACTTCGTGGCGTAGCCGCCGTCCCGGCCGTATCCCCCGCCGTATCCATCCTTGGTGGGCATGGGGCAGACGCCGACTCTATCTCCCACGTTGTATCCGGTGACGCCTTCGCCGACCTCGGTGATGACGCCGGCGTATTCGTGACCGATGATGAGCGGATACTTCATCAGCGCCAGCCACTTCTCATCCTCCATTGCGCCGACGTCCGAGTGGCAGAGCCCGCAGGCTTTCACATCGAGTGCTACGTAACCGGGTTTCGCGACCGGATCAGGTTTTTCAACAAGTCTCAGCGGTTTATGGGTGTAGGTAAATTCCCATCCTTTCATCATAGTTATGCTCTCCTCGTTTCAGCTGCTCCATCCTGTCCGGACGTGCAGTCTCGCGATCCAGCACCTACAATCACAATCCCGCCCAGATATCCGGTCATCCCATGACGTTTCCCCGGCGGCCGGGTTCGAGCGAAGATGCTGGTCGTTCCTGCCGTTGCCGGGGCGCGGGGTCCAGCCCGTCCGCCCGCCCGGCAGGGTTTGTTCGTCTTCTCTACGTTACCACGCAGACCAGCCGGCATCCGCCGGGACGACTGCGCCGTTGACCAGGCTCGCCTCGTCCGATGCGAGGAAGAGAGCCAGGTTCGCGATCTCCTCGGCCTTACCCATACGCGGGTTGGCCCCGACACCGGCGGAGACGAGTTCCATCCCCTCAGGGTGGCTGTGGGTCGTCCGGGAGAGTTCCACCATCTCGGTTGCGACGTAGCCGGGCGCGATGATGTTGGACCGGATGCCCTTCCTGGCATACATGTAGCCGGTGTTCTTTGCGAGCCCGAGGCTCGCGTGCTTAGATGCCGTGTAGGCGGCCCCGCTGTGCCCGCCGTGGGTCCCACCGATGGATGAGACCGTGACGAAGGCGCCCTTGTTGAGTCCCTCGGCGTCGCCGGGGTTCTTGAGCATCACGGGGAGCGCGGCGCGGAACATGTACATCGGGCCGTCGACATTGACGGCAAAGACCTGCTCCCACGTCTTATCGTCGAGGTCTCCGACCGGGGCCACCCTGTCCAGGCTGCCCGCGTTGTTGACGACGATGTCAAGCTTGCCGAACTCTCGGACGGCAGTCTTCACGGCGTTCTTGACGTCCTCTTCCTTCGCGACGTCGCCGGAGACGGCAATGGCCGTGCCGCCTTTCCTGACGACCTCGTCGATGACGCCCTGGAGTTTCTCCTTCCTCCGTGCAATGGCAATGACTTTCGCGCCTTCCGCGGCAAAGCGCTTCGTGATTGCCGCACCCATCCCGGAGCTCGCTCCAGTTACAATTGCTACTTTTCCCTCAAGTCTTCCCATGATAACTCCTCCTTTGCACTGGTATTCGGATCACTTCGAGTCGCAGGCGCGGCCCTTGTCAAGGCCGGTGATCCGGATGCCGCCGAACTGGCACTTGTTCTTGATGTTGAGGCCGATCAGGAGCGGCGTGATCTTCTCGATGATACAGGCCCGCTCGAGTTTGCCGCAGTCGACGACCTTGATCCCCGGGATCTTCTCGATCAGCGGGGTCACGAGCTCCTTGGCCGCCTTATCGTCGCCGGAAATGAGACAGTCGCAGTCGATCGGTTCGTTCAGCTGCATCCACCAGGTCTGGGAGATGTTGTTGAACGCACAGATCACCTTCGCGTCCGGCAGGATCGACTGGGACCGTTCCGCGGCGGACCCCTCGGGGAGGTCGATGTACTTCGTCGCCGACCCGCCGATGCAGGACTCCAGCGGTCCGGTCGCGTCGAGCAGGGGCTTTCCTGCGGCGCCTTCCTTGATCGAGAGCAGCGTGTCCTTCTGGGCCGCGAGCGGCACCGTGAGGACCAGGACGTCGGCGGCTTTCGCCGCGTCGGGGTTCGTGGCCGCCCTGATGTTCGGGATGTCGCCGAGAAGCTCCTTGACCTTGTCGACACCGGCCTGGGCTTTGTCAAGCGTCCTCGAGCCGATGATGACGGTCTCTCCTACCTGTGCAAACCGGAGGGCGATCCCGAGACCCTGACCCCCTGTTCCGCCGATTACTCCAATTGTCATGTCGTTCACCGTTCTGAATTTGTGTTTGTTCTCGTGTTCGTCTCGCTATACTTACATACAGGTGTAGCCACCGTCGACGACCGTGGTCGTCCCCGTGGTGTAACTCGCTTCGTCGCTTGCCAGGTAGACGATGGCCGGGTTCAGCTCGCCGTCCCGCCCGTTCCGGTTCATGGGGACCATGGCCTTCACGTAGGCCTGCCATTCCGGGGACTCGAGCGCGGACTTCGTCAGCGGCGTCGGGAAGAACCCGGGGCAGATCGCGTTCACGGTGATGTTGTACTGTGCCAGTTCGACCGCCATCTGGCGGGTCACGTTGACCACGCCGCCCTTTGCTGCCTGGTAACCGACCGTCGACGCCGTGGCGCCGACGAGGCCGTACATCGAGGCTGTGTTGATGATCCGGCCGTAGTTGTTCTTGACCATCACTTTCGCGAACTCGCGGGCCACCTTGAAGACAGCCGTGAGGTCTACGGCGATCGTCGATTCCCAGCCCTCGTCGGAGTACTCCAGGAACGGCGCCATGTGGGCGTTTCCCGCGTTGTTCAGCAGGATGTCCACTTTACCGTATTCCTTGACGATCTCGCCGACCGCGTTCTTGATCGACTCGGTGCTCGTGACATCGCACTGCACCGCCAGGCACCGGACGCCGAGGGCACGGATCTCCGCGGCGACTTCGTCCAGCTTCTCTTTTCTCCGTGCCATGATGGCGATGTCCGCACCCTGGCCAGCCAGGGCCTTTGCCATCTGCACGCCGATACCCGATGATGCGCCTGTTACGGCCGCAACGCGACCGTGTAAGTCAAACATTGGCATAGTTCTCTCCGATTGGTTACTCAAGAATTACTGCGGGCTTGATCAGATCTTTTGGCTTCTCGTGCATCAGCAAAAGGGCCTCCTCGATATCCTCGAAGTTCGTGAACCGGTGCGTGATCAGCCTGCTCGGGTCGATCCGCCCGGCCTTGACGAGGGCGGCCAGCCGCTCCATTCTCGCCCTTCCGCCGGGGCAGACATCCCCTTTGATCGTCTTGTTGGCGAGGCCTGCGCCCCATGCAGCGAGCGGAATGGGGATCGACTCGGCATGCTCCATGGCGTTGATGTTCCCGAGCGTGCCGCCGGGCTGCAGGACCTCGATCGCCTGGCCGATGGTCTCAACACCGCCGCCGGCCGTGATCGCGGCATCCACTCCCGCACCGTCGGTCAGGTCCATGATCTGCTTGACCGTATCGCCGTTGTGGTAGTCGATGATCTCGGTCGCCCCGTACGCTTTAGCGACCTGCACGCAGTTCGGCCGGCTCCCCACAGCGAGGATCCGTGCAGCCCCGAGCAGGTGCGCACCGGCGACGGCCATCAGCCCGACCGGCCCGATCCCGAAGACGGCGACCGTCGACCCGAGCTGGACGTTGGCCATCTCGGCACCGTAGAAGCCCGTGGTCATCATGTCGCCGATCATGACGGCCTGGTCCAGAGTCACCCCGTCGGGAAGCAGCGCGAGCTGGGCGTCGGCGTCGTTGACGTGGAAATACTCTGCGAACACACCGTCTTTCTGCGTGCAGAACGGCATACCGGAAGCCATCCCGTCGCAGTGCTGGGCAAAGCCCCGTTGCGAGGGGACACGCAGGTAGTTGGGGGTGATCGCGGGGACGATGACCCGGTCGCCGGGCTTGAAGTCCCCGACCTCGTTGCCTACTTCCTCGACGATACCGACAGCCTCGTGGCCCATGATGCGGTCGGGGGGCATGTAGTCGCCCATGTCGCCCCAGATCATATGCAGCTCCGAGGAGCACGGGGCGATGGCCAGCGGCCGAAGAATAGCGTCCCGCGGCCCGGCAACGGGCCTGTCTTTCTCGACCCATCCAATCCTGCCTTTACCAGTTCTTGCAAGGCCTTTCATTCAGTCACCTGTATATGATTGAAAGAAGAGTACGGCTGCCCATATAATTTCGTTTTACTGAGAATCACTAGGGTGCAAGATTTATATGATATTACGAGAGCCAGTCCCCCTGGCCCCTCTCTCAGCGATGAGCCCCTCCGGGGATCCCGACCCCTCTGGAGTACCGGTGCCGGTCACTCCCGCCGATCGCGCAGGTCGCTCGATCAGCGGATCGTATACCATGGATTGTCAGCGAATACCGGGGCTCGACGGCGGGCCGTTCCCGTCGCAGACCTCGGTGGAGACGTCGATCATAAGAGAGGCGAGCTCGCCCGAGGGGAGTTTGAAGAGGTAGTGCCAGATCCAGACGTCGTCTCCCTCCCGGTACTGGAGCGGCGGGAGGAAGACCGGGCGTTCCCGGGCAAAGCCCTGCTGGACGGCCTCCAACAACCCGGGTTCGGCGAGAGCGGGGAAGACATCCCAGACATTCCGGCCGATCAGCTCCTCCTTCTTGAACCCGAGGATCTTCTCGGCCGCCCGGTTGATGTCGTTGAAGACGAACCCCTCACCACCGCGGATCACCCCGTAGACGATCACGCCGTTGCAAGCGTTCTCGAAGAGCGAACGGTACCGCGTCTCCCTGAAGGTCAGATTCTTTCGCTCCCTGCGGTCGCTCGTGATATCCTTGAAGACGATGGCGAACTCGTCCGGCGGGCCGCCGTTCTCCTGCCGGATCGGGGTGAAGTTCACATCAAAGTAGGCCACGCCGGACTTGGTGCTCGGGATCTGCTCCCGCCTCATGCGGTCGAAGTCGCAGGCGAGCTCGATCTCGGCCACCTGGCCTGCATGGACCAGCGACTCGAGCGTTCCCGGGGAACAGGCCAGGGTGAAGATGCTCGCGGCGGAGAGCTGCTCGAAGGTGTACAGCCCGAGGATCCTGAGCGAGGCGGGGTTGGCGTTCAGGATAGCCCCATCGGCGGCGAAGATGATGATCCCGTTTGGAACCGTCCCGAAGAGGGTCGCGATCTTCCACTCCGAGTTCTTCAGGGCGATCTCGATCTTCTTCAACGCGGTGATCTCCCGGAGGGTGACCAGGATCTCCGGGCTCTCGGTCTGCGAGACGATCGGCGCGAAGTTGACGAGATAGATCCGGTCCGTTCGCTCGTCGATCAACTGTATCTCCTCGAGGTAGGTCTCCGATTGGTGGATTCGCTCGATGTTCCGCCGGACCGCAATATCAGAGAAGATCCGGAGGTCGAGATCGAAGAGCGGAACCCCGATCAGGTTGTGGCCCGACCGGATGCCGAGGGTGGCGATGAAACTCGCGTTCACCATGCAGATCCGGAGGTCGGCGTCCAGGATCGCCAGCGCATTCGGGGAATGGTCGAAGATCTCACGCAGGGGCAGGCGGTGCGACCGCCGGTAGAGCTTCTTCTGGCCGAACCGTTCCATGTAGACGTCGCCGTTCGCGGCAAGGAGTTCGAGGTATTTGGCGGCGGAGACGCGGGTGATGCCGAGCTCGTGGGCGACTGCCGTCACGGACATCCCTGTCGTCGCGTGCTCTTCGAGCAGGTCGAGGATCCGGGAAAACTGCTCCTGGTATCCGGTCGCGGAGTCCGTCATGCCGCACCCTGTATCTCGCACAGCCAACCTTGTTGCCGTGATGCCGGGAACGATAGAATTTCAGTGGACATCGTACTTATGACAGGTTGTCGCCCTCACTCTGCAAAATACTTTCTCGTGAGCATACTCCGCCCGGTCGCTTTCCAGGTCACGGACACGACTCCGGGTCCATCGTCGTGATGCCGGAGGCGGAATCGATTCGCATGCGGACTGCCCCGCCCTGAAGGGTGGGGCTTCCCGCTCCGCCACCTTCACCCCCGCAGGATAAAGGTTTCCCTATTGGAGATCGGGGTATACCTGCCACGTATGTTGCGGGAACTGCGGGAGAAAGAGGGTCAACTGCAATAGCAGAGATGCGAAGATTCGGCGTGATCCGGGGGGTCGGATGGGCAGTACTATCCTCTTGCGGTGTTCAAGAAGACAGCAGGGGAAAGAAACGGTGTATCCCGGGAACGGAGATGGACCGGGAGAGCCCTTCCGGGAAATTCGGATAGGCTGTCC
>Ga0123332_1002321_pt1 | contig 18157 bp, 15 predicted proteins | sample BioC12SIPDNA_4_FD_89958 | JGI IMG/M metagenome (GOLD analysis project Ga0123332, IMG submission 89958) | Anaerobic biogas reactor microbial communites from Washington, USA - Biogas_R2_A C12 SIP DNA | ecosystem: Engineered > Bioreactor > Anaerobic > Unclassified | place: Washington, USA...
CCTGACCTCCGCGGAGGACGACCAGGTGAGAAGGGACGCTTCCTGGTGCATCGGAAAACTGGCCCTGATGAAGCTTGGGGACGCCCGTTCCGTGGATAGGCTAATCATGCTCACCACCGACCTTGATCCTGAGGTGAGGGCCAACGCAGCCTGGGCCCTGGGGGAGCTGGCAGGCCTGCAGATCGGTGACTCCCTCTCCATCGAGGCGCTGAACATACTTCTCACGGACGATGACCGGGAGGCGAAGGGCATGGCTGCCTGGGCCCTGGGCCGCATGGCCGAGAAGATGAGGGTGACCTCGCCCAGCTCCATCCCCTTGCTTCGTAGTCTGCTACAGGAGAAGAGCGAGTACCTGCGCAAGGGCGCCCAGTGGTCCCTGGAGCGCATCGAGCGGCTGCACCCGATTTGATGGGAACGGTTAAATCGTTAGGCATGCAATGCGCTAGGGTATGCCTCTCGAGAACAGGTTGAAAGTGGGATTGGTCCAGATGGCCATGTCCTCGGACCAGGGAGAGAATTTGCGCAAGGCGGTGAACATGGCCGAGGAGGCCGCGGCGAGCGGCGCCCGGATCATCTGCCTTCCCGAGCTGTTCACCACCCCTTACTTCCCCAGGGAGGAGGACCCCCAGGGAACCGGAGAGAGGGGCGGGCTGCTCGCCACAGTTCCTGGCATGGTCACCGATGCCCTGTCCCAGCTGGCCCGGGGGACCGGGACGGTGGTGGTCGGGGGTTCTATCTACGAGGCAGCTGAGGACGGGATGTACAACACCTCCGTGGTCCTCGACACGGACGGCAGGATGCTGGGAAGGTATCGCAAGACCCACATCCCCCACGACGATCATTTCTGGGAGCAGCATTACTTCAAACCAGGGGACACGGGATTCCAGGCCTTCCGGACCTCCCTGGGAAGAGTATCCCCCTTGATCTGCTACGACCAGTGGTTCCCGGAGGCGGCCAGGTGCTGCGCCCTGCTAGGAGCGGAGATCATATTCTACCCTACGGCCATCGGCACCGTGCAGGGTGTCGAGCAGGCGGAGGGAGACTGGCAGCAGGCCTGGGAGAACGTGATGCGCGGACATGCCATAGCCAACGCCGTTCCGGTATGCGCGGTCAACCGGGTCGGCACGGAGGAGGACTCGGAGTTCTTCGGCGGCTCCTTCGTGTGCGACGCCTTCGGTAAGACATTGGCGAGGGGCGGAAGGGGGGAGGAGGTCGTTCTGGCGGAGATAGACCTGGAGCACGGCAGGAGGATAAGGGAGGGCTGGAGGTTCTTCCACAACCGACGGCCGGAGTGCTACGGAGCGCTGGTGGGGAAGGTCTGAATGGCTGGTGAGATGATGAAAGGAACTCCTCTGTCCAATGGTTATCACATGCCTGCTGAATGGGTGAAGCACGACGCCACCTGGCTATCCTGGCCCAAGAACCCCCTGACCTTTCCGCCGGAGGTCATCGATGAGGTGGAGGGCGTCTACGCCCAGATGGTCGCCGCGCTCAGCGAGGGGGAGCTGGTCAAGGTCCTGGTGGACGACGAGGCCATGGAGGAAAGGGCCGCCGGGATCACGGAGGGGGCCGGGGCCGATATGTCCAGAGTGCGATTCCTGCGCATAAGGAGCGCGGACGTGTGGATCAGGGACTACGGCCCAACATTCCTGCTGCACCGGGACACCGGAAGCAAGGCCGCGGTGAAGTGGGACTTCAACGCCTGGGGGGCCAAGTACGACGACCTGCTCTACGACGACATTGCCGGCCAGCATGTAGTGGAGAGCTCCGGGGTCCCCTATTTCAAGCCGGGCATCGTGATGGAGGGGGGGTCCATCGACGTGAACGGGAACGGACTGGTGCTCACCACCGAGCAGTGCCTTCTGAACAGGAACCGCAACCCGCACCTCGACCGCCGGCAGATCGAGGGATACCTCCGAGACTACATCTCCACGCCGGACGTTATCTGGCTTTCCTCGGGCATCGAGGGGGACGACACCGACGGGCACATCGATGATTTCGCCCGCTTCAGCTCCCGGTCCTCGGTACTGTGCGCCCATTCGGAGAGGGGGGAGAACGCCCCGGTGCTAAGGAGGAACTGGCAGCTGCTGGAGGAGTGCCGGGACCGCTTCGGCCTGGACCTGCAGCGCCTGCCCATGCCCGAACCCCTGTACCTTGCGGAGGAGGACAGGAACCTTCCGGCCAGCTATGCCAACTTCTACATCGGCAACAATGTGGTGCTTCTTCCGGTGTTCGGGGATCCCGCGGACCGCCTGGCGATCGAAATAATGTCCTCGCACTTCCCCGGCCGGGAGATCGTGCCCATCGTGGCCAGGGAGCTCGTCTACGGCTATGGCGGCATTCACTGCGTTACCCAGCAGGAGCCCACCGAGCGCGGCTGAGGGGTGTAATCCTGCAGGAGCTGGCCTCCCTGCCAGTCGCAGCGCCTCCCCATCAGGAACACCTGGTCCGATATCCTCTGCAGCCCGCCAGGTTCCGTTCCGCCGACTATCACCGTGAAGATGCGTGCGCCCTGCCTCTCCTTCAGGCAGTTCCAGTCGTGAAGGCAGCCCCGGTCCTTGATGCGGGCCAGGCCGTCGGTGATGAAGAGGATATCCGCCCCCTGCCAGTCAGGGTCCTGCAGGCATTCGATGCCCTTGCGCAGGGCCGCGTCGAAGTCCGTGCCCCCGCCGAAGGTGCAGCACAGGAAGTCCAGGAAACGGTCGGATCCGCGCCCTCCGGTCAGGTCGTAGCTTTGCACGTCCACCGAGAACATGAGCACGCGCAGGGGCCTGCGCTCCTCCACCAGGCCGCGGGCCAGGGAGAGCAGCAGGGCCTTGGACGCCAGCTCCGGCTCCCCGCTCATGGACCCCGAGGAATCCAGCAATGCCACCACCGGCCCCGCCCTCTTCCTCACCCCGTCCGAAAAGTTGCGGCCGCGCAGCTGGTATGTGAGCAGGCGCCTTTCGCACATGCGGGCGTAGAAGAGCAGCTTGAGGCGCTCGTCCGCCAGGTTCACCATCTCCTGCGGGAGCATCCTCTGCAGGTCCCCGGAGAATCGCAGCGAGTGCGTCTCGGTGCTGGAATGATGGTTCGAGGAGGAGAGCCTCTCCCGCTCTCCGTCCCTGCGGCCCAGCAGCTCGGCCAGGCGCTCCATGTCCGGATGATCGCGCAGCAGGGAGGCATACCTCTCCAGGTCCTCCAGGGCCTTGCGGTGCAGGTCCACGCGGTGCAGGTCCCAGCCCTGCCCTGGCAGCAGCCTCTCCAGGCTCACCATCGTCTCGGCGTCCTTCATGAGCCTCTCCAGGAGGGGAGCCAGGCTGCGGTCCAGGGCCCTAGCCAGCATCCGCAGGAGGAGGACCAGGGTCCTCCTCTGGTCCGGGGTGACGGTCATTTCCGCCATGCCATCCGGGCTTTCCAGCAGGGCCCTCAGGAACGCCGCGAGCCGATCGCTTTCTCCTTCCTCCAGTTCGGACAGGTCGGCCTCCAACAGCCCGGTCACGGAACGCAATACCTCGGGCAGCAATCGCCTCAGGACCTCCGGCACCATCCCCGGGCGTTCCCGGGCCAGTTCGCGCGCGTCCCGCCATGATCGGCTGTCGGCCAGCGACGACATGATCAGTCCGGGCATGTCCTCGGAGGCGGGGATCGCCTCATGGAGCAGGTCGGCGGCCATCATGGCCGCCAGGAGCTCCCGGTCCCTCAGGGGGACCGAGGATGGCGTCGACAGGGCCTCCCGGACCTCTGGGGCCCCCAGGACCTCCAGCATGCTCAGGCCCGATCGAAAGGAGATGCCATCACCCCTTGAGTCCCGCTTCCACGTCCCTTAGGGAGCGCTCGATCTCCGCCAGCGAGTCCAGGCGTCGGTCCTGCCGGGCCAATATGTCCCGGCGGTCCCTTCCGCTCAGCCAGATGTTCCCTTCCAGCCTGCGCTGCAGCTCCCTCCTCTCCATCTCGTGAGAGCCCCTGACCTTCTCGTAGACGGCCCTCAGTTCCTCCCATTCCCGGGAGTAAAGACGCTGCTCGGCCCCTCCCCTCAGGCAGGTCACCTTCCAGCCCCGGAGGTTCTCCAGGACGTGCAGCAGTTCGGCCATGTCGAACTTGCGATAGGAGGGGTTGACCCCCTGGGCCTCCCGGGCGTAGGGGTCCATGTACATGTGGTTGGGGAAGGATTCCCCGTGCCGGCACAGCTCCTTGGCGGTCATGAAGGTGGAGCCGCAGTCGTAGCAGCACACCGGCCTGGGGAATCGGGTGTCCGAGACCGAGCGCTCCTTGGCCTTGGCCATCAGCGACAGCAGCTCCTCGCTGCTGGAGTGCAGCCTGCGCAGGTCCACCCCTCCGCTCCCGGTGAGGTCGATCAGCATCTCCCTCAGCCCCTCCTTCTGCTCAGGCCGGTCCCACAGCATGTGCTGGAGCAGGGGCAGGAAGGTCAGGTCCACGGACCCCCGGCCCAGGGCCGCGGCCGCCGTGCGCAGCACCATCAGGGTCTTGTTCCAGCGGCGGTCGGAGACATAGACGCCCTGGGATCGGAAATGCTTGCGCAGGCTGAGATAGGCCTGCAGGACCTCCTGGTCCACCTCCACCTTGACTGCATCGGCCTTCACCGCGGCTATCTCCTCCAGGGTGATGTTGGACCCCCTCCCAGAGCCGTTGGTGGATGTCAGTACCTTAAGGAACCCCTGCTCGTCCTGCACGTTGGTCACGAAGAAGCGGTAAAGGAAGCGGTCGTAGAGGGCCGCCAGCCCCTCCTCGTCGTCCGGAAGCTCGTTCGAGGCCCCGTACACGGAGAGTATCGGAACCTCGGTCACCTCGCTGCCGTTGTGGAAACGGCGCTCGTTGAGTATGGTCAGCAGGCTGTTCAGGATTGAGGAGTTGGCCTTGAAAATCTCGTCCAGGAATGCTATGTTGGCCTGCGGCAGGTATCCCTCCGTCCGCCGGCGGAACTCGTCCCTCTGCAGGGAGCTTAGGGAAAGTGGGCCGAACACCTCCTCGGGGGAGGTGAAGCGGGTGAGCAGGTAGTAGTAGAACGATCCGCCCTCCAGGCGCTCGCATATGACCTTGGCCATCTGGCTCTTGGCGGTGCCCGGGGGGCCGATGAACAGGACATGCTCGCCGGAGAGCATGGCCAGCAGCGCCCCGGCGACCTCCTCCTCCCTTTCCACGAAATGGGAGCCCACCTCGCCCATCAGCCGATCGAGCCTCTCGGACAGCCTGGATGGCTGGGTTGACTGCTCATCCGCGTTCATCATAGCACCGGGAACTGGTCCTCACAACAGTGGTAGCAGGATTTATAAAATCGTAGCGGAGGGTCGATACCGATAAGTGTTGGTAGCGCTGATAGCTTAGTTCGACCATGGAGCTGGGGCTGGGCATCGACACCGGGGGCACGTTCACAGACGCGGCCATGCTGGACCTGCGGGACAAGCGGCTGCTGGGATGGAGCAAGAGTCCCACCACCCGCCTGGACCTGGCGCAGGGGATCTCCGACGCGGTGTCCGCGCTGATGAGGGAGCATCGCTTCGACCCCTCCAAGGTGCGGCTCGTGGGGCTCTCCACCACGCTGGCCACGAATTCCATACTGGAATCCCGAGGGGGCCGGGTCGGCCTCATCGGAATCGGGTGGGACACGGACGACCCCGCCCGGCTGGGGGCCGAGCGCCTGGCCTTCGTGAAGGGCGGCCACGACAGCCGCGGCCGGGAGATGGCCCCCCTGGACATCGAAGGCCTGCGGGACTCCATAGCGTCCATGTCCGGAGAGGTGGACGCCCTGGTGGTCTCCTCCATGTTCAGCGTCTATCAGCCCCAGCATGAGGAGAGGGCCAGGAGGATGGCCAAGGAGGAGGCCGGGCTGCCGGTGGTGGCCGCCTGTGAGCTCAGCGGGGAGCTGGGAGTGGTGGAGAGAAGCGTCACCGCGGTGCTCAACGCCCGGCTGCTGCCGGTGGTGTCGGACCTCCTGGACAGGGTCGAGGGGGCCCTAAGAAGGGCGCGCATCGAGGCCAAGGTCATGGTGCTCAAGGGAGACGGCAGCATGATGCCGGTGAGCGCCGCCAGGGAGAGGCCGGTGGAGACCGTGCTCTCCGGCCCGGCGGCCTCTCTGCTGGGCGGTGCCAGGCTGGCCGGCCTGGATGACTGCCTGGTGGTGGACATGGGCGGGACCTCCACCGACATCGCCCTGATGGACGGCGGTTTCCCGCGCATCGCCCGCGAGGGGGCCGCGGTGGCCGGCTGGCGCACCCGGGTGAGGTCGATCGACGCCACCACCGTGGCCCTGGGAGGGGACTCGGAGATCAGCTCAGACCTGCAGGGGGACATGCGCATCGGACCGGAGCGGGTTCTGCCCTTGGCCCTGGCCGGGGAGCTGAAGAAGGAGCTTCCGCGCATGATCATGGAGCGGCGGCGCACGGACTTCCTGGTCATCGCCAACGGACCTCATGGATTGGACCAGGGAGCGCTGCGCATCTACCGGAAGGTGCAGGAGCTGGGGCTGTGCGACGACGACGAGGTCCGGGAGGCCCTTCCGGACCTCTACCTGGTCAAGGAGAACGTGGCCAAGCTGGTGCGCGGCGGATACCTGCTGAGGACCGGTCTGACCCCCACTGATATTTTCAACCTGGAAGGGCTGTTCCGGATCGGTTCCCTGGAGGCCTCCCGGGCTGGGGTGGAGCATTACTCCGAGGGCACCAAGATGGACGTTGGCGCCTACTGCTCCCGGGCCATGCACCGCATGGTGGGAAGGCTGGCCGAGGAGGTGGTCCGCAAGGTGGTGGCCGGAGAGGTGGGAAGCCTTCCGGACGACAGGGCCGTGGACCACCTGCTGCGGATCGCGGCCGGAGAGCGACGGGCGGGTTCCTTCCGCCTCGATCTGAAGCTCGACCGGCCCCTGGTGGGCCTGGGAGGGCCGGCCAGGCTGCTGATGCCTTCCCTTCGCCAGGCCCTGGGGGCGGAGGTGGTTATTCCCGAGGGATGGATGGCCGGGAACGCCGTGGGCGCGGTCTGCTCCCGCATCTCCGAGACATTGACCCTGAGGATACAGCCCCTGGTGGACGGGCAGTTCCAGCTGGTGACCCCGTTCGGCGATTCCCAGGACTACAGAAGGGCCGAGGAGGCCATAGCCCGGGCCAAGGACCTCGCCGGGCAGCACGCCTGGGGCAAGGCGGACCGCGCGGGGGCCAGGGACATAGCCCTGCGTGTGGACGTGCAGGAGGTCCGCTTCAAGGACCAGAAGGGCATGGACCACCTCAATTGGATCGAGGTCACCGCCCGGGCCACCGGGGAGCCCGGATGAGGGCAGTGATTATTAACCATCGAACCCTTTTTCCATCATGGTCGCCCCCAAGGTATACTTCACCGATATGCACACCTGCCAGGACAGAAGCCTCCTGCAGAAGATGGAGAGGCTGCTGCGCCGGGCGGGCCTGGAGCGCTTGGACCTGGACGGGAGGATGGTGGCCATCAAGCTGCACATGGGCGAACCGGGGAATTTGGCCTACGTGCACCCCAGCCTCGCGGCCGTGCTGGTGCGCATGATCAAGGAGAGGGGCGGCAAGCCCTTCCTGACCGATTGCAACACCCTGTACCTGGGCGGGCGGTCCAATGCTGTCGACCACCTCAGGAGCGCCATGGAGAACGGCTTCAACCGCATCGCGGTGGGCTGCGACGTGATCATCGCCGACGGGCTGCGGGGCAGCGAGCACCGGGAGGTGCTCATAGAGAAGGAGCTGTGCCGGACGGCGAAGATAGGCAGCGCCATAGCCGACGCCGAGGTGGTCATCTCCCTGAGCCACTTCAAGGGACACGACCTGACCGGGTTCGGCGGAGCCCTGAAGAACCTGGGAATGGGCAGCGGCAGCCGCTGCGGCAAGCTGGAGATGCACGCCTCCTCCAAGCCCGAGATCGACCGCAAGAAGTGCGTCGGGTGCGGGCAGTGCGTCAGGAACTGCCCGGAGAGGGCCATACGCCTGGATGAGAAGAAGAAGGCGGTAATCGATCACCAGCGCTGTGTCGGGTGCGGACAGTGCGTGGCGGTGTGCCGCTTCGGCGCCCCGGAGGCCGAGTGGGAGGGATCCTCGGAGATCGTGAACAAGAAGATCGCCGAGTACGCCTACGCGGTGATGAAGGGCAAGCCGGGGCTGCACGTCAGCGTGATGACCCACATTTCCCCTAACTGCGATTGTTGGCCCTTCAACAGGGCGGCCATAGTCCCGGACGTGGGCTTCGCCGCCTCCAGGGACCCGGTGGCCCTGGACGTGGCCTGCGCCAGGCTGGTCAACGAGGCCCCGGTGATAGAGGGAAGCGAGCTGGGCGGCAAGGACTGCGGCAGGGGGGACAAGTTCAAGGCGCTCTATCCCAACACGGACTGGATGGCCGGGGTGGAGCACGCGCAGAGGATCGGACTTGGGAAAATGGAGTACGAGCTGGTCCGTTTGGATTGATGTAAAGGATATTATTGGCGATCGCATTCCACGTTCATGGTCGACTTCCGTCCCTTCCGGCCCTTCATCCCGCGCCTCGGGAACGGCGAGGGCATGATCGAGAGGGTCTCCCCGCCTTACGACGTCATCTCCGCAGAGGAGCTGGCCCGGCTGAGGTCCAACCGCTTCAACGTCACCAACATCACCCTGGGTGGGGTGGACGGGGACTACACCGCCGCCGGGGAGGCCCTGCGCTCCTGGATAGAGGAGGGCGCCCTGGCCCAGGATCGCCGGGAGGCCTTCTACACCTACAAGCAGACCTACTGCGAGGGGGAGCACTGCTGGCAGAGGACCGGGATCATCGGGCTGCTGGCCGCCAGGGGGTATGCGGAGGGCGTGGTACCTCACGAGGAGACCTTCCCCAAGGTCAAGGAGGACCGCCTGAACCTGCTGAGGGGAACGGAGACGCATTGCGAGTCGATATTCGGCATTTTCGATCACCTTTCCCCCAAGCTGAAGGACCGCATCGAGGACCTGGAGACCAAGGTCCTGGAGTTCACCGACCCCCAGGGGGTCAGGCACTGCCTGTTCCGGGTGTGCGACCAGGAGACCGTGGCTGGCATCACCGAGGAGCTGAGGGGCAAGACCGTGCTCATCGCCGACGGGCATCATCGCTTCGAGACAGCCTCCCGCTACGCCCAGGAGAACGCCGGGGACGAGAGCAAGGGGTTCGTGCTGACCACGCTGGTTCCATCGAACGACCCCGGGCTCCTGGTCTTCCCCACGCACCGTTTGGTCCGCGAGCTGCCCATGCCGCCCCAGGACTTCCTGGCGCGGTTGCGCGACTTCTTCGATCTGGAGGAGGTGGCCTCGCCGAGGGAGCTGGCCGGGGCGCTGGAGGGAAGGGGGCCATCGGACCTGGGACTGGCGGTGGGCGGAAAGGCCTACGTGGCCCATCCCAGGGAACTGCCCCAGGACCCCATGTGGGAGCTGGACTCCTACGTCTGCCAGGAGTGGGTGCTAAGGGGCGGAATGTGGAAGGAGGAGCCCAAGGTGGTATACGAGCACGACACAACGAGGGCCCTCGGACTGCTGGACCAGGGATACCAGTTGCTGGTGCTGCTGCGACCGCCCTCCCTGGACAAGATATGGGAGCTGGCCGGGCAGGACCGGCGCATGCCCAAGAAGTCCACCTACTTCTGGCCGAAGATGTGGTCCGGTTTCGTGTACTACCGCATGGCCTGACGGCTACTTCCGGCGACGCATGGCCAGGACCACCAGGGAGACCAGTATGAGCGCCGCAGCAGCCAGACCAATATAGGGAAGCGGGCTGCCGCCGCCGTTCCCGGGCGCCGCACGCATCACCGTGTCCTCCAGGACCAGGTCCTCTCCGGCTTCGACATGCGCCATCACCATAAGGTCAAGGTAACCCGCCCTGCTCAGGTTGAGCACATGGTTCCCCGGCGGAAGCACCAGCGAGAAGCCGCCATCGGAAGAGGTCGACACCTGTTGTTCGCCCCAGGATACCATAACGCCCTCCAGCGGCGCTGAGCCTTCGTCGACCACCCTCCCGCTGACCGTGGCGTTCGGACCCTCGGTGGTGAAGTTCCATCCGAACCCGGAAAGGGAGTTCCCGGACAGGTCCGAACCGGATACGGCCACCTCGTAACCCGTCCCGAACTCCAGATCCAGGTCGATCAGCAAGGTGCGGTCCTCCCAGGTGCCGTTCACCGCCTCCCCGTTCACGGTGACCCAGACCGAGCCATGGTCCATATCCTCCGAGAAGGTGACCTCGATGACGCTGTCGTGCTCTGCGCAGGAACCCCGCGGGGACCAATCCACCACCTGGGGCGGAGCGATGTCGGCGGGAATGTCGACGCCGGAAATGCCGGTCAATGGGAGGGGGTCCTGGGCTCCGCCGGAGAGGTCGTACGGGAGATCGACGACCCCGTCCTCATCGACGTCGGGGGAGAGCCAGTCTGCCCAAAGGTTGCCCGAGCCCAGCGACCAGGAGTTGCCCTCGGCCGCACAGTGCGCCTGGGGCCGCAGCGGAGAATACTGCCTGCCGGAGTCCTTGTTGAAAAGGAAGGCGTTGCCGTGAATGACATTGCCCGTACCGGCCTCCAGGTACACGCCCTCCAGGGCGTTGGAGTCGAACAGATTGCCGGTGACCGTGCAGTCGACGGCTCCCCTGATCTCCAGACCGTATCCCAGATTGTCGGCCGCCAAGTTGCCGTCCAGCAGCAGGTCCAGGCAATCGGCGCCCAGGAAGATGCCGCTTCCCCCACCGGAGCGGAAGCTGTTGTTCAGTAAAAGGGAGCCGTAGATGGATATCAGGTATGCCCCCTGCCGGAGGGAGCCCTCGACGACATTGTCACTGATGACTATCCCGCTCATCCTCAGGGCTGGGGTGGAGGCGGCTCTGATGCCCACATTGCACAGGGATAGCCAGTTGCCCTGGACCAGCGCATCCTTGACCTCGCCGATGCCCAGGTATATGCCCACGGAAGAGCTCTCACGATCGATCCTGAGCAGGGTGTTGTTCAGCACCTGGTTTCCCTGGCTTTGACCTATCTCGATGCCGAAGGCCCCGTCCGCGATGATGTTCTCCAGGACGGTGTTGTGGTCCGCGCCGGCCTCCAAGACTATCCCCCGGGTGTTGTTGGACAGCAGGTTGCCCCGGACCTCGTTCCCGGTCCAGGCCACCCGGATCCCGTAGAGGCAGCCCTGTACCTCGTTCCCGACGATCTGCTCGTCGGTCCCCAGGCTCACTAGTATGCCGGTCCCACCAGGCACTTGTACGGTGTTCCCCTGCACCAGGTCCAGGCCGGTCGGGGATCCATCGCCCATGAAGATCCCGCTGATGGCCTGGCCGGAGATCGCGTTGCCGATCACCAAGTTCCCGGAGCTGGAGCCAAGAGCGGACGCTATGCGCACGCCGTGGTCGCCACCTTGCACCGCGTTCCCTTCCACGGTTACCCCATGGCAGTCCTCCACCAGCACGCCGTCGTCCATGTCCCCCACCTGGAAGGTGCTGTTATAGACCCCGCAACTACCGTCGAGGCAGCCCTGGAAGTGCACCCCTGCCTCCAGGTTGTTGACCAGCCGGGACGAGGCCACGGTGACGTTCCGGGAATCGACCACGGTGATCCCGCGCACATTGTACTCGGCCAGGCAGTCGAGCACCTGGCCGTTGGATACGTTGTACAGCAGAATCCCTGAACCGCTGGCCTGGAGGTTCAGGGGGTCGCGGTCCGCGGAGGCCGCGTCGTGCACCGTGCAGTCCACTATCATGAAGTGCGCGGTGGTGTTGGATATGCGGATCCCATGCGGCTCATAGCTCGCATCCAGCCGGACCTCGCTGAGCACGTAGGGACTGTCGTGCGTGCCGTTGCCTAGGAAGCCTGCGGCCAGGAACCCGTCGTCGCCCTCCACCAGGATAGGATGGTCGATGAAGGTGGCCGCCTCGGAGGGAGGTGGCAGCAGGGGCAAGCAAATGGACAGGGCTATGACCAGTACCAGAAAGGATCGCCGACGCCAGGCCCTGCTCTCCATGCCGTGGCCCATGGAGATGATGGGTTATCAATTTTTGTTGAGAAGGATGTGGAGCCACTGGAGGGGATTGAACCCTCGACCTACGCCTTACCAAGGCGTCGCTATACCTCTAAGCCACAGTGGCCTGCCTCACCGACAAACGGGTCGTCATTCATAAACCTTTTCATGCTGGAGACCAGCAAAACAATATTGACTAGGCGGGTGCTAGAGGTGGGCGATGAAGAAGGAGATGACGGCCTTCGACGTGGCGGCCATAACCTCGGAGCTGCAGGGCGTGTGCGGAGGATTTCTGGACAAGATATTCCACTGGGAAGGCCGCAACGTGCTGATCAGGATCAACGTGCAGGGAGAGGGGAAGAGGGAGCTGTTGCTGAAGGACGGGCGGTGGCTGCATCTGGTGGCCGATAGGCCGGAGACCCCGGACACCCCCTCTGGATTCGCCGTGCACCTCAGGAAGGTGCTCTACAACACCCGCATCCTGTCGGTCAGGCAGCAGGAGTTCGATCGAATAGTTACCATGGACCTGGCCAGCAAGGAGGGCGCCTACCAGCTGATCTTCGAGCTCATCGGGGACGGCAACCTGATCGTGGTGCACGAGGGGAAGATAATCAACGCCCTGGAGCAGAAGAAGTGGAGGCATCGCGACGTGCTCATAGGGGCCGATTACTCCTACCCTCCGTCCCGCTTCGACCCGCGCACCGCCTCCGCGGAGGATTTCCAGAAGGCCGTGCTGACCTCCCGTTCCGACCTGGTGCGCACCCTGGCCACCTCTGTCAATCTGGGAGGGCAGTACGGGGAGGAGATCTGCCTCAGGACCGGGCTGGAGAAGGGAAGGAAGGCTTTGACCGCTAGCCCGGAGGAGGTGGCCGCCCTGCGCTCGGCCACCCTTTCCCTGTTCCATGAGCTGGGATCCCCCTCGCCACGGCTGGTGCTGGACGGAGAGGACGTGGTGGACGCGACCCCCGTACCGCTCATGGTCAACGGCCACCTGCAGGCCCAGGAGATGCCCTCCCTCTCCGCGGCCCTCTCGGCATTCCTGGCCCGCCGGAGGGAGGACGAGGTCAAGGTGGACGCGGAGCTGGAGAGGCTGCGCAGGCAGCTGGACCAGCAGCTGAAGGGCATAGAGGCCACTGAGAGGGAGGCCGCGGAGCTGCAGGCCCAAGGGGATCTGCTCTACACTTCCTACGGCGACGTTTCCCTTACCCTGGAGCGCATGCTCTCCCTGTCCCGGTCCTCCAACTGGGAGCGGCTGAAGGAGCAGGGGGTCAAGGTTCCGCTGGTGACCTCTGTCGAGCCGCAGAGGAAGAGCTTCACCATGAAGGTCGGAGAGGCCGATGTCGCCCTCGACTACACCGTGAGCATCGATGAGAACGCCAACCGCCTGTACACCCAGGCCAAGGAGCTGAGGGAGAAGACCGCAGGCGCCCGCCAGGCCATGGAGGAGACGCGCAAGGCCATGGAGAAGAGGGTGGCCAAGGGGGCCCGGGAGGCGGCCCTGGGCAAGGACAAGGCCGCCCCTACCAAGCGCTTCTGGTACGAGTCCTACAAGTGGTTCTTCACCTCCGGGGGCCGGCTGGTGGTGGGGGGAAGGGACGCCAAGAGCAACGACCAGGTGGTCAAGAAGCATCTGGGTGACCGAGAGCGGTACGCGCACGCTGATATGCACGGGGCCCCGTCCATTGTCCTGAAGGACGGGATGGACGCCAGCGAGGAGGAGATGCGCGAGGTCTGCCAGTTCGCCCTGTGCCACTCCAAGGCCTGGAACGCCGGTGCGGCCGAGGGCACGGCATACTGGGTGCTCCCGGACCAGGTGTCAAAGCGGCCGGAGGCCGGGGAGTTCGCCCCCCGCGGCGCGTTCATCATCCGGGGGAAGAGGAACTACCTGCACCATCTCCCGCTCCGAATGGTCGTGGCCGAGGTGCAGGTGGAGGGTTCCAGGAAGATCGCCTGCGCCCCCTGGGAGAGCCTGCAGGGCAGAACGGAGAGGTACGCGGTGATCGTCCCTGGCAAGATGCCACGGGGAAAGGCCTCCGCGTCCTTGGCCAGGGCCTTCCAGGTTCCGGAGGAGGAGATCTCCCGCATACTGCCGCCCGGGGACATGGAGATAAGCGAGTTGCATGGAATGGAGATGGAGTGAGAAGAGCGCCCGGGCCGGAATTCGAATCCGGGTCTAGAGGTCCGCAGCCTCTTAGGATATCCAAGCTACCCCACCCGGGCTTATTTTGTGGACAATATGCTCCAATTACTAAAGCGTTGTTACTCCCGGCCCGGTCCCGGACCATGCGGAAGGCCGGTGCCAGAACGGCTTACGGTCGGAAAAAGGGGCATGGGACACCCTGCCAGCTAGAAAATTGATAAATTGCGCGATCTGGACCATGCCCTGAGGGCACGGCCTTGGGGTTTCAGAACTCCTTGGTCTGCCAGTAGCGGGAGATGTACCCGGCGATGCGGTTCCTCATCATGATGGAATCCACATTGGTAAGCCTCTGGACCAGCACCTTGTTGTTCTCAAAGTCGGCGCTGAAGGCCCGGGGGTACTTCTCGACCAGTTCGACGGCCACCCTCTTAATGTAAGTTGGTCTGACGTTGCCCATAGCAATCTTCCCAGATGAATTCGGCCAAAGGAATGGCATTATTTAAATCTTAGCTCCACCCGGGGCTTTCCGCAGCTGAGCTTGCCCTCCGGGCACTTCCCGCGCAGGCAGGCCGGGCCAGCGTCCCTGAATATGGTGGGAGAGACCTTGCGGACCTCCATGAGCATGAGCTCGGCGGCGGCCCGGATCTCCCACTGGGCCCGGCGGCAGGTCCGCAGGGTGAAGAAGTGCCACAGCTCCCGGGCGTTCATGGTCACCACGATGTTGGTGGTGCAGGCGTTCGGCAGGACGTACCTGGCGTCCTCCACCGGCACCATCGTCGAGAGCTTCTGGTAGGCCTCCCAGGCCTTCTCCATGGCCTCCTCGAAGGCCTTCAGGGCCTCGGGGTCGTCCCGCACGGTCTCCGGGACCACGTAATCTGGCTCCAGCAAGGACACGTACCTCTGGCTCTGCTGGGAGAAGCTGGCGATGCGGTGCCTGACCAGCTGATGGGTGAGGGACCGGGAAACGCCCTCCAGGGAGAAGGTGTAGGAGGCGTGCTCTATCACCGAATGATGGCCCATGCCCACCACCCGGTCGATGAACTTTCCGGCCTTGCCATCCTCCACACCCTCCAGTATCTCGCTGGCGGGGTCCGGCGAGTAGCAGGAATGGGCGGCCGCGGCGCAGAGGCGCTCGGCGTCCTTGGTGTAGGATAGCAGGATGACCTTCATCGCAACGGGTATGCGATGCAGGGAAAAAGGGTTTGCCTCATCCCAAGGTGAAGGAGAAGGACACCTCGGCGTTGCCACCCTTGGATGGAAGCCGCAGGTCCCTCAGGTCCTTAAGGCGATAGGACACCAGGTCCTCGCGGGCGAGTATGCGGCGGATGCCCTCCACGTGCCCGTCCCCGATAACGGCCAGGACGCTTCCGTGCTCTCCCTCGGCCCTCAGTATGGCCTGGGCCATGTGCTCGTTCCTCTCGTCGATGAGCACCCTCTTCACCGTGGGATACTCCCGGGCCATGACCTCCATGTAGGCCTCCTCGTTCTCCTGGAACTCCTTCAGCTCCCGCTCCACCCTCTTGCGGCTCATGAAAAGCCCGGATACGGAGGAGACGACCATGAGCACCCGCTCCTTGAGGGTCATGCGCTGCAGCAGGGATCCGAACATACGTCCGGCATCCTTGTCCACGAAGACCACCTGGGCGTTGTTGGCCCTGGCAGCCTCCACCGCAGCCAGCATCTCCGCGCCGACCTCGCCTCCGAACTGCTCCGCCAGGCGCCTCTGCATCAGCGAGAGGAGGCGGTAGGCCAGGGGGACGTTGCTGGGCCTCTCGCCGTCCCTCAGGGCCTGGTAGCGGGAGGGGTCCAGCTCCACGCCCACCGCGCCCGGCAAGTAGTACGATACCAGCTGGCCTATCTGCTGGGAGACGTCGATCACATGGGCCACCCCCACCAGCACTATCATGCTGCGGGGATTGCAGCAACGTTCATATAATCATTCCCTCCTGGCAAAGAAGGATGTCCGACAACAGTAGGAAGTTCGACCTGGTGGCCTTCGACATGGACGGGGTGCTGGTCGATTATCTGTCGTCCTGGACCTGGGTGCACGACCGGTTCGGGGTGAGCAACGAGGAGTCGGTGATCTCCTTCATGGACGGGGACATCGATGATATGGAGTTCATGCGCCGGGACATCGCCCTGTGGATCAAGCACCGTCCGGGACTGGCCCTGCACGACGTGGAGAGGGAGCTGGCCATGCTGCCCATCAACCCCGGGATCGGGATGACGGTGCGCGCCCTGCAGGAGAAGGGGACACGAACGGTGATCATCAGCGGGGGACTGGACCTCATTGCCGAAAAGCTGGCCAGGCAGTACGGCTTCGACGCCTGGTGGTCGAACGGGCTGGAGGCCGATGGCAGCGGAAGGCTGACCGGCGAGGGAGTGCTGCGCGTGGAGCTGTGCAACAAGATCAAGGCGCTGCAGGAGGCCCAGCGCATGTTCGGGGCCTCGCCGGAACGCACCGCGGCCATAGGCAACAGCTCCATCGACGTGTCCATGTTCCAGGGTTCCGCCCTGGGGATCGCGTTCAATCCCATCGACGAGGAGGTGGTGCGCGGCGCCCATCACGTCATCCGCGGACCGTGCCTGAGCGCGGTGCTCGATCTCCTACTGTGAGGGCCGGTGTCCCATCTCCCCGATGAGGGGAACGAAGACCACCATGCCCAGGTCCTCGGGGATGATGCGCCCGCCCAGCTTCCTCACCCTCTTGAGGGTCTGGAACTCCAGCTCCCCCACCGGTATGACCATTATTCCGCCCTCCGTCAGCTGGTCCAGCAGGGCGCCGGGCAGCCGGGGGGCTCCGCAGGTCACGGAGATGCGGTCGTAAGGGGCCTCCTCCGGATATCCGACAGAACCGTCCCCCACCACCACGGTCACGTTGTCGTAGCCGGTCTCGCGCAGCGCCCTGGCCGCCGTTTCCGCCAGGACAGGATGCCTCTCCACGGTGATGACCCTTCCTTCCCGACCCACGATCTCGGCCATGACCGCGGCGTTGTAACCTGAACCGGCGCCGACCTCCAGCACCTTCTGGCCCTTGGCCAGCCGCAAGGCCCCGGCCATTATGGCCACCATGTGCGGAGCGGAGATGGTCTGTCCGGAATCTATGGGCAGGGGAGTGTCGCGATATGCCATGTGGCGACGGTCCTCGGGAAGGAACAGGTGGCGCGGGACGGCCAGCATGGCCCTCTCCACCTCGGGGGAATCGATGACCCCCCGCTGCACCAGCGTCGAGACCATGCGTTCCCGTTCTTCCCTCATCTGATCACGAGTAGGTGGTCCTGGCCTTCTTGGCGTATATCCTGACGATGTCCCTGGCCGCCACGGAGCCCCTGCGGGCCATGGAGTCCTTGGTCTTGATCTGCGTGATCACCACGTTGTAGCGGCCCACGCTCATCAGGTCCCCCACGAAGAACTCCTCCTCCGGAAGGGCGTCCATCTCCATGGGGATGGTCTTGTGAACGTCGTTAATGGATATCTTCACGTGCACCTTGTCGAAACGCTTGGCCCAGATGGCAGTGACATCCTTGGCCAGGGCCTTGTTCACCCGGGCCTCGCCCTTCTCCAGCGAGCTGATGATAATGGGAAGGTCTTCCAGGAGCAGCTCGTCCTCCACCCTCAGCTCCTCGTCCTCGGGCAGCTCCAGCTCGGACCTGCTGGACTCTCCCCTGTCGCTGACGATCACCGGCACCCTGATGGTCTTGGCCTCGCGCACCACCGCGGAGTGCACCCGGCCGCACTCATGGCATCTCAGGGTCCCCTCCAGGGTGTCCCCGTCCTTGCCCAGCCTTCCCTTCAGCACCTCGTGCAGGGTCTCCTCGCCGCAGTCCGGACATTCCACATAGATAGCGTTCGGTACGTTCATCCATTCACCTTCCTTTTCCCTTGAACTCGGCGGCCGCGAATTGGGGGCCGTGACCGGGCACGATCACGTCCGCGGCCTCAACTATGGCGGTCATGCTCTCCATGGCCTTGGCCCGGTCGTAGTGGTGCCCGGGCGGCACCCACTTGCGCACGTTGTCCACCGTGGGTATGGCGTCCCCGGCCATGACGTAAATCTGCTCGGCCTCGACCAGCA
>Ga0123332_1002324_pt1 | contig 18144 bp, 14 predicted proteins | sample BioC12SIPDNA_4_FD_89958 | JGI IMG/M metagenome (GOLD analysis project Ga0123332, IMG submission 89958) | Anaerobic biogas reactor microbial communites from Washington, USA - Biogas_R2_A C12 SIP DNA | ecosystem: Engineered > Bioreactor > Anaerobic > Unclassified | place: Washington, USA...
CACTATCACCACCACCGACCCGACACGGCTCTCGGCTACCAGAACCCGCCCGCGTACGCTCACCAGCGGAGCCTCCCGTCTCAAATGACCTGAACCCATACAGTCGATTGACCCGCGGTAGCCGGGCCGAGTAGACTAGCGGACGCTGACCACGTGGGCGGTTAGCTCAGCGGGAGAGCACTCGCTTCACACGCGAGGGGTCGCAGGTTCAAATCCTGCACCGCCCACCACCCAGAACCCGAACCCAGGATGCGGTCGTTGCACGAGGCCGGGGAGGAGGCTTCCCGGTCCGGGGCCTGCTGGCGCTACGGTTCCTCGTCGATCCCCTGAACCTCGCCATCGGGCCGTTCGCCTACGGCGGTGACGCTCTCGGCATCGCCGCAGGGCTACAGGTTCCCGTTCTTCTAGTCCAGGCGGTGGCCCTCGTGGTCTTCCTCGTCGATCGCGAGGTGGTGGCAGAGCGGCTGCTGCCCGCCTACTCCATCGAGACGAAGCACCCGTTGTTCCGACCCTGGCTGCGACGGGCGTAGCCGCCGTCGCCAGCCCTCCCATCGCGGTCGGTACTCCTACCGGCACCTTCACCGGGCAGCGACCCACGAGCCGGTGGCCCCGGCGCCGGCGTCGCCTTAGATTGGGTCCGTAGGCCAACACCCGGTCTCCACCGCTTGTCAGGCGACGGGAGGGTCACCATGGCACGAGGCTCGAATGCCACCGAAGAGCAGGTGTTGTCCCTCGATGACCAGGAACGCGCTGCGGCGAAGGCTCGTGACATGGCAGCGCTCGAGCGACTCTGGTCAGAGCGCTTCTTCGTCAACGCTCCCAACAACAAGGTGGTCGTCGGGCGTGAGGCGGTGCTCGAGACCTTCGTCCACTCGGGGATCATCGATTTCGAGCTGTTCGAGCGGCAGGTGGAGTACGTCCGTGCCGACGGACCGTTCGTGTTCATCATGGGTCTCGAGACGGTCGAACCGCGCGCCGATGCTCCGAGCGCAGGACTATCGGCCGGCCGCAAGGTCCAACGGCGCTTCACGAACGTCTGGCGGGAAGAGGGCGGGACGTGGCGACTGTACGCCAGGCACGCGAACGTGATCGGCGCCGACTGATCCAGTCGGTGGGACACGACCGCGCCCCCTTCGCCCGCCTACAACGGCTTGGCGACAGCCTTTCCCGCTACCGGCACCAGGGTCTCGCGGCTGCCGTCATGGGTTCGTGCTCACCCGCTCCACCGGCTGCCGCAGGATGGTCCGCAGCCTCTCCGGCGCCGTCCGCCGCGGGTCACTGAGGTAGACCTCGTGATGCTTGCCCGTCATGCGCAGCCCGGTCGCGGGGATGAACTCATGGTGCATCCGTGCGAGCAACGGCGCCTCGTCGTCGAACGAGCCGACGTGGAGGGTCTGCACGCATAGCCCCTCGGAGAGCGACTCGAGCCGCACGTCCTTCAGGCGCGCCGGCGCGTCCTTGGCCGCCACTCTTTCGACGACGGCCTCGAACATGCTCCGGTCGATCCAGTCGGGTGTCATGACCATCATCGTCCAGTGCCAGCGCGACTTGTCGCGCGCCGTCGTGAAGGCGTCCATGTCGTCGGCCCACCACAGGCCCTCGAGCGGCATCACGACGTAGTCGCGTCCGAGCTCCCGCTTGCTGGCGAACTTCAGGGCGTACGCCACGGGGAAGAGCGCCGCCACGGCCGCGGCGTACTCGGGCGACGTGTTCGGGTCGCCGTGGCCGTCGATCATCAGGTACTGCATCGTCGGCACGTCCACGATGCGGAACTCGTTCCGCTCGGCCTGGTAGGCGTCGAGGGTCTTCTTGAGGTCGACCTTCTCGGGCATCGCGACGATGGTACGGGAGGAGCGTCCGTCAGCGAGGCGGGAGCCGGCAGCGACGAGCCGACCCGGACGTCGCGACCATGGACCCGCTCCTACACCCCGAAGTGCTCCCGCGCCTGCACGATCTGCGCCACGTGGTGCCGCCCGTGCCAGGCGTAGATGACCGGCAGGCGCCACAGCGGGCGCGGCTCGCCGGCGGGCATCCGCCACGGGCGCTCCAGCTCGGCGGGGCCGAGGCTCCTCAGCAGCCCGACCCAGCGCGCGTGCAGTGCGGTGACCAGGTCGAGCGAGGGCCCGACGTCCATGCCGCTGTCCGGCAGCCGCGCCCAGGCCGCCTCGTCGTACGGCTTGACGGTGGGGTCGTCCTCCGTCAGCGCCAGCTTGGTCCGCACGTAGGCGTTCATGTGGCTGTCGGCGACGTGGTGGACGAGCGCGCGGATCGACCAGGCGCCCTCGCGGATGTGATGGTCGAGGTCGCGGCAGCCCTCGACCGCCTCACGGAGCTCGCCGGGCAGCCGGGCGATCGCGTCGATCGACTCTTTGACCACCGTGTCGTCCAGTGCCGCCGGGAACCGCGCCTTGCCGATGGGGTAGACCTCGAGCATCGTGGCCTCCTGGTGCGGTTCCAGCGTACGCGCCCGTCGTCCTTCGGGGGACGGCTACGGTGAACGCATCCGCCTGGCGCCCGACGCGGGTCGGGAGCCGCAGACGCACCTCAGTCCAGCCTGACGTGGCGCCGAAGCGTCCCCGCGCCCTGCCCAGGGACAGGAGCTTCTACGCCACGCGCCGTCCCACCGCCACCACCTCGGCGACGAGCGCATCCACGTCCTCCTCGCGCGTGCCGGGGTTGACGAAGCAAGCGCGCAGCGCGAAGGCGCCGTCGACGACGGCGCCCGACAGGAACGAGCGCCCGCCCACCTGCACGGCCGTGAGCAAGCGCCGGTTCAGAGCGTCGAGGTCCGGGTCAGCGACGGCCGGTCTAGCTCGGTAGCCCGCTGGCACATAGCGGAAGGAGACGATGCTCAGGCCGCGGGCGAGCAGCTCGAGCTCGGGCTGCGCGCGCACCGCGCCGGCCAGTCGCTCCGCCATGGCGATGTCGTGCTCGACGAGCGCGCGGTAGCCCTCGACGCCGAAGTACCGCAGCATCAGCCACACCTTCAGCGCGCGGAACGGGCGCGTCTGCTCGAAGCCGTACTCGCTGAACCAAACGGGGCCGTTCACGCCGTGCGGGTCGTCGTCGGTGCGCAGGTAGGGCGGCACCAGGCTGAAAGCGTCGCGCGCGGCCGAGCCGTCGCGGATCAACACCAGCCCCGCGTCGACCGGCACGTACAGCCACTTGTGAGGGTCGAGCGCGAGGCTGTCGGCGCGCCCCATCGCCGCTCTGACGTCCGCGTAGCGCTCCAGCAGCAGCGCCGCCGCTCCGCCGTAGGCGCCGTCGACGTGCAGCCAGACGCCGTGCTCGGCGCACAGGTCGGCGAGCTCGTCGAGAGGGTCGATGGCCCCGGTGCTCACCGTGCCGACGCTGGCGACGAGGGCCACGGGCACCGCGCCGTCCGCCAGGTCCCTCGCCAGGGCCTCGCGCAGCGCGTCGGCGCGGATCCGGCCCTCTGCGTCGGACGGGACCGTGCGCAGGCTGCCGGCGCCCAGGCCCAGCAGCTCGACGGCCTTGCGGACGCAGCCGTGCGCGCCCTCGCCCTGGTAGGCCACGAACCGGCGCGCGTGCCCCTGGAGCCCCTCGGCCCGCACGTCGATGCCCGCCCCGGCGGCCGCCCGGTGGCGCGCGACCGCCAGCGCCGTCAGGGTCGCCATGGAGCCGCCGCTCACCAGCAGGCCGCGGCTCGTCTCGGGGAACCCCGCCAGCTCGCGGAACCACCTCAGCACCTGGTGCTCGACGTGGACCGACGCGTGGTTGCCACCGGCCACGCTCGGGTTCATGGCCGCGGCCAGCGCGCTCGCCATCACTCCCAGCACGTGCGGCGGCGGGTTGACCCAGCCGTGGAACCGCGGATGACCGTTGCCGAAGGGGTAGGGAGCCACCGCGCTCGCGAAGGCGTCGAGCAGGGCGTCGGCGGGCTCGCCGGCCAGGGGGAGGGGCTTCGTCTCGAACGCGGCGGCCAGTTCCGGCGGCACCGGGCGGAAGACCGGGCCGTCCGGCAGGTCGGCCAGGTACTCGGCGATCAGGTCGGCGACGCGGCGGCCGAAGGCGCGCGTCTCGTCGCGCGACCACGACCAGCGGGCCGGGCCCGGCGTGGCGACGTCGTCGGATGCGGTCACGAGAGAGACTGTAGGGCTTGAGGCCCGACCGGTCGCGCGCGTCCGCGGCCGCGACGTGGGGTGCCCTTCTTGACACCACCGGCCCCGCGCCCTAATCTTTCATACACGAAATGAACTAAAGGGGGCAGATGCGACGCCCGACTCCGAGGGCTCTCGGTCGTGAGCGGATCCGCTCGCTGAACCAGAGCGCAGTCATCAGCGCGATCCACCGCCACGGGCGGATCTCGCGCACCGACCTGGCGGCGGAGCTGCGCCTCAGCCCGGCCGCCATCACCGCGCTGACTGCCCCGTTCCTCGAGGAGGGGCTCGTCGTCGAGGCGGAGGTCGGCACCTCGCCCTCGGTCGGCCGCAAGCCCATCCTCCTCGGCATCAACTACGACCACGCCCACGTGTTCGGCGTGAAGGTCATGAACCACGCCGTCGTGGCCGCGCTGACGAACCTCAACGCCGAGGTCGTCGCGCTCCACGAGCAGGCGCTCCCCGACACGCGCGAGCGCACCGTCGTGGAGTCGGTAGTCGCGGCCACGGCCGCGCTCCGGAAGCTGGCCGAGGGCGCCGCGGTCCGGCCCCTCGGGCTGGGCGTCAGCGTGCCGGGCGTCGTCGACCACCTCGCCGGCACGATCAGGCACTCGCAGCTCTTCGGCTGGGAGCAGGTGCCGCTCGCCGAGCTCCTCGGCGCCGAGCTGGGCCTGCCGGTGCTCGTCGAGAACGACGTCAACGCGCTCGCCGCCGCGCACGCCTGGTTCGGGCACGGGCGCGACCACGAGGCGTTCCTCGTGCTCACGCTGGGCCGCGGCGTCGGCCTCGGCATCGTCGTGAACGGCAGCGTGTACCGCGGCCCGCGCGGCGGGGCCGGCGAGTTCGGTCACACGGTCTGCGCGCCCCTCGCCCCCCGCGTCATGGACCCCGAGCCCGCGACCCTCGAGAGCCGCGTCAGCGACGGGGCCCTCGCCGCCCAGGCGAGCCGGCTCCTCGGGCGCGAGGTCGGCGCCGAGGAGCTGGGCGCTCTGGCCGACGCCGGCGAGCAGGTCATCGTCGACCTCCTCGCCGACGCGGGCGACTGCCTGGGCGTGGCGCTGAGCACGCTGGTCAACGTCTTCGCGCCGTCGCTCGTGATCCTCGGCGGCGAGGGCCTGCGCGCGTCCCCGTACCTGCTGCCGCGGGCCCAGGCGACCCTGTCCGAGCTCGCGTTCGGCGACCTCGCCGACGGCATGGAGCTGGTCCTGGACTCCTGGGGCGACGACGGCTGGGCGCGCGGCGCCGCCGGCCTCGCCGCGGCGCGGTTCCTGCAGGAGGCGACGATCCCGCTCCACGCCGCGCCCGTGGGGGTGGGCGGGGAATGAGCGCCCCGTGGAGCGGACCACAGGCGACCGTCCCGTGGAGCGAACCAAAGGCGACCGCCCGGCGGAGCGGACGGCGAGCGAACGGCCCGAACCGGCGCCGCGGCTACGGACGGGGCTGCCCCGCGCACGAGCCCGGCGCCGCCAGTCAACGGATGCGGCTGGTTGGACAACCACCCAAGGAGGGTGTCATGGAACAGGTGCAGGTCAGGAGAAGCCGGTTCGCAGCCTTGGCTGCCTTCGTCGCGGCGGTGGCGATCGGCGGCTGGGCGGCGGCCCAGACGACGATCGACTACTTCTCGTTCACGACGAGCTCGGCGCACATCGACGCGCTCGAGGAGCTCATCGACGTGTTCGAGGCCGAGAACCCCGACGTCAGGATCAGGTACACGACCGCCGACTTCGGCTCGTACTTCACGAAGCTCCAGACCGACTTCGCCGCGGGCAACGCCCCCGACGTCTTCGAGCTGAACTACGAGAACTTCGTGACCTTCGCCTCGCGCGGCACCCTCCTCGACCTCGGGCCGTACATCGCGGCCAGCGAGGCCATCGGGGCCGACACGTTCTACCCGGCGGCGCTCAACGCCTTCGCCTACGAGGGCGCGCAGCTCGGCCTGCCCATCACGTTCTCGACGGTCATGCTCTTCTACAACAAGGACCTCTTCGACGCCGCCGGGGTCGAGTACCCGACCATCGAGTGGACGTGGGACGACGTGCTCGCGGCCGCCGCCGCGATCACCGACGCCCCGAACCGCGTCTGGGGCATCTCGCAGCCGGTCCAGTTCTGGGAGCTCTACAAGGTCGCGGCGCAGGCCGGCGGCGGGCTCTCCGTCACCCCGACCGTGCAGATCGACACGCCCGAGAACCGGGCGGCCGCTCACTACCTCGTCGACAAGGTGCAGGTCCACGGCGTGATGCCGACCGACATGGAGATGAGCGGCGTCGGCGACGTCGACATGTTCCTGAACCAGCAGCTCGGCATGATCGTCACGGGCATCTGGATGTTCGACCAGATCACGAACGAGGCCACGTTCGACTGGGACGTCGCGGTCGAGCCAGGCGGCGCGCAGAAGGGCACGCACTTCTTCTCGAACGCCGCCGTCGTCGCCAGCACTACCGACGCCCCCGAGGCGGCGTACCGCTGGGTCGAGTTCCTCGCCGCGCACCCGGCCGTCGTCGACAAGCGCATCGAGCTCTCGTGGGAGCTCTCGGCGCTGTCCCTCGACCAGGCCGAGCTCCTGGCCGCCTACCTCGACAAGCCGGTGCCGGCGAACCGCGAGGCCGTGTTCGAGTCGCTCGCGTACGCCGTGAACCCGCCGGTCATCGAGAACCAGCCGCAGCTCCAGGACATCATCAACCAGGAGCTCGAGGCGGCGCGGCTCGGACAGAAGACCGTCGAGCAGGCCCTCGCCGACGCGCAGCGGCGCGTCGAGGCGCTGCTGAACGAGTAGCCGTGGTGACGGTGCGGGTCGTGGGCGACCGCGGCCCGCACGCGTCCTCACGACCCAGGGAGGGCCCTTGACCGCATGATCGTGCACGAGCCGTACGGCAGCGACGACCCCTACAAGGCGGGCGCCTACGAGCGCTACCCGCGCGACCCCCAGCCGGGCCAGCCCGTGCAGGTGCGCTTCGGGGCGCCCGTCGGCGCCCGGCGCGCCTGGGCCGAGGTGACGGCGGGCGGCCGCTGCGAGCGCGTCGACGCGGTCTCGCTCGGCGACGGCGTCTGGAGCGTCGACCTGGGGGCGTTCCCCGCGGGCGCCGTCGTAGCGTACGACCTGCGCGCCGAGGGGCCTGGGCCCGTCGCCGGCCGGAGCTTCCGCTTCGAGGTGGGGACCTGGGTCGAGGTGGTAGGCGTCGCTCGTGTCGAGGAGCTGGGCGGGGGCGTCAGGCTGTGGCTCGAGACACGGGTCGCCGAGGGGCAGGGGGTCGGTGCCGCGAGCGATCGGGCCGGCGCCGAGCAGGGCCGGGCCAGTACCGAGCAAGAGGCGGCCACTGCCGCGCACCCGGCAACTGCCGAGCCCGCGTACCTCGACCTCTCGAGCCCGCTGGCCGGCGTCCTGCGCGCCGAGCTCCGCGTCGGCGAGGCGGCGCCCGCGCCCGCCGCGGGAGGCCTGTCCCTGAGCAGGGAGGGCGCCGTCCTCGCCCTCACCGCCGAGGGGTTGCACGCCGAGGTGGACCTGGGGGACCTCACCCTCACCGCACGCACGCCCGGCAGCCCCGAGCCCCGGTTCCGCGGCAGCCTGCGCTGCGACTGGCTCGCGTACTCGGGCGGGCGCGTCGGGCAGGTCCGGGCGCGTTTCACCACGGGGCGTAACGAGTGGCTCTACGGCCTCGGCGAGCGCTTCACCGACGCGAACCGCAACGGCCAGGAGTGGGACGTCCGCGTCTACGAGGAGTACAAGGAGCAGGGCAAGAGGACCTATCTTCCGATCCCGTTCATCGTCTCGCAGCGCGGCTACGGCGTGTGGCTCGACGCCGCCGAGCCGAGCCGCTTCGACCTCCGCGACACGGAGGCCGTCGTCAGCCTCGACAGGTTCGTCCCGGAGCCGGGTGAGCACGGGGAGGGCGGGCGGAGCGCGGGCGCCGCGGCCGCCGGGCACGGGCAGTCGCGCGCCGCGAACGCGGGGCACCAGCCGCCGCGCACCACGGACGCCGGGCACGTACAGCCGCGCTCCGCGGCCGCCCGGCACGAGCCCCCGCGCGCCGCCCCGCTGATATCCCTCAACGCCATCGTCGCCGACGCGCCCTACGGCGTCACGGCCGCCTTCACGCGCCTGACCGGCGACATCGCCGTGCCGCCGAGGTGGGCGTTCGCGCCGTGGATGTCCTCGAACAGCTGGAACAGCCAGGCGCTGGCCGAGGCGGCCGTCAGGCGCACGGTCACGGAGGACGTGCCCGCCGGCGTCGTCGTCATCGAGGCCTGGAGCGACGAGTCGACGTTCTACGTCTTCAACGACGCCGAGTACGAGCCGAAGGCGAGCGACGACCCGCCCCGGCTGTCCGACTTCAGGTTCGGCGGGCGCTGGCCCGACCCCAAGGGTTTCGTCGACCTGTGCCACGCGCACGGCCTGCGCGTGGTGCTGTGGCAGATCCCCGTCATGAAGCGCCTCGAGGAGCCGCACGCCCAGCACGACGCCGACGAGCGCCACATGCTCGAGCGCGGGTACATGGTCCGCGAGGCCGACGGCACGCCGTACCGCAACAAGGGCTGGTGGTTCCCCGGCGCGCTGATCCTCGACTTCACGAACCCTGCGGCGCGCGAGTGGTGGTTCGCCAAGCGCCGCTACCTCTTCGAGGAGCTCGGCATCGACGGCATGAAGACCGACGGCGGCGAGCACCTCTGGGGCCGTGACCTGCGCGCCCACGACGGCCGTCGCGGCCTCGAGCTCTTCAACGCCTACCCGAACCTCTACGTGGGCGCCTACCACGAGTTCGTGCAGGCGATGACGGGGAACGACGGCGTCACCTTCTCCCGCGCCGGCTACACGGGCGCCCAGCGCTTCCCCGGCCACTGGGCCGGTGACGAGGACAGCTCGTGGGACGCCTACCGCGCCTCGATCCGGGCCGGGCTGGCGGCAGGCGTCTCGGGCGTGAGCATGTGGAGCTGGGACCTGGCCGGCTTCAGCGGGGAGGTCCCCTCGGTCGAGCTCTACCTGAGGTCCACCGCGATGGCCGTGTTCAGCCCGCTGATGCAGTACCACTCCGAGGGCCACGGCGCGGCCGAGGTCCGCGACCGCACGCCGTGGAACATCGCCGAGCGGCACGGCGACCCGCGGGCGCTGGAGGTCTACCGCCGCTACGCTCACCTGCGCATGCGCTTGCTCGACCTGATCCACGAGGACGCGCTGGACCTGAGCGCGCGGGGCGTCCCGCTCATGCGCTACCCCGCGCTCGAGCACCCGGAAGAGCACGACTTCCTCGTGCGAGACCCCTACGCCTACCTCTTCGGCCGCGACCTCCTCGTCGCGCCCGTCGTCGACAAGGGCGTCTTCGCCCGCGAGGTGCTCCTCCCGCCGGGCCGGTGGCTGGAGGCCTGGTCCGGTGCCGGGTTCGAGGGGCCGCGGGCCCTGCAGGCGAGCGCCGGCCTGGAGCGCATCCCGGTGTTCGTGCGGGCCGACAGCCCGCGCGCGGCGCGCTGGCTCGCGGCGTTCGCGGGCGAGGGGACGGACGGCTAGCCGTGTACGAGCGCGGCTGGCGGCGCTACGGGGTCATCGCGCTGTTCCTGGGCCCCAGCGTCATCGGCCTGACCGCGTTCACGCTGCTGCCGATCCTCTCGTCCCTGGGCCTGTCGTTCACGGACTGGGACCTCCTCAGGCCGCCGGCCTTCGTGGGCCTCAGCAACTACCGCCACCTCCTCGGCGACCCCGAGTTCTGGCGCACGCTGCGCAACACGGTCACGTTCCTCGTCGGCTACGTGCCGCTCGTCCTGACGACGGGCCTGCTGGTCGCCGTGCTGCTCAACGCGAGCATCCCGTTCCGGCAGGTCTTCCGCGCGATGTACTTCGTGCCCGTCGTGACCTCGTGGGTGGCCGTCGCGCTGGTGTGGAAGTGGCTCTTCAACCCGGTCTACGGCCTCATCAACTCCGCGATCGGGACGCTCGGCATCACGGGGCCGGCGTGGCTCTTCGACCCGAACTGGGCGATGGTCGCGGTGATCCTCACGAGCGTCTGGAAGGACACCGGCTTCGTCATGGTGATCATGCTGGCGGGCCTGCAGGGCATCCCGCGCGAGTACTACGAGGCCGCCAGCATCGACGGCGCCTCCCGGCCGCAGGGCCTCTTCCACATCACGATCCCGCTGCTCGCGCCCACGCTGATCTTCTGCCTCAGCATCAGCCTCATCGGCGCCTTCCAGGTCTTCGACCAGGTCTACGTCATGACCGAGGGCGGGCCGGCCGGCGCGACCATGGTCCTCGTCGAGCGCGTGGTCGCGAACGCCTTCTCGTACAGCCGCATGGGCTACGCCTCGGCGATGTCGTGGGTGCTGTTCCTGCTGATCTTCGTCGTCACCGTCTTCTTCTACCGGATCAGGCGGTGGCAGCCGTGAGCCTGCCCGTCGGCATCCCGCAGGGCCAGAGCGTGTCGGCGGTCAAGCCGGCCGCGCGCCCGGCCGCTGCCCGGCGCGTGCCGTGGCGGACGATCGTGCTCACGGTCGTCGCGCTCGCGGGCGGGCTGCTGATGATCACGCCGTTCGTGTGGGCGCTCGCGACGTCGCTCAAGCCGCGCGGGGCCCTGCTGGCGCTGCCGCCGCAGCTCGTCCCGGCCGAGCCGACGCTCGGCGCGTACGTCGAGGTGATCAGGCGCTTCCCGTTCCTGCGGGTGTTCGGCAACTCGGCGCTGGTGGCGGTGGCCACGACCCTCGGGCAGCTCGTGATCTGCTCGATGGCCGGCTACGCCTTCGCGCGCTTCCGCTTCTGGGGCCGCGACGCGCTCTTCACCCTCTACCTCGCGACGCTGATGGTCCCGTTCGCCGTCGTGATCACGCCCCTGTTCATCATCGTCACGCGCCTCGGCTGGGCCGACACCTACGCGGGCCTGATCGTCCCCGGCATGTTCAGCGCCTTCGGCACGTTCTTCATGCGCCAGTTCTTCCTCTCGATACCCAAGGAGCTCGAGGAGGCCGCCACGATCGACGGGGCGGGGACACTCGGCACCTTCGTCCGCATCGTCCTGCCGATCACCGGGCCGGCCCTCGCGACCCTCGCGGTGCTCTCGTTCATGGGGTCGTGGAACAGCTTCCTGTGGCCGCTCCTGATCATCAACGACCGCGACCTCATGACCCTGCCCCTGGCCCTGTCGACGCTCCAGGGCATGTACCCGGGGCAGACCCAGTGGAACATCGTGATGGCCGGGACCGTGATGGCCACGGTGCCCACGATCCTCGTCTTCCTCCTCGTCCAGCGCTGGGTCATCGAGGGCGTGGCCGGTTCCGGGGTCAAGGGGTGATGGCGCCGGGGAAGCACGGCCCGCCGGTGGACGCCTCGGACCGCGACCTGGCGGCGCTCCTCGCCGCCCAGCTGCCGAACGGCGCGTACCCGGCGGCCGCCGGCTTCTCGCAGTACGGCCCGTGCTGGCTGCGCGACGGCTCGTTCATCGCCCACGCCACCGACCTCGCCGGCCGCCACGACAGCGCCGCGCGCTTCCACGCCTGGGTCGCCCGGACGGTGGCGGCGCAGGCGGGGACGGTCGCGGAGCTGCTCGCGCGGCGACGCGCGGGCGAGCCGATCTCGGAGTTCGACTTCCTGCCCACGCGCTACGCGGTCGACGGCGAGTGGGTGAAGGACGGCTGGCCGAACTTCCAGCTCGACGGCTACGGGCAGTGGCTGTGGAGCCTTGCCGGGCACCTCGCTGCGACGGGGCAGGACGAGCTCCCGGCGCACCTGGCCGCCGGCGTCGACGTCGTCGTCGACTACCTCTCCGAGTTCTGGGACGAGCCCTGCTACGACTGCTGGGAGGAGTTCCGCAGCCAGCTGCACACGGCGACGCTCGGCTCGGTCGCCGCGGGCATGGGCGCCATCGCCAGGTGGGTGCCGCGCGCCGCTCCCGTGGGCGCGGCGGCGCGCGAGCTCGTGCTCACCGGGTGCGTGGTCGACGGCCGCTTCGTCAAGCACGTCGGGAACCCCGAGGCCGACGCGTCTCTCACCTGGCTGTGCACCCCGTTCGGGCTGGTGGCCGACGACGACCCGGTGATGCGCGCGACGGTCGCGAGGATCGAGGCCGACCTCGTCGTCGACGGCGGCACGAGCCGGTACCGCGCCGACACCTACTACGGCGGCGGCGAGTGGGTGATCCTCAGCGCCTCGCTCGCCTGGCACCACGCGCGCGCCGGCCGGCCGGACCGGGCGCGGACGTACCTCGACTGGGTCGAGAGGCAGAGGCGCCCCGACGGCGCGCTGCCCGAGCAGGTGCCCAGGAAGGACCACCACCCCTGGTTCCTCGCCTACTGGACGCGTCACTGGGGGCCGTCGGCGTGCCCGCTGGTGTGGTCGCACGCCATGACCCTGTGCGCGCGGTTGGCGGTGGGGGGCTGACGGGAGCAGGCGACGTGCGCGGCGCGCGAGGAGGTTCACCCCGCCGCGCCGCGGTCGCCGAGCGGGCGACCGCGCGGCAGGCAGGGGTGGAGACACCGACACCGATCTCGCCGTGAACCTGGTGTGCCCTGTCCCCTAGCTCATGCCTAGTGTCCCAGCCCTCCTCACGCCTCCCCACGCGCGAGCCGCGAGGGCCACCACACCTTGCGCCCGACGTCCAGCGCCAGCGCCGGCACCAGCAGCGAGCGCACGACGAAGGTGTCGAGCAGCACGCCGAACGCGACGATGAACGCCAGCTGCGCCAGGAACAGGATCGGGATCACGGCCAGCGCGGCGAACGTCGCGGCCAGCACGAGCCCGGCCGAGGTGATCACGCCGCCGGTGATGGCGAGGCCGCGGGTCACGCCGCGCCGCGTGCCGACCGCCAGGGCCTCCTCGCGCACCCGGGTCATCAGGAAGATGTTGTAGTCGATGCCCAGGGCCACGAGGAACACGAAGCCGTAGAGCGGCACCGCCGGGTCGGCGCCGGGGAAGCCCAGCACGCCGTTGAAGACGAGCGCCGCCACGCCCATCGTCGTGCCGAACGACAGCACCGTCGTGGCGACGAGCAGGAGCGGGGCGACCACCGAGCGCAGCAGCGCCATCAGGATCAGGGTGATCACGACGAGCACGACCGGGATGATCAGCGTGCGGTCGTGGATCGAGGCCGTGACGGTGTCGATGGCCGTGGCCGTCGCGCCGCCCACGGCGGCGCCGGGCGCCACGCCGGCCAGCTCGGCGCGCAGCGCGCGCACGGTGTCGAGGGCCGCGTCGGAGTCGGCGGCGTCGGCCAGCGTGCCCTGCAGGAGGACCTTGCCGTCCACGACCGTCGGCTCGGGGGCGGGGGCGCCGGGGCGGCCGGCGATCCCGTCCGGCCCGACGCCCACGGTGCCGCTGAACGACCCCGCTGCCGTCACGGCCACGCTGGCGATGCCCGGCTGGGCCAGCATCGTGTCGGCCACCGCCTGAAGCCTGCCCTCGTCGGCCAGTACGTAGACCGGGCTGCCCGCGCCGCCGGGGAAGTGCTCGGCGAGGAGCCGCTGGCCCGTGAGGGCCTCCGACCCGCCGAGTATCAGCTCGGACTGCGCCACGCCGTCGGCCCGTAGTTGGGTAACGCCCAGGGTCGCCAGCGCCAGCACCGCGGTGGTCGCGACCCAGGTGCGACGGGGCCGCCGCGCGATCGCCGCGGCGAGGCGCGCCCACCAGCCCCGGTCCTCGGTCTCGTCGGCCGGCCCGGTCTCCAGCACCGGCCGCCGCGGCCAGAACGCCGTGCGGCCCAGGGCGTAGAGGACGGCGGGCAGGAACGTCAGCGCCGCGAGCATCGCCATGGCGATGCCGATCGCGGCCACCGGCCCCAGCGTCGAGTTCGAGCGCAGGTCGGAAAGCAGCAGGCACAGCAGGCCGGCGATCACGGTGCCGCCCGAGGCGAGGATCGGCTCGAACGAGCCGCGGAGGGCGCGCCAGACGGCCGTCCACGGGTCCTGGACGCGCTTGAGCTCCTCGCGGTAGCGGGCGACGAGGAGCAGCGAGTAGTCGGTGGCTGCGCCGATCACGAGGATGAACAGGATGCCCTGGGTCTGGCCGCTGAGCAGGAGCACGCCGGCCTTCGCGAGCCACCACACGGCCAGCAGCGCCGCGCACAGGGCGAACAGGCTGGTGCCGAGGACCGCGAGCGGTAGGAGCGCCGAGCGGTAGACGAGGACGAGGATCACGGCCACGGCGACCAGGGCGACGGCGAGGAGGAGGCCGTCGATGCCGCTGAACGCCGCGACGAGCGCGGCGCTGAAGCCCGCCGGGCCGGTCACGTGCGCCTCGACCCCGGGGGGCAGCCCCTCCCCCAGCGTGGCGCCGAGGTCCTGGACGTGCGCCGCCAGCTCGTCGTCGGCCGTGACCGGCACGAACGCCTGCGCCGCCAGGCCGTCTCGCGACGGGATCGCCGGCGAGGTGCCGCCCGCCACGCCCTCCAGGTCCGCCGCGGCGGTCAGGCGCGCGCCGATGGCCGCGAGCTGCTCGCTCGTGAGCGGCGCCTCGGACGTGAACACGGCGACGGCCGGGATCGCGCCGGTCCCCACGAACTCACCGAGCCGCCTCTGGACCGTGGTGGCCTCGGCGGAGTCGGGCAGGTAGGCGGTGGGGTCGTTGCTCGAGACCTCCTCGACCCGGCCGAAGTAGGGACCGCCCACGGCCCCGGCGGCCAGCCAGGCGGCGATGAGGAGCGCCGGCGCCATGACCCTCAGCCAGCGGCGCGGCGGGGTCGCGGCGGCGACGCGCACCGTCTCGGTCAGCGCCACGCGGGCACGCCCAGGTTCGGGTCAGCGGGGTGGCAGGTCTCGCGATGCGGCATCTTCGTTCCTTCCGCCTCGTGGGAGGCCGGTCCGCGCGGACGCGTCTCGAGGCTGCGGACGTCCGTCCTGGGCCTCGAGGGCGGTAGGCGGAACTCTAGTGCCCTCGCGGGCGGGAGGCAGTAGCACGGCGTCGACGACGCGCACGACGCTCTTCGGGTCGGTCGCCCCGCGACGCGGCGACGAGGGAGAGGGAGGCTGGGCCTGCTGCGGGGGTGTGGCGAGCATCGTCATCGTCGTGCCCTTCGTGGTCCGCGCTCAGCGCAGGGTCAAACCCTCCACAAAGCTGATACGGAGATGATACATGGTGCCCGGGCCGGCAGCGTGACGCGGCGCACCTTGGGCGCTGCTAGTCCGGACGCCACGCCATCCGGCCGTGCTATAACCCCCGCATGGGGTTGAAGAGGGTTTGACTAAGGAACTGGCTCGTGGCCTGGGCGTGTACACGGTCGGCGAGGTCGAGGAACGCACCGGCGTGCCGGCGGCCTCCCTGCGCCAGTGGGAGCGTCGCTACGGCTTCCCCGACCCGGAGCGGTCCGAGAGCGGCTACCGCTACTACAGCGAGGCCGACCTCGAGCTGATCAGGCGGATGCGTGACCTCGTCGCCGACGGGGTGCCGCCCTCGCGCGCCGCCGTCATGGTCCGCGAGGGCGCTCCGGTCGGTTCGACGGCCCGCCCCGCCGACGACCGCGCGCGCGAGCTCGGCGACGCGCTCATCGCGCTCGACGCCGAGCGATCCGAGCGCGTCCTGGGCGAGGCCGTAGCCCTCCATCCCCTCGAGACCGTGCTCCTCGACGTGATCGGCCCGGCGATGGTGCGCATCGGCGACTTGTGGCACGCGGGCGAGGTGAGCGTGGCCACCGAGCACTTCGCCTCGAACCTCGTGCAGGGCCGACTGCGCGGGCTGCTGCGGCTCCAGCAGGGCCAGGCCCGCGGGCGCCGCGTGGTCGTGGCCTGCGCTCCCGGCGAGCGCCACGAGATCGGTGCCCTGGTCCTGGCCATCCTGCTGGGGAGGGCGGGCTTCGACCCCGTCTACCTCGGCTCCGACACGCCCGTCCCCGACCTCGCCGCGCTGGTGCGGGAGGAGGAGGCGGAGGCCGTGCTGCTCTCCGCGACGTCGCGCGAGGCGGCCGCCGGCCTCCGCGCCGAGCGGGCGACGCTGCGGGAACTGCCCGCCCTGCTGGTGCTCGGGGGGGCGGCGTTCGCGCGCGAGCCGGAGCTCGCCGCCGAGGTCGGCGGCGTGTTCCTCGGCAACGACGCGCGCAAGGCCGTGCGCGAGCTCGGCGCGCTGCTGGCGAAGCGGCGGCCGGCCGCTGACGGCGCCTGAGGCTCCACAGCGTCCCCAGACGGTAGCTGCTCACCTCACCGTGTCCTAGGGTGGTCGCCGACCGCGAAGACGGCATGACCACTGGCGTTGCAGCACGTCCGGAGGTGGTCGATGCCCAAGGCTGGAAGCCGGCGCCTCGCCCCGTTCCTCGTCGTGCTCCTCGGCGCGCATGCGGCAGGGACGGCGCTGGCCCAAGCGGCGCGGGAGCCCGTCACCCTGACGCTGATGGTCGCGATGACGCCCCAGGAGCTGGCGAGCTTCAGGCCGGCGCTGGCAGCCGTCGACGACGCCCACCCCGAGTTCGTCGTCGAGCTGGAGCCCGTTCCCCAGGGAGCGTTCACCGAGCGCGCGAACGCGCGCCTCGCCGCCGGGACGCTGCCCGACGTCGTCAGGGTCGAGGGGCTCTCGGCCCAGGCGCTCATCCGGCGGGGCGCGCTCCTCGACCTCGCGGCCGCGCCGGGCTTCGACGCTGCCGTCCTCGACGACTACTTCCCCGGCGTCCTCGAGCCGTTCCGCTGGCAGGGCGCCACCTGGGCGCTGCCCGACACCGCCTCGCCCGACGTGCTGTTCTACGACAAGGCGGCGTTCGACGAGGCCGGACTGGCGTACCCCACGGACGACTGGACGTTCGAGGACATGCGCCAGGCGGCGATCAGGCTCACGCGCGACGCGAACAGCAACTCGCCCCTCGACGACGGCTTCGACCCCGACGCCGTCGTCAGGTGGGGCTGGAACGGCTCGCTGACGCACTTCTGGCAGCGGCACCTCGTGCAGGCGTTCGGCGCCGACTGGTGCGCCGACGACGAGTGCACGACGTTCGACGTCACCGACCCCGACGTCGTCGCGGCCGTGCGGTGGTGGGCCGACCTCGTCCAGGTCGACCACGCCGGGCTCCACGACCCGTACTCGGGCGGCCAGACCGGCGTCCCGGGCGACCCGTTCCTCGCGGGCGCCGCCGCGATGGGCTACAACGGCTTCTTCGCGGTCGGCCAGCTCAACGACCTCGGCGCCGTCGACTACGACGTCGCCCAGCCGCTCCTCGGCGTCGACGGTCAGAGGCGCACGCCTCTCAGCACGAACGCCTACGCCATCGCCGCGACGAGCCCCCACCCGCGCGAGGCGCTGGCGCTCGTGACCGCGCTCACCGCGCCCGCGTTCTTGGCCGAGACGTGGGGCCGGCCCGGGCACGCCGTGCCGGCCAGGCGGAGCGCAGCCCCGTCGGTGGTCGACCCGGGCCGCGCGCCGGCTGGCTGCCCGGGGACCTGACGCTCGCGAACCTCACGGAGGCCTGGAGCCTGCTCGACTTCGGGCGCTTCATGCTGAACACGGCGCTGGTGGCGGCCCTGACCGTGGTCGGCACGGTGCTGTCGTCCTCGCTCGTCGGCTACGCCTTCGCGACCCTGGCGGCGCGCGGCAAGGGCGTGCTGTTCGCGCTGCTCCTGTCGACGGTGATGCTGCCCAGCGCCGTCACGCTGCTGCCCACCTTCGTGCTCTTCAGCCGCCTCGGCTGGGTCGGCACGTACCTGCCGCTGGTCGTGCCGCACTTCTTCGCGAACGCCTTCTACGTCTTCCTCTTCCGCCAGTTCTTCCGGAGCCTGCCGCGCGACCTGTTCGACAGCGCCGAGCTCGACGGCTGCAGCCCGCTGGCCGCCTACTGGCACGTGGCCCTTCCCCTGGCGCGTCCGGCGGTGGCCGTCGTGGCGGTGTTCGCCGCCGTCGGCGCGTACAACGAGTTCCTCGAGCCGCTCGTCTACCTCACGCGCGAGTCCACGTTCACGGTGTCCCTCGGCCTCGCGTTCTTCGATGGCCTCTACGTCAGCCAGCCGCAGTACGTGATCCCCGTGTCGCTGGTCGCGCTGTTGCCGGTCGGCCTGGCGTTCTTCCTGGCCCAGCGCGCCCTCCAGCGCGGCATCGTCACGACGGGCGGGCGCTGGTGATGGGCGGCGACCCCGCTCGCCCCGG
>Ga0123332_1002327_pt1 | contig 18126 bp, 17 predicted proteins | sample BioC12SIPDNA_4_FD_89958 | JGI IMG/M metagenome (GOLD analysis project Ga0123332, IMG submission 89958) | Anaerobic biogas reactor microbial communites from Washington, USA - Biogas_R2_A C12 SIP DNA | ecosystem: Engineered > Bioreactor > Anaerobic > Unclassified | place: Washington, USA...
CGCACTATGCGGGGGTACAAACGCACCGAATCGATCCGCAACGTGGTGGCCCTGACCGCTCGCATCGGCGCGCACCCGGGCTACTATGACCTCGCCGAGCTTGTCGGTTAGCGCACACCGGTGGTGACTCCGCCTGGTGGCGCGCCAGTTTCTAAGTCCCTTCCCGTCCTTTGAACAGACACCCGCTGCCCTTGCACTTTGCACACGATCCGCTACAGTAAAGCTGTGGACAAGCCCGAATCTGCCCTTGATATCGAGGCCGCGCGCGCCTATCATCGCACTCGCGAGGCGCAGCGCCTTGCTGTGCGCGAGCAGGTGCGTCTCGACTGGTTCGAGCGCGCCCGCGCCGCCGTATTGCGCCTTGCGCCCGAGCATCCCCAAGTTCGCCGCGTCTACCTCTTCGGCTCAGTTGTCCAGCCTGGCCGTTTCCGCTCCGACTCCGATATCGACGTGGCGGTGGATGCTGGTACGCCCGAGGCCGAAAGTGCTTTCTGGGCCGCCCTTGAGCAGGCCTTGCGCCACGACGTCGACCTCCGCCCCCTCGCCGGCCCGCTGGTCGAAATCGTCACCCAAACAGGAGAACTCATCTATGAAGGATAGGTTCATCGTTCTGGCCCGCAGCATCGAACAGGACATGGAGGAGATCGCCCGGCTCTACGACGCCCTGGCGGCCTACCCCCTCGGCCCGGACGCCGGCGACGAGACCCTGATCGTGGTGAGTTACTACCTCCATAACCTATACAACGCCTTCGAGAACATCTTCGAGAACATCGGGGCCGTCTTCGAGAACCATGTGGACGACACAGGACGCTGGCACGCCCAGCTACTTGAGCGCATGCGTCTGGACACCATGCCGCTGCGCCCGTCTGCCATCGATGACGAAGCTTACGTCGCGCTCGACGAGCTGCGCCGCTTCCGCCACGTCTTCCGCCACGCCTACGGCACCAAGCTGGAGGCCCGTAGGCTGAGCCTGGTACTTGACAGCGCACGCTACCTCAAAGATCGTTACGCGCCGCTGCTGCGCCGCTTCCTCGACTTCCTGGAGGCCGCGGCGTAGGCCACCACTTCGCGTGTTCGCGGTCGCCTCCCCGATACTCGCATCGTTGCGGCTGATCTTCCCAGCAAGCCGGAACTCCGCTGACCGCTCTGCTCCACCTTTCCCGTAGCACGAGCCCCTGCCCTAGCGGCGCCACCCCTGTGGCGCGTGCGGTTGACACAGACCCGCCACAGACCTATAGTGGGGGTGCGGCACCATCGCACCGGCGTGCCACCATCAGGAGGCGCGTAACTATGCCACGAACTCAGCTCTCCGCGCAGCACTACATTGAACGCATCACGCTGGCGCTGCTCTTCGTCGCCACCGGCGCGCTCACCATGACTGTCTTCAGCCCCTGGCGTCCGCTGCTCGACGACGTCCCGGACTACCTCGGGCGCATCGCCTTGGTCGCTCTGCTCCTGATCGCCGCGACGGTCATACGCCGGAGCCGTTGCTGCGCGCGCTACGCGCCTGTCGTTTACGGCCTCTTCGTCCTGGCCCTCGTCGTCTCCCTCGACTTGATCTTCAGCATCTACCTGCTCAAACACCTGGCCGTCGACGATCGCGTCTCAAGGGGCTGGGCGCTCCTCAAGCTCAACGAGGCCAGCGTCGTCGTCTGCAGCGTCCTCCTCTTCACCAGGCTCTCCGGCGACCGGCTGGGCGCGCTCTACCTCCAGAAGGGCGACCTCAAGCAGGGCCTCACCACCGGACTGATCGCCTTCCTCATCTGCGTGGCCGGCGCCATCCCTATGGCGGGGCTGCTCTTCAACGCCCCCGGCCTGACGCTGCCTCAGGTCGTGCCGTGGCTTCCCTGGCTCCTGCTCTACGTCTTGGCCAACGCTACCCTCGAGGAACTGCTCTTCCGGGGGCTCTTTCTACAGAAGCTGGAGCCCCTCTACGGCAAGCTCCTCTCGAACGTGTTGATCGCCCTGGTCTTCACCGTCCTGCACCAAGGCGTGTCCTATACGCCTAGCGAACTCATCTTCCTGGCGATCACCTTCCCGCTGGCGCTTGTCTGGGGCACTATCACCCAGCGGACAGGCAGCCTGTGGGGCGCCATCCTCTTCCACGCCGGCACCGATCTCCCGCTCATGCTCGGCGTCTTTGCCAACCTGCCGTAGTGTAGCCCTCGCCGCCCGCGCTCTGTTGGACCGCGGGCATCGTGCCCGCTCCGCTAGCCCCTATCAAAGACCCTGAAGCTCTTGGCCCGCTTCCTCCCTTTTCAGCGCGCTCTTCTCGACGTGGGCCCACCACGGCAGAAAAGACGCACCTATTCCCTCCCCTCCGGCTAGGTTACCGTCATCACTCTCCTAAGCCCCTCGTCAAGCGGAACAACCACGCCCATCTCGTAGTTGAACCTGGCTATGATCTCCCCATCCGGGTATAGTCTGAAGCGGGCCTGTTTGTAGGACTCATATGTCGGGACTGAGGGGTGGATCTTCAGCGGCATGCCCGTCTGCTCTGCAAGGATTGAACCATCAAAGCTGTAAGGGAACTCGACGAACTCCACAAACCAGTGTGCAGCGCGGAAGGGGAGCGTCAGGACATCCCAAATCGTGTTACAGAATGCACAACAATCCTCTGATACCTAAGGTGGCCTACCGGTGTCGCGCCATGCTCTGCCTGACCCGCTGGGTCACGCCGTCCCCTGTCCCTCCTTCCAGTCCCACGGAGACAACGCGCGCAGCGTCACCACCACGCCCGCGCCCACCATCACCTCCGCCTCGGCGTTCTCCGCATGCAGTTGGCTGATGAACTCGCGGCAGCGCCCACAGGGCGGCATGATCTCGCCCCCTTCGCCTACCGCGATCATCCGCAACACCCGGCTCTCGCCCGCCGTCACCATCGCCGCCGCTGCCGCGTGCTCCGCACAAAAGCCCATCGAGCACGCCGTATCGATGCACACTCCCGTGTACACGGTCCCGCTCTGCGTCAGAATCGCCGCCCCGACACCACCCGCGTCGGCATACTCCGATAGCTTTCGTGGGTTGATCACGGCCCTCGCTCGCGCGTACAGCTCGTCGAACGGTGTCAGTCTCATGGCATCTCCTTCTCCCTTGTCGCAGGGACTCCGGTCGGCTATGTCGGCTGAGCACCACCGAGCCCGTTCGTGGCCCCGCGGCCTCGCCCGCGCCGCTTACACCCGCCCGAACGCCCGCAGCAACAGCAGATTCTCGATCGCGAGATTCGCCTTCCACCAGGTCTCCGCGACCGCGAACGCCTTGTCATACGCACCCCACGCCCACGTGATGTCCCAGACCCCCTCAGCGTTGCGCCGGTCCAGCAGATAGTCCAGCTCCGCCTCGATCGCCGCCTCGTTTCCGGCGTAGAAAGGGCTCTCCGGCGACCGCACGAAAGTCGACGGCCGCCAGCTATACTGGCCCCACTTTGCCGGGTCCTTCTCGGTGAACCGCGCCGCCTGCTGCTGCAGGACGCGGCGCACCTCGGCGAGCGGGTACGCCTCCGCGATCCCCACCGCCTCCAGGAACCCCAGCATCCGTGCCAGCCCCTTGATCTCGCCCTCGCGCCGGACACTGCGATAGGCGCCGCCATCCGGCATCGTCCCGAACAGGTACGTGTCGATCGCCGTCCCGACCACGCGCCGGCACGCCTCGTAGAACGGCGCGCCTACATCTATATAGAGCAACACCCACCCCGCCAACGGTGCCGTGGGCGTGTAGCCCCAGTCGTAGGCGCTCTCCGTCCACCACGGCGCGTGGGGATAGTCCTGGGTCGACGCCACGATCGTCGGCCAGTGCGTCCCGTCGAACCCGGCCCCATGCTCCAGATAGGCCAGCATGCCCCGCACGATCGGGTGATCGCCGTCCCTGAACCCGATCTCCTCCACGATATTCACCGCGATCTGCGTCACGTATGGGAGAGAATTGGGGTTCCACAGGTCCGGTTCGAGCGCGTTCCCAAACCCCCCGTCGGCGTTCTGATAGGCCGCGAGCGCCGCCAGTACCGCCTCCTGGCCTCCGCCCTCGAAGTGATACTGCCACCGTGCCAGATCGAGCGGGCGCGCGTTGCGGTAAATCCATCGTCTGATCGACTGAATGTCGGATGCGGTCAGGTTCATGGTCTCCTCCGATCTGAACGATGAGGGATGAAGGTGGAAGGATGAAGGACTATGGTACAGAGCCAGTATGGCACAGGCGGCGTGTCACGCCAATCTGCACGCGGTGCCTGGCACTTGCCAACCCAACGCCATCCGGACGCCCAACCTCTGCCTGAACGAGACGCCGGTGCCCGGCTCCTCGCCACTGGGCGTCCTCTGTCCCGCCCCACACGTTGACGCCGCACCCTCCCTGTGGCATACTAACCGCATAGCGTAACCCTTCAACCTTTCAATATGGACCACGCCCTTCTCTTCATCACACCGACATACGCCGAGTATGCGGCGGTCCGCGCCGCCGTGGCCGACCGGTTGGCCGGCGGCACGCTGCGGCTGGCGCCGTGCGGCATCGGCCCGGCCCGTGCGCTTGCGTTGTCTCGCCGGCTGGAGCGCTCCGGCTGGACCGGCACGCTTGCGTTGCTGGGGTGGGCTGGGGGTCTGTCGCCTCACCTGGCTGCCGGCGATCTTGTGGTGGCCGATGCGGCGCTCGACGGCGGCGGGCAGCGTGTCCCGCTACTGCCGCCCGACCTCCCCGGTGCCACCGTGGGCCCGCTGCTCTCGGCGCCCGCGCTGCTCCTGACGGCGCAAGCCAAGCGCGATGCGCGCAGCTCCGGCGCCCTGGCTGTCGAGATGGAGGCCTACCCGCTGGCAGCCTGGGCCGCCGCGCGCAACCTCCCCTTCGTCCACGCACGCATCATCCTGGACACGGCCTCTGACGCCCTGCCCGACCTGGGCGATGCGCTCGACGTACTGGGCCGGGTGCGTCCGGCTCGGCTGATCCGGCGCCTCCTCGGTCGCCCGCGCACGGCGCTCAGTCTGCTGGCGCTTGCCCGTCGCGTGCGGGAGCTCGAACCTGCGCTGCAGGCGCTAGCGCGCGCGCTCGCCGCACGCGGGCCACAATAGGCGCGAGCATGGCGCCCGCCCAAGCGCACCCCATCAGCCCCAGCGCCACCTCCCCGATGCCGAACGTGACGACCAGGTTGAACCCCAGCACGCCGGCGAACAGGCCCGCGCCCCACAACGCGTCGGCGGGGTAGCTGCGCCAGGCGCCCCACTTGCCGCGCAACACCCGCCCGTCGAGCACCAGGAACGCGCCCGTGATCGTCCAGCTCAGCAGTGCCCACCCCGCGAAGTTGGCCAGCGGCACGCCCCAATACAGCCCCTTGTGGGGATAGAAGTAGATCTGTCCGAGGAACCACCGCTCGCCGCGCAGTGCCGCGGGGTCGGTGACCACGTCAAGTCCCATCGTCAGCAGGCCTGCCAACAGCCACGTGCCCCATCGCACCGGCGCCCCAGGCGCGGCCCAGCGCACGTCCCACGCGCCCCGCACCGCTAGCGGTTCCAGCGCCAGGCGCGCCGTCTGGAGCCCCGCAAACGTCAGGAAGACGAACGACAGGCTGTCCATAAACGGAACCCCGGCAACCCATAGTTCCTTCTCCAGCGTGGGTGCGCTGATATAGGTGTAAGGCCCGAACGGGAAGCCTGTGTGGATCGACGAGTACTCGGCGGCCCAGGCCAGGGCGTAGCCCAGCACGCCATAGGCCGCGGAACGCCGCCAGCCCCAGGCGGGCACGGCCAATACCAGGTAGACGGCCAGAAACACAAACACGTAGGGTCGCAGCGCCACCGTCCCGGCCAGCAAGCGCATGAGTTCCATACCTAGCTCTCGATCACCGCGAGCGCGCGGTCCACATCGACCTCGGTATCCACGCAGCCGTCGCGCGTCAGGGGGATCTGGAAGACCGGCGGCGCTGCCCCTTCCCACACCAGCGACCTCACCGCCGCTATCCCCTCGGCCAACTCCTTGTCGCAGGCCACGGCGACGATGGCCGCCGGCCTGACTTCTGCCACACGTCGTACCGCCAGCCGCCCGCCGGGTGCCACGCACACGTCCAGATACCCCATACGCAGCGCCGCCTCTCGGATGGGGTAGATCTTGCAGTCGGTTCTCGGGCAACCGCTGCAGTCCAGCCCCTGGGCAGACATCCTGCCCGGGCAGCCCTGGCTGGGGCGCAGGCAGTGTGGCAGCAGCAACATGCGCTGCCCTGGCGCAAAGTCGCGGATGTCAACGTCGTCGTGATCTTCATTGCCGCCGTTCGATGGTGGTTCCAGCATGGGCGTCTCCTATCTGATTGTCTGCATCGCTCTCGACAGTGCCAGGAGCGGGAAGTAGTTGCGATACTCGTGGTACTTGATGTAGAAGTCCCCCGGGAATCCTGTGCCGGTGAAGTACGGTTCATCCCAGCTACCATCCGGCGTCTGATGGGCGATCAGCCACTCGACCCCTCTGATCAGCCGTGGATCCTCCGGCTCATGATCCTTCCGGGGTGCAGCAGCCAGCAAGCCCAGCACCGCCCAGGCGGTCTGCGATGCCGTGCTGGGGCCGCGCCCGCGCCATGCCGGGTCGGTGTACGAAAGGCAGGATTCGCCCCACCCCCCGTCGGCGTTCTGGTGACCGTAGAGCCAGCTTACCGCGCGCGACACCCGTCTGTCGTGGGCGTCCAGGCCCAGCGAGCGCAACGCCATCAGGACCGCCGCGGTGCCGTAGATGTAGTTGACCCCCCAGCGACCATACCAGGCGCCGTCTCTCGCCTGCTCACGCCAGAGATAGGCCAGGCCGCGCCGGACGTGCGGCTCGTCGAGGCTGTACCCGAGCTGGCCCAGGAGCTCCAGCACGTGGGCCGTCACGTCGGCACTGGAAGGATCGAGCACCTCGCCAAAGTCGCAGAAAGGCAGCCTCTCGACCAGCCGGGTGTGATTCTCGCGATCGAACGCGGCCCAGCCCCCGTCGCTGTTCTGCATCCCCAGCAACCACGCCAGGCCAGAGGCCTGCGCTGCCTGCGAGGGCACCTGGGTACATCGCAGGGCCATCAGGACCAGCGCCGTGTCATCCGTGTCGGGGTAGTGGCTGTTGGTGAACTCGAACGACCAGCCCCCTGCCGGTACCCCCGGCGCAGCCATCGACCAATCGCCATCGCGCGTGGTCTGCTGCCCCAGGAGCCACCGCGCCGCAGCGACCAGCGCCGCGTGGTCGCCCGGTAGCCCTGCCTGGGCCAGGGCCAGCATCGTCCACGGCGTGTCCCACCCGGGGGAGACACACGACTGCAGCCGAAACCTGCCATCGCGCGCCAGGCCGAAGCTCTCCACCGCCGCGATGCCCCGGTCGACCGCGCTGTTGTGACCCCCAAGGGTGGCGAGCGCCAGCGTGCTGTTGGCCATCGCGGGGATGATGCCGCCCCAGCCCCCGTCGAGCTCTTGATGGTTCACGATCCACTGGCGCGCTTCACGCAGCGCCCGCGCCCGCCAGGGGCCGCGGCGCAGGGCGCCATCCGTGCGCCTGAGGAGCCCATCCAGCGCCGGTGCGCGCGCGCGGCGGCCGGCCCTGGACGTGCGCGCTGCCTGCGCCGGGGCACACAGGTGCGCGACAGACGGCGCGGGTCCGCCGTAGTGCGGCGGCTGCGCCAGGATGACCAACAACGGCACGATGGTGCTCCGCGCCCAACTGGCAAAGCGATAGATGTTGAGCGGGAAAGCGCGGGGAAAGAGCATCAGCTCTGCTGGCATGCTGGGCACGCTGGACCACGGCAACGCCCCCAGCAGGGCCAGCCAGATGCGCGTAAAGACGCGCGCCTCCGCCAGACCTCCCAGCGCCCGCATGACCTTGGCAGCCTCCGCCAGGGCCGGATCGTCGAGCGGTACCCCCGCCAACTCCAGTGCCACCGACGCTTCGATCGTCGTGTTCAGATCGGGCGGGCCACCGTAGAAGAGAGGCCAGCCGCCATCGACCTGCGTGGCTAGCAGCTCGCGCGCCACGGCCCGCTCGCGCTCCGGGTCGACGCGGTTCAGGATCCGCCGGAGGAACAGATACTCGGCCGTGATGGTCGCGTTGGACTCCAACTCGCCAACCCAGTAGCCGGGCGCGTGCTGGGTGTGCACGAAATAGCCTGCGCTGCGCTCGATGCCCACACCGAGCGCTCCCGCGAGCTGACGCATCCGCTCACCTTCCCAGTTGCCAGCGCACCATCTGAATCCAATCGGGCAGGCCCTGCAGGCTGTTCATCACCGAAGGCTCGAAGCCGCTGTGCATCAAGCAGTTGGTGCAGCGGGCATCCCGGCCCGGGCCATACGCATCCCAATCCGTCTCGTTCATCAGCGCGTCAAAGGATGGCAGATGCGTGTCGGTCAGCAGATAGCACGGGCTTTTCCACCCCTGGGGGTTGTACGTCACCGTGCCCCACGGCATGCAATCTAGGTCGCGTTCGCCCCTCAAGAACTGCATATAGAGGGGCGTGTGATACAGCGCCTTATCGCCCCAGTGCGCTCCAAGGTCGCGGAACCGCTCGTGCGCCTCGCTGCGTGTCAGGGTGGCTGCCTCTACCCCCACCTCGTAGGAGAAGGCCGGCGCCACCATCAGCCCGTCCACCCCCAGCTCCGTCAGTTGCCCGAAAAGCGCTGCCACGTCGCTGACCGGCGTCGTGCGGTAGAGGGTCGTGTTGACCGTCACCGCAAAGCCGGCCGCCTTGGCCTGGCGGATCGCCTCCAAAGCGCGCTCCGCTGTGCCGGGCAGGCCGGTCAGCGCGTCGTGGATGTGCGGCGGGCCGTCCAGGTGCACGTTGAACGCGAAGTGCCGGTGCGGCGCGAACTCCCCGAGCCTCCGGGCCAACAAGAGGCCGTTCGTGCACAGATAGACCACCTTGCCCAGGCTCAGGGCGTCGGCGGCAATGCGCGGGGCGTCGGAGTGCAGCAGCGGCTCACCGCCGCTGATCGACACGAAGGGCGTGCCGGCCTCGACCATCGCCGCACGCGCCTGCTCGCGCGTCAAGCTCGCCTGCGAGCCGGCATACTCGCGAATGCGCCCGCACCCAGCACAGTGCAGGTTGCACGCGTGGGTCAGCTCGAGCATCAGGACGATGGGGACGTGCGGACCTCGCCCGCGCAAGCGGGCAGACGCCAAGTGACGCGCGATCTTCAGGTTGACGGATAGGGGGAGAGGCATAGTTAGCTCCTGTTGCGGGCAGAGTGTTGGAACCAATCGACCGCTTTTTCCAGAGCTTCGTACGGGTCGCTCTGGGGAAGACCCAACTCGCGCACGGCTCGCGACGCATCGAAGCGCATCGGCTTGCGCGCCAGGCGAACCGTATCCGGTGTGGCGCGCGGGACGTGCGACGGCGTTAGCCGCGCCAGGGCCGTGTCGGCATGGGCGAAGGCCATCGCCGCCCAGAACGGCAAACGGAGGCGCGGCGCCGGTCGTCCGCTGATCCGCGCCAACGTTTCCAGGATCTCGCGCATCGTCATGTTGCGGTTGCCCAGGATATAGCGCCGCCCGACTTGCCCCTTCTGCGCCGCGAGCCAGTGCCCCACGGCGACGTCCTCCACGTCCACGATGTTCAGGCTCGTGTCCACGTACGCCGGCATCCGCCCGGAGATGAAGTCGAGCACGATGCGCCCCGTCGGCGTGGGCTTGATGTCCCGGACCCCCACCGGCGTGGAGGGGTTGACGATGACCACAGGCAGGCCCTGCTTCGCAAAGTCCAGTGCGACCTGCTCTGCCAGGAACTTGCTGCGTTTGTAGTCGCTGACCATATCCGCAAGCGTGGCGTGTGTCTCCTCGTCGGCAGGGGCGCCGTCGCTTCGCGATCCCAGGGTGGCGACCGAACTGGTATATACCACCCGCTCGACGCCCTCGGCCTGCGCGGCGGCCAGCACATTCCGCGTGCCGTTCACGTTCGTCGCATAGATCTCGTCCGGGCGACGCGTCCAGTACGTGTAGAGCGCGCCCACGTGATACACCTGCCGGCAACCGCACACCGCAGCGCGCACGCTCTCGGCGTCCCGCAGATCCCCGGTGCATTGCGCCACGGGCAGGTCTGCGATGGCGCGCGTGTCTGCACCGGCCCGCACCAACGCCCGCACCTCGCACCCCGCGCCCAGCAGCACCCGCGCCACGCTCGATCCGATGAACCCCGTTGCCCCCGTAACGAGCACCCGCATTAGCACCTCCTGGCGGCCACATACTCCGGCGATTGTACACGCGATCCCTCAACCCCGCCACGCACCCTCCACGCCCCTCCCCCCTCCCGTTGCGGCCGCGTCTCATCCTCACGCAGTGAGGCCCGCGCCGCTCCGCCTCCCCCTCCGTTGCGGCCGGTCTCCAGACCGAGCCGCTCTGCTCCGCTGCGGCCGTGCCTCATCCTCACGCAGTGAGGCCCGCGCCGCTCCGCTTCCCCCTCCGCTGCGACCGCGTCTCCAGACCGAGCCGCTCTGCTCCGCTGCGGCCGTGCCTCATCCTCACGCAGTGAGGCCCGCGCCGCTCCGCCTCCCCCCTCCGCTGCGGCCGTGCCTCATCCTCACGCAGTGAGGCCCGCGCCCCTCCGCTTCCCCCTCCGCTGCGGCCGCGTCTCATCCTCACGCAGTGAGGCCCGCGCCGCTCTGCCCTGCGGTGTCCACACCGCGCCCCCTCCCGCACTTTCCCTCTCCCCAAATCGCCTATACTATCCCTTGACACAACCCGTTCCCGCATCTTTTCTTAAGGAGAGTGCCATGCCCTCATGTCCATTCTGCGGCAACGAGGTCAGGGAAGGCGCGCGCTTCTGCCCTGGCTGCGGCGCCAACCTCGGATCGACCGCCATGAACCTCGCCCAATCCCAGAAGCCCGGCGCCACCACGCCTCCGCCCGCGGCGGCCGCGCCTCGGCCTGCCGCGCCTCCGCCCGCAGCCGCGACACCGCCGCCGACCGCCGCGATGGCCGCCGCGCCGCCGTCACCCACGCCCTATGCCTCACCGCCGCAGCCCGTCGTCACCGCTGCGCCCGCCGTGGCCGCCATCGGGGCCACCGGCCAGGGCACCAGCATCTGGGGGCCCTTCGCCGGCTTTGGCTATCGCCGCGAGCATCAGGCGTGGCTGCTGCGCGATCTGGCCCCGCGCGCCGAGAAACTGCGCGATACCATCGCCGAGCAGTTCGAGCGCCGCCAGATCCCCAACGCCACCGTGAGCCAGGTCAACCTCACAGGCAAGGGCGTCGCGGTCGAGCAGCGGCCCTTCTATCGCATCCAGCGCGGCCTGGCCACCGTCTGGCTCTATGTCGCCCGCGCCGGGCAGGACCTCTACGTCTCCCAGGTCTCCTACATCAAGGGGCCCATCAGCCTCGCGCGCATCCTCTTCGCCGTTGGCCTCGCTGCCGTCGTCTTCATCAACATCATCAACGTCCTGGCCGCCTCGATCAACCTATCGGCCGTGGCCGAGTCCTACAGCAGCAGCGGCCTCTTCGGCCTCGGGGGCGGGCCCACCGTTGAACCCAGTGGATTCCTGCTGAGCATGCTTTGCTGCACCACGCCCCTGGCCGCGATCGCCCAGCTCGTCCTGCTCGTGGGCGTTGTCTTCAGCGCCTACAAGTTCCTCACCGATCGCGATGTCCTGGCGCTGCTGCGCTCCAGCCCCACCGAGTTTCAGGAGGATGACATCGTCTCGCTGGAAAAGGCGGTCAACGAGACCGTGCGGCAGTCGGCGGACCTCGTCGGCATCGACCTCAAGCTGCTGGAGCCGGGGCGGGCCTATCGCGAGACCCGCCGGCGCCTGCTCTAGCGCCTGCGTCCCATCGGCCCGGCGATGGCAGCCTGCCCTGCTTGCGGACATCCGGCGAGCCCCACGGCGCGCTTCTGCTCGCGCTGCGGGGCGCGTCTCGCCGCGCCTGAGTCTGCCGCGGTTGCACCCCAGGCGTTTCTAGCCGCGCCCGCGCCTTTAGTCGCGCACGCGCCTTTAGTCGCGCACGCGCCTTTAGTCGCGCACGCGTCACCCTTCATCGTCCACGAGCCGGCCCCGCCTGGGGGCGCCCTTCTGGAGCCGCTCTCCGGTCGGCAGCAAGCCCTCTTTGGCTTTGAGCTCCTGGCGCTGCCCGACTGGATCTCGGCGCCCACCATCACCGGCGAGACCGAGGCGCAGAAGCAGCAGGCGGCGCTCCAGAGCTGGCAGGAAGTGGTCGCCAACCTCTGGAAGTGGCAGGCGAGCGCGGTCTCTCTGCGCTTTGTCTCGCGACCGGAGCGCGGCCAGGTGGAGATGGCCCTGCTGGGCCGTGTCCGTGCCGATGCCAACGTTCCGGGGATTGCCGCCGCGCTGGCCCAAGACCTGCACGCGCAGTTCGCCGCGCTCCACCTCGACGCCCGGCCCCTGCGCACGCCCGAGGCCCTGGCCCGGGCGCGCCGCCCCGTCCCGCTGGAGGCGCTCGCTGAGGTGCGCCAGCAGGAGTCCGTGGTCGAGCTCACGCTCGGCGATGCCTACATCGTCTACCCTTTGCGTGCACCCGCCGGCGACTTCCGCCTGGTCTTCGAGGCCTTGATGGCGACGCCGGTGCCCACCATGTTGGCGCTGCACCTCGAACCGGTCCGGCTCACGCCCCTGGAGCAGGGCGAGCTGGCCCGCGCTGCTGCCGTCGCGCAGTCGCTCTCCGACTTCCAGTACACCGGCCTCTACTTTCAGGGCCGCTGGCAGGATCCCCAGGCCGGGCTCGTCGGCCGCATCTACATCGATCAGGCGCGGCGTCTGGTACAGCCTTTCCTCGTTGCGGCCCACGCTGCCGGCCAAGACCCCGTGGCCGTGATGATCGTGGCGCGCGCGCTGGCCAATGCCCTGGCCACCGCACCCGCGCCACCGCAGCAGCCCGCCGGTCCCGCACCGGTCCCTGTGGCGTGCGAGGTGGCGACGCCGCGCTCGGCCGCCGAGGCCCAGGCGCTTCACGGCGCCATTGGCGACCTGGCGCTCCAGCAGTGGGGCCACACGCTGGCCACCGCGGGCAAGGAGCGGCTCCGCTACCTCACCGACGCGGCGGGCGCGGCCTCGCTGGTGCGCTTTCCCGTCGTGCCGCGCGCGGCCACGCCCGGCGTCCAGGTGCGGCAGGTAGCCCCCAGCTTCGACCAAGGGATCCGCCAGACCGCCGCGGCGCCCGACGCGCTGAGCCTGGGCACCTTCCTGAGCGGAGGCGTTGCCTCGATCCGCCTGGCCGATCTCGTCCGCCACGGGTTGGTGGTGGGCTTCACCGGCAGCGGCAAGACCAACACCTGCCTCTACCTTGTCGACCAGCTCTGGCGCCAGCACCGCCTGCCGGTCCTCGTCATCGAGCCGGCCAAGGCCGAGTACCGCGGCCTGATCGAGCGCCCGGGCTTCGAGGAGCTGTTGGTCTTCACGCTGGGCGACGAGGCGGTCTCGCCCTTCCGCCTCAACCCCTTCGAGCTGCTCCCCGGCGTCCGGCTGGAGGCGCACCTCGCCGCGCTCAAGACCTGCCTCAACGCCGCGCTGCCGCAGTTCGGCGTGCTGCCCTCCATCGTCGAGGAGGCGCTCATCAAGGTCTACCAGGACCGCGGCTGGGAGCTCACCGACCAGGGCGAAGCACAGCCCGACCGCCTTTTCCCCACCCTCCGTGACCTCTACGCCGCCGTGATCCGGGTGGCCGAGAGCCGCGGCTACGCCGGCGAGATCCGCGACAACATCCGCGCTGCCGCCGCCGGGCGCATCGGCAGTCTGCTGTTGGGCAGCAAGGGGCTGATGTTCGACTGCCAGCGCTCCATCCCCCTCGATCTGTTGCTCACGCGCCCCGTCGTCCTGGAGCTTGACAACCTGACCGACAACGAGAAGTCGCTGGTGATGATGTTCCTGATGACCTTCCTGCGCGAGCACTGCCGGACCCAGCGGCGCTCCAGTCGCCTCGCCCACGTCACGCTGGTGGAGGAGGCGCACCGCATTTTGGAGGACGTCGCCTCGGTGGCCGGTAGCGAAGTGGCCGCCGACACGCGCGCTGAGGCCGTGCGCTTCATCAGCGGCGTGCTCGCCGAGATCCGCGCCTATGGCGAGAGCCTGCTCATTGCCGAGCAGTCGCCCGGCAAGCTCGCGCCCGACGCCGTCCGCAACACCAACCTCAAGCTCAGCCATATGCTGCTCGACCAGCACGATCGCCAGGCCATCGCCGCGGCGATGATCATGGACGAGGCGCAGCAGACCTTCCTTGGCAAGCTGCCCGTGGGGCAGGCCGCGGTCTTTATGACCGGCTACGAGAAAGCCACCTTCCTGCGCGTGCCTCCCTACAAGGACGATGCCTACGCCGATCACCTGCCCGATGCCGCGCTGGAGGCGCACATGCGCCGCTTCCGCGCGGCCCACGCGCAGGCCTACCTGCCGTTCGACGGCTGCCGCCACTGCGGGAGCCCGTGCCGCTATCGCAAGGCCATCGGACCCGTCACGCTGGACCGGGCGCTGCACGCTGCTTTCCGCGACGCGCTGCTCACCTTCGATACCCGCCCCGCGCCCGAGGACGACGCCCGCAACTGGGCCGAGATCGCCTACGCCTGCAAGCTCGCCGCGGCGCGCGCCGGGCACGCCACCGCGCCCGACGCGGCCTACTGCTACTTTGCGCACGAGATCGATTTCGGCATCAACGCCTACATGCGCGGCCGCTTTCTGGCCGCCTACGCACGCTTGGAGGCCGGGCTATGAACGAGGTCAAGCCCGTGGTGGATGGCGTGGTCAAGACTGTCTCTGCGGGGGTGGAGGCCCTCAGCAAGGCCTGGAGCGTGATGGAGGCCGCCTCCGAGAAGCCGCGCCCCTCCGAATACCTCAGCCCCGACGCTGTGCGGCGCATTCAGGGCCAGCGGCCCGGGGAGGGCGCCTGATGCCCAAGGACCACAGCAGCAGCGCATCCAGCAGCGCTACATCCGACAGCGGCGCCGCGTCCGGCGGCTCCGCCTCGAGCGCCACGCGTGATGCCGGCGCCGCGCATGCAGCGTCCGCCGCGAGCGACACGCGCGCCGCGAGCGACGCACAGGCCCTGTCCGACGTCGCCTCGCGCGGGCCCGAGCGCAGCAGCCTCTCTGCCGCCGGGCGCGACCGCATGCGCGGCGCCGACGCCTCCGCCGCGCCCCTCGACACCCACGACCCGGCGCTGATGACGCTCGACAGCGCGCGGTTCCGGCCCGAGACCCGTGCCGCGCTCGATGCCCAGGGGCTCGACAGCGCCGCCATCGCGGCCGACCGCGGGGGCGACAAGGCCGAGGCCGCCACCCGCACCATCCTCGAGCGCGAGGGCATCCCCGACGGCGCCGGCGGGATGGAGCAGGTCAAGCGCGTCGTCCCGGGCACCCACGACGGCAAACACGGCATCGACGATATCGCCGTGACCACAGACGGGAAGCCTATCCCCCTCGAGGTCAAGAACCGGGCCGACGCTGCCAATGCCGCCCTCGCCGACCACGATTCCACCGCCCTGGAGCCCGAGGTCCGCAAGGCCCACGACGCCTACGCCGACCAGGTGATCCGCTATCGCGACGAGATGGCCAGGGTGGCCCCCGCGGGCGATGGCCCGGGCGACGGGGAGCCCCTGTCCGCCTACGACCGCCAGCGGCGTATCGCCCAGGCCGAGGGCCTCGCCGCGCTGCGGCCCGACTACGCCGACACCTGGAAGCCCGAAGTGGCCCAATGGCACGCACGGATGGAGGCCGACGCGCAGCGGCTCAAGACCGACAAGGACGGCAACGTCACGCTACCCGTGGAGCAGATGGACCGCTTCTGGACCCAGGACCGCTACCTCAAGCTCCTGCGCAGCGACGGCGGTCCCGACCGCCTGCGGAGCGCCGGCGTCGCGTCCGAGTACTGTACCGAGAGCAACTTCGTCGACGGCAACGGCAACCTGCGCGACACGCCGCTCTGGGATGACGTCCTGGCCAACCGCACCACCGTCATCGTGAGCCCCGGCGACGCCCCCGCGGGCAAGCGCATGCTCGACCAGGCCATCTTCGAGGATCGCTCCCACCGCGTCGCCAAGATCTCGCTCTAGCCCGTCCTCTCAACGCAACGGCTTGGCCGCCACGATGTAGTTCAGGAAGACCGTGCCGCTGTATCCCCTGGCACGGGCGCCCCCGATCGCGAAGGCGCCTTCGGGAAAGTCGCGGCTGTAGACGAAGAACGGGTAGAGCCCGCCGGGCGTCTCGATATCGACCTGCAGGCCCTCCACGCGCTGGAACCCTCGCAGCCAGACCGGGAGCTGGTCGGCCTTGGCCTGGTAGATCACGTAGACGCTGCTGGGGCGGTTCAGCTTGAACCGTAGCAGCTTCTCGCTGTCCGAGTCATAGTCCAGGTCGGCCGGGCGAATGGCGTGGAGCCCGCTGAGGCTCAGGGGCAGATTGATGATGTGGTAGTCTCTGTCCGTGTAGCAGCGCATCTGCGCACGTAAGATGGCCTGCTCGTAGTGGCGGCCGCTCGTGCTCAGTGCGTAGACAAACGGGTTTTCGTAGCGATAGGCGTAGGCCGGCGCCACCCCCACGCCTTCGTGCGCGACAACCGCCATACCGCCGCCCACCGACGTAAGCGGGTCCATCTCCCGGATCTTGTCGTGGCCAAAGATCGCTTCGAGGAGCCGCGCGTAGGCCGGGACGAGCGACGTCCCCCCCGTGCGCAAGACAACATCGATCTTCTCCGCTCGCAACCCGGCGTCGCGCAGGACGGCGCGGACACTGTGTTCCACCTGGCGCACCTCGGGCGCGATCATCGCCTCGAAGTCTTTCCGCACGATGCGCTCATCCAGGTCTATCTCCTCGTACCTGAACCTCAACCGGGCCACCAGGTCTGGCGTAAGCGCCTTCTTGGTCCTCTCGATCTCTTGGAACAGCCTGAATCCCACGTTCTGTGTCACCAGTGTCTCCAGAGCGCGCATTGCCGCGGGATCGCTGCTCGACTTCTGGAAGTGCTTGATCTTGCTAAGCGGCTCCGGTCGCGAGAGCTCGGGCATCGTCTGCCACCTGTGAAGCTGGTCGACAAACTCCAGGGGAAAATCCGCCCCGCCGTCGACCTTGGCCTCCGAACCGAAGTGGGGCAGGAGCGAATCCATGATGCGCCTGTCCAGGTCGTCCCCTCCGATGAGCACGCCGCGGCTGGCGATGACCTGCGGCGCGCGCCGCCCGCCCACTTCCGTGACCGTGAGGTCAAGCGTGCCGCCGCCGAAGTCGAAGACCAACGCCACCTCACGTCTGGCGGCCCGCCTGTGGTAGAGATGGGCGGCGGCGATGGGCTCGAGCTGAAAGGTGATATCCTGGAAGCCGGCAAACCGGGCGGCCCGGTATAGAATCTCCTCGGCGCGCGCCGAGATCCCGGCGTCATCGGAGAACTTCACCGGCCTGCCCAGCACGACCCCCTCGCAGGGCTCCTGGTACTGGCGCTCCGCCTGTTGGCGCATCTCGACGAGCTGCAGGGCGATCAGCTCGTCGACGGTGTAAGTGCGGTCGAAGATCACCGTGCCCTCATAGCGTGGGTCACGCAGGGAGGTCTTGATCGACTGGAGCAGCCGTCCGTTCGCGTTGACGTCCGTGACGATGTGGACATCGTGCCAGTAGTGGATGGGCTCGGAATCTCCCAGGCCCTTGACGACCGCCCCCGCAACGATGATCTCGATAGGCTCCAGCTCCCGGCGCGACCAGACCGTGCGCCGTCCCGTCTCCTTCTCCAGATACTCGATCGCTGCTGCGGAGCCCAACCGGACGCTGTAGTCGCGATCGATCCAGATCAGCGAGGGCAGCAGGGTGGGGTTCTCGTTGCCGGGATCGAGCACGACAGACCGGAGAGCTTGGCCATCGTAATGGGCAACCGAAGAGTTCGTCGTTCCGAAATCAATACCAAGTCGCATCTCACCTCCCCCTGTACTGGCCGGTCTCGAGCGCAACAAGGCCCATGCCCTGGCGAGCGCAAACCTCCATTATATCACAGTGGCGCCGCTCCCGCCCGAGCGCGCGCCGATTTGTGGAAATGTCACAGCCTGCCCTACCCTACGGGCCCAAAATGCGGTAAAATACTCTCACTGATCTCGGGCGCTGCGGGGAGCGCCCGGTGCGTGAACACACCGATCGAGCTGTGCCAACCGGGCTCACCTTGTTGTCTCGGGTTGTGTACGTCAACCACTGAGGAGGCGTGTATGTCTACCGGTGACTCATTGCAGCACTACCTC
>Ga0123332_1002332_pt1 | contig 18097 bp, 15 predicted proteins | sample BioC12SIPDNA_4_FD_89958 | JGI IMG/M metagenome (GOLD analysis project Ga0123332, IMG submission 89958) | Anaerobic biogas reactor microbial communites from Washington, USA - Biogas_R2_A C12 SIP DNA | ecosystem: Engineered > Bioreactor > Anaerobic > Unclassified | place: Washington, USA...
ATATGGTGCGATTGCTTGAGATCGGCAGGGAAATCGCCAAGGCAACTCCACCCGGTAAGAGCGTCCTGGATCAGCTCTTCGAGGATCGCGAGGCTTCATGACACCGGCAGAACTGGTTGTGGATGCCAGCGTTTTTGTTGCAGCAGTCCTTGCCGACGAACCGAATCATAGCGAGGCGTTTGTATTCCTGCGGACGTGCGCACGCCAGGAGGTCGCGCGCCTGGCCCCAGCCATTATTGCAGCCGAGGTCAAGGGGCCTGTCACCCGGCGGACCGGCCAACCCGCATTGGCGCGGCAGCTCTTTGCCGCTCTCCGCGCACGACCGGATTTTGTTGTGCTGCCGATCGATGCGGCAGTGGGAGACGAAGCAGGCGAGATTGCGTCATTGCAGGGCATCAAGGGCTGTGATTCCGTCTATGTCGCCATCGCCCGCTTGCTGACCATCCCTCTCGTCACCCTCGATCGCGAGCAACAGGATCGCGCTCCCGCTGACGTTGAAGTCTACACGCCCGCACAGGCGCTGGTGAAGTGGTGGCCTTCTTGAAGCGCATCCCTTACGTTATCGACAACATCTCGGTCACGCTGGCCGGTGTCCTGAACCAACTCATCTCGGAGCAGGGCGGCCGGCAACTGGACATCGCCACGGCCTATTTCAGCGTGCACGGTTGGGAGTTGCTCCGCGACACCTTGCCGTCGGTCCGCCATTTCCGCCTGCTGCTGGGCGATCAGCCTTCTGTGGGCGAAGATGTCGGGCTGGGGCCCGACTCGGCCGCATATCTGCGCCGCGAATTGAACGCGGAGCCCCTGAGCGAGGCGACCCGGCGGCTGGTGGAGGATCTGGTGCGCTTTCTGCGCCGCGAGGGCGTCGAAGTGCGGCTGTATCTGGGGTATGAACCTCCTTCGACTCCAGGCGGGTCAGCACAGCTGACCCGGCCCTCCGCTCAGGATGCTCAGGCTGCTGCGACTGCGACGGCGGCGCCTCATGGACGCCGCCGGTTCCTGCATGCCAAGTGTTACCTGCTCTATGGCGATACGCGCGGGCGCACCTCGACGGTCACCCACGTGAATCCGCTCATTGGCATCGTCGGGTCGAGCAACTTCACTGCGCCGGGCCTGGTCTCCAACCGAGAGCTGAACCTGGTGCACAAGACGCTGATCGAGCTGGACGAGGTCGAGGACCCGGTGGCGGCTGCCGCGGTGACCCACCAGGGCCAGCGCCGGCCGGACAGCCACGTGCTGCCCGAAAGCCGGCAGTTACTTAAGAGCGAAGTCGGCGCGCGCGCCATCCTGGACCTGGTGGACTGGTACGACGATCAGTGGCGGCTGGCCGAGGATTTCAAGGAACGGCTGATCGAGATCCTGGAAAACTCGAAGTTCGGCGGCCGGGAGTACACCCCGTACGAAATCTATATGAAGGCGCTCTTCGAGTACTTCCGCGATGACCTGGGAAGTGAGGCCGTGCAGGCCGCCGCAACCCGCTCGGCCGTGGAGCTTTCGGAGTTTCAGGAGGACGCGGTCAAGAAGGCGCGGCGTATCCTGGCGCGCTACGATGGCGTGCTCGTCGCTGATTCGGTCGGGCTGGGCAAGACGTGGATCGGCAAGAAGCTGCTCGAGGATTTCGCATACCACCAGCGCCAGAAGGCGCTCGTGGTCTGTCCCGCATCGCTGCGCCCCATGTGGGAGCACGAGCTGCAATCCGCAACCATCCCGGCCATGGTGCTCTCGCAGGAGCAGTTGGGGCAGGACGATTTCGACCTGCGCCGCCTGGCCGACATGGATGTCGTGCTGGTAGACGAGGCGCACAACTTCCGCAACCGGCGCACCGCGCGCTACGCGGCCCTCGAGCGGCTGCTGGCGCTCAACGGGCGCCGCGGGCGGAGCGGCGGCCGCAAGAAGCTGATCCTGTTGACCGCTACGCCCATCAACAACAACATTTTCGATCTGTACAACCAGATCAACCTGATCGCGGGCAACGACCGGACCTATTTTGCGGGCGCAAACATCGGCGACCTGTACAAGCTTTTCCTGGCCGCGCGGCGCGAATCGATCGAGCAGGGCAGCGTGCGCATCTTCAACCTGCTGGAAGAGGTCGTCATCCGGCGCACGCGCCAATTCATCCGCCGGGCCTATCCCGAGGCGACCATCGCCGGTAAGCGCATCCGTTGGCCCGAGCGGCGGCTGCGCACCGTGCGCTACGACCTGGAGGGCTCTTACGAGGGGCTGTACCGTCAGATCGTGCGCAATATCGAGGCGTTGCACCTGCCGCATTACTACCTGGAGTCGTACAAGGGGGAGCAGCAGAAGCAGGATGAGTTCGAGCTGGGCCGGCAGGAGGCGCTGGTCGGCATCTTCAAGAGCCGGTTCCTCAAGCGGCTGGAATCGAGCATCGACGCGTTCCGCATCTCCATCCGCCGCGCCCTGGAGTTTGTCAAGACCTTCGACGAGTACGTGCAGGAGGGCATCATCCTGGACGCGGCCTCGTTTCAGGCTGCAATGCGGCTGGTGGTGGCCGATGAGGAAGACACCGAGGCCACGGGCAATGGCAACGCCCCAGTTCCTGGCTCGCAGGCCGAGCGAATCGATGAGACCGCCGAAGCGCGGGCCATCATCGAGAGCCTGCCGCGGCTGGACCCGCAGAAGTACGACCGGCGCAGGCTGCACCGCGACCTGACGGGCGATATCGAGAAGCTCACCGACATCTGGTACAAGGTGCGCGACATCACCTGGGCACAGGACGACAAGCTGGCCGCGTTCAAGACGCTGCTCCAGGGGGAGCTGGCGGGGAAGAAGGTGCTCGTCTTCTCCTACTACAAGGACACCGCGCGTTACCTCTACCGGGCGCTGACCGACGATGGCGATGGCGCGTGGCGCGCGGCTGCGGGGAATCCCGTCATCCGGCGCATCGACAGCGGCGCGGACCCGCGCGACCGGGTGCACCTGGTCGAGTCGTTTGCGCCAAACGCCAACAATCGTCCGGATATTGCGGGCAGCGACCGGGAGATCGACATCTTGATCTCGACCGACGTGCTCTCCGAGGGCCAGAACCTGCAAGATTGCGGTTATCTGCTCAACTATGACCTGCACTGGAACCCCACCCGCATGGTGCAGCGCGCGGGCCGTATCGACCGCCTGGGATCCGAGTTCGACACGCTATCGATCTTCAACATGTTTCCCGAAGAGGGGCTCGAGGACCTCCTCGGGCTCGTCCGCAGCCTGACCGCCAAGATCGATGTGATCAACCAGGCCGGCTTCCTCGATGCCAGCGTGCTGGGCGAGGTGGTCACTCCGCGCGACTTCAACACGCTGCGCCGCATCGCGGGAGAAGACAACACGGTGATCGAGGAGCAGGAGTCGTTCCTCGAGCTGGCGAGCAGCGAAGCTATCCTGGCCGAGCTGCAGCGCGTGCTGGCGACCGAGGCCAGCCGGTGGGTGACCGACCTGGATGACGGGATTCACTCGGGGTTGCACCGGGCAGGCGCGTGGGGCATCTTCTTCTACTTCAAGGCTCGCCGCGACGACGGTGGGGCGTCCCATTTCTGGCGTTACTACGATCTGGGGCGGCGGGCGATCATCGACAATCGCTATCAGATCATGCAGCTCATTGCCTGTGCGCCCGAGACACCTCGCCATCCGCCTCCGTACGATGAAGTGGATATCTACGATGTGCAGAACCGCGTGCTGGCCGATATCGTGGGACAGGCAGAGGAGCAGCAGGGTGCTGCGCTCGTGGCAAAGCCGGTGGCGGCGGAACAGATCACTACGTCCCACATTTTACGGGAACACCTCAACGACCCTGCGCTGAACCGGGACGAGGTGCGCGATCTCCGTAAGTTTCTGAAGGAGCCGTTGGTCGGCGCATCGGTCCAGGTGCTGCGCCGCGCGCTGAAGTCTTTCACCGCTACCTCGGACGTCCTGCCGCTGGTTGCCACGGTGCGCGAGATCGCCAGGGAGCAGAGCGTCATGCGCGAGGAAACGCCACCCTACGTCTCGACGAAGGGGCTGCGCCGCGAAGATTTGCACCTGGTGTGTTACGAGTACATCTGCGCGTGAGGCTGGCTCACCCGCCGCCGACCGCGGTGAAAAACTCGACCGTATCCTCGTCCCCCGCAACTGCGGTCTCGAGATCGACCGCACGGCGGTTCACTGTGGCGACTGCGATCTCCGCAGGGGGCACGCCCAACCGGCGCACCAGCTCGAGCAGCGCGATCGGGCCCGGCTCGGCGAATTCCAGCCAGGCCCGCTTCCCGGGATCGTACCAGCTCAGATGGCCGCCGAGATGGACCCGCATCGTCATTGCCCGCGGGGCACGCCCACCAGGTCCGCAGCCCACTCAAGCTCCAGCTCGGCCAGGCGCTCGCGGGTGGGAACCGTCGTGAGGGGATCCCAGCCCTTCAGTTGATACAGGGCGGTCATGGCCTGCTCGAATTCTTCGCGCGGGATGGACGCGCCTGCCAGCGCACCGTTCTCCAGGGGCTGGAAGAGGCGTTCGGGCAGCGTGTCATCGCCGCGGGTGAAGCCCTCGCGTACGTTGAAAAGCCGCGCCAGGTTCGTCGCGCGCTCGCCGATGCGCAGCAGTTCCTCCGCGCTGACCTCCCAGCCGCTGGCCGCGGTCACCGCGGTCAGGACATCGTCCACCGGGATGAACGAGCGCGGGGTTGGGCCGAAGAAGCAGAGGCCGATGGCCCTTTCGAAGCTGTTCCAGTTCTCCATCCGCGCGTAGTTGGCTGCTTTCCTGGCGCTGAGCTCCCGCGGCGGCAGCGCCTCGGTGATGCCCAACGGCTGCGCGCCCTTGAAGCCCAACGACTCGGGGTTTGCCAGCATCGGGTCGTGCACCGCGGTCAGGTGGTCGGCGCCGGCTTCGTTGATCGCATAGCCCAGCCCCACCCCAACCTTGCCGCGCGGGTCGTGCATGGGCAGCTCCTGTCCCTTAACGTGCATGGCGAACAGCGGAGCATCGCCGCCGATGGCCTCAGCCGCACGGCGGGCGCCCTCGGCCAGCAGATCTCCGATGTGCTCGCGCCGCGCGATCATCTCCACGCACGCGACCATGGCTTCCGCGTTCCCGAAGCGCAGATCCAACCCGCCCGTGTCCCTGGGACCGATCAGCCCGTGCTCGAAGCATTCCATGGCGAACGAGATCGCGGAGCTGGCCGAGATGGAATCCATGGTGTAGCGATTGCAGAGCTCGTTGGCCTTGGCAACCGCCTGCAGATCGTCGACGCCGCAGTTCGAGCCGAAGCCGGCAATGGTCTCGTACTCTGGCCCGCCGTACGAGTCGCTGACCTCGTAGCGGTCGTCGACCTTGACCTCGCGCTTGCAGCGCACCGCACAGGCGAAGCAGCTGCGCCTCCCGCTGAGCAGTTCTTTCTCGTACGTCTCCCAACGCAGGCCATCGACGCCCTCGAATGAACCCTGGCGGAAATTCCGCGTGGGCAGGATGCCGGCCGCATCCAGGCCCGCGGTCAGGCCGGGCGTGCCGCGCACCTGCAGGTCCCAACTGCTGGGGTGTTCCTTGACCGCCTTGGCCAGGCGCCTGCCCAGGTCGCCGAGGGGCGGGGCTTCGGCTGCCGCGTCGAGATACCTCCCGGAGCCGCGCACCGCCACCGCCTTCACGTGCTTGGAGCCCATCACCGCGCCCATGCCCGAACGGCCGTTGAAGTGCCGCAGCTCGTTCGTCATGCAGCCGTAGCGCACCAGGTTTTCCGCGCCCAGGCCGATCTGCAGGACCCGGGCCAGCTTTTCCCCCGTCTCCTGCCGGATCACGGCCTGGGCTTCCTCCGGGTCGTGGCGCCAGAGATGCCTGGCATCCCGAATCTCCACCTGGTCGTCCCTGATCCAAAGGTAGACCGGCTCGGCCGAGCGGCCCGTCATGACGATTGCCTCCCAACCCGCCAGCTTCAGCTCGGGGCCCCAGAAGCCGCCCGCCTCCGATTCGCCGAATCCGCCGGTGAGCGGCGAGCGCGCCACCGCAGAAAAGCGCGTCGCGGTCGAGAAGGGCGCGCCGGTCAGCAGCCCGTTGGCCAGGATCAGGATGTTGCCTGGCCCGAGAGGATCGACGCCGGGCGCCAGCTCCTTCAGCAGGATGGCCGCAGCGAGCGCCTTGCCCCCCGGATAGAGGCGGTAGAACTCCTCGCTCAGTGTTTCCGTCCACACCCTGTGGGTTGCCAGATCAACCCGCAGGATCTTGCCCGAGTATCCGTATCTCATTGGCAGCCTTACCTCGTCCTTGGGTCGTGCCGGCAGGTGTCAGCGCGGCTCGTAACAGCAGCGGAAACCCGTGTCATCTCCGCGGTGCATGGGCGCAGCCCAGCTGCGATAGGCGCAGCGGGCTTCATTGCGATCCCCGCGCCAGGAACCCCCTCGCAGCGTCTGCTTTCCAAGGTTAGCTTCGAACCGCTCCGGGTTGGATATCGCACCTACATCGTGCTGGCGCGGGAGGACGCTGTCCGGGTTCAGATCGTTGACCAGCACCTCGCGGCCGTCAGCGGGGTCGTAGGGATACGGCCCGAAAAGGGAAGAACACCACTCCTGCGCATTGCCCGCGGCATCGGCCACTCCGTACGGGCTGTCGCCTTGTGGAGAGTAGCGGTCGACCGGCGCAGTGCCCTTGCTCCTGGCCTCCCGGTTGTTGCAGCGTGCCGGGTCCCACTGGCCGCCCCAGGGATAGAGCCGGGCATCCGTCCCGCGCATCGCCTTTTCCCACTCTGGCTCGCTCGGCAGGCGCACCGGCACGCCGGTCACCTCGCGCGCCCAGCGGCAGAACGCCAGCGCATCGTGGTACGACACGCCCGTGACCGGATGGTTCGCCTTTTCCTCCGGGAAGATGCCGTCGCGCCAGGTCAGGGGTGCGCGATGGCCGGTTGCCTCCCGGAAAAGGCGATACTGGGCATTGGTGACCGGATAGCGCATGATGTAGTAATCGCTGATGGAGAGTGTGTGATCCGGCACTTCATCCGCACCTGCAGCGCGATAGGCCGCCAGGTTGCTGCCCATGACGAAATCTCCGGCCGGGATGAGCACGAAGTCGAGGTCGAGTGATGTTGGCATGGAGTTCCTCAGTTCTCTAGCAGATGATGTTGCATGGCATAACGTACGAGGTCCGCGCTATTGCGCACCTTCAACTTGCTCATGATATTGGTGCGATGCACCGAGGCGGTCTTGGGGCTGATCACCAGCGTGCGAGCAATCTCCTTATTGCTCAAGCCCCCGACCACCAGGCGCAGCACCTGCATTTCCCTTTCGGTCAGATTCGCGGATGCCTGAGATGCGAGCGCGACATCGGAGGGCACGGACTGCACCAGCTGCTGGGCCACCTCCGGTTCGACATAGGCGCCTTGTTCGAACACCTGGCGGATGGCGTTCACGACCTCGCGGCCCCCGGACCGTTTGAGGACGTAGCCCGCCGCGCCTGCGTGCAGGGCCGGCGCGATATATTCGCGATCGTCGTGTTGGGTCAGGATCAGGACCTTCACACCGGGATGGCTCTGACGCAGCCTGCGGGTCGCTTCCAGGCCGTCTATCCCGGGCATAGCCAGGTCCATCAGCACGATGTCCGGGGCCAGCGAGCCTATCTGCGCAAGGGCCTCTTCGCCGCTGCTCGCTTCCCCCACCACCACGATGTCCTGCTGCCGGTCGAGCAATGAGCGGAGACCGTCACGCAGGATCGCGTGATCGTCCACCACCAGAACCCGGATCGGGCCCGAAAGGTTGCGCATGTCAGGCACCGTTACGTCTCTCCTGTCGTGCAGCCCTGCGCACTGCCGCGCGATCCTGATCGGCCAGGAGCGGCACCTCGATCTGGATGCGCGTTCCCTGTCCCGGCGCGGTGTCGATATCGAAGCTGCCGCCCACAAGCTCGACCCGCTCCTGCATTCCGATGAGGCCGAGCCCCCGGCCGCTGTCAGGGGTCAGTGTCAGCTCGAGAGCATCGAAACCCACGCCATCGTCTTCGATCCGGATCACCGCGCGATCGGCGCGCATGTTGAAGGTCAGGCGCACGGTGCGGGCCATCGCGTGGCGTACGATGTTGGTGACAGCCTCCTGCACCACGCGGAACAACGCGGTCTCGGTCTCGGGTGGCAGGCGACACCCATCGGTGACGCCCCGGCCCCGTGGGCAGGTTTCCTTAATAATAACGCGCATGCCGGCAGGTTCCAGCCTGGACTTGGCAAGCCAGCGCAGCGCCGGCATCAGTCCGAGATGATCGAGCAAGGCCGGCCGCAGGTCGAAGATCAGCTTATGGACTCCATCCAGGGTGCGCTGCGCCACCCCGCGCATGTTATCGAGCAGGCGCGCGATTTCGTCCGCCTGGGTCACGTCGGTGGCCTCTTCGGCCGCGAAGATGAGCGCGGTCAGGTTCTGGCTGATCTCGTCGTGCAACTCGCGCGCGATGCGCTTGCGTTCCTCTTCCTGGGCCGTAATCACCTTGCGCAGCAGCTCACCGCGCATGCGTTCCTTGTGGTGCAATTCGGCGTAGAGCCGCGCGTTTTCGACCGCGACTGCGATCTGGTTGCCGATGGCGGTGAGCAGCTCTTGCTCGTGCGCATCGAACTCGCGGGCCTGGCGGGTGCCGATGCACATGCTGCCCAAGGCACAACCGTGCGCCACCAGCGGCACGTGCACCAGGGTGTTCAGCTGTTCCTCCTGTATGGCCCTGGCCCGTTGGCTGCGGTAACGCTGGACATCGGGCACGACGATCAGTTGTTGGCTGTCGATGACCCCGCCGCACGAGCCGTCCATGATGCCGAACTGGGCGACCAGCCGGGCAGTGGCCTCGGTGAGCCCGTGGTGCGCCAGCAGCTCCAGGTTACCGAGGGCTTCATCTCGCAGGAAGATCGCGCCGATATCCACTGCAGTCAGGCGCAAGACTTCTTCCAGGGTATGGTTGAGGAGAGCGGTCAGGTCCAGGGTCTGGTTGACCGAGCGCGCGACCGCATCCAGCACGGAAAGATGCTCGTTGCGCCGCACCAGCGTCTCAGCCAGCTCGCGTTCTGCGGTTACATCGCGCATTGCCTCGATCACCGCGGTGATTGCACCGCTGGCATCCCGCAGCGGAGAGGCGAGGACATCCACATACCGGATCTTCTGGCCCCCCGAGACAGCCTGGCGCCGCGCGATCCGGATCGTCTCGCCCGTGGCCAGCACAGCCGGCAGGGGACAATCGCGCTCGGGCCTATCGCACGGTTCGACGCATGGGAAGACATCGTAGCAGTAACGGCCGATGAGCGGATTGTCTTCTGCATCTCCCTCCGAGCCGGCGCCGGACTTGGGGAGCCCTGGAACCAGCGCTCTGGCGCATGCGGCCTTGTTCGCCTGTTGCACCCGGTAATCCAGGCCCACGACGATCACCGCATCGCTCAGAGCATCGATGATCGCCAGGGGATCGAGGGCAGGACCAGGCTTTTCGCCCTGGCCGGCTACGATCATGTCCTGGAAGGATTCCCGGATGGCGGGTGGCAGTTGTACTGTCATGATTTTCTCGCTTTAGCTTGCAGCGCGATCTGGGTCGTGCCTGGCCACTCGCAATAGCGGGAGCGACCGCACAGCTTGCAGACCCCGCCTTCTGCCTCGAGCTCCTCGTGCACCCCTTCGAACTCGCCCATCAGCTCGTACCAGAGATAAGTCCGGCCGATGGTGATCCGCAGGGGCGTGTTCGGCAGCTTGAAGGCCTGGCGCGCCTTCGATCCATCGAAGTAGAAGGTCTGCGCCTCCAGGCGCAGACGTGCGCCGGTCAGAGGCACCGGGCCAGTGGTTTGCGGCTGGAGCATATCCGTCAGCCCGGCAGTCAATCCCACCAACCAGCGCGGCATGGCCTTCAGCTTCCTGCCACAGCCGACCACCTCGGCGATGGTCTGGTAGAGCTGGAGCAGGGTGATGTTTTCGCCGCCAATGATGTAGCGCTCGCCGACGTGGCCCTTCGTTACAGCTTCGATATGGCTCTGGGCCGCATCGCAGATGGGAACGACATTCAGGCCGCCGGGCGGGATGAACGGGGGCGCGCAGTGCTTGACGATCTCGACGACCATGCCACTGGAGACCTTGCGGATATCCCGCGGGCCGATGACCGTGGTGGGGTTGATGATGATGGCCGGCAGCCCCTGCTTGATGTATTCGAAGACGACCTGTTCGGCCTGGTGCTTGCTGTGGCCGTAGATGAACTGCTCCGGCTTGACATTGAAGGTGAAGCTCTCATCGACCATCTTGTTCGGATGGATGCCCATTGCCGCGGTGGAGCTGGTGTGAATCACGCGCTCGACGCGCGCCTTGAGCGCGGCTGCCATGACGTTGCGGGTGCCCTCGACGTTGACTTCATACATGCGATCGATGCCCTGCCGCCAATAGTCGACCACGCCCACCGCGTTGAACACCACATCGATGCCTTCTAAGGCGGGAGGCAGCGTTTCCGGCGCCAACACGTCGCCGGTCACGAATTCGAACGGTCCCTCTTCGAGCAGGACGCGCGACGCGCCCGGCCGTTCGAGGATGCGCACGTCCCACCCTCGCTCGATGAGCCGGAGTGCTATGTTGGATCCGATAAAACCGGTGCCGCCGGTGACGAGTGCACGTGGCATGTTACCGTCCGTTCATCAGGATTCAGCCGCCTGAACCGGCAGATGCCAGCCGCCATTTGACCAGCGCCGCGACCAGTCCTTCGCAGGTGTATTCTTCCGGGCCTGGCACGATGGAGGCGCGCAGCCCCATCTCCTGCGCCGCAGCCGCGGTCGTCGGTCCGATGCAGGCAATCGCAGCGCCGCTCAAAGCGCGGTCCAATGGCTCGCCGCGGAGCATGGCTGCCACCCCGCGCAGGGCCGAAGGGCTGCAGAAGAGTGCGACGTCGATGCTGCCGGCCCTCACGGCCTCCAGCGCCTGGGCATCGGGGTCCGCCGCCGGCTGGCCAGCCGCCGTCACAGAGTAAGCCACAACCTCCGCAACCTGCGCGCCCCTGGCTACCAGGCCGGCCGGCAGATCGGGCAGCGCCTGGTCGGAGCGAGGCAGCAGCACCCGCTTGCCCGCCACGTCCGGCATGGCTGCGGCCAGGTGCTTGCCCGTGCCCTGCGCCGGGACGAGATCGGGCGCCAATCCGTAGCCTGCCAGCGCACGGGTCGTGGCCGGGCCGATCGCCGCGAGCCGGACGCCGGCCAGGCAGCGCACGTCGCAGCGCGGGCCGGACGAGGCCTGCGTCGCGGACTCCTGCGCCGGGAGTGAGAGCAGCCGTCCGAAGAACGCGTGCACCGCGTTGGCGCTCGTAAAGACGATCCAATCGTAGGCCGGCGCGATCGCGCTGCCGGCAGCCAGGCGGTGGAGCGCATCATGCAGCGGGCCTTCGTCCGCGGGCGGGCCGACACGTGTGGCCGGAAGTGCGATCACGTCCGCTCCCAGTTCAGCCAGCTGCCGCGTGAGGGCGCCCGCCTCATGCGCGGGACGGGTGTTGAGGATGCGCAGCCCCAGCAGAGGGCGGCGATCCGGCAGGTCGAACCAGCGCAGCTGCTCGCGCAGGCGCACCACGTCGCCAGCGATCACTGCGGCCGGTGCACCGATGTTGGCCGCGGCCACCTCTGCGACGATATCGCCCAGGCAACCGGTAACGGTGCGCTGCTGCGGCCAGGTCCCGTGCGACACCACTGCCACCGGCGTTTGGGCACTGTGTCCCGCGGCCAGCAGGTCGTCGACGATGGTGGGCAGATTGCCCATGCCCATCAGGTACACCAGCGTGTCCGCACTCGCCCCAGCCTGCTGGCCGGCCGCCGGTTCCGCCGCATCACTCCGGCGATGGCCGGTGAACACGGCAAAGCTGCTCGCGGCGTCGCGGTGGGTGATCGGAATCCCCGCGTAGGCCGCAGCCGCGATGGCGCTCGTCACGCCCGGAACGACTTCGAATGGCAGCCCGGCCCGGGCCAGCGCCTCAGCCTCCTCGCCGCCCCGGCCGAAGACGAATGGGTCCCCACCCTTGAGCCGCACCACGGTCCTGCCGAGCCGTGCCTGCGCCACCAGGATCTCGTTGATCTGCTCTTGCGGCACCGGATGGCGATCGGGCTGTTTCCCCACGTCGATCCATTGTGCATGCGGCGCCTCGGACAAAAGCGCCCGCGGGATCAGCCGGTCGTACACGACCACACCGGCCCCGCGCAGACATGCCAGCCCCCGGACGGTGATCAGGCCAGGATCGCCCGGCCCCGCGCCAACCAGGTAAACCGTGCCCGGGGTCAGCCTTGCCGGCTCCTCGGGCGGGCTTTGCCCGGCGGAAGGTGACATAATCACATTCTGTGCATATGCCCGGGCTGCTGCCATTCCTTGCGATCGCAGCACGCCCAGCAGGTCCGAATCCACCAGTTGCAGTGCTGCATCGAGGCGGGGCTGACCCGCGGGGAAGCGGGCCAGCAACTGGGGGCGCAACTCGGCCAACAGCGCGGCCAGGTCTCCATATTCCGGACCGATAAGCTCTTCGAGGCGCTCGCGCAGGCGGCGGGACAATGCCGGGCTGGCGCCGCCGGTGCAGATCGCCAGCGCAAGCTCTCCGCGGCGCACGACGGCGGGGACGATGAAATTGCTGTGTTCGGGATCGTCCACCACGTTGACCAGCTGCCCGCGACGCATCGCACCCGCGGCCACGGCATGGTTGACCGCCGGATCATCTGTGGCCGCGATCACCAGCCACGCGGCGTCCAGGTCGTCTTCCTGGTATTCCCGCGCGATGGAGGCGATCTTGCCCGCTGCGTGCAGCTCTGCAAGCCCCTGGACCAGCGCCGGGCTGATCACGCTGACGTCTGCACCGCTCGCAAGAAGGCCCTCCACCTTGCGCAGCGCCACTGTGCCGCCGCCGATCACGATGCATTTTCGATTCGAAAGGTCGATCAGGTTGACCGGATAGCTCCGCATGGGCGGATTCTAGCATGCCGCGGTCATCACCGTCAATGATCTTAACCCTTCTTTGGTCGTCTGACCTGTGGTAGAATGGCCGCGATCTCCGATCCTGGGAGCAGTCTTTTGGAGCAACTGATCGTCGGGACCCGCGCCAGCGCGTTGGCCCGGCGCCAAACTGAGTGGGTCTTTGCGGCGCTGCAAGCCGCATGGCCCGGGTTGAGCATTGTCATCCGCGAGTTCACCACCGCGGGCGACCGCGATGCTGTCCGCCCGCTGCCGGAGATCGGCGGCAAGGGACTGTTCACAGCCGACCTGGCGGACGCGTTGGCCACGGGTGCGATCGACCTCGCGGTGCACAGCCTCAAAGATCTGCCCGTCTCACCGGGTCGCGGCCTGGCCGAGCTGCCCGATCCCTGCGGAACGTTTCCGGGGCGGGAAGGGGCTGTGCTTCCGCTGTGCATCGGCGCGGTGCCTCCTCGTGAAGATGCCCGGGATGCCCTGATCTCGCGACATGGGGTTGGCCTGGCGGAACTGCCGCGCCAGCCGCGCATCGGCACCGGCAGCCCGCGGCGGGCCGCACAGCTTCTGGCCAGCCGGCCCGATGCGCAGATCGTGCCCCTGCGCGGCAACGTGGACACCCGGCTGCGCAAGGCGCTGACCGCCGAGTACGACGCGATCGTGCTGGCTGCGGCCGGGCTGGCGCGGCTGGGGCTGGCGGACCGGGTCACCCAGTATCTGCCTTTCGATGTCATGCTGCCCGCGGCCGGCCAGGGTGCACTGGCGGTGCAGTGCCGGGCGGACGACCGGCTGGTGCGCGATCTGCTTGCGCCCATCCACGACCCGGCGGCCGAGGCGGCCACCGTAGCCGAGCGTGCGTTCCTGGCCGCGACCGGCGGGGGGTGCTGCGCGCCCGTGGGCGCGTATGGAGAGGCGGAGGCTCCCAGCCTGAGGCTGGCCGCACTGGTCGCGCGGCCGGACGGCTCGCAGATCATTCGTGTTTCCGGCGAGGGTGCATTTGCCGAGCCCGAAGTGCTGGGCGCGCGGCTGGCGCAGATGGCGCTGGCATCGGGCGCTGCGCAGCTGCTCGCCGACTGCAGATAGCCGCCGGGCGATTATGAACGTTAAGAATTTGTCCGTGTAAGGGCGATCATGTCGCTGCCCCACCACCGCCCGGCGCTGAAGACGCCGGGCTACGAGGCAACGCCCCCTGAAAGGGGGCTTACGCTATTGCCGAGCGGACTGGCTGGACGAGCCGACCTGCGCAAGGCTCGGATAATCTGGCAACGTTCATAATTGCCGGACGAAACGTTCCTGAGGAGAGTTATTCATGCCCTATCCGGCCACACGTCCACGCCGGCTGCGCGTGACCGCCACGCTGCGGCGCATGGTGTCAGAGACAACCCTGGCGCCGGACGATTTCATTTACCCGCTTTTCGTCGTGCACGGTGTGGGCGTCCGCCGGCCCATCGGCTCGATGCCGGGCATCTGCCAGCTATCGGTGGATGAGGCGGTCGCGGAGGCGGGACGCGCGCTCGGGCTGGGCATCCCGGCCGTGCTGCTGTTCGGCGTGCCCGCGACCAAGGACGCAGTGGGCAGCGAAAACTTCGCGGACGACGGCATCGTCCAGCAGGCAACCCGGGCGCTGAAGGCCGCCCATCCCGAGCTCCTGGTGATCGTCGATCTCTGCATGTGCGAGTACACCGATCATGGTCACTGCGGCGTCATCCGTGACGGCCGGGTGGACAACGATGCCACGCTCGAGATCCTGGGCCGGGCCGCGGTCACCTACGCGCGGGCAGGCGCAGACCTGATTGCGCCTTCGGGCATGATGGACGGGATGGTGGCTGCCATCCGGGCCGCGCTGGATGGGGCCGGCTTCGCGGAGACGGGCATCTTCAGCTACGCGGTCAAATATGCCAGCGCATTTTATGGCCCGTTCCGTGAGGCGGCGGAGGGCGCGCCCAGGTTCGGCGACCGGAAGACGCACCAGATGGACCCGGCGAACGTGCGCGAGGCGCTGCGCGAGCTGGCGCTGGATGTGGCCGAGGGGGCCGACCTGGTCATGGTGAAGCCGGCCCTGCCTTACCTGGATGTCGTTCGTCGCGTGCGGGAGGCGTGCGATCTGCCCCTGGCAGCATACAATGTCAGCGGCGAGTATGCGATGATCAAGGCTGCCGCAGCCAACGGGTGGATCGACGAGCGGGCTGCGGTGCTGGAGCTGCTGACCGGGATCAAGCGCGCGGGCGCGGACCTGATCGTGACCTACCACGCGCTCGATGCGGCGCGCTGGCTTCGTGCCTGAAACATACAGACAGAGGCATCATGGAGACTCCTCAATCAGCTTCACTTTTCCAGCGCGCCAGCGAACTGATCCCTGGCGGCGTCAACTCGCCGGTGCGCGCGTTTCGCGCGGTCGGCGGGCAGCCCCTGTTCATCGAGCGCGGGGCCGGGCCTTATCTCTACGACGCGGATGGCGCCCGCTATATCGATTACGTCCTGAGCTGGGGTCCACTGGTGCTGGGCCACGCGCATCCCCGCGTGGTCGAGCCGCTGGCGGCCGCGTTAGGCCGCGGGGTCAGCTACGGTGCGCCGACCGCGCTCGAGGTGGAGCTGGCCGCGCGCGTGGTCGACCTGGTGCCGTCAGCCCAGATGGTTCGCTTCGTCAACTCAGGCACCGAGGCGACGATGAGCGCGCTGCGCCTGGCGCGCGCGTACACGGGCCGCGACAAGATCATCAAGTTCGAGGGCTGCTATCATGGCCATGCCGACATGCTCCTGGTGCAGGCCGGCAGCGGCGTCGCCACGCTCGGGCTGCCCGACAGCCCCGGCGTGCCCCCCGGCGCGGTGCGCGACACGTTGGTGGCGCCCTACAATGACCTCTCTGCCGTGTCCGCGCTGTTCGAGGCCTACGAGGGCCAGGTTGCAGCCGTGATCGTCGAGCCGGTGGCGGGCAACATGGGTGTGGTGCTCCCGGCCGACGACTTTCTGCCCGGCCTGCGCCGGCTCTGCACGCAGCACGGCGCGCTGTTGATCTTCGACGAGGTGATGACCGGGTTCCGCGTGGCGTTGGGCGGCGCGCAGGAAAGGTATGGCGTGATGCCGGACCTGACCTGCCTGGGAAAGGTGATCGGGGGTGGCCTGCCCGTGGGCGCCTATGCGGGGCCGAAGGAGATCATGTCGCAGGTGGCGCCCGCAGGCCCCATGTACCAGGCGGGCACGCTGAGCGGCAATCCGCTGGCCATGACCGCCGGCATCGCAACGCTGGACGTGCTCACCGGGCCCCGCGTGTTCGACGCGCTGGTGGAGCGCACCGCGCGCCTGGCAGCAGGGCTTGCCGGTGCGGCCCGGCAGGCCGGCGTGCGTGCACAGCACACGGTGGCGGGCTCCATGTTCTGCACTTTCTTTGTCGAGGATCCGGTGCGCGATTGGGCCACCGTCAAGCGCTCGGATACTGCCCGGTATGCGCGTTTTTTCCGGGCGTTACTGGCCCAGGGAGTGTACATGGCGCCATCCCAGTTTGAGGCCGGATTCATGTCGATCGTGCACGATGATGATGTGATCGACGCCACGATTGCGGCCGCAGCTATCGCGTTCGAAGCAGCTCAGGGGTGAGATGATATGGCAAAGAAGTCTTCGGCACGTGCACGGAAGGCAGCGCCTCGATCGAAAGCCGTGCCCAGGTATCGCCAACTGCTCATGGTCCTGACCGCTGTGCCGATGGTGACAGGTCTCTTCCTGTTCATCGCATCGTGGTTCGACTTCGTGCTGGTCGGCACGGCAGAGTCCCAGACGCTCGCGGGCGCGCTGCTCGCGTTGGGCGGCTTTGCCGCGGCAAATGCGCTGCAAGGGCTTTGGCGGCTGGTAGCAGGCTGGCTGCTGATCGCCGCCGCGATCTGGCTGGCTGTGACCCAGCCGCTGTCGCCCCTGCGCTGGGTTGCAGTCGCGGCCGGCGCAGTGGGCCTGGGACTGGTGTTGGCATCCTTCATCGAGCGCTACCGCGAGGTTCGCCGGAGCGAGAAGTAGAGAGGCTGGCCGCGCGGACTATCTCGCCGACGGTGACTGTGGTGATTTGTCCCGCATGGTAGAGTGACACCACCCCTGGATCCTCCGGGAGGTCTCTCGCACCCGCGAGCACGGAGGCGCGGTTCAGCCGGATCAGGCACAGGGCCGCGAGCCCGCGCACCTGGGGGTCGTCGTCCGCCAGGCAGGATTCGATCTCGGCCGCAGCAGCAAGAAGCAGAGACGTTGCATGCAACGTCGCTACACTGGCCACGCGACCGATGGCCCACAGCGTGCCGGCCCGGAACCGGGCTGCGTCTTCCGCCTCCAGGTCCAGCAGTGCAACAAGAAGCGGGATGAATTCGGCAAACTGTTCCGGGCGATGGTGCAGAACCTCGCCGATCAGCTCGGGCGCGCGCCAGCCGATTCCCCCCGACTCGTCGCTCAGCAGCCAGAGCAGCCGCCGCAGGTGGCCCCGCACGAACTCCGCATCCCGGTCTGCCACTGCCGCTGCGACGATGCCGAATGCCTCGATGCTCCGCCACGCGATCGAGGGGTCCGGGTCATAGGTGAGCGCCACAAGGTAGCTCAGTACGCGCCCGGAGCGCGCGGCCATTGCAGTGATTTCCGGCAGATCGTAGGCGCACAGGTGCGCGCGCAGTGCTTTCTTCATTCGCATCCCCGATCGTCCACCCCATCCTCCCATGTCCGGGCAGAAGCATAACTAAGCTTTTCCTTAGATCAAAATAGGGAAATGGCTTATTCCATTCGTTTGTGAAATGAAGTACTCTATGCTGGATTGTTCATAGGCGGAAGAAGGTTGTTTCCGCGCCGGCCGCGCGCCGGTGTTGAGATGTAGCATGCTACGTCTCTACTACACCGGCGCCGCTTGCAGGTCACCGTGCACCCGGTGATACAACCGGGTTGAAAGGAGGGCTGCCCGCAACGCTTCTTCATTGGTTCTCGCATCATATCGACACGGTTTTTGATGGCCTGTGTCTGGCCGTGGCCACTCCACACGGCCACACCTACAAGGGGGTAGCATGAAAATCAACGAGGACTGGCTGGCGGTGATCATCGCCTTCGCCCTGATGCTCCTGGCCGTTGTGGGCGTCGTCTCGCCCGCATGGATGAAGTTTTAGGAGGCGCTGACATGACTACTGCCAAAGCGCCGGCCAAGGCGCAATCGAACAATCTTGCAGGCTTTCTTATCGGCCTTGCCATTGTGGTCGTGCTG
>Ga0123332_1002333_pt1 | contig 18092 bp, 13 predicted proteins | sample BioC12SIPDNA_4_FD_89958 | JGI IMG/M metagenome (GOLD analysis project Ga0123332, IMG submission 89958) | Anaerobic biogas reactor microbial communites from Washington, USA - Biogas_R2_A C12 SIP DNA | ecosystem: Engineered > Bioreactor > Anaerobic > Unclassified | place: Washington, USA...
CCGGAAGCCCCAGAGCCCTCCAGGTCATATTCCTCAAAGCCGAAATGCCGCAGGTTCTCGCTGCGCTCCACGTGCCACTTGCCAAAGTAGCCGCAGCGATAGCCATGGGCGGCCAGCCGCTGGCTCCACATCTCCAGGTAGGTCCGCAGGCGCGCGCGATAGTCGGGCACCGCGTGGGCGCAGTCGACCATGCCGTGCTGGCTGGGATAGACGCCGGTGAACAGGCTGGCCCGCGTGGGCGAGCAGATGGCGTTGACGGTGTGGGCGTTGGTGAAGCGCGTCCCCTGGCGCGCCAGCCGGTCCAGGTTGGGCGTTTGGCAGGGGGAGCCGGGGTCCAGCGTCCCCGCTTGCTGTTGGTCGGTCATCAGGAAGAGGACGTTCGGTCGGTTCACGGCCATGGTCAGCGTTCTCCTTTTCCGCGCTCCAAACCGCGTCGATCGTTCGAGGCTCCGCCGCCTGTCGCCAGGGCCGCCTGGGCTGGCGCGTTGGCAGCCACCCTTCCTATGCGCCCAGCCAGAGGGAGGCCGCCTGCACGAAAAAGGTCGTGCCCAGGTCGCGCAGGTGGTAGGGCGAGCGGTCGCTGCCATCGGGGGGCAACACCTTGGAGAGGATAGCGCCGCGCAGGTTCTCATCGGCCGGATGGGTGAACTGGACGCGCATACAAAAGTCCAGGGCCAGCCGGGTGGGGCCGTCGAAGGCGTCATCGCCAGCAGCCGCCTTCAGACGTTGCCAGAGGATGGCCGCGCAGGCGATGCCGCTGGTCTCGTGGCCGAAGGAATCGGTATTGAAATCGAGATAGGTGTTGCGAATCAGTCCCCCGTCGTGGCGCTGGGCCCGGACGTACCACTGGGCCGACTGGCGGGCGCACTCCAGAAAGGTCGCGTCGCCGCTCTCTTGCCAGGCGCGAATCAGCGGCATGCCCCACCAGAAGGCGTGCCGCGGGTGGATGTTGCCGGTGATGGCGTTGCACGGGGCAAAGTGGATCCAGTTGCCCGGCGGGTCTTGCTCGACCAAGAGCCGGCGCGCGGTCTCCCAGAAAGGCGTCTCCAGGCCCTTATCGCCGGCACGCCGGGCGCCGGTGAGGAACACGCCATCGTCCAACAGGGGCCGCCCGGGCACGTCGGGCCGGTCGTTGCTGTGGCGGGGGCGCCAGGGGGCGAAAGCGCGCGCTGCCGGATCATAGAGGTCGCGGAAGAGCCCTTCGCCGGGCAGGTAAGCCTTACGCAAGACCCAGCGCAGCGCGCGGATGGCGGCCTCCTCCCAGGTCTGGTCCCGCGTCTCGTCGGCCAGATAGAAGAGGCCATCCAGGCACTCCAGGATAGCCGAGGTGTTGGCCTTGTCGCCATAGTCCTCAAAGGCGGCGATAAAGCCATGGTCGGGGTCGGCGGGGTCGTGGACCTGCTGCCGGAGGATGAACGCGCCGCCGGCCTTGGCCGCTTCCAGCAAGCCAGCATCGCCCAGCACGCGGTGCGCCAGGACCAGGGCCTTGACCGCCTGGCCGGTGTGCCAGATCGGGCAAAAGACGTCCCACTGGGCCTTGGCGGCGCTATACTCGCCGCGCATGGACCCGCGCCAGTCCGCATAGCGAAAGCCGTGCGAGTTGGCAATGTCGGCGGGCTGCTGCTCGCGAATTTGCGCTCGGTCGGTGAGCCAGGAACAGGCCAGCCGCAGGCGGTCCGCCAGCAGGGCCCTGTCGATCTCGGGAAAGGTTCGTGCGCCGGTCAAATCCAGCCTCCTCGACAAGAATAGGTCAGCTCGACGATGCTAACGGGCATACGGGTCTGCGGCGTCGCGCAGGCCGTCGCCCAAAAAGTTGAAGCAAAGGACCACCACGATGATCACCGCGCCGGGCGCGAGCAGCCAGGGGAAATGCGCCAGCGCGCGGATGTTCTGCGCCTCCTGCAACAACACGCCCCAACTGATCACCGGCGGGCGCAGGCCCAGCCCGAGAAAGCTCAGCGAGGTCTCGCTCAGGATCATGCTCGGGATGCTCAGCGAGAGCGAGGCGATGATGTGGCTCAGGAACGAGGGCAACAGGTGGCGAGTGATAATGCGAAGCTCGTTGGCTCCCGCCAGCCGCGCGGCCATGACAAAGTCCTCCTCCCGCAACGCGAGGAAGCGCCCGCGCACCACCCGCGCCAGTCCCGTCCAGCCGATCAGCGACAGGATGATGGTGATGCCAAAATAGACCCGCACGGCGGGCCACTCCTTGGGCAAGGCCGCGCTCAGGGTCAGCCACAGCGGGATGGAGGGGATGGAGCGGATGAACTCGATCACGCGCTGCACCAGCACGTCCACCACGCCGCCATAGTACCCCGACGCGCCGCCGATGAGCACCCCCAGCACAAAGCTGATGGCGATGCCCACCAATCCGATGGAGAGCGAGATGCGGGTGCCATAAAGCAGGCGGGAGAAAAGGTCTCGCCCCAGGCGATCCCCGCCCATGAGGTACAAGGCCCCCTCGGGATTCTTGATGCCAAAGAGGTGCCAATCCATCTCGAAGAGGCCCCATAGCTTGTAGGGATCGCCGCGCACCAGGAAGTGGAGCGGATAGCGCTGTTCCTTATCGATGGTATAGAGCTTGCGAAAGGTGACCGGATCCCGGCCCGGCTTGTAGCCATAGACGAAGGGGCGCAGATGCAAGCCGTTCTCGTCAAAGAACTGCAGCGCCTGCGGGACCACATGCACGTAGGTCTCGGAGATCTTGTGCGGATCGACCGGAGCCAGAAACTCGCAAAAGATGGCCACGGCGTAGAAAAAGATCAGGATGACCGCGCTGATCAGCGCCGGCTTGTGCTTGCGAAAGCGCCACCACATCAGTTGCCACTGCGAAGCCACATAGACGCTCTCCTCGGCGAGGTTTTCCTCCAGCGCCGCCTCCGGCACGACGGCGCCTTGCTGATTCATGCTGGTTTTTTCCACGTCTAGCTCTCCTCGTACCGAATCCTGGGATCGACCACGCCCAGCAAGATGTCCGACAGCAGCGTGCCAATGACGGTCAAGGTGCTCAATAGCAGCAGGAAGCTCCCCGCCATGTACATGTCCTGGCTCATCAGGGCGCGCAACAGCAGCGGGCCCGTCATCGGCAGGTTGAGCACCACGGAAATGATCGTGGAGCCCGAGATCAGGGCCGGCAAGGCATAGCCGATGCCGCTGATGAAGGGGTTCAGCGCCACCCGGAGCGGGTACTTGAGCAGCAGCTTGCCTTCCTTGAGGCCCTTGGCGCGCGCCGTCGTGACGTAGGGCTTGCGCATCTCGTCCAGCAGGTTGGCCCGCGTGGTCCGAATCAGGCCGGCGGCGCCGCTGGTGCCGAGCACGATCAAGGGCACCCACATATGCTTGAGCAGGTCAACCACCTTGGCGAGCGACCAGGGCGCCTCGGCGTACTCTTCGGAAAAGAGGCCGCTGAGGTCCGCCCCAAAGTAGGAAAAGGCCAGCCAGAGGAGGATCAGGGCGATCATAAAGTTGGGCACGCCCAGCCCCACAAAACCGATGAACGAGAAGAAATAGTCGCCCAGCGAGTACTGGTGGGTGGCCGAATAGATGGCGATGGGAAAGGCGATGATCCAGGTAAACACCATGGTGGCCAGCGAGACGACAAAGGTGAGCCACACGCGGCTCCAGATCAACTCGGAGACCGGCAGGCCCCACTCGAACGACTGGCCCATGTCGCCCCGGACGAAATTCGTGATCCACTTCAGGTACCGCAGGTAGAGCGGCTGGTCCAGGCCATAGCGCGCCCTGAGGCTGGCAATGCCGGACTCGTCCAGCATCTCGCCGCGCGCCTCCAGGGCGGCGATGTAAGAGGTCAGATAGTCGCCGGGCGGCAGCTCGATGAGCAAGAAGGAGACGATCGAGATGACGATCAGGGTGGGGATAAAGTATATCACACGCTTGGCAATGTACTTGAGCATGGCTTCTCCTCCAGCGGCGCTAGACCGCCCTTTATCCGATCAGCGAGTAGCGCTCGAAGCGATCCCGGCAGGGGAACCCTTCATTGATCCACATCTCGCCCCGCTGCGCGACGACGTACGCGCCAAAGTAGGTCTGCCAGCCCGCCTCGTTGTTGTCCGGATGCTGGCATACGGCGCCCGGATTGTGATGGTCCATCAACGCGCTCTTCAGTTCGGCCAGGGTCAATGTGACCTCCGGCGAGCCAAAGCGCCGGGTCAGGTTGGCCGCCCGATTGAGCGAGTTCTGGAAATAGGGCGTCGTGATGTAATCCGGGTCGGCCTGCGCGCCAAAGACCTGGGTTTCCGGCGCCCAGTAGTGGTTCGTGGAGAAGACCACGCCATTGGCGGGCCGGCGCACGCCATGCACGGTGAAGGTTTGCTCCAGCGCAGCGGCCTCGCCCTCACGATCCACCACCACGATGTTCAGGCCCTTGCCAAAGGTGTCATGCCCGGCGCAGAAAGCGATGGCCTCCTGAACGTTGGCGCAATACCGCAGGATCAAGCGAGGGATCATGTGCTGCGGGATCCCTTCACCATCGGCGCGGCTCTTCTGTGGGTGGCCAGAGCTGGTGCCAACGCACAGGCCTTTCTCATTGATGCCGCACTCGGCCCACAGCGCGCCCAGCGGGGCCACGCCCATCAGCGCATACCCTTCCGTGGGGCGCACGGTGGTCACCACCGCGCTCTCGAGCCGGTGGCGCAACGCCGCCTCCGCGTCCGTTGGGTGGCCGCCGTCGTCGGTCTTGCCCAGGATCGGGCCGACGTCGCTGTGGGTGAAAGCCAGGCTGGTGCAGCCGGCATAGGGCAAGGCAGGTCCGACCGAATTGGCCGCATTGAACATGTAGGCGTCCTCGAGCGTCATGCCCGCCCCTTCGGCGATCCCTTGCAGTTCGTCAACGACAGCCGGGAGCTCGCGCCGCAGATAGGCCAGCGACTGGGCAATGAGGCGCCGGTACTGGGCTTGGCGATCGGGCTCCGCTGGCCACCTGGCCCAGCGAGACGCCTCGGCTGCCTTGGCAGCCTTGAAGGCGCGGCCCGCTTGCAGGCCCATCTCGTGGGCCGTCCCCTGGAGAACCACTGTCTTGAGCATATTATCCCTCTTGCGTCAGCGCGCGAATGGCGCGCAAGGTCTTGACCGGGTTGAAGTGACGATAGCCATCATTGTACTTGATCCAAAAGAAAGACAAGGCAAAACCTTGCTTTTGCGCTTCGACATAGCGGTCTCGCTCCTCCCAGGCTTGCAGCGCCTCGTCCAGGAACTGACACGCCTGAGGGTTGGCCGATACCTGCGGCCAGCTATCCAGGCCCGCCTGAACCGGGAACGGGCGCAGGCCCAGGTCGACCAGCCGCTGCGTGGCGGCCACGGCGCCCATGGTCAGTTGGGCGTAAAGGAGCCCCTCCTCGGCCAGGGCTACCCGCTCGCGAATCTCGGGCGCGTCGGCGGCGGCGCGGGCCGCTTGGAGATAGCCGCGGCACCGCTCCAGGAACTGGGGCGAATAGACGCCCAGCAACCAGCGGTAGTCCGAGGCGTCGCTCAGGTCGGCGGCGCTGCCCGAACCTCGCCAGGTCTCTTCGATCAGCTCATAGTATCGGCGCATGGGCTGCGCCGCCGGGCCATAGCCCCGCGCGTAATAGTCGTCCAAGAGGGCGGCCACGTCGGCATGGGCGTCCCAGAGCAGCTTGGCGGCGACATAGTAGGTCGGGCCGCCCAGCGCAAAGCCGTCGCCGGTCTGCGGCGAATAGTACCGGCACCCGTCGGCCCAGCAGGACCGAACCGAATCGGCCAGCGTGGTCACAAAAACCCGCGGGAGGTCCGGCCAGGAGCCATTGATAAAGTACTCATAGATGCCCAGTTGGCTGCTCATCTGGGCGAGCCCGCGCCACTGCCGCTCATCGCGGTCCTTGATGCGAGGGTTGCCATGGGCGGCGCTGTGCATGCAAAACTGGGCGATCACGTGGTCATGCAGCCTGACGCGTTTGGGGGGCGTGATATAAGCCCCATAGACCAGGAGCAGCAGGCGCTTGTCCGGATGGGACTCGGCGATCTGCTCCGCCACCTGATTGCTAAAGGCAAAGATGCGGTCGGTGAGCGCGCGCACGACCCGATCGCCGCGCTGATAGGTCTCCCCGGAATCGAGGGCGCGGCAACGGTCGCACTCGCAAAAGCCCGAGCCGTCATTGGGGCTGATGGACAGGACATCCACCTCATGGGTATCCAAATACTCGCGGACGCGGCGGACGAACTCGGCCAGCAGCTCGGGGTTGGAGGTGCAGAGCTGGTTGGCGTGTTTGCCGTCGTGGGGCTGGCAATCGCGCTGGCCGTTCACCAGCGCAAAGTATTCGGGGTGAGTCTGACCATATAGCTCAGCGGGGATCAGCCAGGCCCAGGCATGACCATCGACGACCTTGCAGCCGCCCAGCCGGTTGCGCTGCTCCCACCAGGCCATCTCATCCTGGTGCTCCTGGCCGACGCCCAGCTCCCGTTCCTTAGTCCATTTATCGGTTTGTTCCCAGAGCGGGCCGCCGGGACCAAACTTGCGCCAAAGGAAATCAGGCTCCTCGCGCAGATCGATCTCGGGCACGGTGAGGGTCGGCTGGCGCGGGACCACTTCCCCCGTCCGGCCGGGCCAAAGCCAGCGGACACCGCAAAAGCGTTCCAGGAAAGCATAGACGGCGAACGCGACGCCATCGGCATCAGCGCCCGCCAGATAGAGGTCGTTCCCCACGGTCTGAATGACCAAGCCCTCGCGGCCCAGGCCAGCCAGGTTTGCCTGAGCGCTGCCGAGGCGGCCCGGCGTGGTCACGTACAGGCTATGGGCCAGGCCGTGCTGCGGCGTGGTCACGATCGGCAGCGTCGCGCCGGTAATGCGCGCGACATAGTCGCGCAGTTCGGCGGCGGCGCGTTGCTCCGCGAGCGAGGCCGCGGCATCATGAACAATGGCGGCGTGCGGCGCGCCCTGTTGCACAAGCGTCAATGACAAAGCGGTCGTCCTCCCTGCTGGCCCCTGCGCTGGGCCACACCCGATCGGAATGCGACCTCGCAGGCGGCAGTATGGGGGCAGCGCGAGGCTGGCGGCATCGAGGCAGGATGGCCTCGCGCTGCCCCCGCCGCGGATCAGTTGGATCGCGCGGCTAGCTCGGTGAAACTAGCTCTCGTAGTACAGTTGCTCCATGCGAGCGGGGCCCAGGTACTGCCCTTCGGTCCAGGAGTAGATGGCCTTCTCCGGGATGTTGCGGATTTTCTTGTTGACCACCACCGGGCGAGGCACGTGCCCGACGATGCCGATCATCCAGCAGTGCTTCATGTGCAGGTCCCACAACTGCTGGGCCATCTCGATCTGCTTGGCCGAATCGGTCTGCTCCTGCAGCTCGTCCCAGATGAGCTGCAACTGGCGGATGTCGCCGGTCGGCTCCTCACCGGACTTGCCGCCGGAAGAATACCAGAGCCCAAAGTCCGGGCACCAGTAGCAGCTTCCGGAGAGGGGCACCGTGAAGGTGGGCATAAAGATCTGGTACACATAGTCCAACTGCCACATCCCGATGCTCACCTCACCGGCGGCCAGCCGGTTGCGGAACTGGGCGCGCTCGGAGGGCTGTAGGTCGGTATTGACGCCCACTTCCTTCCACTGCTGCGCCACCAGCTCGAGCTGGGAGATCTCGGCAGGCTCTTCGCCGGGGGTCTCGATCAGCAGGAAGAGCGTCTCGCCATTGGGGCCCAGGCGGAAGCCGTCAGAGCCGCGCTTGGTCAGCCCCATCTCGTCGAGCAGCGCGTTCGCCTTGGCCGGGTCATAGTCCGCAAAGGCGCTGGCGTACTCGGGCTTGAAGCCGGGCGACATGGTGGAGCAGGTGGCTTGCCGCGGCTCGCCCATGCCAGAGAAGACGATCTCGTTGATCTGAGGCCGGTTGATGGCATGGGAGAGAGCCTGGCGGAAGCGATCGTCCCGGATCATGGTGCGCAGGAAGGGATCCTTGACGGTGAGGTTGGGCATGATGGCGGGCACGGCGCCGCGCGGGTTGTCCCACAACAGCACCCGGTAACCGCCCTTGTCCTCGTTCTCTTTCAGCAGCGTGTAGGTATCGAACTCGAGCCGGCGATCGCCCAGGTCCGACTTGCCGGCCAGCGTCTGGAGCCTCAGCACCTCGGCATCCTGGACCAGCGAGACATGCACCTCGTCGATGTACGGAAGCTGATTGCCGTCGGTGTCCACCTTCCAATAGTAGGGGTTGCGCTTAAAGATGTAGAGCGTGCTGCCCGCCTCGGAGGTGGGATACCAGGCCATCACGACCGGGAGGTCGGGGTTGCGGTGGCTGTACCAGTCGTCTTTCTGGCCGTAGAGCGCCATCCAGGTCTCCAGCCCGGCCTCTTTGACCATGGCATCCAGCTTGGCCTTGTCCACATAGCCGGCATGGAACTGCTTCAGATAGTGCGCGGGGCGATGGTAAAGGTCATAGTAGGCCAGATAGTTGAGGCAAAAGCCGTGCGGCGCCGCAAAGGTGAGGCGGACGGTATAGTCATCGAGCTTTTCCGCCACGACGGGCACGCCCTTGATGGCCATGTAGGTGGGATAGGAGGGCGTCAACTCCTTGTTGCCCCAGACGTCGTTGAACAGAAAGAGGACGTCATCGGCGGTAAAGGGGGCGCCGTCCGACCACTTCATGCCCTTGCGCAGGTAGAGGGTGAACACCTTGCCGCCGTCGCCGATCTCCCACTGCTTGACGATGTTCGGCTCGATGGTGGTCGAATCGACGGACCAGCGCAGCATCTTTTCGTAGGCCGAGTTGGTCAACCAGTTCGTGGTGGTGCCGTCGTTGATGGTGCGCAGCGTGCCGCCGTACTTGCCGATGCTCTCCAGCGGCTTGAGCACCATCGGCTCGTCCGGCAGGCGCTCTTCCACCGGCGGGAGCTGACCCGCGGTGACCAGCCCGGCGAGGATGGGCGGCTCCACGTACTTGCGGGGCGCGGCCGTCACGGTGACGACCTTCTCGACCTCTTTTTCGACGACGACCGTCTCTTTGACGACTTTTTCCACTTCTTTTTCGATGACCTCGGGGGTGGGCTGGGAGCAGCTCGCCGCCATCGCCCCCACCGCGATCATCGCCGACGCTCTAAGGAACGCGCGCCGATCTAGCTTGGCCATTTCATCCTCCTGTGATATCCATCTCGTTGAGATCGTCCAATCCTGGGAAGCGGGGACAAGATTCGGTTTGGTGTTACCTCCTTCTCCTTCATGTCTACTCGGTGTGCGCCTCAGGTGATGGCCAGGACACGCCCGGTGTATCGCGGCCCTGGCCGCAAGCTATCTAGCCCATTCGCCTAGAGCACCCGCTCGTACGCCACCTCGCAAGGCCGGCCATAGGCCACCTCGAAACGGCCCTCTTGCGGCCGGGCCACCACCGACATGGCCGTCACCGAGGGATCGCCGTCGTCGATGGGGCGGCAGAGCCCACCCTGGGGGCCATAGGCGGAAAGCAGCGCCTTGATCTGCTCCACAGTGCGCGGCGCGCGTTCTTGGTAGAGCTTGCGCTGCAGGAAGCGAAACCGCTTCTGCGAGTACTCCATGCCCAGGGGCGGGCGCCGATCGGCGTGCAGCAAGGCGGGCAGGTTATAGTGGTTGGTGCAAAAGATCACGTCCTCGCCCGGCTCGGGCTGGCGAACCTGCACCAGCGGGCAGGCAACCTCTAGCACCACGCCTTGGCCCTGGGCGTCCACAAAGACAAAGTTGTAGCCCTTGCCGACGTATGGATAGCGCCGCAGGAAAGCGATGGCCTCGGGCACCGTGGCGCACGAGCAGATCATCTCGTACAGGCCCGCCTCCAGGGTGGGGTTACGCAGGCTCTTCTGAAAAACGCTGCCCACCGAGCTGCCGCCGAAGGCCAGCCCGCGCACGTTCAGGCAGGTGTCCCGAGACATCAGATCGCCCACGATGGTGGTGTGCACGATCTCCTGGCCGTTCTCGTAGCGGACGTGCCGCGCGATGAAATTGTAGTCGGGATCGTTGGGCTGGGACGGCGCGCCGTCCAGGTTCTTGCCCAGGATCGGCCCCGCCGGGGTATTGAAGAAGGCGATGTTGGTGCAGCAGGTGAACTCGGCAAGAAGCAGGCGGCGATGGTTGAGCAGCGCCTCGTCCAGAGTCAGGTTCGCGCCCTCGGCCATGCCGGCCAGCTCTTGGTAGTAGCGAGGATAGTGGGAGGCGATGGCCTCGCCCATGACGTGGATTTCATCACACCACTCGTTGTGCTCCTGGGCCAACTCGCGCACGCGAGCATGAAAGGCGCGAAAGCCCTCTCGGCACGCTTCGCCATATTGGCGTCCTACCTCGCGAGGAGTCCCCTGCAATCGCAAGACCTGGATCATGATGCTTCCCCCTTGTGCAGTGATATTGCGAACCTGGCCCAGCGCCTATTTGACGCGTTCGTATGGGTAGAAGGCGGGCACCCCGTCGGCGACCCAGAACTCGCGCTTGGCGGGGAGGGTGACGATGGACATGCGGGTCTTGGACTCGTCGTCCGGGTCGATGGGACGGCACAGTCCGCCATCTGGGCCGTAGGCCGAGAGCAGCGCCTTCATCTGCTCCACGGTGCGCGGCACCCGCTCCCGCCATACCTTGCGCTGCAAATAATTCCAACGCTTCTCCGAGTACATCTTGCCATGGGGCGGGCGCAGGTCGGCCTCCAGCAAAGCGGGCAGCTTGTAGGTGTTGGTGCAAAAGATCGCGTCCTCGCCCTCGGCGCGGCGGCGCACTTGGATGAGCGGGCTGGCGGCCTCCAGGACCACCGCCGCCCCCTTGGCGTCGGCCAGCACAAGGTTGTAGCCTTTGCCGACATAGGGGTAGCGCTGCAGGAAGCGGATCGCCTCTTCGACCTCGGCGCAGGTGCAGAGCATCTCGTAGAGCGCCACCTCGATGGGCGGGTTGTGGATCGATTGCTGAAAGACGCTGCCCACCGAGCTGCCTCCCAGGGTGAGGCCGTGGACGTTCATGCAGGTGTCGCGGGAGGTAACTTCTCCGACGACACAGCTATGGATCATCCCCTGGCCGTTCTCGTAGGTGACGTCACGGATGACGTATTGCATCTCGGGGTTGGGCGAGAGATCCAGGTTCTTGCCAAAAACGGGCCCATCGGGGCCATTGAGAGCGATATTGGTGCAGCAGCCCTCCGCCAGGTAGGCGGCGGAGAGGGTCCGGCGATGGTTCGCCACCACCTGCTCGATGCTCAGGCCCGTCCCCTCGGCGACGCCCACCAGCTCATCCCAGAAGCGGGGGTAAAGCTGGCTGATGGAGGCGCGCAAGGCGGCCACGTCGCGCTCCCAGCGCTCATCCCGTACCATCCGCCCAGAGCTCTCGGACCAGGCCCGGAAGCCCTCGCGGCAGGCCTCGCCATATTGCCTGCCCACCTCGCGGGGCGTGCCCTGGAGTTTCAGCAACGGCATTTTCATCTCTGTTTTCCTTTCGGGACTAGATATATCGCTCGAATGGCACATCGCACGGACGGCCATCGGCCAGCCAGAGCTGGCGCTCGGCGGGCAGCGCCACGATGGAAAAGCGGGTCCGGGAGTAATCTCCTTCGTTGATGGGCCGGCAGAGCCCGCCATCGGCGCCGTGGGCGGAGAGGAGCGCCTGCATCTGCTCCACGGTGCGGGGCATGCGCTCCTCGAAGAGCTTGCGGGTCAGGTAGTCGTAGCGCAATTCAGAGTAGCGCCGGCCTTCCGGGGTGCGCCGGTCGGCGCGCAGGAGCGCGGGCAGCTTGTAGATGTTGGTGCAAAAGATGGCATCCTCGCCGGGCTCCCGGCGGCGCACCTGCACCAAGGGGCAGGCGCACTCCAGCACCACGCCCTCGCCCTGGGCGTCCACCAGGACGAAATTGTAGCCCTTGCCAAAGTGGGCGTGCCGTTGGATGAAGCGAATCGCCTCTGGAGTGCTGCGGCAAGAGCAGATCATGCTATAGATGGAGGCGTCGATGGAGGGGTGATCGAGGCTTTGTTGGAAGACGCTGCCAACGGAGCTGCCGCCCACGGTCAGGCCGTGCATGTTCATGCAGGTCTCGCGCGCCATGATGTCGCCCACCCAGGTGGTATGCACGATCTCGTCACCGTTTTCGTACTTGACCCACCGGATGATAAAGGGCCAGACGGGATTGGGCTGCAGGTCGAGGTTCTTGCCAAAGATCGGCCCCGAGGGAACATCCAGAAAGGCGACGTTGGTGCAGCCAGCTTCGGCCTGCAGGCCATAGCGGTGGTTGAGCAATTGGTCGTCCAGGCTCAGGCCGGAGCCTTCGGACATCCCCACCAGCTCGTCCCAGAAGCGCGGCAGGTAGGTCCGGAGCGCCTCGGCCAGCACGGGGAGCTCCCCGAGCCAATGCGGGCGCTCGCTGGCCACGGTGTGCGCCAGCTCGTTGAGGAAGCGAAAGCCATCGCGGTAGGCCTCGCCAAAGTCCCGGCCCACCTGGCGCGGCGTTCCTTTCAGCTTGAGCAGATCCATCTCGCTTCGTGCTCCTTTTGGGGTTAGTGGCGGGTTTCGCCGGGCCGCGCGGATTCGAGCGCCCGGGGCTCCCCGGGCTGGACCTTGGGCGGGGCTACCGATCCCGCAGAGGCCAGGACCTGCATGATCTCGGCGCTGTTGTCGACGTGCCGTTGCTTGTTGTCAGCGACCAGCCGCTCGAGATTGCCCTCCCGGAGGTATTGGAGGATACGATGATGGAGGTGCGGAGGGGCGTGCCGCCTGCCCGAGTCAGCGACGTACATGTTGCGCCAGTTGATCAGCACGCGAATCTGCCCGCGAATGGCGGACCAGAGGTTGATCAAGACCTCGGACCCGGTCCGCTCGTACAACAGATCGTGGAACTGCAGATCCAGGTCGACCGCATGAGCGATCTCGCCGGCGGCAGAGGCGGCGGTCTCTTGCTCAATGCAGCGGTTCAGTTGCTCATAGTCGCTTGGCTGGAGGGCGTCCTTTTCGACCAGCAGCCGGTAACAGATCTGCTCCAGGGCCTCCCGCACCGCGTAAAGGTCGCGGACATGATCGGAGTCCAGCGCCCGGACGTAGGTGCCGTGGCGCGGCTCGCGCACAAGGAGCCCTTCTTGCTCCAGCAGATAGAACGCCTCACGGACCGGGTTGTTGCTGACGCTGAGCCACCCGGCCACCTGGGCCTCGGTGATACGCTCTCCAGGGCGAAGCTGACCATGGACGATCCGGGTGCGGATGGCCTCGGCGACGCGTTCTGGCAAGGGTGCTGATACAGGAAGATCCATTGACCGCTCCGAATGGGTGGTACTGCATACTGCAGTATGCAATATACCGCACTATGCACGCCCTGTCAAGTCACGCGCGTATTGCTCAGGAAAGGGTGTCGCGGTCCAAACTGAATGGTGTCAAGTGGGTGACATCCGTCTGGAAAAGCTCGGGGGTCCGGGAACGGGGTGCGTGACCTCCTCCAGCATGAGCCCATCTGGCGTCAACGCGGAGGACGTGACGGGCGCCGGCAGCTCCCTGCCACAGGCTAAGCTGCTCAAGCGCGCAGTTGTGGAAAAGCAAAGGCCAGTTATTTGGCATAACTGGCCGATTTGCCCACTTGACTAGGCTGTAGGACGATTCATGTGTGCAGAGTCGGGGCGCGCGGATTTGAACCGCGGACCACTTGAACCCCATTCAAGTCGTTGAAACGACCCCAACCGCGGAGCACTAGCTGTGCCTTTTGCGGAGAACTAGTGCGCTGCGGTTCCGCCTTCAGTGTGGCCTGTCTAGTGCGCTACGGTTCAGCGGTTTGCCAGGTCAGGCGCGTCTCGCGGAGTGGCCGTAGCGACGGTAATGCGATGCTTTCCCACTTCCATTATAGCATGGGTTGTCAATAGGTCAGGCGCGAGGACTGCGCCGTTCTCGATGATCTACTATGCTGCAATTCAGCAGCCTGCCCGAGCCGAGCGCGCCTCGTGGGCGTGATCTGGCGACGGTACGAGGGCCACCCGATCGGGGCGCCCGCTCCGACATGGTTGATCTGGCGCACAAGGGACACGGCGTCAAGATATAGGCGCGACGGGGGCAGGGTTTCGGCAGAGTCGTCCATGATCTTGGCGTGCGTCGCGTCGCCGACCGTTGTAGCGCCTGCTGAGGAGGCAAGCCTGAAGCAAGCTCGAAAGCGCCGCCAGGGCGCTCGAGTGGCTTTTGGAGCCCGCTGCGGCAGGGAGTGCTGGAGGCGAGCTTGCTAGGCTTGGGCGGGCTCGACAGGCCATGCTACCTTCTGCGTTCGGCGACGGCTGCGCGCCGAGATGCTTGCTGGCTGTCCACAAGCCTTGGCGGTACATTTGACAGCGCCCTCTGACCGCCGTATAATGGAATCGAACATTTGTGCTATCCGTGGGGGGAACAGCCAGCATGAAGTAGAGGCGAGACCGTGGGTTCCGGCAAGAAGACAAGACTAGACCAGACCGTATCCGCCATCCAGGCGCGCTGGGGGAGCCGCGCCCTGCGCAAGCCCGCTCCTCAGGCATCTAACGCCATCCCCCGCATCCCCACGTGCTTTCCCTCCCTGGACGCACTGACGGGCGGCTTTCCCCGCGGCGGCATCACCGAGCTGCTGGGCGCGCCCACGGCGGGGGCCACCACCCTGGCGCTCAAGACGGTAGCCCAGGCCCAGGCGGGGGGCGACATCGCGCTCTACCTCGACCTGGGCCGCACCTTCGACCCCGATTACGCCGCCCGCTGCGGGGTGCGGCTCGACCACCTCCTCCTGGCCCGGCCCCACCACGGCCTCGAGGCGCTGGAGGCGGCCCGGGCGGTGGTGGCGGGGGGCGGGGCAGGGGTGTTGGTCTTCGACTCGGTCGCCGACCTGCTGACCGAGCCTGCTGGCCCGCTGGCCTCCGGGCTGCGGCAGTTGGCCGCGGCGCTGGCCCGCTCCTCCTGCGCGGCGCTGTTTCTGACGCCGCTGTATTTCGGCGACGTGAACTCGCCTCCCTACCCGCCAGGCTTTGCCCTGCCCCATTACGCGACCCTGCGACTGCACCTGGAGAAGGAATCGTGGCTCACGTCCCGCCACGACGTGCGGGGTTACAAGGCCCAGGTCACCGTGCTCAAGAGCCGCCAGGGGAGCGAGGGACGCCAGGCGGCCATCGCCATCACCTTCGACGGGGTGGTGCGGGGGAACGGCACATGATCGCCTGCCTGTGGTGGCGCCAGTTCGCCGCCGCCGTGGAGCGGCTGGACGACCCGGAGCTGGTCGGCGAGGCGTTGCTGCTGGCGGATGAGGCCATGGCGCCCCCGCGCCTGCTGGCCGCCTCGGCGGAGGCGCTGGAGGCGGGCGCGACGCCGGGACTGCCGCTGGCCCAAGCGCTGGCGCGCTGCCCCCAGGGCCAGGTCCTGCCCGCCCGGATCGAGCGCTACACGGAGGCCGCCGAGGGGCTGGCCGAGCGGTTGCTGGCGCTCTCCCCGCGCGTGGAGCTGGCCCACGCGCCGCAGTCCGCGACCCTCTGGGCCGAGCTAGAGGATCTCCACGCTCTGGCCGACGCGGCGCGACTGGGGCTGGCGGCGCGGGAGGCGGACCTGATCCCCGCCATCGGCCTGGCGGCCAACCGCTTCGTCGCCCAGGTAGCGGCGTCGCTGGCCGAGGAGGGGGAGGCGCTCTGCGTGGGGCCGGGCGAGGAGGCCGCCTTCCTGGCGCCGCTGCCGGTGGCGCTGTTGCCGCTGGATGAGGAGGGGCAGCGCTGGCTGTGGCTGCTGGGGCTGCGGACGCTGGGGCAGGTGGCGGAGCTGCCGCCGGGGGCGCTGGAAGGGCAACTGGGCGCCCAGGGGATCCGATTGCGCGACCTGGCGCGGGGGCGCGATCCCCAGCCGCTGTCGCCCTACCGCCCGCGGGAGGTGCTGCGCCTGGCACGTCACCCCGAGGACCCGCTGCGTTCCTGGGAGGAGCTGGAGCGGCTGTTGGAGCGGATGGCGCTGACGCTGGCCGACCGGCTGCGCGCCGGAGGGCTGGCCTGCCGCCGGGTGTCCTTGGCCCTGCGCCTGGAGGATGGCTCCCAGCGCGAGGGGAGCGTCGCCCCGCGGGAGCCGCTGGCGGGGTCGGCGGGGCTGGCCCGCATCCTGGGCGATCTGGCCCGCCAGGTCCTCCTGGCGCGGCAGGCCGAATTGACCTCCGGCGTGGCTGGGATCGAGGCGGTGCTGGAGGGGGTGCTCCCCGCGAAGGGGCGGCAGTTGGACCTCTTTGCCCACGGCGACGGGCAGAGGGAGAGGCTGCGGGGGGTGCTGCGCGACCTGGCAACCCGCCACGGCCCCGGTTGCTTCTACCGCGTCTCCTGGCTGGACGGCGAGCTGCCCCTGCCGGAGCGGCGCTTTCGCCTGGAGGAGCCGCAATGACCCGCCTGTGGCCCGAGGGGGAGGGGATCGAGGTGGACGTGGATGACGAGGGGGCGCCCCTGTCCTTCACCTGGCGGGGGCAGCGCCGCCGGGTGCAGGGGATCGCCAAGCGCTGGCGGGTGGACGAGGGCTGGTGGCGGAGCAGGGTCTGGCGCGAGTATTTCAAGCTGGCCACCGCCGACGGGCTGCTGGTGCTCCTCTACCGTGACCTGTTGACGGGGGACTGGCGCCTGCAACGCCTCTATGACTGACTATGTGGAGCTGCACGCCCATTCCTGCTACAGCCTGCTGGACGGCGCCGCCTTCCCCGAGGTGCTGGTTGATCGCGCCAGGGAGCTGGGGATGGGGGCCCTGGCCCTGACCGACCACGACGCCGTCTATGGCGCGCCCCGCTTCGTCGCCGCCGCCCAGGCGCAGGGAGTGCGCCCCCTCCTGGGCGCCGAGCTGACCCTGCAGGGCGGCCACCACCTCACGGTATTGGTGGAAGACGAGACCGGCTGGGGCCACCTCTGCGCCCTGATCAGCGAGGGAAGGGCCCATGCTCCCAAGGGCGAGTCGCTGCTGCCCCTGGAGGCCTTGGCGGGCCGCACAGGAGGCCTCATCGCCCTCTCCGGCTGCCGGAAGGGGGAGGTGGCGGCCTATCTGCTGCGCGGCGACCGGGAGGGGGCCCTGGCCGCGGCCCGACGTTACCGCGACCTCTACGGCGCCGAGCGCTACTATATCGAATTGCAGCGCCAGCTCCTCCCCGACGACGAGCGGTTGACCGGCGACCTGGCCGAGATCGCGACGCAGCTGGGGCTGGGCTGCGCCGCCACCAACGATGCCCACTATGCCGCCCGCGACGGCCACCGCCTGCAGGACGTGCTGGTCTGCATCCGCCACCTGACCACCCTGGACGCCTCCGCCCGCCTGCGCCGTCCCAACTCGGAGTATTACCTGAAATCCCCCGCCGAGATGGCCGCCCTCTTCCCCGACCACCCCGAAGCGATCCGCAACACCCTGGAGATCGCCGGGCGCTGCCGCTTCCAGTTGCGCTGCGGCCTGCAGGACCTCCCCCGCTTCCCCACGCCGGGGGGCATCCCCGCCGAGGGTTACCTGCGGCAACTGGCCGAGACAGGGCTGCGGCGGCGATGGGGCGAGCCCTCCGCCCGCGCCCTGGCGCAACTGGAGCGCGAGCTGGCGGTCATCGCGCAGGGGGGGCTGGCCAACTATTTCCTCATCGTCTGGGACCTGGTGCGCTATGCCCGCGAGCAGGGCATCCTCTGCCAGGGGCGGGGCTCGGCGGCCAACTCGCTGGTGGCCTACCTGCTGGGCATCACGCCCATCGATCCCCTGGCCCACGACCTGGTCTTTGAGCGGTTCCTCTCGGCGGAGCGGGCCGCGGCCCCCGACATCGACATCGACTTTCAGGCCGACCGGCGGGAGGAGGTGATCCAGTACGCCTACCGCCGCTACGGCACCGACCACGCCGCCATGGCCTGCACCCTGATCACCTTCCAGGCCCGCTCGGCGCGGCGGGACGTGGGCAAGGCCCTGGGCCTCTCGCCGGAGGCGGTGCAGCAGGCGCTGGCCGTCGAGGAGGCGGGCGACAACCCCGCCCTGGCGCAGCTCCTGGAGCTCTGCGGCCAGCTCGACGGCTACCCCCGGCACCTGGGCATCCACAACGGCGGCATGGTCATCACCGGCCCTCCCCTGGCCCAGCGCGTCCCCACCGAGCCCGCCACCATGCCCGAGCGGTGGGTGGTGCAGTGGGACAAGGAGGCGCTGGAGGAGGCGGGGCTGGTCAAGATCGACCTGC
>Ga0123332_1002336_pt1 | contig 18063 bp, 17 predicted proteins | sample BioC12SIPDNA_4_FD_89958 | JGI IMG/M metagenome (GOLD analysis project Ga0123332, IMG submission 89958) | Anaerobic biogas reactor microbial communites from Washington, USA - Biogas_R2_A C12 SIP DNA | ecosystem: Engineered > Bioreactor > Anaerobic > Unclassified | place: Washington, USA...
GGCGCGCGCACCGGCGCCGTGCCCGCGGCCGCGGCCGGCGCGGCCGCCGGTCCTGGCGGCGGCTCCAGCGGCGCGGGCGCCGCATCGGCCCGCCGCAGCACGCCGCGGCAGCGCGGACAGTGCTCGGGCGGCAGGTCGGTGGCCGGATCGGTGGCGACCAGCGCGTGGCAGTGCCGGCAGTTGATGAACATGGCGCTATTCAACCACGCCGCGGTGCGGCGAAACGCCGGCGGCGGCTCAGCGCCGGATGCCGTCGATCCGCACCCAGTCGCCCTCGATGGCCACGTCGAGGGCATCGAACCATTCGGCGTAGCGCCGCAGCAGCGCGTCCTGCTGTCCATCGAGGATTCCCGACAGCGCGATGCGCCCGCCCGGCGCGGTGCGCGCGGCGAGCACCGGCGCGAGTGCGTCCAGCGCCGAGGCCAGGATGTTGGCGACCACCACCGGGTAGCGCTGCTGCGGTGCCTGCTCCGGCGCCCAGGCGCGCAGGCGGTTGGCCAGGCCGTTGCGTCCGGCGTTGTCCAGGGTGGCCTGCAGCGCCTGCGGATCGTTGTCTACCGCGTCGGCGCCTGCGGCGCCCAGGGCCAGGGCGGCCAGGGCCAGGATGCCGCTGCCGCAGCCGAAATCCAGCACGCTCGCGCCCTGCAGCCGGCCCGCGCCGGCGAGCGCGTCGAGCCAGCGCAGGCACAGTGCGGTGGTGGGATGGGTGCCCGACCCGAACGCCAGGCCCGGGTCCAGCCGCACCACCGCCGCGTCGTCGGCGCGCGCCGCGCCGGGCAGGGCGTGGTCCCAGGGCACGATCCAGGTGCGCGCGCCGAAGCGCAGCGGCGCGTACTGGTCCATCCACGCGCGTTCCCAGTCCTGATCGGCGACCACGCGGAACGAGGCGCCGCGCCAGTCCAGGGCCGGATCGAAGGCGTCCAGCGCGGCCAGCAGCAACAGCCCGTCGGCATCGGCCGGGAACAGCGCGCTCAGCGCGATCTCATCCCACAGCGGGGTTTCGCCCACGCCCGGTTCCAGGATCGCGCGTTCGTCGCTGGTGCCGGCCTCGGCATCGAGCATGGTCACCGCCAGCGCGCCGACGTCCTCGAGTGCGTGCTCGCGACGTGGCTGCTCGGACTGCGGGCAACGGATGGTGAGTTCGAGGAACGGCATCGCGGCAGTCTAGCGCCGTGCGCGCACGCAAGCGCGAAAAGGCATCCCGTATACTGGCGCGCCACGCGTCGGGACCGGCGAGGTACCGCGCCCTTCCGACGACGAGCCGACCCGATGCGCGAAGACGCCCCGATGCCGGCAGGCGAGTCCCGATGGTTCGAATCCGGCTGGTACCGGATGTCCATCGCATCGTCCCCGCCGGATGCCGCTTCCCTCGTGCTGCGCCGCGACGAGCCCGGCGCGCGGGTACAGCGCTACCCGATGCTGGCCACCGGCGATGGCGCCGAAGGCATCGTCGCGATCGCGCAAGGCCACTGGACGGTGGCGGCCGCCGCGCCCGGCGTGGACGTGCGCTGCGAGGCGCTCGACCGCGGCGCCGCACTGCGCGCGATGTGGAGGGTGGTGGCCGGTGCCGGTGCCGCGTCGCGGTTGGCGGCGGCATGGCGGTTGCTGCGCGCCCTGCCGCGCGGGCCACGCGGCGTGGCCGAGGCGCTGGTCGCGGCCTACCAGCGCGAACTGCTGTTGCGCGCCGGATCGCGCGCCGGCGCGCAGGTGGTGCGCTACCGCCGCGCGCCCTGGCCCGCGCGCGCCGAACCGGCATTGCTGGCGCCCGGCAGGGCCGATGCGCCGGCCGCGCCGGGGGCGGTCGACGCCGCGGACCTGGGCCTGGCGCGGGTGCCCGACTGGCTGCCGATCGAGGCGGGCTGGTACCTGCTGGACCTGGACTGCCGCGCCGCCGACGGCCAGGTGCATTCGCTGCTGCTGCAGCCCGACCGCGGCCACGGGCCGGCGCCCGACCGGGGCCTGGTGCTGCCGGACGCGGCCGGCAGCGGCCGCCAGCGGCTGCTGCTGGTGCTCGACGCGCCGGCGCGCGGGCTGTGGCTGCGCACGGCGTGGCGCAACACGCAGCTGCAGGTGCAGGCGTTCTCGCTGGTCCGGGTCGGGCGGCTGCGCGCGCTGCGGGAACTGCTACGCGGCTGTGCCGCACGCACCGGCGGGTCGTGGTGGACGCACGCCGCGGGCTTCGCGGGCCAGGTACGGGCACAGGGCGTAGCGACGGCCGCCGGCGCCCTGCTGCGCCGCTACAACGAACTGCACGGGATCGGGATGGATCCCTACGCGGCCTGGGTGCGCTGCTTCGACACCCCGGGGCCGGCCGAACTGGCGCGGATGCGCGAACGCGCCGCGGCGCTGGGGCAGGGGCCCACCTTCTCGGTCCTGGTGCCGGTCTACAACACCCCCGAACGCTGGCTGCGGCGCTGCATCGACAGCGTGCGCGCGCAGGCCTACCCGCACTGGCAGCTGTGCATCGCCGACGATGCCTCGCCGGACCCGGCGGTGGCCCGGGTGCTGGAGGAGTACGCCGCGCTCGACCCGCGCATCCAGGTGGTCCGGCGCGAGCGCAACGGACACATCGCGCGCGCGTCCAATACCGCGTTGGAGATGGCGACCGGCGAGTTCGTCGCGCTGCTCGACCACGACGACGAGCTGCGCCCGAACGCCCTGCTGGAGATGGCCGAGGCGATCGTGGCCGACCCGGGACTGGAACTGCTGTACTCGGACGAGGACAAGCTCGACGCCCACGGCCGCCGCTTCGATCCCTATTTCAAGCCGGACTGGAACCCGGACCTGCTGCGCAGCCAGAACTACGTCTGCCACCTGACCGTGGTCCGCACCGCCCGGGTGCGCGCGGTGGGCGGCTTCCGCCCGGGGTTCGAGGGCAGCCAGGACCACGACCTGGTCCTGCGCTGCAGCGAAGGGCTCGAGCCCGCGCGCATCCGCCACCTGCCCAGGGTGCTCTACCACTGGCGCGCCATCGAGGGCTCGACCGCACTCACACGCGAGGCCAAGGACTACGCCGGCGCCGCCGGCGCGCGTGCGGTCGACGAGCATCTCGCGCGCTGCCACCCCGGCGCCCGCGCCAGCGAACTGTCCCACGGCCACTACCGGGTGCACTGGCCGCTGCCCGATCCCGCGCCGCGGGTCAGCCTGCTGGTGCCCACCCGCGACCGCGCCGACCTGCTGCGCACCTGCGTGGAGAGCCTGCTCGCGCGCACCGATTACCCCGACTTCGAGGTGGTGGTGGTCGACAACGGCTCGACCGAGCCCGACGCCCTGGCCTGCCTGGACGAACTGGGTCGCCGCGACCGCGTGCGCGTGCTGCGGTACGACGCCCCGTTCAACTATTCGGCGATCAACAACTGGGCCGCCGCGCAGTGCGATGGCGAGGTGCTGGGCCTGGTCAACAACGACATCGAGGTGATCACCCCCGGCTGGCTGCGGGAGATGGTGTCGCACGCGGTGCGCCCGGAGATCGGCGCGGTCGGCGCGATGCTGTACTACCCGGACGACCGCATCCAGCACGCCGGCGTGGTGCTGGGCATCCACGGCGTGGCCGCGCACGTGTATTGCGGCATGCCGCGTGGCTATCCCGGCCACGGCGGGCGGGCGCGCGTGGCCCAGCAGCTGTCGGCGGTCACCGCCGCCTGCATGGTGGTGCGGCGCGAGGTGTTCGAGCGCGTGGGCGGGCTCGACGAGTCGCTCCAGGTCGCCTTCAACGACATCGACTTCTGCCTGCGCGTGCGCCAGGCCGGCTACCGCAACCTGTGGACCCCGTTCGCCGAGCTCTACCACCACGAGTCGGCCTCGCGCGGGACCGAGGACAGCCCCGGGAAGCGCGCCCGCTTTGCCGGCGAGGTCGAGGCCATGCTGCGCCGCTGGGGCCCCTTGCTGCAGGCCGACCCGGCCTGGAACCCCAACCTGTCGCTGTCGAGCCTCAACGCCGACTACGCCTTCCCCCCGCGCGGCTGAGCCCGCGCCCCCGGGCGCCTGCGCGACGGCGGCGCGGAAAGCAGCATTGCGCGCCGGTTGATCCGGTTTTTACCCGGCGCTGGCACAATAGCAGGGACCCCTGAACCGAATGGAGATCGCCGTGGCCTTTACCCTCCCCAAGCTTGCGTACGCCTACGACGCGCTCGAGCCGCACATCGACGCGCAGACGATGGAAATCCACCACACCAAGCACCACCAGACCTACATCAACAACGCCAATGCGGCGCTGGAAGGCACGCAGTGGGACGGCAAGAGCGCCGAGGAGATCATCTCCAACCTCGACGCGCTGCCCGAGGACAAGCGCGGCCCGCTGCGCAACAACGCCGGCGGCCACGCCAACCACTCGCTGTTCTGGACGGTGATGTCGCCCAATGGCGGCGGCAACCCGGTCGGCGAGGTGGCCAGGCGCATCGACAGCGACCTGGGCGGCTTCGACGCCTTCAAGGACGCCTTCACCAAGGCCGCACTGACCCGCTTCGGCAGCGGCTGGGCGTGGCTGACGGTGGACGGCTCGGGCAAGCTCGCGGTCGAGAGCACCGCCAACCAGGACAGCCCGCTGATGAAGGGCATCGCCTCGGGCAACACCCCGATCCTGGGCCTGGACGTGTGGGAGCACGCCTACTACCTGAAGTACCAGAACCGCCGTCCCGACTACATCGCCGCGTTCTACAACGTGGTCGACTGGAACGAGGTCGAGCGCCGCTACCAGGAGGCGGTGAAGGGCTGACCGGCGGGTTCCGCCGCCAGCCACGCGACGGGCCGCGCAAGCGGCCCGTTCCGTGTCCGGCCGCCGCGTCCGCGGCAGGTCCGCCGGCGTCGCGGCGGGCGGGCGGCGGGGCCGGCATACGGCCCGGCACCGGACCGTCACGGTGGCCGCCTTCGGGGCGGGGCTAGAATGGCCCCATGTCGATGCCGTCTTCCTTCGCCAACCAGCTGCTGGTCGCGTTGCCCACACTGGCCGACCCGGGCTTCGCGCGCTCGGTTGCACTGATCTGCCAGCACGACGACGACGGCGCGATGGGGGTGGTGGTGAACCGCGCCTCGGAATACACGCTGGGCGAGGTGCTGCGGCAGATGGACATTCCCTGCGAGGATCCCGCGCTGCTCGAGCAACGGGTGCTGGCCGGCGGGCCGGTGCATCCCGAGCGCGGCTTCGTGGTCCACGACGGCGCGCGGCCCTGGGATTCCTCGCTGGAGGTCGCCGACGGACTGTGGGTCACCACGTCGCGCGACATCCTCGAGGCGCTGGCCGGGGGCGACGGGCCGGAACATGCCGCCGTCGCGCTCGGCTGCGCGGGCTGGGGCGCGGGCCAGCTGGAATACGAGATCGGCGAGAACAGCTGGCTCACCGCGCCGGTGCGCCGCGAGATCCTGTTCTCGCTGCCGCTCGACCAGCGCTGGCAGGCCGCCGCTGGCGGCATCGGCGTGGACATGATGCGCATGGCCGGGCACGTGGGCCACGCATGAGCGCCGGCGCGATCCGCGCCGACGGCACGGTGCTGGGTTTCGACGTGGGCGCGCGCCGGATCGGGGTGGCGATCGGCAGCCCGTACGGCGCCGGCGCACGTGCGCTGGCGGTGGTGGACGTGCACGACGGGCGCGTCGACTGGCCGGCGATCGACCGCCTGCATCGCGAGTGGCGTCCGGAGGCGATGGTGGTCGGCGACCCGATGACGCTCGACGGCGGCGACCAGCCGATCCGCGCCCGCGCCCGCGCGTTCGCGGCCGAACTCAAGGCGCGCTACCGGCTGCCGGTGGCGATGGTGGACGAGCGCAGCAGCTCGATCGAGGCGGCGCAGCGCTTCGCTGCCGAGCGCGCCGAAGGCCGCCGCCGACGCCGCGACGCCGCGGCGCTGGACGCGGTGGCCGCGGCGGTGATCGTCGAGCGCTGGTTCGCCGCCCCCGGGGACGCGACCCTGCTCTAGCGGCCGCCGGTCCGGCCCGGCCGGACGCCGCGCCAGGATGCGTCGGAGGGCACCGGATGCGGGACAATAGCCCCATGACCATCCAGACCGACGCCGACGGCCGCCTCGTCCACCTGCTCACCCTGGAAGGCCTGCCGCGCGAGGCGCTGCAGGCGCTGCTCGATCGCGCCGAGGCCTTCGCCGCCGGCGGCGACGCGCGCCAGTCCCTGGCGGGCATCGCGGTGTGCACCCTGTTCTTCGAACCGTCCACCCGCACCCGGCTGAGCTTCCAGCGCGCCTGCCAGCGCCTGGGCGCGGACGTGCTCGGCTTCGATGCTGCCAGTTCCTCGACCACCAAGGGTGAGACCGCGCGCGACACCTTGCGCACCATCGAAGCGATGGGCGTGCGCGGTTTCGTGGTCCGGCACTCGGGCGACGGCGCGGTCGCCGCGCTCGCCGCCGCCGCCGCGCCGGGTACCGTGCTGGTCAATGCCGGCGACGGCCGCAACGCGCACCCGACCCAGGGCCTGCTGGACATGCTCACCCTGCGCCAGGCGCTCGGACATGACTTCGGCGGGCGCAGCTTCCTCATCGTCGGCGACGTCCTGCACTCGCGCGTGGCGCGCTCGGACCTGCATGCGCTGCGGACCCTGGGCGCCGGCCGGATCCGCGTGTGCGGACCGCCGCGCCTGCTGCCCGGCGAGGACGTCCTCGCCGGCTGCGAGGTCTTCCACGAGCTCGATGCCGCGCTCGAGGGCGTGGACGCGGTGATGATGCTGCGGCTGCAGCGCGAGCGGATGGAGGAGGGCCTGGTCGGCTCGCTCGAGGACTACCACCGCGACTACGGCCTGACCGCCGCGCGCCTGCGCCGCGCCGCGCCCGGGGCGGTGGTGCTGCACCCGGGGCCGATGAACCGCGGCGTGGAGATCAGCGACGAGGTTGCCGACGGGCCGCAGTCGCTGGTGCTGCGCCAGGTCGCCAACGGCGTCGCGGTGCGCATGGCGGTGCTCGAGCGCCTGCTCGGCGGGCGCGGTTGAGCGCGCGGGTGCCGCCGCGCGGGCCGGCATGGACCTGACTCCGTCTGCCGCAGGCCACGCCGGTCCCACCCGCGCCGACCGGCTCGCGCTGGGGATCCTGCTCGCGGCGATGCCGTTGCTGTGGCTGCCCGCGGCGTGGACGCCGTTCTGGGGCGACGACTACCACTACCTGTCGGGCGCGCACCTGGCCAACGAGGCCGGGACCCCGTGGCTCACGACCTTCTGGCCGGAGCAGCCGCTGTACTTCTGGCGCCCGCTGTCGCAGGAGGCCTGGTGGCGCGTGGTGGAGGGCGTGCTGGGCGGCGACGTCCGCCTGGCGCATGCGGCGCTGCTCGTGTTCCACGCCCTGGCCGCGATCGCGGTGGGGCTGCTGGCCCGGACGCTGGCACGGGCCTGCGCCTGGCGCGACGCCGGCACCATCGCCGCGCTGGCCGCGATGCTCTACGGCGTGCTGGCCCTGCACCTGCTCCCGGTGCATTGGGTGGCCGCGGCGAACAGCCCGCTGCTGGTGCTGTTCTCCGCGCTGGCGATGGCCGCCTGGCTCGCCGCCGGCCAGGCGGCAGGCGCGCGGCAGGCGCTGCTGGCCGTGGCGACGCCACCGCTGCTGGCGCTGGCGCTGCTGAGCAAGGAGTCGGCGGTCCTTGCCCCGGTGCTGATGGTGGTGCTCTCGATCTTCGCCGGGCGCAGGCCCGGGCGCGCCCAGGTCCTGGCATGGGTCGCCTGCCTGGCGGTGGCGGCGGCCTGGCTCGCGCTGCGGGCCCGGGCCACCGGCGCTCCCGCGCCGGAGTATGCCTACGCCTTCGGCGGCAACCTGGTCCGCAATACCGCGTCGCTGTGCGCGTGGCTGCTGAACGTGCCGCGCGAGGCGCTGCGCATGCTGGCCACCGGCGCCACCGCCGCGGGCGCCGCGTGGGCCGCCGCGGCGGCGCTGCCGGTGCTGGTGGGACTGGGGCTTGCGGTCCGGGGCGGCGTGTCGCGGCTCGCGCCGCGGCAGTGGCTGCTGCTGCCGGTCGCCGTGGGCATCGCCTACGCGCCCTACCTGCCCCTGCAGTGGAACAGCTACGCCTACTACGCCGCGGTGGCCGCGATCGTGCCGGCGATCGCCCTGGCGCGCCTGCTGGCGGGCCGCCGGGTCGCGCCCGTCGTGGCACTGCTGCTGGCGGTCTCGTCGGCGATCGCGGTCGAAGGCACGCGCCGGCTCGACCACCCGGGGCTGCTCGGCCGGGCGCGCTGGGCGGAGTCCACGCTGCGCGAACTCGAGCGCCAGTCGCCGCGTCCGCCGCTGTCGGTGGTGGTCGAGGACGAGCAGCGCTTCTACGCGATCGGCGGTGCCGGACTGGCGTGGCGGCTGGGCCTCGCGCCCGGGGACGTGCGACGGGTCGCCGCCTGCCCGCAGGAAGGCGCCTGCCTGCAGGTCCGCGCCGACGGAAGCTGGCGCCTGGACTAGCGCACGCCGGAGGCCCGCGGCCCGGTCCGGGGCCGGGAACGCGAACGCCGGGAACGGGTCAGCGCTGCCCGGTCGCGCCCGGTCGCACCTGCGCGAACAGCCAGTCCCACAGCTGCGGGGTGGCATAGGCCGGGTCCCAGCTGTTGTGGTCGGCGTCGGGGAACTCGGTGTAACGGGCGTCGCGCGCGCCGGCGGCGCGGAAGGCGGCGTCGAGCCGGCGCGAATACTCGACCGGGACCGCGCCGTCGCGCGCGCCGTGGAAGATCCACACCGGGAGATCGCGCAACCGCTGCGCCACCGCCGCGTATGGATCGTCCTCGCCCTCCAGGCCGCCGACCGCCATCGACGGCCGCCGCGGATGCAACAGGCCGCCGCACACCGGCACCAGCGCGGCGAAGCGGCCGGGCTGGCGCAGCGCCAGGTCCCAGGCGCCATAGCCGCCCATCGACAGGCCGGTAAGGTAGGTACGGTCGGGGTCGCCGCCGAATTCGCGCGTGGCCGCCTCGAGCTGGGCGGTGACGACCTCGGCCAGCTGGTTCCACTCCGCGCCCTCCGGCGCCTGCGGGAACACCACGATCGCGGGGAAGCGCGCGGCCTCGGCGCGCACGCGCGGGCCCAGCCCGACCTCGAGCTGGCTGCGATTGTCGTCGCCGCGCTCGCCCGAGCCGTGCAGGAACAGCACCACCGGCGCCTTGCCGGGCGTGGCCGCGCGCGCCGGCACGAAGACCTGGTAGCGATGCGGACGGCCCTCGAGCACGATCTCGCGTTCGACGAAGGTGCCGGTGTCCTGGCGCTGCGGGGCGGAGCTGCAGGCGGCGAGCACCATCGCGGCGAGTGCGAGGGCGGGCAGTTGCAGGGACATGCTCATGCGGACCTCGTGGCGTGAGGGAACGATTGCCGACCATACCGTGCGCACGGCGGCGGGGGTACCGCCCGCGCCGCGGCGGCCGGCGCGCGGTCAGTGCAGCAGGATGATCGTGGCCAGGCCCAGGAAGCTGAAGAAGCCCATCACGTCAGTGATCGCGGTCACCACCACCGTGCCGGCCACCGCGGGATCGATGTGCAGGCGCTTGAGCAGTAGCGGCAGCAGCACGCCGGCCAGTGCCGCCGAGCAGAAGTTGAGCACCAGGGCGGCGGCGATCACCGTCGACAGCAGCCATGAGCCGAACCACAGCAGCGCCACCGCGCCGACCAGGATCCCGATCAGCAGGCCGTTGATCAGCGCCACGCGCAGTTCCTTCCACAGCAGGATCCCGGCGTTGCTCTGGCCCACCTGTCCCAGGGCGATGCCGCGCACCATCAGCGTCAGCACCTGGACCGCGGCGTTGCCGCCGATGCCAGCGACGATCGGCATCAGCACCGCCAGGGCCACGATCTTCTCGATCGTGGCCTCGAACTGGCCAATTACCAGGGACGCCAGGAAGGCGGTGAGCAGGTTGATCCCCAGCCACACCACGCGCCCGCGCACCGCGCGCCGGATCGGCGAGAACAGGTCCTCGTCCTCGTCCAGGCCGGCCGCGCCCAGGGCCTGGTGCTCGGCCTGCTCGCGGATGATGTCGACCACGTCGTCGATGGTGATGCGCCCGAGCAGCACGTTGCCGTCGTCGACCACCGGCGCCGACACCCAGTCGTTGTCGGAGAACTGGCGCGCGACCTCCTGCGCCGGAGTGTCGACGTGCAGCGACTCGAGCTCGTCGTCGATCAGCTGGTTGATCGGCGTGGCCGGGTCGCGCGTCACCAGGTCCTGCAGCGCCACCCAACCGATCAGCTGGTGGCGGCGGTTGACCACGTACAGGTGGTCGGTGTGCTCGGGCAGCTCGCCGCGCAGGCGCAGGAAGCGCAGCACCACGTCGACCGTGGTGTCGGCGCGCACCGTCACCACCTCCGGGTTCATCAGGCGGCCGGCGGTATCCTCGGCATAGGACAGGACCTTCTCGAGCCGCTCGCGGTTCTCGCGGTCCATCGACAGCAGCAGCTGGTCGATCACCGCGTCGGGCAGGTCCTCGACCAGGTCGGCCAGGTCGTCGATGTCGAGGTCCTCGACCGCGGCGACCAGCTCGTCCTGGTCCATGTCCGCGATCAGGCTCTCACGCACCTCGTCGCCGACGTGGACCAGCACCTCGCCGTCGTCGGCGGGGTCGACAAGGCCCCACACCACCATGCGCTTGTCGGGCGGCAGCGATTCGAGCAGGTTTCCGATCTCGGCCGGCGCCAGGGTGTGGACCATGCGCCGGACCGGGCCCAGCCGGCCGCTGTCGAGCGCGTCCGAAAGCAGGCGCAGTTGGCGCGCGGTCTTGTCGTGGCGGACGGCTTCGGCCATGCGCGGCGGCTCCGGCGTTGCGAGGGCGTGGCGCGCGGCGTTGCGCGGCCGGTCATGCGTTCATGGGCGCATTATCCCCCGTGGCCGCCGCGGTTGCCCAGCCTCGCGGGCTTCGTCGCCGGCGATCGGTCGCGACCGGTGGGTCGTCAGTGCGCTGGCCGCGCGTGCCGCCGCAGCCAGCGCTCCATCGCCGCGCGGTCGCGACAGCGCAGCAGCGAGGGTGCCGCGGCGCGCAGCGCACCCAGGTCCTGGGCGCGGATCGCCTGCCGGACCTCCAGCAGCATGCCCGGGTGCAGGCTGAACTCCTCCAGCCCCAGCGCCAGCAGCATCGGGGTGAGGGCCGGGTCGCCGGCCATCTCGCCGCACACCGCCACCGGTTTGCCGCGCGCGCGCGCGGTGCGGATCACCGACTGCAGCAGGCGCGCGAGCGCCGGATGCAGCGGCGAGTACAGTTCGCCGAGCGCATCGTTGCCGCGGTCGGCGGCCAGCAGGTACTGGGTCAGGTCGTTGGTGCCGATCGAGACGAAGTCGACGTCGTCGATGAAACCCGACAGCGCGATCGCCGCCGCCGGGACCTCGATCATCGCCCCCACCGGCACGTGCTCGGCGACCTCGCGCCCTTCGGCGCGCAGCTCCGCCGCGACCTCGCGTACCAGCGCCGAGACCGCCAGCACTTCCTCGCGGCCGCTGACCATCGGCACCAGCACCCGCAGCGGGCCGTAACCGGAGGCGCGCAGCATCGCCCGCAGCTGGGTCCGGAACACGTCCATGCGCGCCAACGACAGGCGCACGCCGCGCAGGCCCAGGGCGGGATTGGGTTCGTCGGCCTGGGCCAGGCCGGTGCGGTCGGCCTTGTCGGCACCGATGTCCATGGTGCGGATGGTCACCGTGCGCCCGGTCATGGCCAGGACCACGTCGCGATAGGCGCGGAACTGCTCCTCCTCGTCAGGCAGTTCGCTGCGCTGCAGGAACAGGAACTCGGTGCGGTACAGGCCCACGCCGGCGGCGCCGAGCGCATGCGCGCCGGTCACGTCCTCGCGCGACTCGGCGTTCGCCCACAGCTTGATGTCCACCCCGTCCAGGGTGCGCGAGGGCTCGCGCCGCAGGCGGTGCAGCTGCTTGCGCTCGCGCTTTTCCTCGCGCAGCCGGGCACGGTAGACGCGCAGGTCGTGGGCGTCGGGCTCGACGATGATCTCGCCGGTGGCGCCATCGACCACCAGCACGTCGCCGTCGTTGACCTGCTGCAGCGCCTGCGGCGCGCCCACCACCAGCGGCAGGTGCAGGCTGCGCGCCAGGATCGCGCTGTGCGAGAGCGCGCTGCCGGCGGCGGTCACCACCGCCAGCACGCCCTGGGCCTGCAGCTGGCTGAGCTCGGACGGGGCGATGCTGTCGGTGACCAGGATCTCCCCGGCCACCCCGCGCAGGTCGGCGTCGCGCCGGTGCAGCATGGCGTGGATCCGCCCGACCAAGTGGTCGATGTCCTCCACCCGGCTGCGGAAGTAGGCGTCGTCCATGCCCTGGAACACCGCGGCCAGGCGGTCGCGCTGCAGGCGCAGGGCGTAGTCGGCGCCGTACAGGTCGCGGCGCACCAGGTCGTCCAGCCCCTGCAGCAGCTCGGGGTCCTCGAGCAGCAGCGTGTGCAGGTCGAGGAACTCGCCCACCTCGTGCGCCAGCGCGCCGTGCAGGCGGTCGCGCATGTTGCGCATCTCCGCGCGCACCGCGTCGATGGCGACGTGCAGGCGCCCGAGCTCGGCCTCCACCGCCTCCGGCGCGATCCGCGTCTCGGCGACCTCCAGCGCGTGCGGCTGGCGGACCCGGGCACGGCCCAGGGCGCTGCCCCGGGACGCGCCGTGGCCGGCCAGCGCGTGCCGCATCAGCCGCCCTCGTCGAACTTGCGTTCGAACAGAGCGGCCGCCGCCTCCATCGCCGCTTCCTCGTCCTCGCCCTCCAGGCGCAGCACGACGGTGGTGCCGTGGCCGGCGGCGAGCAGCATCACGCCCATGATGCTCTTGGCGTTGACCTCGCGGCCCTTGGCCATCAGGGTGGCGTTGCTGCTGAAGCCCGACAGCACCTGGACCAGCTTGGCGGTGGCGCGCGCGTGCAGGCCGAGCTTGTTGGCGATGCGCAGTTCGCGTTCGATCATCGTCGGCCTCAGGCGTCGTCGTGGACCACCCCGTTGCGCGCGCCGGCGGCGGCGACCGCGGGAAGCTCCTCCAGGGGAAGTTCAGGATAATTCATCACCCGCAGCAGCATCGGCAAGCTCAGCGCCGACACCCGGCGCGCGGGCGTGCCCAGGCGCGCGAGCCGGGCGGCGAGGTTGCTGGGGCTGGCGCCGTAGAGGTCGGTGAGGATCAGCACGCCCTCGCCGCCGTCGGCGCGGCGCATCGCCGCGCTGGCCTGCGGCAGCAGGGCCTCGGGATCGGCGTCGAACGGGACCTCGAAGGTCTCCAGTCGCAGCGGCAGGTTGCCGCGCAGCAGGGTGTGCGCCACCGCGGCGAGCGCGGTGCCGATGCCGGGATGGGTGAGCAGGAGGACGCCGACGGCCATGCCCGCAAGTTAGCAGACGCGTGTGACGGCCCGGAAGCGCCGATGGCCGATGCCGGTGCGCGTGCCGGCGGCGCCCGGTGGCGGGGCCCGCGTCGGCGGGCCGCCGCGGCTCAGTCGAGTTCGCGGTGGAAGGTCGCGACCTCGGTCCAGCCGCGCTCGCGCGCGTGGCTGGCCAGGGTTTCGGCCAGGTAGACCGACCGGTGGCGGCCGCCGCTGCAGCCGAACGCGACCGTCACGTAGCTGCGGGTGCCCGACTGCATCCGCGGCAGCCAGGTGTCCAGGAACGCCGACACCTGCTGCACGTATTCGACCACCTCCGGACGCGCCTCCAGATAGGCGCGGACCTCGGCGTCGCGGCCGGACAGCGGCTTGAGCCGGGGGTCCCAGTGCGGGTTGGGCAGGCTGCGCGCGTCGAACACGAAGTCGGCATCGGCCGGCAGGCCGCGGCGGTAGGCGAACGATTCGAACAGCAGCGACAGCGACGAGTCCCGGGTCAGGCCCAGTTCGGTCAGTACCCGGTGGCGCAGCTGGTGCACGTTGAGGTCGCTGGTATCGAGCACCATGTCGGCCAGCGAACGCAGCGGCTTGAGCGCCTGGCGCTCGAGCGCGATCGCGTCGGCCAGGGCCAGCCCCAGGTGGGTCAGCGGGTGCCGGCGGCGGGTGTCGGCGTAGCGCCGCAGCAGCGATTCGTCGCTTGCGTCGAAGAACACCAGCTGCGGTTGCAGCCCCATCGCGCCCACCGCCGACAGCCATTCGGGGAGCTTGGCCAGGTCGCCGCGGTTGCGCATGTCGATGCCCACCGCGAGCTTCTGCTCGGCGCGCTCGGGGTGGGTGGCGGTGCGCACGAACTCCGGCAGCAGTTCCGCCGGCAGGTTGTCCACGCAGTAGAAGCCCAGGTCCTCGAAGGTGTTGAGGGCCACGCTCTTGCCGCCGCCGGACATGCCGGTGACGATCAGCAGCGAGGCGGGCGCGCGGCCGTTCCCGGCCGGGGGTGGAACAGGATCGGTCACGGCAGCGCAGGCTCCTCGCCGCTTTCAAGGAAATGGGAGTGGCGGGCCAGGAAGGCGGCCGCCGGATCGATGCCCTTCGAACGCAGGATATGGGTGCGGGTGGCGGCCTCGGTCAGCACCGCCAGGTTGCGGCCGGGCATGACCGGGAGCGTGATCATCGGCACGTCGAGGTCGAGCACGCGGCGGTGGCCGAGGTCGCCGGTCAGCCGCACCATGCCGTCCTCGTGCAGCGCCGGCTCGGCGTCGGGCTTGGCCAGGTGCACGATCAGGCGCAGGTACTTGTTCCGCTTGACCGCGGTGTCGCCGAACATCTGGCGGATGTTGAGCACGCCCAGGCCGCGCAGTTCCAGCAGGTCCTGGAGCAGGTCGGGGCAGGTGCCGTCGAGCACGTCGGGCGCGATCTGGGTGAACTCGGGCGCGTCGTCGGCCACCAGGCGGTGGCCGCGGGTGATCAGCTCCAGCGCCAGCTCGCTCTTGCCCGATCCGGCCTCGCCGGTGATCAGCACGCCGATCGAGTACACCTCCATGAACACGCCGTGCAGGGTTACCCGCGGCGCCAGCGCGCGGGCCATGTGGTACTGCAGGTGGTTGAGCAGTTCGTGGCCGCGGCGTGGCGAGACCCACAGCGGGGTCTGGGTTTCCTCGGCTGCGGCGCGCAGGTCCTCGGGACAGGCCTGGTTCTTGCTGATCACCAGCGCCAGCGGGCGGTACTGGATCACGCGCTCGATGGTTTCCCAGCGCAGCCGCGGGTCCAGGCCGTCGAGCCAGGCCAGCTCTTCGCTGCCGAGGATCTGCACCTTGTTGGGGTAGATGATGTTGAGGTAGCCGGCCAGCGACGGGCGGCGGGCGTTGGTCTCCACCGCCTCGAGCACCCGCGACTGGCCCTGCTGCCCGGCCAGCCAGCGCAGGCCGAGGCGCTCGTGCTGCTGCTCGAACAGGTCCAGGGCGGTCAGGCGCTGGCTCATCGTCGGGCTCAGGCGAGCGCGTGGGCGGGGGCGGTGGCGAGCAGCACGCGCCGCAGCGCGGCCACGCCGCGCGCCGCGCGCAGGCGCCCGCGGAACGCCGGGTCGGAGAACCGCGCCGCGATCTCGGCCAGGTGCTGCAGGTGTTCCTCGGGCCGGTCGTCGGTGGCCACGAGGGCGAACACCAGGTCGATGGCGCCGCCGTCCCGGGCCCCGAAGTCCAGTCCCCGCCCGAGCCTCAGGAATGCGCCGCGCGCGGCGGGGAAGGCGTCGCTGCGCGCGTGCGGGATCGCCACGCCGTGGCCGATCGCGGTGCTGCCCAGGCGCTCGCGCTGGTCCAGCGCCTCGGCGATCCCCGTCGCCGCGGCGCCGGGGCCTCCCGCCAGCAGCTCCGCCGCGGCCGCGAGCACCCGGGCCGGCGAGCCGGGTTCGTCGAGCACGACGATGCGGTCGGCGCTGAGCAGGTCGGTCCAGGGCATGGCGTGCTCGCCGGGTCAGCCGAAGCTGCCGTCGCGCGCCGGGTTGGCGCCGCGATGGTGGTCGGTCTGCTTCTTGTGCTGCTTGAGCAGCTGTCGGTCGAGCTTGTCCACCAGCAGGTCGATCGCCGCGTACATGTCCACGCCGGTGGCGTCGGCGTGCATCGCCTTGCCGCCCGCCGGGACCAGGGTGGCCTCGGCCTTGTGGTGGGGCTTGTCGAGGCTGAGCTGCACGCGCACCTCGAACGGCCGCTCGACGTGGCGTCCGAGCCGCTCCAGCTTGTTCTCCACGTACTCGCGAAGGGCCGGGGTCACTTCGATGCCATGGCCGTAGGTCTGGATCTGCATCAGCTGCCTCCTGTCTGGGAACCCCAGCATCGCCCAAAGCGGGCCGCCGTGGGTTGAAGACAGGTTAACGCAGCGTTACGCGCCCGGCGACCGACGCGATCATGGACAACCCCCCGGCCGGGGCGGTTCAATCGATCCTTATGCGCTCGTGCGAGGCGGCGATCTGCATCGCCTCGCGGTACTTGGCCACGGTGCGCCGGGCCACCGGCACCCCGGAGGCCTTGAGCGATTCGGCCAGGCGGGCGTCCGACAGCGGCCTGCGCGGGTCCTCGGACTCGATCAGGCGCCGGATCATCTGCTGGATCGCCACGCTGGAGGCCTCGCCGCCGCCCTCGGTGTCGATGCCCGAGGCGAAGAAGTCGCGCAGCGCGATCGTCCCCCGCGGGGTGTGCACGTACTTGCGGGCGACCGCGCGCGAGACCGTGGATTCGTGCATCCCGATCTCGGCCGCGACCTCGCGCAGGGTCAACGGCCGCAGCGCGCTGGCGCCGAACTCCAGGAACCCCGACTGCTGGCGGATCAGGCAGCGCACCACCTTGAGCAGGGTCTCGCCGCGCGCCTCGAGGTTCTTCAGCAGCCAGCGCGCCTCCTGCAGTCGGCCCTTGAGATAGCCGGCGTCCTCGCCGGCCGCGGTCTGGATCATGCGCTCGTAGGCCTGGTGGATGGTCAGCCGCGGCATCGAGTGCGGGGCCAGCATCGCCTGCCACACGCCGTTGCGGCGCACGATCACCGCGTCGGGCACCACGTAGCTGTCCGACGGCAGTTCCCCGACCTGGGAGCCGGGGCGCGGGTCCAGCGAGCGCAGCAGGGCGAGGGCGGTTTCGGCCTCCTCCGTGGTGCAGCCCAGCTGCTCGCAGACCCCGCGCACGCCCAGCCTGGGCAGGCGGTCGATCAGGGTGGTGGCCAGGGTGATCGCCAGCGCCCGGCCCGGGGTGTCCTCGGGCAGGGTGTCGAGCTGGATCCAGAGGCATTCGGCCAGGTCGCGCGCGCCCACGCCCACCGGATCCATGCGCTGGATCTGGCGCAGCACCGCGAGGATCTCGTCGTCGTCCGGCGCGTCGGCCTGCAGTGCGGCGGCGATCTCCGAGAACGGCGCCCGCAGGTAGCCGTCGTCCTCGATCGCGTCGACCAGGACCGCGCCGATGCGCAGGTCGCGCGGCGACAGGTGCGACAGGTGCAGCTGCCAGGACAGGTGGTCGCGCAGGGTTTCGGACTGGACCATGCGGGTGGTCGGGTCGCCGCCGTCGTCCTCGCCGCCGCGGCCGCCGGCGCCGCCGGCGCTGGGGTAGTCGAGGCCGGCGTCGTCCGCCCAGGCGTCGGCGCCCGCGTCCCATTCGCGTTCGTCGCCGGCCGGCGGGTCCTCGCCGGCGGCGCCGGCCTCACCGGTCGCCGGTTCGCCCGGCAGGCCCTGCGACTCCTCGGCCCAGTCGAGCAGGGGATTGCTTTCGACCGCGGCCGAGATCTCGGCTTCCAGTTCCACCGCGGGCAGCTGCAGCAGGTGCAACGCCTGGCGCAGCTGTGGCGTCAGGACTAGGTGTTGGCCCAGCGATGTCTGGAGGCGTGGCTTCATCGTCCCGCGGTGTCCCCTGGACGACGTGCACGGCTACAGGCGGAAGGACTCCCCGAGGTAGACCCGGCGCACGTCGGGATTGGCCAGAAGCGTGTCCGGAGCCCCCTGCGCGAGCACGCTTCCCTCGTTGAGGATATACGCCCGGTCGCAAATGCCCAAGGTTTCGCGCACGTTGTGGTCGGTGATCAGCACCCCGATGCCGCGCTGCTTGAGGTGTTCGACGATGCGCTGGATCTCCCCGACCGAGATCGGGTCGACCCCGGCGAAGGGCTCGTCGAGCAGGATCAGGCGCGGCTTGGCGGCCAGGGCGCGGGCGATCTCGACCCGGCGCCGCTCGCCGCCCGAGAGGCTGGCGCCGATCTGGTCGGCGACGTGGTTGACCTGGAGCTCGTCGAGCAGGGCCTCGAGCTCGCGGCGGCGGCCGGCGCGGTCCAGGTCGGCGCGCAGCTCCAGCA
>Ga0123332_1002342_pt1 | contig 18045 bp, 18 predicted proteins | sample BioC12SIPDNA_4_FD_89958 | JGI IMG/M metagenome (GOLD analysis project Ga0123332, IMG submission 89958) | Anaerobic biogas reactor microbial communites from Washington, USA - Biogas_R2_A C12 SIP DNA | ecosystem: Engineered > Bioreactor > Anaerobic > Unclassified | place: Washington, USA...
AGCCGGAGCCATCTACGAGCGCGAGTACCTGCTGGGCACGTCTTTCGCTCGACCGGTGATCGCTAAGCGGATGGTCGAGATCGCGCAGGCCGAAGGGGCGGATGCCGTCGCCCACGGCTGTACCGGCAAGGGAAACGACCAGGTGCGCTTTGAGCTCACCTTCAAGGCGCTGGATCCGCGCCTCACGGTGATCGCTCCCTGGCGGGAGTGGGACATGCGCTCGCGGGAGGATGTTCTGGCCTATTGCGCCGCGCACGGCATCCCAGTCAGTCAGAGCAAACGCTCCATCTACTCCCGTGACCGCAATATCTGGCATATCAGTCACGAGGGCGGCATCCTCGAGGATCCATGGGTTCAACCGGAAGAGGAGATGTTCACACTGACGACGTCTCCGGAGGCCGCGCCGGACGAGGCGCAGTATCTGGAGATCGACTTTGAACAGGGCATCCCGGTGGGCTTGAACGGCGAACGGCTGGATGGCGTCGAGCTCATCTCCCGACTGAACGACATCGGTGGCCGCCACGGTGTGGGCCGGGTGGATATGGTGGAGAATCGCCTGGTAGGCATAAAGTCCCGCGGCGTCTATGAGACTCCGGGAGGCACCATCCTTTACCGGGCCCTGCAGGGCCTCGAGACGCTGATGCTTGATGGCGAGACCATGCACTACAAAGACCAGCTGGCCCAGAAGTACGCCGAAATCGTGTACTATGGGCGGTGGTTCACCCCGCTGCGCGAGGCGCTCGATGCCGCCATCAACGTACTGGCCCAGCCGGTGACGGGCACGGCACGCGTCAAAGTCTTCAAGGGCAGTTGCACGGTCGTGGGACGCAGGTCACCCAATAGCCTGTACCGTGAGGACTATGCCACCTTTGGGGCAGACTCAGTCTATGACCAGTCCGATGCCGAGGGATTCATCAATCTCTACGGTCTATCCATGAAGGTGCGGGCGCTCGCCTCGGCGCAGCAGGCCGAGAACGGCACGCTGAAGGCCCCGGACTATACCGAGTTCAAGAGAGACTAGACGATGACAAGAATGTGGGGCGGGCGCTATGCTGGGGATATCGACGCGCGCATGTGGCGCTTTAACGCCTCCATTGGTGTGGACATGCGCCTTGCCTCTGTGGATGTGCAGGGCAGCCAGGCCTACGTTCGGGCGCTAGGACGTGCCGGCCTCATCACGCCCGCCGAGATGCAGGCCCTGGAGGAAGGGCTGGCGCTCATCGCCGCCGAGATCGAGCGCGGTGAGTTCCAGCCCGCTTCTGGAGACGAGGATATCCATACTGCGGTTGAGCGCCGGCTGGGCGAACTGATCGGCGCCCTGGCCGGCAAGCTTCACACCGGCCGCAGCAGAAACGATCAGGTTGCCACGGACATCCGGCTCTGGATGCTGCAAGCACTGCCCGCTCTGGGCCAGGATCTGCGCGCCGTCCAAGCCGTGATCCTGGCCAACGCGGAAGCGCACCTGGATGTGCTCATGCCAGGGTACACCCATCTGCAGCCCGCAATGCCGGTGCGGTACTCACACTGGCTGCTGTCTTTCTTCTGGATGCTGAATCGCGATCATGGCCGGCTGCAGGATCTACTTACCCGCGTCGACCAGAGCCCGCTGGGAGCGGCGGCTCTGGCAGGAAACACCTATGGCGTCGATCGCGAGTGGCTCGCCCAGGAGCTCGGCATGCGGGCTGTTCTTGAGAACAGCATGGATGCCGTCTCCGCCCGTGATGTGCTGCTGGAGGCGCTCTCTTGGGGCGCCATCCTGGGCACTCACCTCAGCCGGCTCGCTGAGGACCTCATCATCTACTCCAGTGCCGAGTTCGGTTTCGTTCGTCTCGCCGAGCGGTACACCACCGGCTCCAGCATCATGCCGCAGAAGCGCAATCCAGACAGTCTAGAGCTCGTACGGGGCAAAAGCGGCCGGCTGATCGGCAACCTCACCCGCCTCCTGGTGACGGTCAAGGGTATTCCATCGACCTACGACAAGGATCTGCAGGAGGACAAAGAGCCCCTGTTCGACACGGTGGACACGTTGTCAGATCTGCTGCCGATCGTGTCCGGCGTGCTTGAAAGCCTGGAGCTGCGTCCCCAGGCCATGCGCGCCGCCCTGTCGGACGCCATGCTCGCCACAGACCTGGCAGACTATGTCGTCAGGCGGGGCGTGCCCTTCCGAGAAGCGCACCACATTGTCGGGCAGGCCGTTCGTCTGGCCGAGGAGCGCGTCTGCGCGCTGGCCGATCTCGCCCTGGAGGATTACCGCTCCCTTTGGCCCGGCTTTGAGCCCGACCTGTATGATGCGCTGAGCTATGAAGGCTCGGTCGAATCGCACACGGCCCGGGGAGGCACGGCGCGGGCCGCCGTTCTGCAGCAGATCGGGCACGCCCGGCGAGAGCTGGAGCAGGACTAGCGCAAGGCCGCGGCCGACAGCCAAAGCACGCCGAGTTCTGCGGCAGGGCCTCGTCTGGGCCAGGTGATACGCCCTTTCGTTTTCATCAGCAGGAGGCCCTATGGTCAAGCTGGATATGCGCGCGGCGCTCAAGCCACTGTACTCGCCTTCCGCGAGGGAGATCTCGACGGTGGAGGTCCCTTCCCTGCAGTGCCTGATGATCGACGGGAGGGGGGATCCCAATACCTCCGAGGACTATGCTCGATCGCTGGAGGCGTTGTATGCCGTCGCCTACGGGCTCAAGTTCGCGGCGAAAAAGGCGGGTGGAGACGACTGGTCGGTTATGCCGCTAGAGTGCCTGTGGTGGTCGGACGAGGCAGGCGCCTTTGGCGGCCAGGGCGATCGCTCCTCCTGGCAGTGGACGATGCTGATAGCCCAGCCCGAATCGGTCACGCCGGAACACGTCCGTATTGCCATCGATCAGGCGGCGCGTAAGCGGCCCTCACGAGCGCTCCAGGCGATCCGCCTCGAACGGCTCGCCGAGGGACTCGCGGCCCAGATCCTGTACACGGGACCCTACGCCGACGAGGACGCGACCATCGCACGCCTGCATGCATGGATTACGGACCATGGCTATGCCCCGCAGGGCAAGCATCATGAAGTGTATCTGAACGATCCGCGACGCACCGCGCCGGAGAACCTCAAGACGATTCTGCGCCAACCGATCCGCTCCCTCTAGACACGGCAAACCACACGTGTAGCAGGACGTCGCTTCAGGGCGGCAGACGGGGCTTGGTTCATGCGCTGGGCATGATATCGGGAGGGTGGAACGGTTGCGCACCCCCGGCCGATCTACATGCCGATGCCGGCGATGGCCGTGCCACAGACCTCGCAACACCCCCCCCGCAGGCTGCGGAAGTGCAGAGCATACCCGCTCCGCGCGATGATTGTGGCCCCACACGCGGGGCATAGCGTATCCTCTCCCCCTTGCCCGGGGATGTTGCCTGTGTACACATAGTGCAGGCCCGCCTCCAACCCGATGTCGCGAGCCCTCAAGAGTGTCTCCACGGGCGTGGGCGGGCGATCGAGCAGGCGGTAGGTGGGGAGGAAGCGACTCACATGCCAGGGGGTGTCAGATCCGAGGGCCATCTGGATGAACATCGCGATGTCTCGCAACTCGCCATCGGAATCGTTCAGCCCCGGGATCACCAACGTGGTCACCTCTACCCAGACCCGGCGCTCCTTGAGACGGACGAGACTATCCAACACCGGCTGAAGTCGCGCCCCGCACTGCTTGCGGTAGAAAGCGTCTGTGAAGGCTTTCAGATCGATATTGGCGGCATCGACCAGCGGCGGGCCGTCCGACGTTGTCACCAGGTCCAGCATCTCGGACGTCATGTAGCCGTTGCTGACATAGATGTTGGCGAGATGATGCTCGTGAGCCAGACGGCACACATCCAGGGAATACTCAAAGAACACCGTAGGTTCGGTATACGTGTAGGCAATGCTGGCGCTCCCTGTGCGTTCCGCCGCTGCGACCACCTGCTCCGGCTCCACGTATTGCCCTCGCCGAAGCCGGCCATCCTTCACACTCTGAGAGATATCCGCGTTCTGGCAAAAGGTACAGGAAAGGTTGCAGCCCTCGGTGGCGATCGAGAGGGCGAGACTGCCCGGATGGAAGTGAAAGAGGGGCTTTTTCTCGATGGGATCGACGTCCTGGGCGACCAGCGTGCCATAGACCAGCGTGCATAGCTCGCCGCCTCGAACCTCACGGACTCCACACAGCCCGCGCTTGCCCTCGGATATCAGGCAGCGATGCGCACAGAGATCGCAACGCACCCGCTGGCCAGCGCTCAGCCCCTCTCCCTCTACGTGCCACAGTCGCGCCGGATACATCGCGACCTCCTCGCAGCCGACACCATCCGCACTGCCCCTGACGTGCTAGGCCTTGGGCGGATAGGGTATCACACACACGAAACGGAGCATGGCTTCGCCCGCGTTCAAGAACTGGTGCTCTTCGCCGGGCTCGACATAGACACAGGAGCCCGGCTCGATCGAAACCGATCCGGACGCATGCCGGACGGTACCCTTACCCTCCAACACCACGACCTCATGCTCCCAAGTATGGGTGTGGTACTCGGTGGAACGCCCCGGATCAATCTCTATGATGCGGGAGACATAGTTCGGCGCGCCCACGTTTTGCCCGATGGCCCAGCGGATGCGCACGCCGGGAGTCCCCTCAACCGGCTCTGCGGGGACATCGAGGTAAGAAAAAGCCTTCATCGGTTACTCCTTATGATCGGAATCGGCGTGCATCGCCACAAGATCGCGCAGGAATGCCAGATTGCGGACGTCTTCATGAAGATCATCGCTCTTGGGGGTCTCCAGGATCATGGGCACGTGTACGAGCCGCTCGTCGTTCACGAGCCGGTAGAACGCATCCGCACCGATCAATCCCTCCCCGAGCTGCTCATGCCGATCACCCCGGCTGCCAAGTTCCTTTTTCGAGTCGTTGAGATGGAGAGCTCCCAAGCGCGCGATGTCCAGATAGGCGTCGAACTCGGACCAGAAAGAACGATACGAGGCCCGGTCGGCAAGCGCATAGCCTGCGCCGTACAAGTGGGCCGTATCGAGGCACACACCCAGGCGCGATCCTCCGCCAGCGTTCTCGATCAGCCAGGCGAGATGATCCAGGCGATAGCCCAGGTGTGTGCCCGCCCCGGAGGTTGTCTCCAGGAGGATACGAACCGCGCCGGTGTCGGAATTCGACAAAAGCCGCTCCAGCGCTGCCGCCACCCGTTCCAGGCCGCGCTTTTCTCCCGAGCCGGTGTGAGCCCCCGGGTGGATCACATACCCATCGAGCCCCAGCCGCGCCGCACGCGACAGCTCCTCAGCCGCCAGGGCCAGAGAGCGCTCCCAGAGTGCCTGATCGGGCGAGGCCAGGTTGATGAGGTACGATGCATGGGCGATCACCGGATCGATCCCCGTCTCTCCACGGACGGTGCGAAACTGCTCGACCTGCTCATCACCCAGGCGCGGCCCGCCCCAGCGGCTGGGCGACCGGGTGAACATCTGGATGGTCTCGCAGCCAATGCGATGCCCGGCACGCAGTGCGTTGGCCAGCGCCCCGGCGATGGACATGTGGGCCCCGAAACGGGGCCCCCGCCCCAGGTGGGAGGTGGGCCCATGGCGAAGGCCCTGGGAACAACCTGGTGAACGCGGCGCGGAACAATCGCTCATGGCTGCATTCTAGAGGAGGCGGAGAGGGGCGTCAACGCCGGTGCCGCGCGATGCCGACCCCATACCCGCAACCGGCGATCAGGAACGGCCATCAGAGTTCGAGCTTGACGGGGCCCGGAGGCACAGCGGCGACCCTCTCTTGGCAAAAGTCACACAAAGGCCTGCCGGGAGCCGCGGCGCCGACTCGGCAGGCCTTCGGAACGCACCGAGCACTCTGCGGCGCATTGAGCCGGCGGGCGCGCCGACCATCACACGTGGCTCCGTCCTAGCAGCTCCTCGCACCCGAGCTCCTCGTACGCCGACATCACCGTCGCCACAGCGGGGAGGTTGGGTGCCCAGCCCCAGAGGGTGCACTGCCAGACTGGGATAAAGACGGACACCAGGATCACCGAGAGGCGATAATCATCAAAGCAGTCATCCCAGGAGTAGCCCGTGACGCCATGGCCGAGCAACGCGGCGTGGTAACGACGCAACAGGGTCGATTCCAGGCCTCGGCGCACCTCCGGCTCCCACCGTGCGATCAAAAAGGCGAGGTCGGTGCCGCCGATCGTGGGATGCCAGAACTGCCAGTCTAGCATGTGGGCCGCACGTGGCGAGCCGGCGTCCGAGCCCGCCAGCGGGAACAGGTAGTTGCCCAAATGGGCGTCGCCGTGAGCCAGGGTCAAGTTGCGGCCGGTGGCGTGGCGCCCGTACAGGCCCGGCAGGCCGTCCAGCACCCGCTCATAGTTGCGACGCCAGCGGGCGGGCAAGGCGTCGCCGCAGCGGTCAAAAAAGGTAGCCGTAGCCGAACGGGCATTCGCGACGTCGCGCCGGCGCTCCTCCAGAGAGGGTAGCCGCCCGATATCTCTCCCCAATCGCGGCGAGTCCCACCAGGCGGCGTGCAGCGCGGCCAGGGCGTCCACGGCCAGCCTACCGACCCTTTCATCTGGCTGGGACTGTGCCTCGTGACTCTCTGAGATATCGGCCAACAACAGATGCGCCGCTCCGGTGGTGGCATCGAAGGACGCGTCGTAACAGGGAATCGGCAGGTGAGCGCCAGGGCCGCCCTCCATGGCGGGCGCGAGCATCGTGTAGAACCGGTGCTCCTTAGCGGCAAACTCCGAGGGGCTCGCCGAACCCGACGTGACCTTCAGAAACAGCCGCCGTGGCGCCTGCGCTGGCGGATCGCCGCGATACTCTACAGCCAGATGCCAGACAGTGCTGGCGAAGGTGCCGGCGCCCTGGCCCGGCCTGACAGCATCGACCGACACATCGCCTCCGATGATTCTCCGGTCTCGCAACAGGCGCGTGAGCCATGCGGGCTCGACTTCTTCGGCACTGGCTATCGTGCGATCCATCGTTCCTCCAAAGTGAACCTCCCGTGCGTCGGCCAGCCGATCGCCGCGGTCGCGTCGCCAGCGCTGTGCAGCCCAGGCAGGCTTCCCGGTGCGAGACGGCCACGGTAGCGTGATGGGATCCGGCCAAACGAAGCGGCCACCAGGATGCGGCACAGGCGAACCGCTCTACCAGCCGAAGACGCTGGCCAGAGAGGGACCGCCAGAACCAATCCCCCCACAACGCCTGTATCTGCGGCGCCAACGACCACGCCAGCATACAACAGTTCCGATTCGATCACCAACAACGTAGAGAGGCCCCCTTCCTCCTGGAAGGGGGCCTCCGCTGACCGCAGAGCAGCACTACAGACTACTGATCGTCTGTTCCGACCTCGGTCGCGTCCTCATCGCGGGCCGACGGCCCGCAGGCGGCGCTCATTCAGGTGGGCACGCCGAGCTTGGGCAGTACCACGCGCATCAGCACGATCCAGAGCAACAACAGGGCTGGCAACGCCAAATCCCTGATCGGAATCCCCAGCAGCGCCATCTATCGATTAACCTCCACGCGTGCTGACCCTCAGGCCCGCATGATGAAATCCACCAGATCGTTCAGGGCCATATCATCAGAGACACAGTCGGGACGGTTGAGGCAACCCTGAAGATAGCCGCGCACCAGCTCTCGACTCACGTTCTGCGTGGCGACACGCACCGAAGCAAGCTGGTTGAGCACCTCGCGGCAATCGCGTTCTTCCTCAATCATGCGCTGGATGCCCCGCGCCTGGCCCTCGATCCTTCGGAGGCGCGCGAGCAAATCCTGACGAGCTTCAGCCGTTAACATTGTACCCACGTTCACCTGCATCTGTAGGGGGCCAACTGGCCCCACGCCGAGGCCTTAGCCTCGACGAGGAAAGCCTCAACCACCCGAAGGGGCACAGCCACCAGCTGACGCCGCAGAGCCCGATCGGCTGTAAGCGCCGAGCCTCGAGACGACACGTTTGCTTTCGGTGCTGCCACACTTCGGGCAGGCTTCCGTCGCCGAGCTGAACAGCGACCGAACGTACTGCTCGAACAGATGCCCACACTGCTGGCAGCGATACTCGTAGAACGGCATGCACTCACCTCACGATACGGAAATGGTTAATACCCCCGATCAGCCGGCCAAGAGGAAACGTTATGCCTTGACCTTGGCCAGAATCGACTCTATCTTGCCCTTGAGCTCTTCCTTCGGGCGCACACCGACGAGCCGCTCTTGCTCTTCGCCATTGAGGTAGAGCACCATGGTCGGGATTCCGCGGATTCCCAGGCTTCCTGGCGTGCGCGGGTTGTCATCCGTGTTCACCTTGGCCACCACAAACCGCCCGGCATACTCGTCGGCCAGCTGCTCAATGACCGGGGCGATCATCCGGCAGGGGCCACACCAGGGGGCCCAGAAGTCGACCAAGACGGGCTTGTCGCTCTGAAGAACGTCCTGCTGATAGGTGGCGTCGCTCACGTACAAAATGTTGTCGCTCATGGGTTAACCTTCCAAACTCCAGATTCCCTCACAGAAGGGCCATGTGATACCATACCCCCCTAGGGTAACTACAGTATACGGCACTTTGCCCTGCCTGTCAAGATCCTGGACGCTATGTGCATCAGAGTCCTACCGGTCGTTCTTTTAGCATGTCGCGGCACCGTAAGCGGTGAGCCAGCCGATACGAGCACACGGAACAGGAGAGAGAGATGTTCACCATGGACGCGTTCAGCCTGCGGGGTCGTAATGCCTTTGTTAGCGGTGCGGGCAGCGGTATCGGCCAAGGGATCGCCCTGGGGCTGGCCCAGGCCGGCGCGCGCGTCGCCTGCTTTGACTGCGATGCCAAAGGGTGCCAGGCAACAGCGGACGAGATCCAGCAGAATGGCGGCGATTCGCTGGCACTCACCGGCGACGTGACCGTCGCCTCCGACCTGACGGAAGCGATCGATGCCGTTGCGCGGGGCTGGCTCACGCTGGACATCGCCGTCAACTGCGCAGGCATTGCGAACGCCCGCGCCGCCGAGGAGATGCCCGAAGACGTGTGGCGCAGGACGATCGATGTGGATCTCACGGGAGTGTTCCTCTCCTGCCAGGCGGAGGCACGCGTCATGTTGCTACAGAGGAGCGGATCTATCATCAATATCGCATCCATGTCCGGCATGATCGTCAATCGCGGATTGCTCCAGGCCCACTACAACAGCGCCAAGGCAGCCGTCATACACCTGACCAGGAGCCTGGCCATGGAGTGGGCCGATCGAGGCATCCGCGTGAACGCCATCAGCCCGGGCTACACGCTCACGCCCATGAACCAGAGAGCAGAGGTGTCTGAACAACTCGTCGCCTTTGCGGCCGACACACCCCTCGCCCGGATCGCGACAGTGGATGAGATGGTAGGGCCCGCCATCTTTCTCGCCGGTCAGGCGTCAACCTTTTGCACTGGCCTGAACCTGGTCGTCGACGGTGGGTTCACCTGCTGGTAGTGGGTCGAGATCATCACCGTGGCGCGCTCCCGACCGGTGATTGACGCTGCCCTCCCACTATGCTAATATCCAAGCCGTTCCTCTCCGGCGGAGCGTACGAGCCACGGAGAGGAGCCAAAGGCCGCGAGACGGGGCCCATAGCTCAGCGGCAGAGCGACTGGCTCATAACCGGTTGGTCCCTGGTTCGAATCCAGGTGGGCCCACCTCATGCTCGCTTCCGATCTGTGACAGGGCATCCTCAGTTGCCAGGTCACAGCGCACGGCCGCCCCGTGTTGGGCGCGCCGTTTTTCTGTTCGCCCGATCGGTGGTAGAATCTATTATGGTAAATGCTGACACACCGATCGCCTGTGGAGGACCTTCAGGCCCATGAAACCAGCCTGGTCAAGAAATGCGTTTGTGTACCTGCTGATACTCGTAGCCAGCGTAGCGCTGTTCTATTCCTTCGCGGGGCAGACCGCCGAATCTACAGAAATCGATCTCGCGCAGGTCGCCCGGCTGGTCAAGCAGGGGAGCGTCGAGGAACTGGCGGTAGATGCAGAGGGCGCGCTGATTCTCTCGGTACGAGAAGGCTCGCAGACCGCGGTCTATACATCGCGCCTGGAAACCGGCGTGGGCCTGGCGGAAACGCTGCTCGGCCTCGGCGTCAGCCCGGAACAACTGGGCTCCGTCGGAGCGGTGGCCGCGTTGGCCCCCAGCACCTGGGAGACCTGGGGCATCCTCCTGATCCAGGGGATCCCGCTGATTCTCATGTTCGTCTTCCTGATCTTTATGATGCGCCAGGCGCAATCGGGCAACAACCAGGCGCTCTCGTTCAGCAAGAGCCGTGCGCGCATGGTCAGCGCCGATCGCCCGTCCGTCACCTTTGAGGACGTCGCCGGCGTGGACGAGGCCAAGCAGGAGCTTCAGGAGATCGTAGAGTTTCTGCGCGATCCCGCTCGCTTCACATCGCTGGGGGCGCGTATCCCCAAGGGTGTCCTGCTGGTGGGGCAACCGGGCACCGGCAAGACGCTCATGGCCAGAGCGGTCGCAGGGGAGGCAGGAGTGCCCTTCTTCTCCATCAGCGGCTCAGAGTTCGTCGAGATGTTCGTGGGCGTCGGCGCCAGCCGCGTCCGTGACCTGTTCGACCAGGCCAAGCGCAACAGTCCCTGCATCATTTTCGTCGACGAGATCGACGCGGTGGGTCGGCAGCGCGGAGCGGGCCTGGGTGGCAGCCATGACGAACGCGAGCAAACCCTGAACCAGATCCTCGTGGAGATGGACGGGTTTGACACCGATACCAAGATCATCATCCTGGCGGCCACCAACCGGCCGGACATTCTCGACCCCGCGCTGCTGCGCCCTGGGCGCTTTGACCGCCGCGTGGTGATCGACCGTCCGGACCGTCGCGGCCGCGAGGACATCCTGAAGGTTCATGCGCGAGGCAAGCCGCTGGCACCCGATGTGGATCTGTCTACGCTGGCCAAGCAGACCCCTGGCTTTACCGGGGCTGACCTGGAGAACCTGGTGAACGAGGCGGCGATTCTGGCCGCACGCAGCAACCTGACAGCCATCACGATGACAGAGTTGCAGGAGGCCGTGGAGCGTGTGATCGCCGGGCCGGAGCGCCGCAGCAGGCTGATCACGGTTGATGAGAAGCGCCTCATCGCCTACCACGAGGCCGGCCATGCGATCGTACAATCCAAGATCGAACACACCGATCCGGTGCACAAGATCACGATCATTGGCCGCGGTGGCATGGGCGGCTACACCATGACGCTGCCCGAGGATGACCGCACGCTGTACAGCAAGGCCCGTTTCGAATCGGAGATGGCCGGGTTGCTCGGTGGCCGCGCGGCTGAGGAACTGGTCTTTGGCGACGTCACCACCGGCGCCAAGAACGACATCAAGCGGGTCACGGACATTGCCCGATCGATGATCACGGAATATGCCATGACCGATACCCTTGGGCAGCGTAGCTTTGGCCAGAAGGAAGAGTTGATCTTTTTGGGACGCGAGATATCCGAGCAACGCGATTACGGTGAAGAGATCGCGACGGCTATCGACCGGGAGATCAAGCAACTCGTCGACCGCGCCTATGAGCGAGCCAGGCAAGTCCTCAGGGAGAACCGCCATACGCTGGATCGGGTAGCCCTGAGCCTGATTGAAGAGGAGACGCTCGATGCCGAGCAGTTCCGCGCGCTCCTGGAGGAGACCTCCTCAATAGAGCGCACGGAGGCCGAGCCAGTTCCGGCCTGACCTCGCCCCCGACATGGATCGCTATGGAGCCGAGTCTTCGGACTCGGCTCCCCTCATCTATACAGGAGAACATATGATTACAGAGAATCCTATTCAAGCCGGCTTGAGCAGCGAACTGACACTTTTGGTAGCCCCTGAGCATCTGGCCAGCCGATGGGGTAGCGGCAGCCCCGAGGTCCTTGCCACCCCACAGATGATCGGCCTCATGGAGCAGGCGGCCGTCCGCGCCGTGGATCGCCTTTTGCCGGCCGGGCAGTGCACTGTGGGATCCCGGATCGACGTGCGGCATGTTGCCGCCACACCGCTCGGACATCATGTCACAGCCCGAGCCACGCTGGAAAAGGTCGAGGGCCGTCTGCTGACGTTTCGCGTGACGGCCGAGGACTCGGCTGGAGTGGTCGGCGAAGGGGTGCACGAACGCACCATCATCGACATGGCCCGGTTCATCGCACGCACCGCTGCCCGGGCCGCGTCCACCAACGGGACCAGAGCCGGCTAGGCCCCTGCCCAAAGAGGATTGACTCCTCTCTCTTCACCACCTAGAATCGCGTTGGTTCAAGTCGTCAAGGAGGCAGCGACGTTGGGCGACGTTGTGGTGTTGGGCAGCCTGAACATGGATCTCATCGTGCGCACGGAGCGGATCCCCCGGCCCGGGGAGACCGTTCACGGGCACGGCTTTGATATGGTCCCAGGTGGCAAAGGGGCGAACCAGGCCGCCGCGGCCGCGCGCTTGGGGGCTCACGTCACCATGCTTGGCCGAGTCGGCCATGACCGCTTCGGACAGGCGCTCCTGGATAACATGCTCATGCAGGGGGTCGAGGCCGGTCACATCGTCCAGGACAGGCGTGAGCCGACCGGGATCGCGTTGATCCAGGTTCAGGAAGATGGGGAGAACTCCATCGTCGTAGCGCCGGGGGCGAATGCCAGGGTCAGCCAGGCGGACGTGGAACAGGCCACACCCCTGATCTGGGGCGCCAGCTTTCTGGTATGCCAGTTTGAGATTCCCCTGGATGTCGTGCGCCATGGCATCCAGGTCGCGGCCTCCAAAGGCGTACCGGTGGTGCTCAACCCGGCGCCAGCCTATCCCGTAGACACAGAGTTCCTCGAGGGTGTGTACTGCCTCGTCGTGAACGAAACCGAAGCCACGAGCCTCAGCGAAATCAACGTGATCGATCTGGACAGCGCGCGGACCGCGGCCATTGAGCTTCAGGCCGTTGGGGTACCCGTCGTGATCGTGACCCTGGGAGAGCAGGGGGCGCTCCTGGTAGGGGAAGGAAAGCCACTACACATCCCGGCGCGTCGCGTCCATGCGGTGGACACTACTGCCGCCGGAGATGCCTTTATCGGCGGCCTCGTAGCCTCGCTGGACCGCGGGATGGATCTTGTGGACGCCGTGGACTATGCGACCTGTGCGGGCACGCTGGCCACCACCATCCTGGGCGCGCAGACCTCGCTTCCCGATAAGGCCGCCGTGGACGCCTTCTACCGGGAGGCCCGGACCTGAACACGCGCTTGGGCGTCCCGGGCACGGTCGGCATCATCGCCAACCCGGCTTCCGGACGGGACATTCGCAGGCTGGTGGCGGGAGCGACCACCGTCAGCGATCACGACAAAGTCACCATGCTGCGGCGGCTGTTGCAGGGGCTATCCGTGGCGGGCGTCGAGAGACTGCTGGTGATGCCTGACCAACACGGTCTGGCGCGCCAGGCGCTGGACACACTGGCCGGCGAGGGACATCCGGTACCACCCGTAGAGTGGCTCGGGATGACCTGCGATGGCTCTGCTGGCGATTCGACCCGAGCCGGCGCGCTCCTGCGGGAGGCACAGGCGGGCTGCGTGCTCATCCTTGGGGGAGATGGCACAGCGCGAGCCGTGGCGCGCAGTGCTGGGGAAACGCCTCTGCTGCCGCTCTCTACCGGAACCAACAACGTCCTGCCGAGCTTTACCGAAGCCACCGTCGCAGGCCTGGCGGCCGGTGCGGTGGCCCGCCGCCAGGTGTGCCTTCAACGGACGGCCCTGAGGCACAAGTGGCTGGAAGTGCTCACGCCAGGCCGGCTGCCCGATCTGGCCCTGGTGGATCTGGCCCTTCTGAGAGGACGCTTTGCCGGCTCCAAAGCGGTGTGGGAAGCTGAGGAGCTGCGTGAACTGGTAGTGACCCGAGCGGATCCCGCCACCATCGGGCTCTCCGCAATCGCGGGGGTTCTGAGACCTGTGGCGCCCGAAGATTCCTTCGGCCTGGCTGTCACTCTGGATGCAACGTCGCCCCGGCGCGTGCTCGCGCCCTTCGGCCCGGGGTTGCCGCTGGTGGTGGGCATCGCGGCGGTGCGGGAGATCCGAGTCGGCGAGACTGTGCGACTGATGGCGCAGGTGCCCTCCATGGTGGCCCTGGATGGCGAACGCGAGTTTGGCATCGCGGAGGGACAGGTCGTGGAGGTACGCCTACGTTCCGACGGCCCCTGGATCGTCGACAGCTCGCACGTGCTGCGGGAGATGGTGCGGCTGGGCCTTTTGGAGCGCCCCTGGCCCTCACGGGGAGGATAGCAATGAAGCAGGCAAACATCGCGATCGTGGGTACCGGTCCTGGCGGTTATGTCGCAGCGCTGCGTGCGGCCCAGCTCGGCGCGACGGTGGTATGCGTGGAGCGGGAGCGTATCGGCGGCGTCTGTCTCAATGAAGGATGCATCCCCACCAAAGCGTTGCTGCGCAGCGCCGAGGTGCTGGAGCTTGCCCGGCGCGCCGGCGAATATGGCATCCACGTCAGCGACGTATCCGTGGATTGGGCAGCCGTGCAGGCTCGCAAGGAGGAGATCCGCAGCAAGCTCACGCGCTCGGTGCGCACGCTGCTCAAGGGCGCCGGCGTCACCGTGCTGGAGGGCCATGCCAGGCTCGCTCGGGCCGACACGCTCCGAGTGACGTCCTCCGAGGGCGAGGAGAGCATCGTTGCCGATAGCATCATCCTCGCAACGGGCTCGCGTCACCTGGATGTGCCCATCCCCGGGCTGAGCGAACCGGGTATCCTGACATCCAGAAGCATACTGGAGATTGAACACCTGCCGGCCAGCCTGTGTGTCGTCGGCAGCGGCGCCATCGGCGCCGAGTTTGCAAGCCTCATGAACGCCATGGGCGTAGAGGTAACCCTGGTGGAGATGCTGCCTCGTATCGCGCCGCTGATGGATGAAACGATCAGTGACATGCTCGCGCGCAGCCTGCGGCGTAAGGGAATCAAGATCCTCACGGATACGCGGGTCACGCGCGTCGACAGGACCGAGACAGGCTACCGAGTGATGCTCTCATCCGAGAAAGACGGCGACTCTGCGGTCGAGGCGGAGGGCGTTCTCTCAGCGATCGGGCGTGCCCCCAACACCGCGGACCTTGGCCTGGAGGCCCTAGGCATACAGCCCACCCGTCGCGGGATACCGGTAGATGACCGGATGCGGACGAGCGTGCCCGGCATCTATGCGGTGGGCGATTGTGCCGATGGTGGCCCCATGCTGGCTCATGTAGCCACGGCTCAGGGCATTGTGGCCGCAGAGGACGCACTCGGGCACGTGGCCCGCATGGATTATGCGGCCGTGCCCAGTTGCATCTTTTCTCTGCCGGAAGCGGCCGGCGTGGGGCTCACCGAGGCTCAGGCGCGAGAGGCCGGCCATCAAGTCATCACCGGAGTGTTCCCGCTGGCTGCCAACGGCAAGGCGTTGGCCTATGGGGATACCGAAGGCTTTATCAAGATCGTCTCCGAAGCGGAACACCACACGGTGCTGGGCATGCATGCTCTTGGGGCACACGCCAGCGACCTGATCCTGGAGGGTACGCTGCTCCGGCGCTACGAGTTCACTCTCGAAGAACTGGAGCGCACGGTCCACGCCCATCCGACATTGGGAGAGGCTATTCCTGAAGCGGGGCTTGCTGCCCTGGAACGACCCCTGCACATCGCGCTGAGGCGCCGGCGGGAGGATCGCTAGTCGGGCAGCATCTCGGCGAACTCCTCCATGGTCGTGCGATAGTCTACGCGCAGCCGCCCAATGAAGAAGGGATCCTCCGGCCTCTGCCAGTAGGTCGGGTTCAGCGAGTATCCGGTTCTATAGCCATAGCCGGGCAGAGCGGCCAGCGAGGCGTCCGTACGCCCGCCGTAAGGAAAACAGAACGCGTCGATGGCTACGCCGAGTTCGCTCTCCAGAACGGCACGGGAGTCACTCAACTCCCAGGCAAGCTCCTCCAGGGGCACTTCGTGCATGCTGCGGTGGGAATAGCCGTGAGAGCCGATCCAGGCCCCACCGGCCACAAGCGCTCGTGCCTCGTCCCAGCTGACATAGCCAGAATAGTCCGCAAACTGGGCCACCAGGAACATCACCGGGCGCAGCCCTGTGGCCTGAATGATCGGCCAGCCATTCTCGTAAAAACTGCGGTTGCCATCGTCCACCGAGATCATCACGGGGCGAGGCGACAAAGGCTCGCCATCCAGCAGGTAGCCTGCGAGTGCCGCAGAAGAGATGCTGTGCCAGCCTGCCTCCTGCAGATAGGCCATCTGTTGCTGGAACGCCTGAGGCGACACCGTCCAATCCTTCTTGCCCTCGGTCGCGTCGGGCCCCAGTTCCTCCACGTGATGGTACATCAGGACCGGCAGAGGGGTGCCGCGGCCCCCCGTACTGAACGAGACCGACCAGGCCTGCGCGAGCGAGCCGCCGTCGGCCGCATAAGCGCCCGGGTCGAGACTCACCTGCCAGGCTTCGTGACCGTCCCACCCACCATCGGGATAGAAGGCCACGCGGTGCGGCTCCTGCCACTCAAAGCGCCCGGTCACCGTGGGAGAGATAACCAGGGAGGCCTGCAGCGAAGGCAGATCCAGTGCACGGTCAAAGGCGAGCACCAGCGGTCGCTGCGGCTGGACGGCGCCGTCACCATCGATCGGATAGCTGCCCACCAGACTCAGTGGGGGCGCCGCCGTCGGAGATGGGCTCGCCGTGGGTTGAGGGGTGTTCGTGCGTTCGAGCGTCGGCACGACGATGGCCACGGGCGCCGCCGTTGCACTCGGGCTGGCTACTGAATCGGGCATCAGCTGAGCGCCCCCCGCATCGGCTCCAAGACCCTCCGGTGCCGACCCGCCACAACCGGAGGCCAGCAGCAGGAACAGCCCGGCGAGAAGCGCCACACGACCAGCGGATCTAGTTCTCAATGACAACCCTCACACGGTGCGGATTCGGAAAGTTCCCCGTGATATCGACGACCGTCAGTCGCAGCCAGTAGACGCCATTGGGCAGGGCTGCCGAATCAAAGGTCATTAGTGTGCCGTTCTCAACGGGGTGCCCTACTGTCTCCCCGATCGAGTTCCATCCGGCAGGGTCTTCGCCCAGTCCGTACTCGATCTTGTAGAACTGAAAGTTGGGGTGCTGCGCACTGCCGCGGATCGCGACCATCCCGCTCAGCACGGCACTCGCCCCGGGGGACGTAATACAGGTATTCGGATCGGCGCACGATGAAGGTGGCGGCGTGGGCGTAACCGGCGTGGCCGTCACCGCGGGGGTGAATGTCGGCTCCGCGGTGGGCGTAACAGGCTGCCGGGTCAGCGTAGGCGGGCCGTCCACGGCCGCAGAAGTGGGGGCCAGCGTCGGCCGCGGCGTTGCCGTCGGCTCATCCTGCGCTGGCGTTGTTGTGGCCTGCACCAACTCGCTGGTATCGACCGCAGGAAGCACGTAGAACTGCAGCACAAGGACCACAGCAGTCAGTCCGAGGAGAAGCCCCACGTTGGACATGGCGCGTCCCTCGCGGTGTGCGGCGGCCTCACGCTCTACCGTGAATATCGTGTTGGCGCGCGCCGCCCGCGCCTGAGTGTACCTGTACAGGTTCAGGATGATCCCCAACAGGCAGGCAACGTACACCCAGATGACGTAGCGATCGACCAGGTCCAGCATGAAGGCGATAATGTCCAGCACGCTAGGCCTCCCGTGTAGCGCCTATTCTCTCCAGCACCCCGCTGACCAGGCGCGTCAGGCGCGGCACGGCATCCTCTCCCACAGCGAGAACCTGCTTGTGCATTGCATCCGCCGGAGCTGTATCGCCCGCAAAATCCCCGGGCACGTTGGTGATCAGCGACAATCCCAGTACCCGCATCCCAGAGTGCCGCGCCACCACCACCTCAGGCGCGGTGGACATCCCCACGGCATCCGCACCCACGGCCCGCAAAAAGCGGATCTCCGCCTGCGTCTCATAGCTTGGGCCGGCGACCATGGCGTACACGCCCTCGCGCAGGTCTATGCCCTCCGCATGGGCGACCATGCGCACCAACTGGACCAGCCTGGGATCATAGGCGGGGGTCATATCCGGGAACCGGACGCCCAGGCGATCATCGTTGGGCCCTCGCAGGGGATTTGCGCCCGCCAGCCCCG
>Ga0123332_1002346_pt1 | contig 18034 bp, 12 predicted proteins | sample BioC12SIPDNA_4_FD_89958 | JGI IMG/M metagenome (GOLD analysis project Ga0123332, IMG submission 89958) | Anaerobic biogas reactor microbial communites from Washington, USA - Biogas_R2_A C12 SIP DNA | ecosystem: Engineered > Bioreactor > Anaerobic > Unclassified | place: Washington, USA...
CGTGGGCGTTTCCCGGCAACGGCGCGCCGATCCGCGTGGGCGAGGAGGTGCGGATCTACTACCAGGGCCGCCGGACGCTGCACTGGGCGGGCCCGCCGTACGGGACGGGGCATATCGGGGCGATCGGATTGGCCCGGCTTCGTCCGGACGGCTGGGTGTATCTGGAGGCGACGGAAGCGCAGGCGGAGCTGACGACGGTCCCGCTGGAGGCGACCGGCCCGGTCCTGTGCGTGAACGCCGACGCCTCCGGAGGCGAGGTGCGGGCCGAACTGCTCGACGCCGCAGGCCGGCGGATCGACGGGTGCGAAGCCCAGCGGTGCTGGCCGCTGCGAAGCGACGCCACGTACTTCATGTTCAACTGGGATCGGCAGTCATTTCCGGAAACACTCGTCGGCAAGCCGGTGCGGGTCCGGCTGCACGCGGATCGGGCCAAGCTGTATTCATTGTGGTTCAGCAGCGGACAATACTCCAATGGTTGATAAAAACAAGATCACGGAACTGGCGGATCGCACGGAGAGCTACCTGACCGAGACGCTCCTGCCGTTCTGGCTGGAGCGGTCGGCGGATCGCCAAGGCGGCGGATTCCTGACCTACTTCGACCGCCACGGGCGGCCGACCGGCGAGACGACCAAGACGTTTCTCATGCAGATCCGCATGCTCTACACGATGGCCAGCGCGCATCGTGCGGGCTACGGCGGCGGACGATGCGCCGAGCTGGCCGCGATGGGCGCAGCGTTCATCGACGAGCACTACTGGGACGCTGAGCACGAAGGATGGTTCTGGATCGCCGACCGCGACGGCCGCCCGACGGTGCGAAGCAAGATCGGCTACGGCCAGTGCTTCGCGATGTACGCGTTCAGCGAGTATTTCCTGGCCACCGGCGACCAGCGCGGGCGCGACGCGGCGCTGCGGACCTACGCCGCGGTCTGCAAGCACATGGCGGACACGCGAAACGGCGGCTATTTCGAGATCATGCAACCCGACTGGCAGCCGGAGCGGCCGGGCCGATACGGCGGCGACCGCAAGAGCATGGACGTGCACATGCACATGATGGAGGCGCTGACCACGCTGTATGAGATGACCGGCAGCGCGACGCATCGCCGGCGGCTTGAGGAGGTGATCGACCTGATCGTGCTGCGGATGCTGCATTCGGTGCACGGGACGGGCTACGTTCAGTTCACACCGGACTTTGGTCCGCTGCCCGCGATCAAGTTCGCGGTCGAGTGGGGCCGCGACGCCGATCCGGAAGACGGCGTATCCCGGCCGCTCGAGACGACCTCGTACGGCCACAACGTCGAGTTCATCTGGCTGCTGCTGCACGCCGCCGACGTGCTGGGCGTCGAGCGGCAGCGCTATGGCCAGGTGGCCAAGAGCATCTGCGATCACTGCGTGCGCTACGGCATCGACCGGCAGTTCGGCGGCGTGTTCGTCGAGGGCCCGCACGACGGCCCGCCGGTCATCACGGAAAAGCAGTTCTGGCAGCAGGCGGAGGTGTTGGTGGGGCTACTCGACGCGTATGCGATGTTCGGCGGCGAGTCGTACTGGGAGGCGTTCGAGAACGTCTATCGGTTCGTGTTCGAGAAGTTCGTCAACACCGCGGGCGGCGGCGAGTGGTTCGAGCGGCTCGACCGCGAGGGCCGGCCGATCGACGACGCGATGGGCCATGCCTGGAAGATCAGCTATCACACGGTGCGGTCGATGATCCAGACGGTGCGCCGGCTCAGGAGGCTGGCGGGACAGCTGTAGATCCCGCATTGCGGTTGACACCCGCCGACCGGCCTGGGAAAATATGGGCTTGGATATCTTCCATACCGACCCGCACAGGGGGAAGGAGCCGTTGTTATGGAAACGTTGATCGGCCGACACTGGCACCACATGCCGCCGGACGAGGTGGCGCACCTTCTGGGCAGCGATCCCGCCAAGGGCCTGCCGCTCTTCGAGGTCAAGCACCGTCGCGAGTACTTCGGGCCGAACGTGGTGCCGGCGGGCCGCCGCAAGAGCGCCCTCGAGCGCTTCGCTGCTCAATTCCGCCAGCCGCTGGTATACATCCTGGTCGTCGCGGCCCTGGTGACCCTGATCCTCCAGGAGTACGTGGACTCGCTGGTGATCTTCGGCGTGGTCCTGGTCAACGCCGTGGTCGGCTACATCCAGGAGGCCAAGGCGGAGGAGGCGATCGAGGCCCTTCGCAAAATGGTCAAGACCGAGGCCACCGTGATACGGGAGGCGGAGAAGCTTCGACTATCATCGGAAGAACTGGTGCCCGGGGACGTCGTACTGCTTCAGTCGGGCGACAAGGTGCCGGCGGACATGCGGCTGTTCTCGGTTCGCGACCTTCAGGTCGACGAATCCGCCCTGACCGGCGAGTCCGTCCCGGTCAGCAAGGCGGCTGAGACGTTAAGCGAAGATGTCATCCTGGCCGATCGCAAGAACATGTGCTACAGCGGCACCCTGGTGACCTACGGGCAGGGACGGGGAGCCGTCGTGGCCATCGGCGGCCATACCGAAACCGGGCGTATCTCGCAGTTGATCGCCGAGAGCGTGGAGATCGACACCCCGCTGACCAAACAGATCGCCCGTTTCAGCCGGCTGCTGCTGTGGGTGATCCTCGCCCTCGCGGCGATCACCTTTGCCGCCGGCGTCCTGCGCGGCGGGAGTGCAAAGGAGATGTTCATGGCGGCGGTGGCCCTGGCGGTGGGCGCGATTCCGGAGGGGCTGCCCGCCGCGGTGACGATTGTTCTGGCGATCGGCGTCCGCTCGATGGCCCGGCGTCGGGCCATCATCCGCAAACTGCCCGCGGTCGAGACGCTGGGCAGCACGACGGTGATCTGCTCGGACAAGACGGGTACGCTGACGCAGAACCAGATGACGGTGCAGGAGATCCACGCCGACGGCCGGACCTGCGAGGTGACCGGAGGCGGATACGCTCCGGAAGGCGAAGTCCGCTGCGGCGATGAAAAGCTATCGCGGGAGCGCGGGCCTCAGGCGGCGGTCGAGTGCCTGATCGCGGGAATGCTGTGCAACGATTCGCAGATCCGGCAGACCGACGGCCGATGGTTTGTCGAAGGCGATCCGACCGAAGGCGCCCTGATCGTCGCGGCGAGAAAGGCGGGACTGGTCGAAGCCGGGCTGGCCGACGAGTTCCCGCGGCTGGACACGATCCCGTTCGAGTCGCACCACAAGTACATGGCCACGCTGCACAAGGCGCCGGACGGGGGGCGAGTAGCCTACCTCAAGGGTGCGGTGGAGACGATCCTGGCCAAATGCACGCAGGCGCTGGCCGGCGATCAGGCCGTCGCGTTGGACCCGTCGGCGGTGCTGGCCCGGGCCGACCGGATGTCGGCCCGCGGATTGCGGGTTCTGGCGTTCGCGAAGGTCGCCCGGCCGGCGGACCGGGACCGCTTGGAACACGGCGACGTGGAGACGGGCCTGAGCTTCCTGGGCCTCCAGGGCATGATCGACCCGCCTCGCTCGGAGGCGAAGGAGGCCATCCGATCGTGCCGGGCGGCGGGCGTGGCGGTCAAGATGATCACCGGCGACCATGCCCTGACCGCGACGGCGATCGCCGCGCAACTGGGACTGGCCGGACCGGACGGCGAGCACCTCAAGGCCCTCACCGGGGCCGAATTGGCCAACCTTTCCGACCGCGAACTGATCGATGCAGCGGCGGAGACCTCGGTCTTCGCCCGCGTGGCTCCGGAGCAGAAGCTTCGCCTGGTCGAGGCGCTGCAGGCGCGGGGCCAGGTGGTGGCGATGACCGGCGACGGGGTCAACGACGCCCCAGCCCTCAAGCAGGCGGACATCGGCGTGGCGATGGGCGTCACCGGCACCGAGGTCGCCAAGGAAGCCTCCGACATGCTGCTGACCGACGACAACTTCGCGACCATCGAGGCGGCGGTGGAGGAGGGCCGCGGAGTCTTCGACAACCTCACCAAGTTCATCGCCTGGACGCTGCCGACGAACATGGGCGAAGGCCTGATCATCCTGGCCGCGGTCCTGATCGGGGGCAGCCTGCCGATGGCTCCGGTCCAGATCCTGTGGATCAACATGACGACCGCGGTGCTGCTGGGCATGAGCCTGGCGTTCGAGCCGAAGGAGGCCGGCATCATGTCGCGGTCGCCGCGCGAGCCCGACCGTCCGATCCTGACGGGCGACCTGATCCGACGGATCCTCCTGGTGGCCATGGTGATGCTGGCCGGCGGCTTCGGTCTGTTCAGATGGCAGATGTGGAAAGGGGAGGACCTGGCCACCGCCCGAACGGTCGTGGTCAACATCTTCGTCATGATCGAACTGGTGTACCTCTTCCGCTGCCGGTCATTCACCCAGACGATCTACCAGATCGGACTCTTCTCGAATCCATGGGCCGTCGGAGGGGCGATCGCCATGATCCTGGCCCAGATGCTGCTGACATACTCGCCCACGATGAACCATATGTTCCACACCGCCCCCATCGATCTTGTGGCGTGGTTCGAGGTGATACTGATCGCCATTCTGGCCTACCTGGTCGTGGGGGCTGACCGGTGGGTGGTCAGAAGGCGACGCGATAAGGCCTCAGCCGAGTGAACGAGCCGCCTCCAGGAAGCCATCATGGGCGAAATAGGAATCTTCATCCAGCAGTCGTTTCCGTTCGGGGCGTTCGGGCCGCGGCAGTGGTCGCTGGACGAGATGGGCCGGTTGTTCCGCTGGCTGCGGACGATGGGCTACGACGCCGCCTCGTTCATGTTGCTGCCGATCCTGCGTCAGGAGAGTTGCGAGCGGACGATCCTCGAACAGGGCGGCATGTACCACGCGGGGCTGATCGCGCCGCCTCCATTCGAGCCGGGATTCCTGCATTGCCCCGCCGACCGCTACCTTGGCACGCCGGAGGGCCTGGCCCGCGCCGCGTTCTGCCGCGAGCAATTCCGCCTGTGCCGCGAGTCGGGCCTGAAGGTCTGGCAGATGGTGACGATGACGCTGGGCGCGCCGGGCTATCTGGAGGACCATCCGGAACTGGCGGCGGTGGTTGGTTCCGAGACGTTCTGCGAGGGCACCGCGTACTGCCCGAGCCGGCCGAAAGGGCTCGAGCATCTGCTGGAGTTTCATCGAACCCAGATCGAGTACCTGGAGCCCGACGGCGTGATCCTGTTCCCGCGTGATCCCGGCGGCTGCGGGTGCAGCCTATGCCAGCCGCAGGGCGAAGCGATCGCGCGGACCTCGCGGGCGTTCTGTCAGATGATTCGGTCGGCCTGGCCCGACATGCCGCTGGTGTTCCTCTCGTGGCACATCAAGGACCACGAGGCGCCGCAGATCGCCGCCGAACTGCCCAAGGACGTGCGCGTCTTCGAATCGCCACGCATCCACGCCCTCGATGTGCCCGCCGAGGAATACGACCGGCGGGTGCGAACGTGGCGCGAGCACGGGCGGCGGGTCGGCGGATGGCTTGAAACGCAGGAAAACCCCACCGCCCTGCTGCCGACCGTCTATCCGCGCCGGGTGGCGGCGACGATCGAGCGGATGAAGGAACTCGGCGTGCAGGACCTCTGGCAGACCAGCATGCAGAACCCGTACCTCTTCCCGCTGAACTTCTGGATGACGCCGAAGCTCTGGACCGGAGCAACACTCGATGCGCTGGTTCGCGAGTTTCTGGAGCGCAGCTTCGGGTCCGACGCGCTCGATGCGGGCCTGGCGTGGGTGGAAGCGACCGAACGGGCGTGGGACAAGGTCCAGACCCTCACGCAGTACGGCGCGGGATTCCTGGGGTTGTTCGTGGTCACCTATCCCGAGCGACTGCTGCCGGAGAAGATGATCCGCGACGGCGTGCCGGAGACGGTGCGGACCGAGGTGGTCGAGGCGATGGAAGCAGCCGCACGGGCGAACGAGGCGGCCCAACAACTCGCCGACCAAATCCGGACCTTCCACGCCCTGGAGGCCAACGCAATCGCGGTCTCAGCCGAGGTGTTCATGCACCGCGTGGCCATGCGGCGGGCCAAACTCGACGTACTCGACGCCCTGCACGCCGGCGACGCCGACCGCGCGATCACAGCGTGGCCGGCGGTCCGCGACGCCTGTCAGCGGATGGTCGCCGCGGCCCGCAGCGTGCCGAACACCGAGGTATTGGTCCATCACTGGCGGCGGCTCGGCCTGCTGCCGGATCGGCTGCGAACGCTGGAGCAGCACCTGCGCGAGCTGGCGGAACGCAAGACCTTCCGCCCGGTCCATCAGCCGCTGTTCATGGGCGAACTGTACAAGGACAAGAGGTAGTGATGACGGTCGGCCTGAATGTTCGTTTCTACCCGAACTGGTTCCATGCCGAATACGGAATGACGTTCGGCCGGCGTTACGCCCAAGACCTTGACTATCGCGTGGCACTGGGCATGGAGCAGCAGCGGCTGGTGGCCCAGCGATTCGGCAACCCGCGGCTGGGCGCAGCCGAACCGTCGCCCGAACCGAATCTGCCAGCGATCTGGAAGAACGTTGTGGCTGTGATGTTCGGAGCCAGGCTGAACCATCGCGACGAAGATGATGGATGGATCGAACCGGGCGAGGTGTCGCTTGAGCAGATCGCCGCGGCAAAGGTTCCGGACGTGGAGAACGATCCGCACGTGGTGGAAATCGTCCGGCAGGCCAAGGCGTTCGAATCGCAACACGGCCCAGCGGTCTGGAACCCCGGGATCGACGGCGTCCTCAACGTCGCCGCCGCCGTCTGTGGCGAGCAATTCTTCGAATGGCTGGTGCTCGAGCCCGAAGCCGCGTCACGATTCCTGGCCGCCCTGCGCGAAACGAGCCTTCGACTTCACGAACACATGCGGAAACTCTGCGGACATCCCGCGCCGATGGGCCTGGGCAACTGCAGCCTATGCATGATCCGTCCGGAACTCTACCTGCAGGCGGTGATGCCGCACGACCTGCCGTGGTGCCGGCGGGCGGAGGAACTCGGCCTGCCGTTCGGGTTTCACATGGACGGCAAGATCGACCGGTACCTGGACGTGATCGCGACGTTTCCGCACCTGAGCCGGGTGGACATGGGCTGCGACAGCGACATCGCCCTGGCCCGCCGCGTGCTGGGCGACCGAACGCTGCGGATCTACCTCTATCCGCACGCGCTGGAAGAACTCGGCGCTTCGCAAATCGGCGACTATCTGGCGAAGCTGATCGCCGCGAACGGTGACGGTCCGATCGTCCTGCAGTTGGACGTCTCGCGCGGCATGCGGGACGAAACGGTGGCCGCGGTCGTGGAATTCGCCGCCGAACGCGGCGCGTGAGACGCCGGCGACTTACTCGCCCTTCGCCTCGTCGAAGAGGAACTCCAACGCGTGATCGCCGGAAGAGACATTCACCGACAGCAGCGGTGTGCCCCAACGATCCGTGCTTGTCCGCGATTCAACCGGCTTTGAGTCCATGAGGATCTTGGCCGGCTGCCGACGGACCATCAGCGTCACAGTCTCCGGCACGAGGTCCGGATTGTGAAACGCCAGCGTCGCCCGCTTCTTTTCGGCATCCCACGCGGCATCGAGCGGTGTCAACCGCCCCCAGTCCGCCAGCTCCAGCGGGCAATCGCGGCTGGCGATCGCAGCCAAGACAATCGGCGCCTGCCAATAACCTTCGTGGTTGCCCTTGCCCCTGGCCAGCCACTCCAGCAGTTGCGGCGTCTCGACGCCCATCCGCAGTTGCAGGTAGAGCGCCGGCATGGTGATGTGGCCGCTGTTGCCGTTGTAGATCACGTCGGTGTTATAGCGATGGCTGCCGTCGAACCAGTTCGGATAGATCGACTCGACCATCCTCCACCATTCACGAATCGGCTGATCGCCGACGTAGGCGAACGCCGCGTCGAAGCATTCGGGCTCGACGCCGTGGCCGCTGAGGCTGCACACGCCCCACCACGGCCCGACGTGAACCGGATGGATCCAGCAGTCGCGCTCGTGAAAACCGTTGATCGTGCCGCGGTTCGGGCTGTCCGAGTGCCACAGGTCGTGCCGCTGAACGTAATCGAGATACGCGAACCGCACCGCGTGCGGCACCGCCGTCTTGGCGGCCAAGTACAGCACCCGATCCGCCCGCCAGCCTTGATCGAGCGTCCTGGCCATCCGGGCCAGCGCGATCAAACCCGCGTGAACCGCGGTCAGACAGTCAATCGCCGCCCCTTCGCCCTGCTCGTTGATCGAATCCGCCATCCACGCCCAGTCGTGCGAAACCGTCAGGTACTCGGTCAACGCCCAAAGCTGCGGCCACGCCGCCTCGACCGCCTCCCAATTGCCGGTCGTGGCCGCCCAGACGTCGTAACCGTAGAAGACCAACGCGTTGCCCCAGTTAATATCGGCGGTCGGTCCCGTTCCGTAGTGGTTGCCCGGATACTCGTAGCAGTAGCGCAGGTTGGTGAACGGCTCCGCCCGCCACCGCGCGAACCGCCAGAACGTCTCGGGCGTCAGCTTCTCCTTAATTAAACCCTCAGCCGTCTCGATGATCTCCAGTCCGCGCGATTCGTTGACGTACGGCCGGGCCTGGAGCAGCGAAGTCACACCGACGTAACAGGTGTCCGGCAAGCCGCGCTGCGACGTGCCCTGGTAATAGGCCCACTGGTTGATCTGCTTTTGCAGCTCACCTTGACTCTCGTCGCGAAGCAGGCCGTGGCGATACAGCGGCGGAAGCGGCAGCGTGTACTCGAACGACCCGCCCAGCGCGGTTACGAACGGACCGTACTTGGTCGGCAGCTTCCAGTCGGTGACCGGAAACGACAGCGTCACCGGCGCCCGGTAGGACATCGCCAGCACCAGCATCGGCGGAACCGCCGCCGACGCCACCGGCTTCGTCGACCAGTCGTCGTGACGCTCCTCGAACTGCACGTCGTTGCGGATCACCACCGAGTCGCGTTCCCGATCGATGCGGAAGTACTCGCGGCAGTCGACGGGCCACGCCAGATTCAGGCCGCACAGGCCGTCGATCTGCCGGAGCAGGTCGGGTGTGATCTTCTCGCTCGGATCATCGGGAATGGGATGCCGGTGTACGCCCCACGGCCGAAACATCCACACGCTGCCAACCCGATGGACGGCGTTGAAGGTCAGAGAGCCGGCGTCGATCCGCAGGTCGCGCAGGCGGTGCTGAAATTGAACGACAAGAAGTATCCGCTGATTCTCCTTCGCGTCGGCCAGATCCAGCAGCACCCACGGCTGGGCCATGTCGCTCAGGTCGATCGACTGGCCGGCGGACTGATCGAGGCGATCGCTGCGCCACCCGTTGGAGCTGACGAATCCGATGAACGAACGGTCGAGCGCCGTCCCTTCAAGCCGAAATGCGAAATCCGCCTCCGGCGCGTCGAACCGTGTGGACGGCCGCTGCAGGGTCATGTGGACGTTGCCCACCTGCGCGCCGATCCAGTTGGGCCCTCGGCCGCGATCGGCGACGTTGCCGATCAGCGCCGGTGCAAAGGCCAGATGGATCGCGGTCTCGGCGAAACTGAGCACCGCTCCGGCGCTGCTCATCTCCAGATCGCCCGCCGCAATCCGCCCGAGTTGCTGTTCCTGCGTCGTGGTCTTGATGCTCTCGAACGCCACGTTGTCGCAGAGCGTGCCGTTGGAGTTTCGCCAGCCGAACCGGCCGAAACCGTTGACGCCCAGGCCCGGCTGATACGGCAGGTCGAACACGGCCGCTTCGCCCCATAGCTGGTCGGCTTCCTCCTCGATGCCTGTCAGCTCCGTCCGCGGATCGCTGACCTGACGGGCGAGCTGGGCCTGCTGATCGACGAACTTCGCCTCCTTGGCATGATTGCGGAGCAGAGGCGCCGCCGCCGTCCACTCGGCGATGCGATTCAGGAAAAGCAGACGCCGGCTCTCATCGGGCAGCGTCGCCTCGACCGCCCGCAGCGCCGCCTCGGCTGCGTCAAGCTGGGCCGGATCCTTCGCAGCCGCCTCCACCGCCGGCCCGAACGCCTCCCACGCCGCCTGCCGCGCCGCCGACGGAGTCAGACCGCGAGCAACGGCGTAGTCATACATCCGCTGATGCGCAGCCAGTGCCCGCTGAAGATGGTCGAGCCGCTCGGCCGGCTCATCGGCCACCGCCGAGGCCGCGGCAACGATCGACATCAGCATCGCAAGACCCAAAACTTGGCGCATACACAGACTCCCGTTTGAAAACATGGCGTCATCCTTCCTGCAAATCACCGTCGCGTGTCGTCCCACAACTGCCAGTAGGCGTTGCCAGCGTCGAAATGGATGTACGTCGACCCGAAGCAGAATTCCTGATAGACCACGTGCCCGTCCACGCAGAGCACGTTGGTTCCGATCGTGTCGCCGAAGAAATGGTTGGTCTGACTGGCCCACCCGCGACATTCGTCGCTCATCAAGACCCACCACGGCTCCGACGTCGAAACCCGGACCGGAGACTTGTAATCGTGATGGAAATACGTTGGATAGTCCTCATACCGACCGAAGTAGTTGTAGCCGATCAGCGTATAGTAGTCCCAAAGCACCATGTTCTCGAGCTTGGCCGGCTTGAGCGGACAGTAGAAGGCCGCCGGGTCAATCCGGAAGTGATTGAGGAAGTAGCTGACAAATCCGCCGGTGTGTACGAGTTCCGGACTCCCCGGATCACCGCGAGGAGTCGGCGCGAACCAGTCGTCATTCTCGTTGGCGTGCAGCACGTGGGCCACGCCCCACTGACGCAGACCGCTCTGCTCCGCCACCAGCCGCGCCTGCGCACGCGCACCGTTCAAAGCCGGCAGCAGCAGTGAAACCAGCACCGCTATGATCGCCACCACCACCAGAAGCTCAATCAGCGTAAAGGCCGTCTTTCCACAAGCGTCTCGTCTCATGTCTGCACCTGTTGATTGATATACGCACCGCACGACCGGCGGACCACCAGTTCGCAGGCCAGCCGTTCCTTGACCGGCCCGGGCGTCTCGCCGCGTATCCGCTGGACCAGAATTTCCATCGCCCGTTTGCCCATCGTAAAAAGCTGCTGGCGGACCGTGGTCAACGGCGGGCTGCACACCCGCGCCTGGTGAAGATCGTCGAACCCGACGACCGCCAGGTCCTCCGGCACCCGAATGCCGCGCTCCGCGCATCGGCGAAGCACGTTCAACGCGATCAGGTCGTGAATGCACACCACCGCCTCAGGCGGCTCAGCCATCGCCTTAAAGACGTCGACCTCCTGGACGCCCTGCTCGTCGACGTCGCGGGCCGCCACCATCAACGTGTACTCCGGGCGAATCGCCAACCCCGCTTCGCGGACCGCCGCGGCAAAACCCGCCAGCCGCTCCTCGGTGGTCGAGTTGTGCGGACCGCGCAGGTGGGCGATCCGCCGATAGCCCAGACCGATCAGGTGCCGCGTCACCGCATAGCTGCCCTCGAAGTTGCGACTCACCACGCTGCTCAACGATTCACCGCCGTCGAGGTCCGTGTCGATCAGGACCACCTGTTGCCCAGCGTCGCGCAGCGTCCGGATCACCTCGCGATTGACCTGATCGCAATCCAGCCCCTGCGTCGGAATAAACAGCGCCCCAACTGTCTTGCTCTCATTGAAGTGCTTCGCCAACTCGATGCTGCGGACCGGATCGTTCCGGGTGTCCGCGGTGGTCAGATGGAACCCAGCCTCCTCTGCCGCCCGTTCGACCCCGTGCAAGACTTCCTCGTACGCCCCCGGACGCCCGCTGTGCCGTGGCCACAGCACGCCCACCAGCGTCTGCTGATGATCGCTGCGGCGAAACCGCACGAAACTCCCGCGCCCGCGATGGCGCGTGACCAAACCCTCGCGAACCAAGTCCCGCACCGCCCGCTGAACCGTGTTCCGTGAAATCCCGTAACGCCGACACAACTCATGTTCCGGCGGAATCTGCGACCCCTGGGCGATCCGCCCCCGCAGAATCTGATCCCGCAGATCGGCCTTGAGGGCCAGATACCGTGGCGACTCCGACGGCGGACCACCGGGCTCCAGGTTTTCGAGCACCTTCTTCATCACCATCGGCGTCCAAATGTACCATCAATGGGACAATTGGCTTTAGTATACCGGGTATCACCGTAACTGTCAATAGCCTGTCAACTCCAGTGCCGCCAATCCTGTCCAGATATAACACATTCGTTACCCTGTACTTACGGCGCTTATCCCTCCGGAACGAGGATCAGGCCGACCGGCTGATGCCATTTGTCGTACCTATCACCCATTACCGCAACATCCAGCGAAGTGACATGGCCCCGCCAAGCGAACCATTGACACAACCCAAACTCATTGGTATAAGTTGAGGCATCCCTGATTAACAGGATCATCGCATGCCAAGCCGTTCGGAAACACGGATACGCACCAGACCGGCCCTGCACCGCAAGCTCACGGACCTGATCCTCGACGAGATCCACAGCGGCCGGCTGCCGCTGGGCGCCAAATTGCCCAGCCAGGCCGAACTCGTGGCCCGATACCAGGTCAGCGTCAACACCGTGCGCCAGTCGCTGGCCACCCTCGAAAAACGCGGGATCATCCGCAAGGAGCACGGGCGGGGCAGCTTCGTGAGCCTCCAGTCCGGCCGGCGGGAGGAACGCCGCGAGCTGGGACACCTGGGATTGATCTTCGAACGGGCCGATCAGCCGGAAGACCAAGCCGCTGAGACCGAAATCGTCTCCGCCTTCGTCGACGTCTGCCGGCGACGCGGAATCCGCTTCACCTGCGTCGAGACCACCGTCGACGCCCACGCCGGCGGGGGCGAGTTGATCCGGACCTTCGACGGGGTCAACCTCGACGCGATCTGCGTCTTCCTGCACAGCGGCGAGGGCGCCGGCGACCGCCTGGCCCCGCTGGCCCGCGAGTTCGCCGCCCCGGTGGCCATGTTTCCGAGCTTCGAACGCCATCCCTTTCCCATTGACCGGGTGGACATCGACCTGGAGGCCGGACTGCGGCAGTTGATGCAATACCTGCTGCAACTTGGCCATAGGCGGATCGCCTACGTCAGTTCGCACGTCGCCGAGTGTCTGGCCGGCGACCCGCAACGGATCACCGGCGGCCGGTGGCAGGCCTATCGCGACGCCCTGGCCGAGTCCGGTGTGGCGGTTGACCCCTCGCGGCTGGTCGAGATTCCCTACGGCCGCGAGCCGGACGAGGCGATCGGCCGGCGGGTGATCGAACTGGTGCGACGAGACGATCCGGTCACCGCGATCTTCGCGGGCAACGACTGGATGGCCCGCCACGTGATGGAGTGGCTCTGGCGGGCTGGGATCCACGTGCCGCGCGACGTCTCGCTGGCCGGCCTGGACGACGTGTCGTTCGCCCGCCACCTGGTGCCGCCGCTGACCACGGTCGCCTGCCCGTATACGCGGGCGGCCCGGGCGGTGATCGAGTTGATGCGCAAGCGGCTGGGCGACGTGAACCGCCCGCCCGAACACGTAACGATCCCTTCGGAGCTGGTGATACGCGAGTCGGTTCGACCGGCAGGAGAGCATTCCGCATGAGCAAACGCCCGAAGCATGCTGTCGGAACCGACGCCGCGGATGACGGTCGGTCCGAGACACAACGCCGAATGGACCGAAAGCGGCGCGTATCCAACCTTCGTGGAGAACAAACCGTGAGACCGCATAACGCCCGCGCATTCACCCTCATCGAACTCCTCGTGGTCATCGCGATCATCGCCGTGCTGGTGGCCATCCTGCTCCCGGCCCTGCAGGCCGCACGCGATCAGGCCAGAGTCGCCGGCTGCCAGAGCCAACTGCGCCAGTGGGGCCTGATCCACCAGATGTACACCGACGACAACAACGGCTGGTACCTCTACTTCTACCGCGAAGGCGGCGACTGGAAGAGCCCGGAGGTCGTGCGGTTCCCGCAATTCAACCAGATCGTGATGGACCAGTACAAGGCGACGCAGGAGCTCTTCTACTGCCCGCTCAAACCCGAGAGCCGGGCCTATTGGACGTATTGGGAAACGCAGCCCGGCGGCCCCTACTCGATCATCGGCTATACCTACCTGGCCGGCTACCCGTGGTGGCTCGACACCTGGTTCCTCAACGGCTACCGATCGCCGTGGCGGGTGGACCAGTCGGAAGGCTGGTCGGTCGTGATGACCGACCAGTGCCGCACCTGGCCGCACCAGACCAACCACTGGCTCAACGGCCGGATCGGCTGCAGCGTCCTGTGCGTGGACGGCCGGGTCGAGCATCACAATGAGGGCCTGGAGCCCCACTTCAACGCCGGTGACGGCTTCTGGGTCTGGTGGAAACACACGCTCCAGTAAGATGGCGGTCTTCGCCGGCGCCCATCTTGACATCATTCCCGCCGCGCGTCCTAATGGTCTGCAAGAGCAGCCCCAAGGAGACCGTGGACCATGAGCGATGCTTCGACGGCGAATCGGGTGGCCGACATGAGTTCGGATGCGTGGACGTTTGGTGCGCCGCGGCCGGAGTTGGCCCCGCGACACGAACAGCGGCGCGACGGCGACGGGCCGGCGCGGCTGGTGCTTTCCGGAAACGGAGACCGGCGGGCGTTCGGCTGGTGGCGGGCGGACCTCGAACTGGAATCCGGGCGGTGGTACGAGGGATCCGTCCTGGCTCGCGTCGAGCAGATCGAGAACCCAAACCTTTCCGTCTTCGCCCAAGCGGCTGGACATTTTCTGCTGCCGCAACAGCCGTGGTCTGCCGAACCGGTGCGGATGAGCCAGCGGTTTCGCCTCGGCGAGCACGACCTCGAGCGGCGGTTCGAGCTGTTCTTTCGCGCCTCGGATCGCGGCAGCATCGAATGGTCGGATCCCCGCCTGGTCGCCATCGACCCGCCGAAACACCGCTGCGCCCGGGTCGCCACGATCCGATTCGGCCCGCCGCGCGACACGCTGACCCTCGAGTCGCACCGCCGCCGCATTACTGAAAAGCTCGACCAGGCGGGCGTGCTTCGTCCGGATATCGTCGTGCTACCCGAGTTCTGCCCGGTGGTCGGCGTGCCGGAAGCCCAATACGGCACGTGGACCGACGCCGCCGAACCGGTCCCAAACGGCCCCACCTGCCGCGTCCTGGCCGAAGCGGCCCGCAAGTACCGCATGCACGTCCTGTGCGGCCTGATCGAAGGCCGCGGCCGATACGTCTTCAACACCGCCGTCCTCTTTGACCGCCAGGGCCAGTTCATCGGCCAGTACGACAAAACGCACCTGACCTTCGGCGAACTCGTCAGCGGATTCTCCTGCGGCGAAGACTACCCCCTCTTCGACCTCGACTTCGGCCGCATCGCCGTGCACATCTGCTACGACGAATGGTTTCCCGAAGTCGCCCGATACTACGCCCATCAAGGGGCTGAAATCCTCTTTCTGCCCGTCGCGGGCGGCAAGCCGATCACCTGGCGGACGCGGGCCCTGGACAACGGCATCCATTTCGTCTCCGCCTCCATCAACCCGCCCAGCATGATCATCGAGTCGTCCGGAGCGATCCTCGCCGAAACTCACAGCGACGGCGTAGTTTGCGCCGATTTGAACCTCGACGTCCGCGAAACCAACTGGTATCGCGACCCGACGCTTACGTGCGGCATGCCCTGCATCATTCCGCAGATGCGGCACTGCCTCGACAATTCGCTGATCGTGGAGCTCAACTCCGCGATGAAAAGCGCAAGCTCATGACCGGCGCGCCGATTGCCGGTCCGGCGGCTGACGGGCGCTGGTCATCCGGTCGCGGCCGGCTTGGGCGTATCGGCGGCGGAGAAGATGCCGGACATGATGAACCGGCGGATGATCAGTGCGTGCTTTTTCATCTCATCCATTCTTTGTTCAAAGTCCGCCGTTGTGCTCTCTTTGCCCCGCGTTCGGGCGTCGGTGGAGAGCTTCTTGAGTACGTTGGCCCGTTCCTGGAGGTAGCGGACGGCGGCCCACAGCGAGTTTTCGATCACCTCGGCCTGACCACTCAAAAAAGACTCGATGGTGAAGGAGTGTCCGGTGTGGCAGACGTAGTGGCCGGCTGGGTCGCGGCCCTTGACGTTCCAGAGCGTGCCTCCGCATTCGGGACACGTGTAGGGCGTGCGGTCGCCGAGGGCATCCATTCGGTCCAGATCGGGCACTTGGTGTTCGGAGAATTTGACTTCTTCCATGATCTCCTCCGGGACGTTGACAACGGGTTGATCGACGGGGGCTCCCGCGATCCGACGGATTTCGGCTGCGACTTGTTCGAGCGTCAGGACCTGATCGACGTCGACCTGCCGGATGGCGTTTTCGGGCAGATCGGGCGCGTCGGCCTCCTGCGGACTCTGTACCATGGCGACGCCGCCGCACTGCTTGACCGCCGCCAGGCCGTTGACCCCGTCGTTCAGGTAGCCGGTCAGCAGGATCGCGATGACACGGGTACCGTTGTAGGCCGCGGCGGACCGAAAGAGGGTATCGATGGAAGGCCGCGAGCGGTTCTCGCGTGGTCCGAAAACCGCGGCCACTTCGGTGCGGTTGACCAGCAGGTGGTGGTTCGAGGGCGGCACGTAGATGACGCCGGGCCTGAAGATCGCACGGTCGGTAACCTGCACAGCGGGCAGCGGACCAGCCGCGGAGAGAACCTTGTGCAGACGGCTTTCAAAGTCCGGGCTGATGTGCAGGACGACGAATACCGCCGCCGGCAGAGTCAGTTCCGTGGCTGCGCGAGTGGCCTTTTCAGACCTTCGTGGCGGCCCGCCACGTCGGCCAGGGCGGTCGGATTTTCCGCGCCGATCGAACTGAGCACGCTGAAGGTGCCGTCGGTCTCCAGCACGACCGCCTCGACGTCCTCGATCTTGGCCGCGCCGTTCGTGCGGATGGCCTGGCGGACCTCCTGCTCGCTGACCCGTTGGCGTTTCATGACCGCCGACAGGAACTCTCCCCGGTACAGCAGCAGGGCCGGTTCGGATCGCACCGCCCGGCGGAACCACCCCACCCGCACGGAGAGCCACGCGATCGCGTACTGCAGCACGATCAGGACGGCAAGCCCCGTCACGCCCTCAGCCACGCTCACCTGTTTGGAGAGGAGGGCGGAGGCCAGCGTCGAACCCAGGGCCACCGTCACCACCAGATCAAAGGCGTTCATCTTGGCCAGCGTCCGCTTGCCCGAGATTCGCAGCAGCGTCACCAGGGCCACATAGACCAGCACCCCGACGACCATCACCCGCCACACGTCGTACCAGGTGTTGAAGAACATCACCGACCTCCCGGCCGATCCGTACGGCCCGTGACCGCCCCGTTACGTCTTCTCCCCGCCCTGCACGTGCTTGATCTGGTCTTCCGGAGCCTCTTCCCGCTCCTGGTTTCGCTGCTTCCATTTGGCGTCCGGAGCCCACTGGCCGTGTTCGTCCGGCTCGATGAGCCTGCCGTAGCGGTCGGCGTAGACCTGCGTGAGTTCGGCGCCGAAGAAGAAGATCAGGGTTGAGTAGTAGATCCACAGCAGCAGGGCCACCAGCGATCCGGCGGCCCCGTAGACCGAGCCCACGCTGCTGTAGGCGAAGTACTGGCTCAGGGCATACTTGCCCAGTACGAACAGCACGGCGGTGATCAGGGCGCCGACCCAGACTTCCTGCCATCCGATTCTCACATCCGGCAGGAATTTGTAGATCAGTCCGAAGACGGCTACGAACACGCCCACCGACACGGCGGTATCCAGGACCTTCCAGAACGCCCAGCCGCCCATCGTGGCCCGGCCGATCCACGAGCTGACCAGCACCGAGGCCAGGGCCAGCACGCCGATGCCCGCGACCATGGCCAGCGACAACAGCCGTTTGTGAATCCATCCCCATACGCCCTGGCCGGATCGGGCCTCCACGTCCCAGATCTTGTTCAGCGAGGTCTGAAGCTGGGCGAAGACGGCGGTGGCTGAGAGCACCAGCAAGCCCAGGCTGATGATGGTCGAGATGATGCCGGTTCGCTGCTGCTGCGAGGCGTTGCTGACGACCAGGTCGACCGCCCCTTCGGCTTTGGGATCGACCTGGGCCTTGATGTTGGCGGTCAGATCCTCGCGGAAGCCCTCGCCGGCCAGCCCCACGACGGAGAAGACCAGGATCAGCAGCGGGGCCAGCGAGAGCATGGCGTAGAAGGCCAGTGCCGCTCCCAGCGTCATGGCCTCATCGGCGATGAAATCATTGACGGCCTGTTTGAACATGCCGAAGA
>Ga0123332_1002347_pt1 | contig 18027 bp, 15 predicted proteins | sample BioC12SIPDNA_4_FD_89958 | JGI IMG/M metagenome (GOLD analysis project Ga0123332, IMG submission 89958) | Anaerobic biogas reactor microbial communites from Washington, USA - Biogas_R2_A C12 SIP DNA | ecosystem: Engineered > Bioreactor > Anaerobic > Unclassified | place: Washington, USA...
GAGGTTGTTGAACCCGCGCAGGAAAATCCGCGTCTCGTTCCGCTGCGCCGAGATGTCCTGAGACAAACCGGGCAGGTAGTCCAGGGCCGCGGCGACGCTGTTGGCGTTGCGGTTCTGGATTTCCGTCCGGGTGAAGGAATCCGTTTTGGGGCTCAGCGGAGACGCTTCGGAGGTCACGCTGATGGCCACGCTCCCGAGATTGAAAGGCTGGCTCGGATCTTCGAGCAGAATGGCGTCAACAGCCCCTGCCAGAGCGGTCACCTGGTTTCTGAGTTCCGGTGCGCCCCAGGGTTTCTGCGGCGCCGCGGCCAGTTCGACCGCCGTCGACGGGTGCATGTCGATCCAGAGTTCGACCCCTTTTCGTATCTGCTCGATTTTGGCCGTCTGGGACGCCAGGTCCCCGTCGGCGAGATTCTGGAGATAGTCGAGATCCGCTTGCCAGGTCAAAAACTGTTTGGTCTGCGCATGCAGCGAAAGGCTTCCCGCCGTCAGCACCAGCACAAGAACGAGCGCCCCGGCGGTGCCGAAGCGAAGATTGCGGTTGCAGTGCATTATTCCAACCTCCTCAAAAGAGAAAACCCTGAAACCCCGTCCAGCCGTCTGGGCCGGCATCGGGCGGCAATGCCGGATGGGCACCTGGGCCGGGTGTTCCATGTCCAGGATTCGATAGATACAAAAGACTACAAAAAGTAACAAAATATCGCTAAAAGTCAATAAATAACTTCAGTCGAATCCATCCGGCGGAAATGAAACAATGCACGGGAGAGGCCGGCGGGCCGCCGTGCGGGGTCAGGGCGGATTCTCCGGGCGGACGGTTCTCAGGGCGCGATGCCGGCGCCGAACAGGACGATTTCCCGGGCATCGACCAGCGGCCAGCCGTTTTTCCAGTCGTACTCCTCGAATCCTTCCGGCATCGGGTTGATGCGGATGGCCGAGGCCCCGCGGACACAGTTGCCCGCGTTATGGTCGATGTCGGCCCCGAAGTCCCAGCCGTCGCCGCGGCGCTCGGACCCTGCGGCCCGGTCGGGCCTTCCCGGCCTGAGGGCGTCCCCCAGCAGGTGGGCCTGGGGCTTGACCAGCCGGTAGGGGCCGTCGCCGGACAGCCGTCCGCCGTCGGCCTCGTAGCGCGCCGCCCGGAGGGGGGCGCCGTCCTGTTCGTAGGCCAGCAGCAGCCACAGCGTGTCGGGAATCTCCCGGCCGTCTTCGACGCCGGGGGGGAGCGTTCCCGGGTGAAGGACCAGGCGCCGCCCATCGGCGGCCGGGACGGGCCCGGCATAGAAACGGCCTTTCGGAAACGGTTCGAGCACCTCGCCCAGGGCATAGTCGATGCTGAAGCCGTCCGGGGCGAATACGGTGATGCCGGTCGCCTGGCCGAGATCGACCCCGGCCCCCTCCAGCAGGTCCCGCACCCGGACGCCCGTGTAGCCGAGGTACAGGTCCGGATCCTCCGTCGTCCTGTTCAGCAGCAGGAACTGGGTATGCGACGGAAGGCTTCGGATGTCCTCCCAGCCGTAAGTGACGGCCGGGGCCAGGGGCTGCCCGGGCCGGCTGGCGGCGTCCCCGGGGCGGCGCCCCTGCAGTATTTCCACGGCGTTCGGGAACCCGTCGCCGTCCGAATCGTGGTCCGCGATCCGGCGGAGCGCCCCGGCGTTCCGGCCGTTTTCCTTGTAGGCGAGGCCGTAGGCGTTCAGCGTGTCCTCGTACCCGGACGGAACGCCGGTGGCGTATTTCGGTTTGGGAAACTCAAGGAGATGGCAGTAGCCGCACGGGCTGTATTCGCGCTCCGTGTCCGTTTGGGCCACCCCGCCGCGGTGGCATGTCTGGCAGTCGTCGAGGCGCGTTCCGGCCGCCTCCGGGTACTGGCTGACGAAACGGCCCACATCCCGGTCGTTTTCATGGCCGGCGTAGGCCCTGGATTGGACCCCGGCCCGCGGCTGCCCGACCGGCGGCCGGCAGCCGGAGATTGCTAGAGCGAGTGTGAGGGCGCCCATGATGAAACGGTCGTGCATTGCGGTGTCTCCCTGCAAGGCCCCGCCGGGCGGAACCATGGTTGTCCATGGTAACCTACGGTAACAATCCGAGACAATAGGTAACGTACGGTTGGTTCGGGGGAGCTGATTGCCGGAGCAGGCGGACGCGCTGCGCCCGCAGCCGGGGCGGCAGGTTCCGATTGTGGGGGACGGGGCGGGCCGGAGGGGCGCCGCTATCGCGGGACCTGGGACTCCTGCTGTTGACGGATCCGGGCCTGCATCTCCTCCTGCAGCCTCTGGATCTGCTGCCGGGCCAACTCCCACTGGATCATCTGCTCTAGCCGGCTGTTTTCGAGCTGCCTCCGGAATCTTTCCTGCGCGCGGAGGTGCTTGACCGGGCCGTAGACCACGGCCGACCTTTGTAGCGTCCAGTCGTAGAAGGCGTCGGTGCGCTCCGGCTCAAACCTGGAGGCCTCGATGTTGCCGAGATCGACCATCATGCCGCCCTTGGCGGTGCAGGCCGTGCGGTTAGCCTCGGCCGCGGCTTTCCCCCGGAAGACGTACAACCGCGGCGGGGTGCGGCTGATCCGGTACAGCCCCGCCTCCCGCAGCTTGACCGTGGCGGTGTCGAGATGCACGCGTATCGGGCCCTCTTCGCAGTCTTCGATGACCTCGACCATCGCCGATCCCTTTTCGAGGCGGAGCTCGATGTCCGTCAATGGCGGGTGGACCATCCGGAGGCTGCCCTGTTCGTCGAGCCACAGCGAGCCGTAGGGGCCGAGCTGGATCTCCGCCCTCCCCGCGCCCGTCTGCAGGCTCTGTCCCGCGCCCAGCTCTTTCTTCATGTCGGGGCTGTACCGGAAGGATTCGCCGTCGAGCGACAGGGCGCCTTCCGCGTGCGTGATCCAGCCGGCCCGCACGCTGATCAGGTACTGGCACCAGGCAACCGGGGCAAGTAGGCATATCAGGAGGGTGTGGAAGGCCAAACGCATGGTTTCCCCCTGGGAGTACGTTCCATGCTAGCACAACGCCTCGCGCGAAGAAATAGGGAATCGGGCGCGGTCCCATGCCGGGCGACGCCCGGCGGGTATTTTTGAGGTGGCGTTTATGGAGAACGCCTCTATAATCGGAGGATCAGGGCCCGTATGGGAAACCCCGGCCCGCGGCGGTTGCCGCCAGAGGCTACGGGGTAGGCTACGGACGTATGAATCTGGAGACGACATGGAAAAATACAGGATGTGGATCGACGGCGAGTGGGTGGATGCCGCCTCGGGAAAGACCTTTTGTACGCACAACCCGGCAACGGAGGAGGTAGTTGCGGAAGTCCCCCTGGCGGGGAGACCGGATGTCGACAAGGCCGTGGCGGCCGCCCGGAGAGCGTTCCCGTCATGGTCGGCCAAGACCCAGGAAGAGCGCTCGGACGCCGTGGCGCGGCTGGCCGCGGCCCTGAGGGCGCACAAGGACGAGCTGGTGCGCCTGGAGATCCTCGAGCACGGGGCCACGGCCCGTCACGCGCCCATCATGATTGACTTCGCCGCCAAGAACATGGATTTCGCGGCGTCCTCCTCGCGCGTGCTCATGGGGAAGGTGCTGCCGGCGACTCCCAGCAAGGGGGCGCCCGCGGGGGTGTCGACCACCATCAGCTACCTGAAGTACGAGCCCATCGGCGTCTGCGCCCTGATCACGCCCTGGAACGTCCCCTCCCTGCTGCTGTCGACCAAGATCGGCCCCTGCATCGCCACGGGCAACACCTGTGTCATCAAGCCCCCCAGCATCAACTCCGGAATCGGCCTGAAATTCGCCGAAATCATGAGCGAACTGGGCCTGCCTCCGGGGGTGGTCAACGTCGTCACGGGGCCCGGAAGCACGATAGGCAACGACCTGTCCTCCCACCCGGGCGTGGACTTCATCAGCTTCACCGGCAGCAGCGAAGTCGGCAAGGCCATCATCGCCAACTCCAGCCAGACGGTGAAGACGCTGATGATGGAGCTCGGGGGCAAGAACCCGGCGATCATCCTCGAGGATGCCGACGTCGAGGAGGCCGCTGCGGAGCTCTGTTCGATCACGTTCGAGAACGTCGGCCAGAACTGCGCGCAGCCCTCGAGGTTCTACGTCCACGAAAAGGTCCATGACCGGTTCGTGGAAACGTTCGTCGAGACGGCAAGGAAGATCAGGGTGGGGGTCCCCTCGGATCCGGACACCGTCATGGGCCCTGTGGTCAGCAGGGAGCAGAGGGACACGATCGAGCGCTACATCCGGTCCGCGATCGACGAAGGCGCCACGCTCGTCTGCGGCGGCGCAAGGCCCGAAGGGCCGCCTTTCGACACAGGGTACTACCTGGAGCCGACCGTCTTTGCCGATCTGACCCGGGACATGACCATCGCGCGCGAGGAAGTATTCGGGCCGGTCGTGGGATTCTTCCGGTTTGCCTCCGACGAGGATGTGCTCGAACAGGCCAACGACAGCGTATTCGGCCTGTGCGCCTCGGTCTGGACCAGAGACGTCGCCCGGGGGCTGCGCCTGGTGAACCGGCTGCAGGCGGGAACCGTCTGGATCAACCAGCACATGAACCTCGTCCCGGAATTCCCCTGGGGCGGATTCAAGGAGAGCGGGCTGGCCAAGGAGGGGGGCGTCCTGGGCCCGGAAGGGTATGCCCAGGTGAAGCTCGTCTGCATCAAATACAAATAGCCGACACCGGCGGGGAAACCGCCAACCGGTACCGGCCTGCCGGCCGTCCGGCGGCACGGGAGTTGCCCAGCGAGCAACGGGCGCATCGGGCCCCGCGCCTGCCGGGACCGGTTGAACGGCCGCCTTCCCGGCAGGGCCGGCTGCATGCCGGGATGGACGACTACCGGAGTGCATCGTGGACAAACACACGGAACGCCTGGGCAGCGCCCCCCTGCCGTCACTGCTTCTCCGCCTGAGTGTGCCCGGCATGGCCGCCATGGTCGCGACCAGTGTCTACAATATCGTGGACACCTTCTGGGTCGCCCGCCTGGGCCACGAGGCCATCGCCGCCCTCACGATCGTCTTCCCCTACCAGATACTGACGGTCGCCGTGGGCATAGGCACGGGCATCGGGATCAGCGCGCTCGTCTCCCGGCGGTTCGGGGAAGGGGATGGCGAAACCACCAACCACATCGCGGGGCAGATCTTTTCCCTCAGCCTGTTCTGGGGGCTGCTGTTCGCATCGATCCCCCTGCTCTTCTCCCGGCCTATCCTCCTGGCCTTCGGTGCCACGGCCGACATCATGGAATTCGGGACGCGCTACCTGGTGATCATCGCCTGGGGGGCGCCCGTCTTTATCTTCTCGCTGATTGCCAGCAACCTCATCCGCGGCTCGGGCGACCCGGTCCGGCCGATGGTCATCGTGGTCAGTTCCAGCGTGCTCAATGTCGCCCTGGACCCGTTGCTCATACTGGGCATCGGCCCGTTCCCGGAGATGGGGATCCGGGGAGCGGCCCTGGCCACCGTGATCGCCCAGTCCTGCGGCGCCCTTCTGGCTTTGGTCTACCTGCTGGGGCACCGGACGTCCTACCGCATACGCCTCCGGCACCTTCCCCCCGAGTGGACGCTGCTGGGGGACATCTACCGCGTGGGCACTCCCGCCTCGATCCAGGAGATGACCGAAAGCTTCGCTTTCATCATCTTCAACAACCTTGTTTCCGGGTACGGGTCGGTGGCCATCGCGGCCGTGGGGCTGACCCTGCGGGTATCCGACCTGTTCTTCATGCCCATCATCGGCGTCTCCCAGGCGCTGCTTCCCGTCGTGGGCTACAATTTCGGCGCGGGCAACCGGAGGCGCCTGTGGCGGGCGGTGCGGCAGAGCTCTTTGGGCCTGATGGGATTGCTCGCTTTCTGCACCATCCTCGTCGAGATTTTCGCCCCGCAGATCGTCGGCGTCTTCAGCCAGGACCCCGAGGTGCTGGCGACGACGGTCCCCGCCATGCGCATCATGCTCGCCACCCTGGTTTTCATCGGCCCGGGCGTTCTGGCGGTTGCGACCTTCCAGGGGCTTTCGAAAGGGGGCGTGGCGCTGTTTCTGTCCCTGGCGCGCCAGTTTCTGCTGTTCGTGCCGCTGGTCGTGGCGCTCGGCCGCTTCTTCGGCCTGACGGGCATGTGGTTTGCCCTCCCCTGCTCGGACGTGCTCAGTTTCGCGGTGTCGCTTGCGTTTCTGCACCGGGAATACCGCAGGCAGGGGCCGGGGAACGCCCCGCCGCCCGCGCCCCGGGCGGGGGCGTAGCCTTGCGGCGCAGGCAGCTGCGGCAGGATGGAGTCCTTTGGCCGGGGGGGGCGCCAAGCGGCCAGGCGTGGGAGTGCCGCTGTGGGCCCCGCGGCGGGTCCCAGGGGGCCGGGGCCCGCAGCGGAACCCCAGACGGCGGATTAATGGGGATTCTCGTGGCAGTTGTCGCAGGACATGCCCGCAGCGACATTGGCCACGCTCTGCCCGGGCCCGTGGCAGGATAGGCACCCCTCGGAAAACTCGTTCAGTTTTTCCTTGAACGCGAAGGTCCCTTCGGCGTACTGGTTGAGCACCGTGACGAGCTTCACGGCGGTGTCGACGACGAGGCGGTTGCAGCGCTCGAAATGCTCGTTGGTCAGCAGTTTCATGCCCGAGGCGTTGGCCCATTGCGTCGAGGAAACATGGCAGAGGTTCGATCCGGCCACCGACTGGATGTCGGGAATTTCGAATTTCGGGTTCTGGGGCTTGTAGACCGGCAGGCTGGCCTTTTCGTACCAGAGGGACATTTCCGAACAGAGGGCGAACATGTCGTTCTGGTCCGCGACGAAGAGGTTGAAGAGCAGGCCGGAGGCGTTGATGGTGCCGCAGACCGACCCCAGGCCGCCGATGCCCCCGGATCCGTAGACGGTGGCCGCGACGGGGAACGTGTCGTAGGGGGCGCCGTACCGGTCGGCCAGCGTGCCGAGTATGGCTTCGCAGACGCCGTACATGCAGCCGATCTTGTCCCAGGCGGACTGGTAGGCGCGTTCCTTGATTTCTTCCGGATTGATGGTTTTCCACGGCCAGGGGAGGGTGGCGGCGGGCACCGGCACCGGCGCCTTGGTGCACCCTAAAAAGGCGCCGCCGACGGCGGCGCATCCTGCAACGGACCCAACTCCCAGCAGTGTACGGCGTGAGATTTCATGTGTCATAGCAGTAGCCTCGTAAGGATTCTGATCCGGCAGGCCATCCGTCGCGGATGCCCTGTCCGAGTGCAGCGGGAAACGTTTCCGCTATTGACTCTAGATTTGATGGCGGTATCGTGTCAAGAGAAGTGTGCGGCCGCTTTCGGGACGCCGAGGCGGCGCCCGGCGAGGCGGCGGCGCCCGGCGAAGCGGCGGCGCGGACCGGGAGGAGGCAGCGGCGGCTGGAACATGCGCGAGACAAACCAGGATCCATTCCAATTCGTATTCGGGCCCGTCCCGTCGAGAAGGCTCGGGCGGTCTCTCGGCGTCGACACGGTCCCCTACAAGACCTGCACCTACGACTGCGTCTACTGCCAGCTGGGCCCGACGACGGCCAAAACGATGCGGCGGGAGGCCTTCGTGCCCGTCGAGACGCTTCTCGGGGAGGTCCGCCGCAGGCTGAAGCAGCGGCCCGGGGTCGACTGCATCACCCTGTCCGGGTCGGGCGAACCCACGCTGTATTCCGAACTGGAGCCCCTGATCCGGGGGATCCGCAAGCAGACCAACATCCCCGTAGCCGTCCTGACCAACGGGTCCCTGCTGTGGGACGGCCAGGTGCGGCGCGCCATCGGGCGGGCCGACCTGGTCATCCCCTCCCTCGACGCGGGCAACAGCCGGGATTTCCTGCGCGTCAACCGGCCGGTCGAAGGCATCGGCTTCGACGCAATGGTCGACGGCCTGCGCCGGTTCCGGGAGTCCTACAGGGGACGGCTGTGGCTGGAGGTTTTCCTCCTGGAGGGCCTCACGGCCAACCAGGAGAGCGTGCGCGCCATGGCGGCCCTTGCGCGCGCAATCGGACCGGACAAGGTCCAGCTCAACACGGTTGCGCGGCCGCCGGTCGAAGCCTGCGCGCTCGCGGTGCCCAGAGCGAGAATGCTCGAGCTGGCGGGACTGTTTGCGGGCGGGGCCGAGGTGATCGCCGAGTACGCGCCGCCCGCCTGCGGGGCCGATTCCGCCGGCTCGCAGGGGGACGTCCTCGGACTGCTCCGGCGCCGGCCCTGCACGCTCGAGGGTGTCGCCGCGGGCCTCGCGATGCACCGCAACGAGGCGGTCAAGCATCTGGAGCACCTCGCGGCCGACGGGCTTGTCACGATCCAGGAGAATGAGGGGGGCATTTTTTACGTGGCGAAGGATCCGGCGCCCGACGAAGCCGGCGGCCGGCCCGGGAAAGGGGAACGCGGCCTATGAACGGGCCGACACAGCTTTTCATCGGCGGCCGATTCCGGGATGCCCATTCGGGCGGGACGTTCGCCACCGTCAATCCCGCGACCGAGGAGATCCTGGCGCATGTCGCCATGGCCGACGCCGCCGACGTCGACGCGGCGGTGCGGGCCGCCCGCCTGGCGTTCAACCGGGAGAGCTGGCGCGCCATGGACGCCAGGGACCGGGCGAAACTCCTCTGGAAGGTCGGGGACCTGATCCGGGACAATGCCGATGAGCTTGCCCGGACCGAAACGCTCGACAACGGCAAGCCGATCTCCGAATCCCTCCACGTGGACCTGCCGTTCGCGGCCGAAACGTTTTCCTACTACGCGGGATGGTGCACCAAGATCGAGGGGGAGACCATCCCGGTCCCGGGGAATTTCCTGAACTACACCCTGCGCGAGCCCTACGGCGTGTGCGGCATCATCACCCCCTGGAACTTCCCCCTCCTCATGGTCGCGTGGAAGCTCGCCCCCGCCCTGGCCTGCGGGAATACGGTCGTCGTCAAGCCCGCCGAGGACACCCCGCTGACCGCCCTTCGCCTGGCCGAGCTCTGCCGTCAGGCCGGGATCCCCGACGGGGTCGTCAACGTGGTGCCGGGGTTCGGGGAAACGGCCGGCCGGGCGCTCGTCGCGCACCCGGACGTGGACAAGATCTCCTTCACGGGGAGCACGGAGGTGGGGAAGGAAATCATGCGGACCGCGGCCGACACGCTCAAGAAGGTGTCGCTCGAGCTCGGGGGAAAATCCCCGAACATCATTTTCGCCGACGCGGACATCGACAGCGCCGTCGACGGCGCCTTCAACGCCATCTTCTACGGCAAAGGGGAGGTGTGCGTCGCCGGTTCCCGGCTGTATGTCGAGGAGCCGGTCCACGACCGGGTGCTCGGGCAGCTGCTGGCCCGGGCCGAGAAGCTGCGGCCCGCGGACCCGCTCGAGCCCGGGACCCGCCTGGGGCCGCTCGTGTCCAGAACCCAGATGGAGCGCGTGCTCGGCTACATCGAAGCCGGCAGGAGCGAGGGCGCCCGGGCCGTTCTCCCCGGCGGCCGGGTGGGCACCAGGGGCTTCTACGTCGCGCCCGCGATATTCGATGCCGTCGACGATTCGATGCGCATCGCGCAGGAGGAGATCTTCGGCCCCGTCCTCTCAGTCCTCACCTTCCGGGACGCCGACGACCTGGTGGCCAGGGCCAACGGGACGGTCTACGGCCTGGCCGCGGCCGTGTGGACGCGCGACGTGGGCCGCGCCCACCGGATCGCGCGCCGGCTGCGGGCCGGCACGGTCTGGATCAACGCCTATCTGGCTCTTTCGGCGGAGTCCCCCTTCGGCGGGTTCGGCCAGTCCGGGTTCGGGCGCGAGCTGGGGCGCCAGGGGACGGAGCTGTACACGCAGGTGAAATCCGTCTGGGTCCACCTCGGCTAGCGTCCGGCCCGCGCCCGATGGCGCGGCGTGTAGCGCCCTCTTGCCCCCGGGCAAAGGATATGGGAAGGTAGTCCGGGAGAACAGGGGCGCGGATGCCCGACGGGCGGGGCCGCGGGCGCCGCAGGACTGGAAGTGGAGGATGCCGATGAGCACCATACCCAAGCGCTTCACCGAGTACATGCGATCCTATCCGGAGATAGCCGACGCCTACGAGAACCTTTCCGAAGCCTGCCGAGCGGCCGGGCCGCTCGGCCGCAAAGAACGCATCCTCGTCAAGCTGGGGATGGCCATCGGCACCGGGGTGGAGGGATCCCTCCGGTCCCAGGTCCGCAAGGGGCTCGAAGCCGGATTGACCCGGGAGGAGATCCTGCAGGCGTTTCACCTGTCGATCGTGACGATCGGGTTCCCGAAAATGATGGCGGCCCTGACCACGGTGGAGGATATCCTCGACGGCGCCTAGGCGCCATTGCGCGCCGTCCCATCCGGAGGCCGGAGGGCCCCCGCGCGGGGAAGAGCTGGCTCCGGCCTCCGCGGTATTCCCTTGCGCCGCCGGAAGGTATAGTATGGGGCGCGCGGACTCGGGACATTCCAGGAACGGCCTATGCGCATAGTCATCAAACTCGGCACGTCGACGCTGACCAACGGCACCCGGCATCCCTCGACCCCGCTGTTCATCGATCTCGCCAGGCAGATTTCCCAGCTGCACGCCGCCGGGCACCAGGCCCTGCTGGTTTCCTCCGGCGCGATCGCCATGGGCCGGGAACGGCTCGGATTCCCGAAGCTGCCCAAGGACATACCGGCCAAGCAGATGCTGGCCGCCGTCGGCCAGCCGCGCCTGATGGCGATGTACGAACAGATTTTCGGGTACTACGGCCTGACGGTGGCCCAGGTCCTGCTGACCCGCGCCGACCTCGACGGGAGGCTGAGCTACCTGAACGCCCGCAACACGCTGCTCGCCCTGGTCCGGGGGAAGGTCGTCCCGGTGGTCAATGAGAACGACACGGTGGCGACCGACGAGATCCGTTTCGGGGACAACGACAGCCTCTCGGCGCTGGTTTCGAACCTCGTCGATGCCGGCCTGCTCATCTTCCTCACGGACCAGCCGGGGCTGTATGCGTCCGACCCGAGGACCGATCCCGAAGCCCGGCTCGTCGGCGAGGTGTCCGACAGGGAGATACCCCGGGAACTCTGGGACGCCGCCGGGAGCACCGACTCGGGGCTGGGCACGGGGGGCATGGCCACGAAACTGCAGGCGGCCGATCTCGCGCGCCGCTCCGGGACCGCCTGCGTCATCGCCTCCGGCGGCGAGCACGACGTCCTCGTGCGCATCGCCGGGGGGGAGCCGCTCGGGACGCGTTTCACGCCGGTGGTGACCTCCCTGGAAAGCCGCAAGCGGTACATCCTTTCCGCCCGGCGCCCCCCGGGATCCCTGCAGGTCGACGACGGGGCCTGCCGGGCGCTGTGCCGGGGGGGGAGCCTGCTGGCGGTCGGCATCGTCGACGCCGCCGGGGATTTCGAGCGCGGGGATACCGTCCGGATCGTCGACCGGGACGGGAAGGAGATCGCCCGCGGGATTGTCAACTACGGCGGACGGGATCTGGGCAGGATCTGTGGGCGGTCCTCGGAGGAGATCGAACCGATCCTCGGGTACCATTTCGGGGACGAGGTCGTGCACCACAACGACATGGTCGTGATCTGATTCCGCCCTGCTGCGGACATCGGGAGATGATTGCTATGCTATCGGGAATGGGACGGGCGGCCCGCGCGGCGTTTGGCCGGATCTCCAGGGCCTCGAGCGACGCCAGGAACCGGGTGCTCGTCGACATGGCGGACCTCCTCGGGGCCCGCCGGGCGGAGATCCTGGGCGCGAACGCCCGGGACGTGGAGTCGGCGCGCTCCTCGGGCATGGCCGATGCGCTCGTCGATCGCCTGATCCTCGACGAAAAACGGCTTCTCGGGCTGGCAAAGGACTGCCGGAACCTGGCCGACCTGCCGGACCCGGTCGGAGAGCGGTACGACGAATGCGTGCGGCCCAACGGCCTGAGACTCTGCCGGCAGCGCGTACCGCTCGGCGTCGTCGGCGTCATCTACGAATCCCGCCCCAACGTGACCATCGACGTCTCCGGCCTCGCCGTCAAGACCGGCAACGCCGTCCTGCTGCGCGGGGGGAAGGAAACCCTCCATTCCAACAGCCTTCTGGCCGGGCTGGCCCGCAGCGCCCTGGAGCGGAACGGGCTCCCGGCCGACGCCGTGCAGTTTCTGGACAATCCCGACCGGGCCATGGTCCTCGAACTGCTCCGACTCCACGCCTACGTGGATGTCATCGTGCCCCGGGGGGGCGAGGGGCTGCACCGTTTCTGCCGGGAAAACAGCCGGATCCCGGTGATCACGGGGGGGGTCGGCGTCTGCCACATTTTCGTGGACGCCTCCGCCGACGTCGCCAGGGCCCTCGAGGTCATCCACAACGCCAAGACGCAGCGCCCGACCGTCTGCAACGCCCTCGACACCGTGCTGGTCGACCGGGCCGCGGCCGGTGACGTGCTCCCGCGCCTGGTCCGGCGCCTGGCCCCGGCGGGGGTGCGCTTCAGGGCGCACGAGTCGGCGGTCCCTTTCCTGACGCGGGGGGGGACGGCCCCGCTCCCCGCGCCGGTCGAGCCCGCCGGGCCCGAGGACTTCGACACCGAATGGATGTCGCTCGTGCTGGGGGTGAAAGTCGTCGACGGGATCGACGCCGCGATCGAACACACCAACGCCCACAGCATGGGGCATTCCGACGCGATCCTGACCGGGGACCGGGCCAACGCCGACCGCTGGATCCGCGAGGTGGATTCCGCCGCCGTCTATGTCAACGCCTCGACGCGGTTCACCGACGGCGGGCAGTTCGGCCTCGGCGCCGAGGTCGCGATCTCGACCCAGCGCCTGCACGCGCGCGGGCCGATGGGCCTGCGCGAGCTGACCACCTACAAGTGGGTGGGCGAAGGGGACTACCTCTGCCGGGAATAGGGGCCCCCGCTACACCCGGTCGGCGGCCTCGATGGCCTGTTTCACCTCGTTCCGGCGCCACTGCTCGAATTCAAGGCGCTTCTGCGGGACGGCCTCGTCCGGGAGCGAGCCGAGCACGATGTCGAACAGGTCCTGCAGCTCGTCCTTGAACTCGGGGTGGCTGAAGATGTACATCCTGTTCTGCCGGATGCCCTCGAGCACCTTGTCCCCCACCTCCTCGGGCGCCATGCCCGCCCGGTGTATCTCCGGAAGCCGGTCCATGGTCTCCTGGCTTTTGGCGGCGTTCTCCGGCGAGCTGAGCCGGGCCGGCCGGACCTTTTCGCTCTCGTAGATGCCGCTGTTGATCAGGCCGGGGCAGAAGACGCTGACGCCGATACCGTAGCGGTACAGGCTGAGCCGGAGCGCTTCGCTGAGGCCGCGGACAGCGAACTTGGAGGCCGTGTAGATGCCGGCGGCAGGACTGGGCACGAACGCGGCCATGGAGGCGGTGTTGACGATGTGCCCGCCCTGGCCGTGGCGCCGGATGCGGGGCACAAACGTCTGGATGCCGTTGACGACGCCGCCGAAATTGACGCCCATGACCCAGTCCCAGTCGTTGTAGGTGCACTCCTCGATCGGGACGAAAAGGTTGATCCCGGCATTGTTGCACAGGATGTGGACGGGGCCGAACACCTCCTCGGCCTCGTCGGCGGCACGGGCGAACGCCGCCCGGTCCGCGACGTCCAGCGTCAAGGCATGGACATCGGGGCTGTGGCCGAAGTACTCCGCCGCCCGGGTGAGGCTGTCCCTGCGGATGTCGGCCAGGACCACCTTCATCCCGTTTTTCAGAAATGCCGCGGCCATGCCGAGGCCCGCGCCGCTGGCTCCTCCGGTGATAAACGCCGTCTTCCCCTCTACGTGCTGCATGGCATCCCTCCCTCCCCTGGTGGACCGTGGACGGTTTGGCCGGCCGCGGCGCGCGCGCCGCAGCCGGCATGTCCCATGATACCCCGGAATGGGGCCGCCGCAACCCCGTATCCGGCGCGGCACTCCCCGGCGGGAAGTTTCTTGCTCGCGGCCGCCCCCCTGAGTATGATGAATGCCGCACCCGTACCGAAACGCGCAACCACAAAAGGAGGCATCCCATGAGGATGAGGATGAGACACACGACCCTTGCCGCAATCACGATTGTGCTGACGCTGGCTGCGGCCTGCCGGACTCCGGAGCCCGCCCCGACCGATGCCGAGGCTTTCTGCGACCGGGAGTGCCTGCAAGACTACGTCGACCGCTACATGGACGCGATGCTGTCGCACGAGCCGGATGCGGCGCTGTTCTCCGGGGACTGCCGGTTCACGGAAAACGGCGTCCAGCTGCCTCTCGGGGAGGGGCTCTGGGCCTCCATGGCGGGGAAGGGGACCTACATGTTCTACGTCCCCGATGTCGAGACCCGGCAGGTGGCCTTTTTCGGGACCGCCAGGGAAGAGGCCCAGGAACCGGGGGACGAGCCGAGGCCCGTGGCCCTGGCGCTGCGCCTGAAGATCGCCAACGGGAAGATCTCCGAGGCCGAGCAGATCGTCGTGCGCCCGGAAAGCAACCTGCTCAACCCCGGCGCCGGGCCCGCGGGGCCCTCGGCCGCGGAGAGCATCGAAAGGATGGGCAGGGAACTGGGCACGCCGCATCCGATATTCACGGCCGGTATCCCCGAGCAGAACCGGCCCTCCAGGGAGAAGATGATCGAAACGGCCAACTACTATTTCTCGGGGATGCAGAAGAACGACGGCAAGGGCTACTACCCTTTCACCGACGACTGCGAGCGGTACGAGAACGGGGGCCGCTCCACGAACGTGCCCCTGGCCCCCGGCCAGGAAATGCCCGACCCGCTCAAGGTGAAGGTCTATTCGACCCACTGGGGGTGCAAGGAGCAGTTCGAGTCCGGGCTGATCTATTTCGTGAGCCGGATCCGCGACCGCCGCTTCGTCGCCGTAGACCGCGAGCGCGGGATCGTGTTCAGCTTCTGCTTCTTCGACCATGCCGCCGGGAAGTCCCGCCATTTCACGACGCCCGACGGGCGCCAGGTGATTTCCGGGCCCGCGGAGCCCTGGACCTGGCAGGTGGCCGAGCTGTTCAAGGTGGAGAACGGCCAGATCCGCCGCATCGAAGCCGTGCTGCAGCGCTGCCCCTACGGGATGAATTCCGGGTGGAGCAGCTACGAAGACGGAATGTCGGACAAAATCCAGATCGTCCGGTAGCTCCGGCGGCAGGCCCGGCGCGCGCGGGAATGCCGCCGGGCGGATCGGGGATGTGGTCGGGGCGCCCGGATTTGAACCGGGGACTTCCTGCGCCCAAGGCAGGCGCGCTACCAGGCTGCGCTACGCCCCGACAGGGCAGAAGAGCGTGTATTGTAGCGCAATTCCGCACGGGCCGCCAGTGCATTGGCGGCCCGTGCCGGGCGGGCGCCCTCTCCCGGTCATGGGCGGGCCAGGATCTCCAGCAGGCGGCCGAGCGCGCGGCTGCGGTGGCTGTAGGCGTTTTTCTCCTCCGCGCTGAGTTCGGCGAACGTCCTGCCGAGTTCGGGAAGCAAAAATATCGGATCGTACCCGAACCCGCTGGCTCCGCGCATGGAGGGCGCGATGACGCCCCGGCACTCCCCCTCCGTTTCCAGGACGACGGCGCCCCGGTGCGCCACGGCCAGCGCGCAGACGAAGCGGGCTTCGCGGCCGGCGCCGGCGCGCGCCAGCTCCTCGAGGAGTTTCCGGTTGCGGTCCGCGTCCGAAGCGCCGGAGGCGCCGTAGCGGGCCGAACGGACTCCGGGCCGGCCTCCCAGCGCCGCGACTTCCAGCCCGGAATCGTCGGCCAGGACGGGGAAGGGGGAGAGCCTCGAATACGCCACGGCCTTCATCCGGGCGTTGTCGGCGAAGCTCCGCCCCGATTCCTCGACGGTGCGGTCGATGCCGGCCGCGGGAAGGCTCAGAAGCCGGCATCGGAGCGGCCGCAGCAGCGCCCGGAATTCCTCGAGCTTTCCGCTGTTGCGGGTCGCGACCACGATAGTGTCGAAGTTGGGGTCGGACATGGGGCCGGAGGATTCCTCCCGTGACAGGGGCTACCCGGGGAAAAGCGTCCGGAGAACGTCCCGGGATTCCAGGACCGCCCTCTGCATCCGGACGAGCTGCTCGATGCCTGTGGCGCCCAGGCGCTGGAGATCCCCGAGCTGCTCGGGGGAGAAGGGCGTCTTTTCGGCCGTGCCCTGAATCTCGACGTACCGGCCCTGGCCGGTCATGACGAGGTTCATGTCCACCTCGGCGCCGGAGTCCTCGCCGTAATCCAGGTCGAGGCAGGCCCGGCCCTGGATGAGGCCGACGCTTGTGGCCGCGACGAAGTCCTTTATCGGGGAGGCGGGGAGGAGTTTCCGGTTGATGAGCTTCGAGACGGCCAGGGCCAGCGCAAGAAATCCGCCGGTGATGGCGGCCGTGCGGGTGCCGCCGTCGGCTTCGATCACGTCGCAGTCGACGAGCAGGGTGCGGGAGCCGAGCAGCGAGAGGTTCGCCACGGAGCGCAGGGAGCGGCCGATCAGCCTCTGGATTTCCACCGTGCGGCCCGACTGCCTGCCGCGGGCCGCCTCCCGCGCCGTCCGCGTCGTGGTCGCCCCGGGGAGCATGCCGTATTCGGCGGTGATCCATCCCTGGTTCTTGTTGTAGAGAAACGGCGGGACCCTGTCCTCGACCGAGCAGGTGCAGAGCACGCGGGTGTCCCCGACGGCGATGTACACCGATCCGGCGGCGTGCTTGGTGTAATCGGGCTCCATCCGCACTTGTCGCATCTCATCGCTTTGCCGGCCGCCAGGTCTCATCCCGATCCCCCCCTTGTTGGTCGAAAGCCGCATTCTAGCAGTATTGTCGCGGGAAGGGAAATCCCGATTGCGGGAAACGGGTCAAGCCGGTTGCATTTGCCCCCCGATTCCCATAGCATGGACCGCATGCAGATGGTCACCTTCGGAGGCCCCGCGACGCGGGCCGTTACAGGCATCCTCGTCGCCAACGTCGCCGTATTCGTGCTCCAGGTTTTCGCCGGGATGGTGGCGCCGGGGATGCTGGAGTCCACCTTCGGGCTGCGGCCCGCACTGGTCACCCACAAGCTCATGGTCTGGCAGCTGGCGACCTACATGTTCCTGCACGGCGGGATCTTCCACGTCCTGTTCAACATGCTCATGCTCTACATGTTCGGCAGCGATCTGGAGCGGCTCTGGGGAACCCGGAGGTTCGCCCGCTACTACTTCGTCACCGGCATCGGGGCGGGCGTCTGTTCCTGGGCCGTCGGCATCAACAGCCCCGCGGTCACCATCGGCGCGTCGGGCGCCATCTACGGCATCCTGCTGGCCTACGGCCTGGCCTTTCCCGACCGCACGGTCTATGTCTTCCTCCTGTTCCCGGTCCGGGTCCGGTGGATGGTGCTGATTATGGGCGCGGCGGCATTTCTGTCCTCCATCGGCGGGTCCGGCGACGGCATCGCGCACGTGGCGCACCTGGGGGGCATGCTGGTCGGCTACGCCTATCTCAGGGGAAAAAGCTGGCGCGGCCTCTACGGCGACCTGCATTCCAGGCGCCGGCACGAGCGCCTGAAGCGGCAGTTCGAGGCCTATTACGGGGAAATGCGGCGCAAGATCGACGAGGATGCCAAAAAGGGGCCGACCATTCACTGACGCCCCGGCCGGCCCGGATCGAATCCAGGTAACAATCCGCCCCCCGGCCGCGTAATGCATCACACAAGAACGTAGGCGTTTCAGGTTTCTAATGAAGGAGGGATCGTAAAGGGTATGAAAAAGATCATTGCATTGACATGCGCCATCGTCCTGCTGGGGTTGTGCGCGCCCCTAATCGCCGCTGACGTCGACGGCAAGTGGCAGTCGGAACGGGCAGGACGCCAGGGTGGGGATCCAGTGATAACCACCTATGTTTTCAAGGCGAACGGGAGCGAATTGACGGGCACCATCTCTTCGCCCTCACCTATGGGCGGGGGGGGGGACACCCCGATCACGGAAGGGAAAATTACCGGGGACACCATCACGTTCGCCGTCGTGCGCGAGTTCAACGGCAACGAGATGAAAACGAAGTACACGGGGAAGGTTGCCGGAGATACGATCACCTTCACGATTGAACGAGAAGGCGGATTCGGCGGCGGCATGGGCGCACCTCCTGCCGGCGGTCCCGGCGGCATGGGCGCACCTCCTGCCGGCGGTGGTCCCGGCGGCGGCCCCGGAGGAGGTCCGA
>Ga0123332_1002351_pt1 | contig 18013 bp, 15 predicted proteins | sample BioC12SIPDNA_4_FD_89958 | JGI IMG/M metagenome (GOLD analysis project Ga0123332, IMG submission 89958) | Anaerobic biogas reactor microbial communites from Washington, USA - Biogas_R2_A C12 SIP DNA | ecosystem: Engineered > Bioreactor > Anaerobic > Unclassified | place: Washington, USA...
ATGGTCATCGCCTCGTCGGGGTCGGCCGGTTCGTGCCCATATCGGGTCGGCAGCTTCAGCCGGGCGGCCTGCAGTTCGATGTTCGTGCGGTGGCCCAGCACCCGGCGCGATAGCTCCAGAAGCTGGTAATCGCCGGCCTTGGCCCGGTGATAGGAGACGAGATCGGGCGTGGCGCTGCCCAGGATCACCAGGGCGCCGAGCAGCCGGCCCATCTCGACGGCGGTCTCGCGGGCGTGGTAGTAGGGCGGCGGCACGGGCGGCGTCTGCTTGTAGCTGTGGTCGTGCTCCTCGTCGAGCACGATGACGCCGATGTTCGGCAGTGGTGTAAACAGGGCGCTGCGCGGGCCGACGACGATGTCAAACAGGCCGCGCCGGGCGCGACGCCAGGTGTCGTAGCGCTCGCCGTCGCTCAACTGGCTATGCAGGACGGCGACCCGGCCGGGAAAGCGGGCGGCGAAGCGGCGGACGGTCTGCGGTGTCAGGGCGATCTCCGGGACAAGGACGATCGCCTGCTGTCCGCGGTCAATCGCGCGGGCAATGGCCTGCATGTAGATCTCGGTCTTGCCGCTGCCGGTGACACCGTGCAGGAGGAAGGGCCTGGGCGGCCTCTCCGGCGTAGCGGCGTCCATCGCCTGGCGGATCGTCTTCCAGACCTGGGCCTGGTCGGCGGTCAGGGTGGGCGCGTCGGCAGGCACGAAGATGCGCCCGGCAAGCGGATCGCGCCATACCTCTTCGTCGCCCAGCCGGACGAGGTCAAGCTCGGCCAGCCGCCGCAGATGGTGGAGGCTCGCGCCCGTCTGCGCATAGATGTCGCCGAGGTTGACCGGCTGAGCTTCTGTCGCCAGCAGGGCGATGACGGCAGCATACTTCTCCCCCTGGCGCAGGCGCAGGTAATCGTGCAGCGCCTGCTGGCGAGAGAGCGTCAGGTTGAGGCTTCCCGGCTGCGCTTCCCGCTCCACGAATCCGGCCTTTTCCAGCTCGGCAAGATCCGCCGCCGGCAGATTATCGACCGGTTGGGGCAGCGTGGAATAAAGCTCGCGCAGCCGCTCCGGTGGCTCTTCCCCGGAAGCCGACGGTACGGCAACCGTCACGGCCGGCAGCCGCTGGACGATCCCCGCTTCGACGAGGCCATCTACATGCTCGGCGGTGGCCCCCGTCGCCTCCAGAACGGCGCTCTCGGCCGGCAGCGGATCGGCGCTCTCCGCGAGATAGTAAAGCACGTCAGCCTGTTTGCTGGGCCGGCCGAGCTGCGGCGCCGCCTTCCAGATCTGGTCGGGCCCTGCGTTGAGCGCTGCGGTCCGCACGCGCTTCGGCCGGATGCGCGGCGGATCCAGCACGGTGCCCTTGACGACCACCTCCCGGCGCGCGAGCTGGTTGACGGCGTCCTGCCACTTATCGCGCATCGCCTTGGGCAGCGCCCGGCGGATCTGCCGGCCGCGCAGATCGCCCTTCTGGCGCAACAGGGCGACGACCTGCTCCTGGGCGTCAGTGAGCCGCCCGCTGCCGTCCCACGCCGGGTTGAGCGCGACGGTCACGTCTGCCCAGCGGGTCAGGCCGGGAGGCAGAAGCAGGCGCACGCAGGCGTTGAAGGGCGCCAGGTATTGCTCGCCGAGCCAGCGGGCCAGCTCAATCTGCCAGGGCCGGAGCACCGGCAGCGGGTCGATGATGGCGATGATCGGCTTGGTCTCGGCGACCGGCGACCGGCCTTCCAGCCCCACGACGACGCCCTGGGCGAGGCGTCTGCCGAACTCGACCTCGACCAGATGGCCGACCTCGATCTCGCGCTGCAGGTCGTGGGGAACGTGGTAGTGGAACGTGCTTTCCAGCGGGGCTTCGACGTTAATCACCAGCTCGGCGTACATATATGTATTATACCAGAGGTAGGGGGGTAAGAGCTAGCTCATATGTTCGACCGGTAATTGAGAAGGCTATCACCCGGACTGCGTCGTTCTGGCGGCCAGGGATGGCCGTAATCTGGCTACTGGCTGTGCCCGCATTTGCGCGATTCCTGCTGGCGCATTACCATGAAAAAGCCGGCCGGTCCGGTGCTCAGATCAGGAAGCTAACAGACGATGACAACCACGAGCGGCTCAGCGCAGAACACCATTGTGCTCAACGCGGATCCCGAACATGCCGGGCTGCGGGTGGCAATTCTCCTGGTCCTTTTCGCCGCCACGCTGCTCTCTTTTTTGCTGCTCCAGGAGCTGCTGACCACCCATCTGCCCGAGCTTGGATCGCCGGCGATCCTGGCCTGCCTGGGCGCCATTCCGCTTGCCCTGGCCGTGTCGGCGGGCATCGAGGCGCTGCTGAAGCGAAGCTGGCGCAGCGGTCGCCGGCTCGTCATCGAGCCGCACCGTCTGGCGCTGCAACACGCCGGCATCGACCAGGCCGTGCTGCGCTGGGACGAGCCGATTGTGGAGACGTGGTGGCACTTTCGCCTCGCCGGTTACCAGCGGGGCGGTCGCGAGCGGCGCATCCCCGACCGGTGGCATTGTGTGGCGGGGCAGCTCCAGCAGAATGGCGAGCGCATTGTCGCCTTTTCCTTCGTCTCGCCCGCAAAACTGGAAGCGCTGCAGCGCCGTTTCCCTCTGTTTACCCTGGAGCCGAAAGATGTCTATAATCGGTCGCTGCGCCGGCGGCTGGAAGGGCCGGCCCGGCCGGAGCTGCCGGCGGAAGTGATTGCCGGAGAGGCAGGCCGCTTCTGGCTTGCAGAACGCAACCGCTGGCAGCAGGGCGTCGAGCTGCTGCCCGGCGATTTCGAAACACTGCTCGCGGCGGTCCGGGAGCGCCAGGCAGACGCCGTAGCGCACTAATCAGGGAGGCATCATATGTTTGACTTCATCACCGAAGAACACCGCATGATTCAGCAGGCGGCGCGAGAATTTGCCCAGAAGAGCATTGCGCCCATAGCTGCCGAACACGACGAAAGCGGCGAGTTCCCGCTCGAGACGGTGCGGCAGATGGGCCAGCTCGGCTTCATGGGCATCGAAGTGCCCGAGGAGTACGGCGGGGTAGGCATGGACACCATCGCCTACGTTCTGGCGCTGGAAGAGATCTCTCGCGTCGATGCCAGCCACGGCACGATCATGTCGGTGAACAACTCGCTGGTCTGCCACGGCCTCCTGAAGTACGGCACCGAAGTGCAGCGGCAGAAGTACCTCGTGCCGGTCGCCAGCGGAGAGAAGATCGGCGCCTACAGCCTGACGGAGCCGATGAGCGGCAGCGACGCCGGCACGATGCGCAGCCGGGCCGTGCTGAGCGACGACGGCTCGCACTACGTCATCAACGGGCGCAAGTCCTGGGTCACCTCGGCGCCGGTAGCCGACATCATCATCCTGTTCACGATGACGGCGCCGGAAAAAGCGCACCGTGGGGTCACGGCCTTTATCATCGAGACGGATCAGCCGGGCTTCGAGCGCGGCAAGACGGAGCCGAAGCTGGGCATCCGCGCCAGCGCCACGAGCGAGATTACGTTCGACAACTTTCGCTGCCCGGTCGAGAACCGGCTGGGCGCTGAGGGCGACGGCTTTAAGATTGCCATGGCCGTCCTCGACGCCGGGCGCATCGGTATCGCCGCCCAGGCGCTGGGCATTGCCGAAGCGGCGCTGGAGGCCAGCATCTCCTACAGCAAGGAGCGGGAGGCGTTCGGGCAAAAGATCGGCGAGTTTCAGATGATCCAGCAGAAGCTGGCGGATATGAAGACCCGCGTGGAGGCCAGCCGCCTGCTCATCTACCAGGCGGCGCTGGCGAAAACAAAAGCGCGGGAGAGCGGCGAGCGCTACTCCCTTGAAGCGAGCATGGCCAAGCTCTTCGCCAGCGAAACGGCGATGTGGGTCACGACCCAGGCGATCCAGATCCACGGCGGCATGGGCTACAGCAAAGAGCTGCCGGTGGAGCGTTATTTCCGCGACGCCAAAATCACCGAGATATACGAAGGGACGAGCGAGATCCAGCGGCTCGTCATCGCCCGCGCGCTGACGGGCCTGCGCTGACAGCCCCGCATAACTCCCCATCTATCTCTGACAAAAGGCCCGCGAACGCGGGCCTTTTCATTTGATGGGTCACATTGCCGAAACAGATAGGGTCCGTTCGCTGCACCAAGTAGGGGTTTGCCCCATTGAGATGGGCGTTGCCCCGGCCTAGGATAAAGTCGTGGTCGCCAATCCTCTTACTCGCGGTTGTCTGGCGGCCCAGTTCGCTGAAAAGGAGACTGACATGGCCGAAGATTACCGTGACGATGAGAACCTGCTGGAATTCGAAGCGGACGAGGATGGTGTTCCCGACCTCAACCCGCAGGCGGCGCCGGACCCTGTTGGCGTCTACGACCGTCCTGAAGCGATGAGCGGACGAGGTCTGAGCCTGGCGGCGATTGTCGGCATCCTGATCCTGGTCATCATCGCCGTCTTCGTTCTGATGGCGCTGCTATAAGGCGCCGCAGGTCAGGCCCCGAATCTCACCGGCTAACCGAGGACAACCGATGGCTCAGCCCGCTGCAGCGAGGATTATCGACGTGGACCAAGGCAGACTATAGGGCACAAGCGAGCCTTTTGAATGTGTCTGGGCCACCACAGGAGCAGACATCGACCGCCGTTAATCGTGGTCGCCTCGTTGTGTAGAGGATCAAGCGGCTGCCCCACACGGGGCAGCCGCTTTTTGTGAATAGGGTACTTCCCGCCGTTAAGGTAGGGAATTGGCCCATTGAGACGGGCAGCTTTCTCTCCTAGCATGAGAAGTGTGGTTGACGAGAGAAACCCTAGCTGCGCCCTGGAACAGTGAGCAGCGGCAAATCGAGAGGAGATAAAACATGAAAACCGTTGTTGGACTGTATGACGAATTGGAAGATGCACGCGAAGCCATAGACGAGCTGGTCGAGGCCGGCGTGCCGCGCAGCGACATTAGCCTGGTCGCGCGTGATGTCACGGGCGAATACGGCTCGTATCTCGATACCTATGACGAGAGCGAGGACGTTGGCGAGGCTGCGGCGAGCGGCGCTGTTGGCGGCGCCGTGGTCGGCGGACTGATGGGTCTGCTCGTCGGCCTGGGGGCGTTTGCCATTCCGGGCGTCGGTCCGGTCATTGCCGCCGGGCCGGTCGCTGCTGCGCTGGCCGGTGCTGGCATTGGCGCTGCTACCGGCGGCATCCTCGGCGCGCTGGTGGAATGGGGCATTCCTGAGGACGAAGCCGGCTACTATGCCGAAGGCGTGCGCCGTGGCGGCACGCTGCTCGCCGTTCGCGTGGCCGAGAACCAGGTTGACGACGTCGTGGAGATCATGAACGACTACGACCCGGTCAATATCGAGGAACGCGCTGAATACTGGCGGAGCGAGTACGGCTGGGAGCGCTACGATCCCGCCGCCGAACCTTACGCCGCCGAGGATATCACCGCGTATCGCAGCAGCCTGAGCAACTGGGACACCGCTTATGACTACGGTGAAGGCATGGACCGTGACGATCTGCTGGACGAAGAGTACTCTCTATCAGAGCTGGACATGGAAGACGAGAGCCTTTACAGCAGTGCTGCCCGACGCCCGTCGCAGATCCGCGCCTATGGCGGGAGCGACGAAGGTCCTACACAGGGGCATGTCAGGCCGCAGGGGCAGGGCTCTGAAGGCGACGCAACGAGCGACGTTATCGGACGCGTTAAGCCGCGCGAACAGGGCTATACGGGCGACGTGACAAGCGACGTTCGCGGCCACGTCAAGCCCCGCGACCAGAGCTATGACGACCCAACCGGTGAGGTCATGGGCCAGGTCAGGCCCAGTGCCAGCGACCGTCCACTGGAGGAAGGTCACGACGGCCACGATACGCCCGCGTGGGCGGATCTGGAGAGCGTCTATCGCCGCAACTACGACACAATGTACGCGACGACTGGGCGCTACAGCTGGAGCCAGTATTCTCCGGCCTACCGCTACGGCTACAATCTGGCGACGGATCGCCAGTATGCCGGACGTGACTGGGCCGAGGTCGAGAATGACGCCCGCCGCCACTGGGAGATGGAGAACGAAGGCACCTGGCAGGAGTTCAAAGAAGCTGTTCGCTACGGCTGGGAGCAGGTGCAGGATGCCCTTGGCATCGGCGGCTACGACACGGGCGTTGACGACCTCAGCGACGAGTCGATGCACCGCCGTTAATCGCTGGTCACCTCGTTAAGAGAGAAAGAGTGGTTGCCCCGAAAGGGGCAGCCACTTTTTTTGCTCACACAGCCAGATCGAGCGTGAGCTGCTGCATCTCCCCGGTAGCGGGCCGTTCGGCGACGAAGTAAACGACCAGATCCTGCACCTCCATTTCGCGCACCAGGTTGAAGCCGACTTCGCTCAGCAGGCGGCGCCAGTAGCCGGCCGGCTCCAGTCGCATCGCGCCTGTGCCAGAGACGAGCCAGGCCGTCTGCGTGCGGACCGGTTGGGCGAGGATGAGACGGCCTTCCGGCCGCAGGATGCGGTACACTTCCCGCAGCAGGACGAGCCGGTCGCCGTGCTGCCAGAGGGCGCCCGCTGCCTCTTCCATGGTGACCAGCGAGGTGCAACGGTCGTGCAGCGGAAAGAGCCGGATCGTCGCTTCCAGCCAGTGCAGGCGGGGATCGGGCGGCGCCGGCCTGACGGCAAGGCGGCCACGGGCGAGCGCCCCGCCGGGCGCCTCCTGCGGGTTGTAAACGTCCAGCGCCGTAACCCGCCCGCTCGTCAGGCGGCGGCTCATCTGCTGGGGGGTACGCCGCAGCCCCATGCCTACGTGGACGAAGCGGCTGGTCGGCGTGATTCGCCCCAGCTCAAAAAAGAGATCTACCGGCCGCTGGCCCGGAATGTCGTAGCGCCGGTGGGCGGCCCACAGCCCCATGCCCAGGAAATAGGCGACGACCAGCAGGAGCAGAAGGCCGAAGGCGACCAGCCCCCACAGGCGGCGGCTGCTGCCCAGCAAGATGAGGAGCAGCGCCAGAAGAGCGCCGCCGCCGTAACCCAACACGTAGGCAGGCCAATGGGCGGCAATCTCTGTCAGCGTTCCCTGGTAGCGGCTCTCGGCGTCCACAATGGTTATTTTACCCGGCCCCAAACTGGCGTAAAATGGAGACTGCCCTGCCACCCCCAGAAAGGAGAAGATAGATGGACAGCCTCGACAAGGCCGTACAGACCCAGTTGAACAATATTTAGAAGAAGACAGGCAAGACGCTGGAGGAGCTGACTGCCCTTTTCGCGGCCAGCGGCCTGACGAAACACGGCGAGATTCGTGATATGCTCAAGCGCGACCTGGGTCTGGGCCACGGTGACGCCAATACGCTCACCCACATCGCGCTGCAGTCAGACGGCGCGCGCCGCTCAGGCGAAGGGGCTCAGCATCGACCAGGTGGTGGACGAGATTTACAGTGGCGGAAAGGCGCCGCTTCGTCCCATCCACGACAAACTGATGGCGGCGATTAACCAGTTTGGTGAGTTCGAGATTGCGCCGAAGAAGGGATACGTAAGCCTGCGGCGCAGTAAGCAGTTTGCCATGATCACGCCGGCTACGAAGAGCCGCGTCGAGGTTAGCCTGAACGCGAAGGAGCTCGAAGCGACCGACCGGCTACTTGCCATGCCGAAAGGCAGCATGTGCCACTTCAAGGTCAATCTTTCCGACCCGGAGCAGGTGGACGACGAGCTGATTGGCTGGATAAGGAGTGCCTTCGACGCCGCTGCCTAGCTCGGGCGGTTAGCAGCACACAGGGAAAAAGGCACGACCATCATGGACGGCGTTCGTGAGGAGATGGAAGCGCGCTACGCCAGCGGCGACGTGCCCTGGGACAACCCGCTCCCGCCGCCGGAGCTGATCGCGCTGGTCGAGGAGATGCCGCCCGGTCGGGCGCTCGACCTCGGCTGCGGCTACGGGCGCGCCGCCATCTACCTGGCGCAGCACGGCTGGCAGGTGGACGGCGTCGATTTTGTCGCCCTCGCCGTCGAAGAAGCGCGACGCCGGGCGCGCGCTGCGGGCGTCGAGGTCGCCTTCCACCACGGCTCGGTCACCGACCTTTCCTTTTTGCAGCCGCCCTACGACCTGGCGGTGGACGTTGGCTGCGGTCACAACCTCGGCTCCGATGGGTGGAAGCTTTACCACGCCGAGCTGCGGCGGCTCCTGCAGCCGGGCGGCCTCTTCCTGCTCTTTTCCCACGTGCGCCGCGACGGCGAAGAAGCGGAAGGCGAGCAGCCGACGCATGGCCTTGATCAGGGGGCGTTCCTGGACCTCTTCTCCAATGGGTTCCACGCCGAGCAGATTGTTCACGGCGAGACGGTCATGCCGAACGGCCGCTGGCCCTCGGCCTGGTTCTGGATGCGGCGCATCCTGCGGCGCCGGTAAGCTCAGGCTTCGTCGCCGCGCGGCGGCAGCCCCCGGCGGGGCCACCAGGTGCGCAGCGTGCCGCCGTCGGTCATGGGCAGGGGAAAGAGCGCGCCCACGCCCAGGATCAGGTTGTCGAGCGCGAGGAATAGCGCCAGATCGCGGCCCATGCCCGGCGCCCGCACAGCCAGCCGGAGCGCGAAAGCTGCCAGGGCCAACAGCGTGCTGGCGATAGGGCCGCCCAACGCCCGCCGGATGTGGATCTCCGCCGGCAGCGGCGGCTCGTCCCGCGGGTAGAGGCTCATCCCCAGCACGCCCCAGAAGTGGACGCCGCGCATCGGGTGTCCTGTCTGGCGGGCGGCAATGGCGTGACCCAGGTTGTGGACCAGGTCGCTCAGCCAGTGCAGGGGCACAGCCATCAGCCCGCCGGACAGCGCCCGGGCCGTTGGGCGCCCGCTGCGCCGAAAAACGAAGGCTACCAGGGCGGCGATGGCGACGGAGCCGGGCAGAACGGAGGGGCCGGCCGAGAGGTCCAGACCGGCGAAGCGGCCCAACGAAAAGCGCCTTTTCATCGTCGTTCCTCCCCTGTGGCCGGGGCCAGAAGCTCCGGCAGCCTGTCCACATCCTTCCCCAGATGGAGGCGGTAGGCCTCTGCCCCGGCGACGAGCGCGTGCAGCAGGTTCAGATGGGCCGCCAGCGCGCCCGTGTCCCAGCGATCCACGCTCTCCTCCACGAGGCGGGCCAGGGCGACTGCCTTTTCCAGCGGCTGCACCTCTGACGTTTCCAGCCCTCGTTCAATCTGGGGGAAGTAGAGGGCGCGCACCGGCCCCGGCTCTCCCCAGCCGCCATCGGCGACGGAAGCAGCCGGGAAGATGTAGGAGGCAGTCGCTGCATGGGGGTAGCCCCGCCGGTGGCGCAGCGCGGGCAGCAGGAAGAGCGTGGGGGGCCGGACCTGCAAATAGCCGGGTGTCGGCAGGGCAAAAACCGCCCCATCCCGCTGCTGCAGCAGAACGGCATCGTTGGCCAGATAGCGCCAGCCGCCCAGAAGCAGGCTCGCGCCGCTCGTCGTCTTGCCGCTGCCGCTGCTCCCGGAGATGAGCACGGCCTCGCCGTCGTGGGTCGCGGCGAAGGCGTGCAGCAGGTAATAACCACGGGCACGCAGCATGGGAGCGAGCGATGTCAGGGTCACGTCTTCCAGCCGGCCGTTGCCCAGCGCCGTGTCGAGGACGACCCCCTCAGCACGATCCTGATACAGCCGGACAAGCGCGCCGTCGTGGAAGTGCAGGAGATATTCGCGTCCCTCCAGATAAACGTCAACGATGCCCCGGTCGTCGGCGTAGACCGGAGGCAGCTCCGGCAGCGGCGGCAGGCGCCCGGCCTGCTGCAGGGTGAGGGCGATCTCCGGCTCGGCGGCGCATTCCCAGCCGGCGAACAGCCGCGCCCACTCCTCCTGCACCCCTTCTGCCTCGCTCTCCAGAAGTACAGACAGGTCGGCCAGCCGAACGCGCATCGTCTGCTACTCCGCTGCCTCCAGCTGGCTTTCCAGCGCCTGCACGAAGACCTCGTAGGGCTGCGCGCCGTCCACAAACTCGGCGCCCACGAAGAAGGCCGGCGTGCCGTTAACGCCGATGCCGGCTCCTTCGGAGAAGTTAGCCAGCACCTCGTCCTCATAGTCGCCGCTCTCCAGGCAGGCGCTGAAGGCGTCCGTATCCAGCTCCAGCTCGCCGGCAAGTGAGGCGAACGCGGCGGCGGCATCGGCCTCGCTGCCCCACTCATTCTGCCGCTCGAAAAGCAGATCGTGCATCTCCAGGTAGGCATCCTGATCTCCCGCGCAGCGCGCCGCCTGAGCCGCGAGCAGGGCGTTGGGATGGATCTGCTGCAGAGGGAAGTCCTTGAAGACGTAGTAGACCCGGCCCGTCTCGACGTAGTTCTCCAGAATCAGCGGCAGGGTCTCGGTCGCGTGGCGGGCGCAGAACGGGCACTGGTAGTCGGTGAACTCGACGAGGACGACCGGCGCGTTGGGGTCGCCGGTGGCGAACGCGCCGTCATCCACCTCGGGCAGCGGCTGCCGGTAGGCGTCGGCTAAGGTGCCTTCCTGCGCCAGCCCAACCGCGTACTCGAATAGCGCGAAGGGCTGCGCGCCGCGCACCGGAAATCCGTTGATGTAAAAGCTCGGGGCGCCGTTGACGCCCAGCGCCGCCGCTTCACTCAGGTTACCGGCGACGGCGTCGGCGTATCTGCCGCTCTCCAGGCAGTCCGTGAAGGTCGAGGCATCCAGCCCCAGACCGCCCGCCAGCTCGTTCAGCGCCGCCTCCACATCGTCCGCCTGCGCCCACGCTTCCTGTTCCGCGAACAGGGCGTCGTGCATCCCCCAGTAGGCTTCCTGGTCGCCGGCACAGCGCGCGGCTTCCGCCGCGATGCCCGCGCTGGGATGCATATCCAGCGGCAGATCCTTGAGCTGGTAATAGACAAGACCACTTTCAACAAGCTGCTCCCGGATCTGCGGGAACGTCTCGCGGGAGTAGCGGGCGCAGAAGGGGCACTCATAGTCGGTGAACTCGACGATGGTTACCGGCGCCTCAGGATCGCCCAGGGAGGCGGCGACGCTTTCGCCCAGGCTGACCGGCGTGGGGGCGGCGCCTGCATAACGCGGCTCTCCGGCGGCGCTCGTTTCCTCGGGCCGGGGTGTGGGCTGTGCCTCTTCGGCGCCGGCTGTCTCTGGCTCAGCGGCGGGCGCCGGCGCCGTGGGCGTTACGTCGGGGGGAACCACCGCAGGCCCGCAGGCCGCAAGCAGCAGGGCGAGAATCAGGAACGCGAGACGACTCATGGAATCTCCTTCGTGGGGCGCCAACGTTTAGACGGCTATCCCGAGCGGGCATTATCACACAGGCGGGCAACCGGGCGCAAGGCGCGTTCGCCCCCACCCGGCCTTTGTGCTAGACTCGTGGGATCGATTTTGACGTGAACGAACGACGATTTTTGGATAGAAGGACAGGGCGCGTGTGGACTCGCGGCGCGAGCGTCAGGAGCCAGGGGTGGTGGCCGTTTGTCGGTATCTGGTTTCTCGTCACGCTCCTTTTCGCCTGCGTGACGCCGGCAGCGGCCCAGGCGTTGAACGGCATCAGCAGCCCGCTGGAAGGCGATACGGTTTCCGGCATTGTCCTCGTGGAAGGCACGGCGACCGACCCTGATTTCCTGCGCTACGAGCTGGCCTTCAACCGCGGCGCCGACTGGATCGTCTTTGCCGAGGGCACGCGCCCGGTGCAGCAGGGCACGCTCGCCGTCTGGGATACGACGGTCGGCTATCCGAATGCGCCGGTCTTTCCCGACGGGACTTACCAGCTACGCCTGCGCGTCGTGCGCCAGGATTACAACTACGACGAGTATTTCGTGCGCAACCTGACTCTGGTTAACAGCGGCCCAACGCCGACGGCGACGGCGCCCACACCCGAGGCGACGGCCGGGGCAGCGGCAACGCCAAGCCCCTCGCCCGCTGCGGGCACGAGCGCAGCGGGCGAGCAGCCGCCGCTGCTGCCCTCACTGACGCCGTTTCCCACGCCAACAGCACCGGCGACCGCCGGCGGTGTGGTTGCGGCGGGAGGCCGGCCCGACGCCACGCAGGTCCCGGAAGGCGAGCGCGGCTGGGCTCAGCGGCTGCAGGCCGTCGATACGGGCCAGTTCAGCCGGGCTTTCTGGTTCGGCGTGCGCATCGCCTTCTATGCGTTTGCCGTCCTGGCGGCCTATTTTGTCCTCCGTGGTCTGGTGCGCCATCTGTGGCGCCATCTGTCGGCCCGGATGGAGGATGGCGGCGCAGACCGCCGCTGATGGAGAAAGAAACATTGTGGTCTCGCATCAAGAGCCGGCTGGCTCCCGTGAGTGAGCCGGAAGCCAAAAGCGCCGGCGGGCGCGCGATGATTGTCGGGTTGGGCAACCCCGGCCCGCGCCACGCCGCCAATCGCCACAACATCGGCTTCATGGCCGTGGACCGGCTGGCCAGCTCCTACGACATCAAGTTCGGGCGCAGCCGCTATAAGGCCCTGCAGGCGGACGGCCATATCGCCGGTCGGCCGGTCATTCTCGTCAAGCCGCAGACCTACATGAACCGCAGCGGGGACGCCGTAGGACCGCTGGCGGCCTACTACCGCATCGCGCCGGAGAATATCCTGGTCATTTATGACGAGCTGGACTTGCCGCTGGGGACGCTGCGCCTGCGCGAGCAGGGCGGCACCGGCGGGCACAACGGCATGAAGTCGCTCGTCAACCACCTGGGGCAGGGCTTCCCACGGCTGCGGCTGGGCATCGGCCGGCCGGTGGGCCGCATGGACCCAGCCGCCTACGTGCTGCAGGATTTCTCCGACGACGAGAAGGCGGTCGTCAGGGAGATCCTGCAGGAAGCGCAGCAAGCCGTCGAGACGTTCCTGCGCGAAGGGATTGAGATGGCGATGACCCGCCACAATGGCTCAGTACTGGAGAACGACGGGTAGCGATGAACCTGTCTGGCATTCTGGAATCCCTCGAGTTTATCGAGGCCTACGGGGAGCTGCTGGACCAGCTCCGGGGCGGCGAGCGCGTGCCGCCCCTGGGCCTGAGCCGTGGCGCCCAGCACGCCCTGCTGGCCAAGCTGGCCCTCACCTGCGACCGGCCTATCTTGCTGCTGACCGGCCGCGTGGACGCCGTACCCATCTGGCAGCAGGGGATGGAGTCGTGGCTGCCGGAGCAGTGCGAGCTACTGCGCTTCCCGGAGCCGACACCCCTGCCCTACGACCGTGGCCCGTGGAGCGAGTCGAGCCGGCTGGGGCGGCTGCGCGTGCTAACCAGGCTGATGGCCGGCCAGCACCCCCTGCTGCCGAACCGGAGCGAGCCGCTGCTCATTCTGGCCAGCGCCCGCTCGGCGCTGCACAAGACCCTGCCGCGCCAGCGCTTTCTCACCTCGATGCGCGTGCTGAAAGTGGGCGGCCTGCTCGACCTCGACGACATCCAGAACGAATGGCGGGAGATCGGCTACGAGCAGGTCAGCGTGGTCGAGGCGCCGGGCCAGTTCAGCCAGCGCGGCGGCATCGTCGATCTCTACCCCGCCGCGTCTCCCTATCCGGTGCGCATCGAGCTGTTTGGCGACGAGATTGATACGATGCGCTATTTCGACCCGGCGACCCAGCGCTCGGCCGACATCAAAGATAACGTGGTCCAGCAGCTCCTCGTGCCACCGGCGCGCGAAGCCCTTCCCGGCCGGCTGATGGCGCTGGGCAGCTATCTGGAGGCGGTCGCCGAGCCCAAGAGCGACGACCTGCCCTCCTGGCAGGACGACATTCCCGCGCTGCTCGCCGGCACGCTCTCGCCCCATCTGGAGTTCTACCTGCCGCTGGTCTACTCGCGCCCGGCGAGCCTGCTGGACTATCTGCCCGAAGACGCGCTCATCGTCGTGGACGACCTGCCGGCCCTGCGCAGCGCCCTCGCCGAGCTGCACGAGCACGCCGCGCAGATTGCCGCCGACCAGCCCTCGCTGCCGCCGGACTATCCCGATCCCGTCTTCGACTGGGACTATCTGGAAGAGGAGTTGAACCTGCGCCAGTTGCTGATCCTGGGTGAAGGGGCGGAAGGCGAAAACCCGCCGGCCCCGCCGCCGCTGGCCGACGCCTTCCAGCCCGGCCCGCGCTATGGAGGCCAGGTCCGCCCCTTCCTTCTCCAGCTGCAGAGCGCCCAGCGCGAACACGAGCGCACAGTCGTAGTCAGCAGCCAGGCCCAACGCCTTGCCGATCTGCTGCGCGACGAGATGAAGCGCGACACGAGCGTGCTCTTCGAGGAGGCGATGCCCTGGCGCGTGGTGGAAGACGTGCCGGAGCTGCCGCCGCCGGATCGCATCACCTTTGTGCGCGGCAGCCTGATCGAGGGCTTTGTTCTGGAGCGGGTCGAGCAGGACGAAGTCGTCCTCAATCTGTTGACTGACTCCGAGGTCTTCGGCTGGAAGCGGCCCGCGCCGCGCCGCCACCGGCCGGCCCGCGTCAGCGCGCCCGAAGCGCCCTATTCCGACCTGCGCCCCGGCGATTACGTCGTCCATCTCGACCATGGTATCGGCCAGTTCCACGGTCTGGTCGTGCGCGCGCTGGGCGGCACCGAGCGGGAGTATCTGAAGGTCCAGTACGCCAACGACGATCTGGTCTACGTGCCGGTCCACCACGCGGACCGGCTGAGCAAGTGGGTTGGCGCCGACGACCACGCGCCGTCGCTCAACCGCATCGGGGGTCGCTCCTGGCAGGCGGCCAAGGCCAAAGCCCAGCGCGACATTGCCGAGCTGGCGGAGGAACTGCTGGAGCTGTATGCGGCGCGCGAGATGATCGACGGGCACGGCTTCGCCGCCGACGGGGAGTGGATGGCCGAGCTGGAAGCCGGCTTCCCCTACCAGGAGACGCAGGACCAACTACAGGCCATTGCCGCGGTCAAGGAGGACATGGAGGAGAGCCGGCCGATGGACCGCCTGATCACTGGCGACGTCGGCTATGGCAAGACGGAAGTGGCCCTCCGTGCTGCCTTCAAGGCGGTTGTGGACGGGAAACAGGTCGCCGTACTCGTGCCCACGACGGTCCTCGCCCAGCAGCACTACAATACCTTTACCCAGAGGCTGCAGCCTTTCCCGGTGACGGTGGCGATGCTGTCACGCTTCCGCACGCGCCGGGAGCAGGAGCAGATTCTCGACGGGCTGCGCAAAGGCAGTGTGGATATCGTCATCGGCACCCACCGCCTGCTCTCTGAAGACGTCAGTTTCAAGGACCTGGGGCTGGTGATCATCGACGAGGAGCAGCGGTTCGGCGTGGCCGACAAGGAACGGCTCAAGCAGCTTCGCACCGAGGTGGACGTTCTGACGATGACGGCGACGCCAATCCCGCGCACCCTGTACATGGGCCTGACCGGCGCGCGCGACATCAGCATCATCGACACAGCCCCTTCCGAGCGGCTGCCCGTGCAGGTCTACGTAGGCGAGGCCGACGATACGCTGATGCGCCGGGCGATCCTGCGCGAGCTGGATCGCGGCGGGCAGGTCTTTTTTGTCCACAACCGCGTGCAGACGATCGGCATCGTCCACAATCTGCTCAAGAAGCTGGTGCCGGAGGCAAAGATCGCCGTCGGCCACGGGCAGATGAGCGAGCGCGAGCTGGAGCAGGTGATGACCCAGTTCGTCGATGGGGAGATCGACGTGCTGCTGAGCACGAGCATCATCGAGAGCGGCCTGGATATCCCCAACGCGAACACGCTGATTGTCGATCGCGCCGAGATGTTTGGCCTGGCGCAGCTCTACCAGCTACGCGGGCGGGTCGGCCGGGGCACGCGCCGCGCCTACGCCTACTTCTTCCACGGCCCGTGGAACAGCCTGACGCCCGACGCCCAGGCCCGCCTGGAGACGATTGCCCAGGAGACCCACCTGGGAGCCGGCTACACCATCGCCATGCGCGACCTGGAAATCCGCGGGGCAGGCGAGCTGCTGGGCGCCCAGCAGAGCGGCCACATCGCCAGTATCGGCTTCGACCTGTACACGCGGATGCTGGCCCAGGCTGTGCGCCAGCTTAAGGCAGCCCGCGAGGGGGAGGAAATCCCCGCAGCGCTGGTCGAGCCGACGACCATCGACCTGCCGCTGGCCGCCTACATTCCTACCGACTACGTGCCCGACGCGGCGTTGCGCCTGCGCCTCTACCGGCGCATGGCCGGGCTGGCGACGATGGACGAGGTGGACGCGATGGCCGAAGAGCTGGCCGACCGCTTTGGCCCCATCCCCGATCCTGTGGACAACCTGCTCTACCAGCTCCGCGTGAAAGTGCTGGCGGGAAAGGCCGGCGTCAGCAGCGTGACGGTGGAGAGCGGGCAGATCCGCGTGCGCGTGCCCGGCCTCGACCACCTGCCGCGCTACCGGCTGCAGCGCTATCTGGGCGAGGTGGTCCGCGTCAGCCGGAAGGCGGTCTGGTTCGGGCGCGACCTGAGCACCAACGAGTGGAAAATCATCCTGGTCCGCGTGCTGGAGAAGCTGGAGCTTTTCCGCAAGGAGTTGTTGCCCGGATTGGCCCGCAGCGACGACGAGGAGGAGGAGTAACCGGTCGCGCCTTCCCTTGCGCCGCTGTCTGCCTGATCGCGCCGCGTGGCTTATAATCTGCTCATGCAACCCATTAGCTTCTTTGACAGTGGTTTTGAGCTGGGGAAAGACCGGGCCGACGTCCGGTTGAGGAACCTGGGCGTCTATGTCTACGAGGAGGGGCGGCGGGTCGCGGTGGGCTTCGAGCTGACGCCCTTCCGCGAGCGCCCATCGCTGGAGGTGACGGCGACGAACGCGCGCGGCGAGCCCGCAGGCACGATGATGGTGATTGAGGCGCTATCGCCCAACTTCAGCCTGACGCTCCACCTCCGCGACCGGGTGCCCACCGACCTATACCGGCTGGAAGCCGTGGTCTATTATCCGGCGGAAGAACGTGAAGGGCGGATGGTGGTCGATCGCAAGTTCGCGACGTTTGATGCGACGCAGCCCGGCGACCAGACGGTCTGGCAGGAAGAGGAGTAAACAGGATGTTTGGCGGGATCGAACGAAGCCTAGCGACTTTCCAGGTCGAGGCGTTATCGGCTGAGTATTTTTTGCGCGGCCAGTTCAAGCCGCTCGGCGATCTGGGCGTCTTTCTTAACGACCGGCGGCGTGACTTCATCCGTCTGGACGACGTGGAGCTGATACCCCTGGTGGCCGGCCGCCAGCAGCGCGGCGTCCGTCGGGAGGCGGTGAACGTCCACAAGCAGACGCTGCTTGCCCTCTCGCTGACGGTAGCAGACGAGGCGCAGGGCGTGCAGATTCTGGCGTCCAAACGGCCCGTTGTCTTTTATCTGGGCTCTCTGATCGTGCGTGGGGAGCTGCACGTCAACGTAGACGCCCTCGACGAAGACCTGCTCGACGATGCGCGCGATTTCCACCCGGTGAGCAAAGCGACCATCTACTATCTGCACAACGGGGCTGCCCCGTTCGCGCGCGAGGCGCCGCTGTTATTCGTGCAACGGGCCAGCGTACAGGCCTACCATCTGTACGAGGAGTAGGCGTCTGCGCCTGTGTGGCGGCTCTAGAGCTGGCCTAACTTTTCCTTTTCGCGGCGCTCCAACTTTTCCAGACGCGAGCGTGTCTCGCGCCACGTCACCTTGGAGAGGCCGAGCCGCTGGCGGATGCGGTCCGGCTCGACGCCGCGCCGCAGGTCGGCCAGCGCCGAAGCCCAGCGCAGATTCTCGAAGCTCAGCAGCCCTTTCTCCAGACCTGCTTCCTCGGCCACGTCGCTGAGGATGTATTCCAGGTTGCGCGCGGTGCAGGTGAACAGGGTGTCTGGCGGTTGGTACTGCTCCAGATAGTCGTCCAGCGTCTCCAGCCACTCGGCGGGCAGATCGATCTTGCGCTCCTTGTAGCGCCGGTTCGGGTCCTTGTAGCGGATAAAGAGGACCGGCTGCTCTGGATCGCTGCGGTCGATGTGGTTGGGCACGATAGCCATCGCCTCGCTCTTCTTGATGCCCGTGTGCAGGAGCAGCGTCAGCAGCAGGTGGGGGCGGGAGTCGGCCGTGCGGTCGCCTGCACCCTCGCGAATGGCCGTGGTCACTGCCAGCGCTCGCTCGATCTCGGGCGCGGTAGGGACGTTCGGCAGGGGACTGCTCACGCTCTGCTGGATGACGTTGGCAGCCGGGTCGTGGTAGAGCACGCCTATCTCCGCCAG
>Ga0123332_1002354_pt1 | contig 18001 bp, 18 predicted proteins | sample BioC12SIPDNA_4_FD_89958 | JGI IMG/M metagenome (GOLD analysis project Ga0123332, IMG submission 89958) | Anaerobic biogas reactor microbial communites from Washington, USA - Biogas_R2_A C12 SIP DNA | ecosystem: Engineered > Bioreactor > Anaerobic > Unclassified | place: Washington, USA...
CTCCACAGCCGAGGCCACCCTGCTCTCGCCGTCCGTCCCTATCCAGGTCGGCAAGACGTACCGGCTGCTCGTGCACGCGGCCTGCCTCAACGGGCAAGGACTTCTCGCCGTCCAGGCCCACTCGAACAGCAGCCAAGGCATCACCAGCTTCGAGGGCAGCCAGAGCCTCACGGCGGATGATGTCACCGGATCGTCGTTTGTGAGCCCGCCGATCGTGGACGACCCGATCAACCCGGATTCTTTCCGTACCTTCGGGTGGACGTTCACCGCTACGAACACGTGGGTGCAGTTCCGTCTCATCAACTTCCGTCCCGGAGTGGCGTCCACTGTCGTCATTGACGACGTTTCCTTGGTCGAGGTGGGCCTCGGCGGAGCATCCGAGCTCACCTCTGCCGGGCTGCGACTGTTCGATGACGAGGGCTACGAGGCTGGCGCGTTCGTCACCAACCGGCCCAACTACTTCAGCGTCAGCAGCGGCGGCGATGCCGTCGCGGAGCTCAGCTCCAGCGGCGACTTCTCCGCCAACTCGGTGAGCGTGAAGGGCGACTTCTACGTGGCCGGCTCCCCGGTGCTCGGGGAGTTGATGAACTTCGTCCCGGCGGGCGCCGAGAACGCGGGCGACGCCTGGCTGGACAAGATGCCGAGAGGCCTCGTCGGCTACGGCTCCACCGCCCTCACCACGCTCAACTCCAACACCGGGCTGTTCGAGGTGATGTGGAAGGCCGAGCCGGGGCGCACCTACCAGTTCGTGTTCGCGGGCATCATGGCCCGAATCGCCAACCCCGACCGGCCTGCCTGGTTCCAGTTCCGCAACACCACCCCGGCCTACACCGCCGACGGCACCGGAGAAGCCGCGACACCCACGCTCAGCAACGGCGCGATCCTGGCCTACTCCTCCGCCACCAGAACCCTCTCCACCGACACCTACCAGATGTTCCCCGCGCGCAGCGCGTTCATGCGCTGCAACAGGCTCGGCACCTCCGCCGGCGGCGAGGTCAACGCCGGCTGGAACCGGCTCCTGGTCACCTACAACCCCAACTCCTCCGGCGAGTTCCTCGCCACCACCTCCGACAACGTGGTGCAGGTGGCCGTCCTCGACATCGGCCCCGACTCCCCCAACGAGGCCGCGGCGAACACCGGCGGCGGCACCGGCGTCACCACGAAGAAGTCCTACACGTCGGTGTGGAAGCTCAACCAGTCCCGCACCTACAACGGGAACACGAACACTCACGCCACCCACATCACAGACATGGTGCACGGGCCTGTGCCTGGCTACTCGAACAACCGGTACGCCATCGCGTTCAGCAGCGGCAACGCGATCAGCGGAGAGACCGGCAAGACGATGGGGTCCGCGTTCACCGGGGCGACCATCAAGCGGGTCGAGGTCAAGCTCACCGCGACCCACTGGTACTACGGTGCCGGCGGCAAGCTCTATATCCGCCCGTTCAACTCGGCTGCGTTCCCGACCACCGGCAACCCAGGCGCGTCTGGATCGGCAAAGGTGTTCGACCCGTTCAAGAAGGAAACCCGCTGGGTCGATATCACGTCCTTGACGAACTCGAAGCTCACGTCCTTGCGCGGCATCCTCATCGGCGCCACCGGCACCACCGACCTCAAGACCTACGGCCGGTTCGCCACCAACGCCGAAATCCGGGTCTCCTACGAGCGGTGAGCGGGCGACACTAGCGCCGTGGTTCGGCAGGGTGCCCACTAACCGCACCGTCAACACCTTCACCCCCTCGGGAACCCACCACATGAGCGCGACACCGACGATCCTGCCCGCATCCGTCACCGAACTGATCGGCGTCGTCGTCATCTTCGTTCTCGCTCCGGTGGTGACCACGATCGCGGCCGCGAAGAAGTGGGGGTCCCGTAACGCCCCTGACGTGAGCGTGACCCTGCCATCGGGCACCGATGCCGCCCCGCAGGTGGTGAACTTGGCGGGCATGTCGCCGCAGCTCGTGCAGGTCGTCACCTCCCTCTCGAGCGTGGTCACCGACCTGCTCGCCAAGGTCGCCGGCCTCGAGGCCGAGCGTGCCGACTACCGGGAGACCAACGGCATCCTCGCCGCGGCCCTGCACGAGCAGCACGAGTGGCAGATGGCCGGCGCGAAGCCGCCGCCGCCGGCGGTGCAGCCGCACGTCATTGACATCATCGGCCACCTGCTCGGCGCCGCCCCCGGCACGCCGCGACAGTAGACCCCGCCGGACGTGACACTCCCCTCCATTACCCAACAGAAAGGGGGGAGCCAGCCATGAACGGACTCCTCGGGGGCGTCATCGAGGCGCTCCAAGCCAACACGGTCATCGTCGGCATCATCGTCGGCAGCATCACCCCGCTCCTGACCTCGCTCGTGCAGCAGCCGACCTGGGCCAAGAACGTGCGCGTTGCGGTCTCGGTCGTCGTCTCCGCTGTCGTCGGTACGGTCCTGGCGGTCGCGGACGGACAGATCACCAACGCGGGTGAGGCGCTACCGGTGATCCTCGCGGTGTGGACCTCCGCAGAGGCGTTCTACCAGAAGATGTGGAAGAACGCCGGCATCACCGACGCCATTGAGAGGGCATCCTCGCCCTCGGTCGGCGTGTCGGATACCAGTGTTGAGGGCGAGAGGGTAGCGTTCTAGTCGCCTACCCTTTCGTACACCAGTTCGACCCGGAGCCACTCAACCCCTTGGCTCCGGGTCGTTCTGTCTCTACCCAGGACCAGCGATAGCGGCTACACTGTTTGGTGGCGGGCGAAGGTTCGCCGGCCGGATTCCGTCGAGGTGGCGTGACGAGATAGTGAGTGTTTGAGGCGGAGCAAGCCCTATCGGTGGGGCCCGATTCCAGCTCACGATGCTCCCACGCCCAACCGAGTCAAAGCAGCCCCTTGGCGGGTCGCTGCGACAGGGCCCTTTGGGAGTCGAAACCCTTTGGGTGTCGATTGACGGTGTGGACGCTACGCCTATGATCCTGTCCACGGAATCCCCGGCCGGCACCCCGGCCCGCCCTACCCCATTCGCCCATTTACCTGCCGGTAACGTGTTACCGCTACCGTATGCTCACGACGGACGCACCCGCGTGTGCAAGTGTGTCCCCTACCATCCGAGACACCCTGCGACCGTAAAGGGCCCCCACCGTCTTGAGTTCCCGAGTTGACCCTGCCGCGATTGAGCTGGTGGTGCGCTATCTCGACCAGTTGGACGAGGACGCGTACTCCGAGGCCCTGGCGGACAACATCATGGACCCGCCCGAGGGTGCCCCGTACGACGAGGAGACTCAGGCTTTCCGTACCGCCGCGCTGATCGACCGCACCTACGCGGCTGCGGTGTACCTGCTTGACCACGTGAACGTGATCCTCGGCCACGCCGAGAGGGACGAACGGTACAAGGCCGTCCGCCGCAAGGCTTTCCGGGCGAAGGTCGAGCGCGAACTGCGAATCCTGCGTCCGATCAAGGACGCCGAGGATGCCCGCCGCCACGTCGAGGCTCGCCGGCCGAACCCGCGCCGACGAGCCGAGCGGCGTCTCGTGCAGCTGAACCTCAAGGGAGACGTGCCCAAGGGCATGTTCAACCAGCTACTCGCTGAGGAGGAGGAGAAGGAGCGGGAGGCGCGGCGTGAGCAGAAGCGGCTGGCCAGGGAGCGTCGCCGGCTCGCTCAGCAGCGGGAGCGGGAGCTCGCCCAGCAGGATGGGAACTTGCAGGACTCGTTCTACTCTGCGACGTAGCGGCGCCTGAGTCGTACTGTCGGTGGTCGATGCCAAAGTATTGACGTGAACACAGCCACGCGATAGCGTAAACTTGCTCACGCATTACTGGTGAGGTTTCCAGGGAAAGCGTCCCCCGGACCCGCCAGGCCACCGATAGGGAAGGACCCACGCCACATGGCACTCATCACCCGCCGCCCCACCGGCCAGCCCGCATGGAGGCTCGCACTCATCGCCGGCGCCGAGAAGTGCGGCAAGTCCTACGCTCTGGCCCAGGCCAGCGGCAACAAGGACATCATCAACCGCACCTTCTGGATCAGCTTCGGAGAGCCGCACCCCGACGAGTACGCCACCATCGAGGGCGCGGACTTCGAGATTGTCGATCTGGCCAGGGACTACGGCGGCGTCAACTACCCCGCCCTCATGAACGCCCTGCGCGACGCGATCGCTGAGCCTCCCGCCGAGGACGGCCGGCCGAACATGATCGTCCTCGACGGCATCGGTCGAGTGTGGGGGGCGCTGACCGGGCAGGCTCAGTATGCCGCCCGCAAGCGACTGGTCAACAAGGGTCGCCCCCGCAACCAGCAGGTCGAGCCGCCCGAGAAGGGCCACATCGCGGACGGCGAGGCGACCGTCCACCCCGACCTGTGGAACGCCGCCAACGACCGGTGGGACGACCTGATCGACCTGCTCCGTTCCCACAACGGCCCCGTGTGGGTGACTGCTCTGCTCAAGCAGACCACGATCATGGACGCGGCCGGCCGGCCGACCAAGGAGAAGCAGTGGAAGGTCGAGGCGCAGAAGCGTCTCGAGGCCGACTGCGGTGTCGTGGTCGAGGTGCCGGCCTACCGGGAGTTCTACCTCACCGGCGTGGTCTCGACCCGCTTCGAGCCCGTCGGCACCGGGAACCACACCCCGGAAACCCGCTTCAATGACTTCACGGTCCGTGCACTGTGGGAGAAGCTGGGTCTGACCGCCAACGCGCAGCGCGGTGACACCGCCGTGATGAGCCGGCCCCCGTCGCCGCAGTTCGAGGAGGGTCCGTCCGAGGTCGAGATGTTCCACGCGATCGACCAGGCGCGGCGGCAGGAGGACCCGAGTGCACGCAAGGAGGCGCTGCGTGACGTGTGGAGGCACTACGGCGGGGAGTTCCTGTCCACGATGATCCTCACGACCAAGCGTGGCCCGATGACCGCGGCCGAGGTCATCAACGGGCTCGTCGCGGAGGCGAACGGCGAGATTGAGCGTGCGAACGTGCAGCAGCAGCCGCAGGCTGAGCGTGCGCCGGGCGCGCAGGAGAACGCGCATCTGCCCGTGCAGCCGCAGCCCGCGCCCGTGCAGGAGCCCGTGCAGCCGCAGCCCGCGCCCGTGCAGGAGCCCGTGCAGCCGCAGCCCGCGCCCGTGCAGGAGAACAGTGACCCGCCCGCGAAGAAGCGCGCAGACGCCGCGCAGCGCCGCGCAGACGAGCAGGCCAAGGCTGCACGCAACCAGCTGCACGCGTTCGTCACCGACGAGGCGATCCAGCAGGCCCACACCCTCGGGCTGTCCCCCGAGGCGTACATGGGCGACATTCAACCGAACGACACCGACCGAATCTCGGTGCACGTCGCGGCCAACCGGGGAAAGGTCATCGCAGCCCTGCGTGGGAAGGGCATGATCGACGCCGCCGAGTGCTACGAGGCAGCCGCCAAGGGCGGCACCTTCGCCACCTGGTACTCCCTGACCGGCGGACACCTACAGCCCGCCTGACCACCTGCCAGGCAGTTCGGGAATCTGCACGGTTCCGCTGCACGCGGAACGTGCACGTCCCCCGAACATCGAGAGGCCCCCGACCACCCCTGCACGGGTCGGGGGCCTCTCTCATGCACGCTATGGGCGTGTGGCGTCCTGCACGGGAGTGGGGCCGGCGTCGAGCTCCCACGGCTCAGCGTGCCGAGTGAGCCAGTCATCCAGGGTCTCCGCGGTGAGGCCCGGGTCGGCGTCGTAGGACAGCTCGAGGGTCAGATCACCGAAGATCGCCTCCACGGCCGGCAGCGACGGATTCGCCCACTGCACGACGGTGGCCTCGTAGCGGGCGCGGCACTCGTCGGCCGAGAGCCCGCGGGCCTCGGCTATCTGCTCCCACGTCGCGCCGGAGAGCGCCTCCTGGACGACGGCCATGTCGAGTGCGCGGGCCGCAAGGATGAGCAGGTTCCGCGCTTCTGTGATCCGGTCGCCGGGTCCACGAGTCGCTCCGGTGGAGGCGATGAGTCCACGGGAGTAGTCGGAGACCTCGCGGAGTGCGACGCCGCCGGCGACGGTAGCCCGGCGGGCCGGACTGTACCTCACCATGCGGGCAGTCTATTGTGTGAGTCCTGCGTGGGAAACCCTTGCCATCTGTTAGCGCATGTGCGAATCTGTAGGTGAGGGCCCCGGGAATGCGTCTCCCGGACCCTGACAGAACACCGATCAGAAGGGCAACCCCGCCATGAACGACCCCGAAGTCACCACCGAGGACCTCGCCAACTTCGCCATCGCGCAGGCCGTCATCTCCGCCATGACCGACCGCCTCAAGGCTCGGCGCGACGAACTGACCGCCGCATTCGCCCGCAGGTATGAGGCGACCGGAGAGAAGCCCTCAGCCGACTTGCGGCTGCCGGGCACCAAGGAGACCTTCACGTCCCTCTCCCCGTCGATCAGCTCCGCCAAGCCCACCGTCACCGACGAGGGCGCCTTCCGCGCCTACGCCCAGGAGAAGGTCGGCCCGGACGCGGTGGAAATCAAGATCGTCGTCCGTCCCGCCACACAGAAGGCGCTGCTCGACGCCGCGCAGGTCGTGGGCGACCAGGCGATCGACCTGGACACCGGCGAGGCCATCCCCGGCGTCACCATCGTCCCCGGCGACAAGCTCACGTCGTTCTCGTTCCGCAACCTCAAGGCCAGCACCCCCGCGATCCTCGAGTTCCTCGATGGGCACCCCGAGCTCCTGGCCGGACTCCTCACGCCGGCGGACGAGGCCGGACCCGCCGAGGACGCCGAGGTCGTCGCCAGCGAGGTCGTCACCGACGAGGACGCGGCATGATCCCCCTCGGACCCCTCGACGTGTTCCCGGACTCAGCCCTGGCCGACGCGCTCCGCAACGAACTCGACCACGCCGGCAGCCGACACTGCGAGACCCTCGCTGACCCCGAGCTGATGTTCCCCGACGGCAACGACCGCTACGCCGTAGCGAAGTCGAAGGATCAGTGCGCCGGCTGCCCGGTCCTGAACCTGTGCCGTGACTACTCCCTCGCCGCCGGCGAGCAGTACGGCACATGGGGTGGCGTCTCCGAGAACGAACGCGAGGCGCTACTCATCGACACCCGCGAGTGGCGCGTGGCGTGGCGCAGAGGGCAGCAGCAGACCGCAGCGGCCTAGAACCAGCACAATCCCCCGAGGGGTACGCGCGAAGCGTCAGCGCGGCCCCTAGCAATCACCGAAAGGCATAGGCAGAGGAATGACCCTCATCCCCCACACTCGGCGTGTCAGCCCGGACCCCGGCCCCCGTTGCGCGTACCGTGACGAGCACAACAGCACAGCAGAAAAGACGACGGCGGCTTGTTCGCCCCCCGGCTGGAACCCGGGTTGTAGGCAGAACCGCCGCCGTCAGACCCCATCAAAGCCTTCACAACCACCGATGAGGACACTCATGACGATACCCGTCAACGACCCCGAGACCAAGCGCATCCCGCGATCCGACACGCCGATTTTTCTGGCAGTCGAGGCGGTGTCGCTGTGAGCATCGAAGCAATGGCCGTTGCTCTCAACTGGACCAAGGCGGATATTGGCGACCCCACCCGAAAGCTCATCCTGATCGGGTTCGCCAACCACGCGGCCAAGGACGGCACTAACGCCCGCCCGAAGGTCAAGACCGTCGCTGACTACGCGTGCTGCTCTGACCGCACCGCCCGCCGCCACATCGGCACTCTGCTCGCGGACGGCTTCCTCCGCGAAGGGGACCAGAGCCAGGTCGCCCACATGCCGCACCACCTGCGGCCCGTGGTCTACGACGTGGCCATGAGCGAGGCGCAGCGGGCTGAGTGGGCGACTGCCTATGCCCAGCGGCAGGGAACCACTGCTCGGGCCATGCGTGCAGGGGCAGCGGTTGACGCTAATGACCCCGATGCTGTACCCCCGGTCAGTTTGTCAGGGGGTCGGGAGACCCCACCCCCGGTCAGTTTGTCAGGGGGTCAAGAGGCCCTACCCCCTGTCACCCATGACAGGGGATCCCCTGTCACCGGTGACAGGGGCCCCCTGTCACCCATGACAGGGCTGAACCATAAGAGGAACCTTCCTACTGAACCGTCCAAAGACTTTCACGTCGAGCCTGACGGCCCGACGGCGCTGATCGAGGTCGATCCAGCATCGGAATCCGACCCCATCCAGGCCCACAAGGCTGAGACCCTGGCAGCAGCCCAGCGACTCTGCGACCACCTGGCCCAGCGCATGATCGCCAACGGCTGCAAGCAGCCCACCATCTCGAAGGCGTGGCTCGACTCCGCCCGACTGCTCATGGAGCGCGACGGCTGCACTGAGCAGCAGATTCACGCCGTGATCGACTGGTGCCAGGGCAACGACTTCTGGCGGGCCAACATTCTGTCCATGCCGAAGCTGCGGCAGAAGTACGACCAGCTCCGACTCCAAGCCGCCCGTGAGACCAACCCCATCGGGTTCCGGCCCCGGGTGCAGTCCTACAGCGACGACGTGTGGGACGAGCCCGACCAGTCGGCAGGAGGCTTCCTGTGAACCCAGCAGAGGTCCCCGAGGGCTTCGTCCGTGACGAGGACGGCTCGCTGGTCCCGCCCGCGCCGACCGCAGAGGATGAGGCCGACCGTCGCCGCCGCGTCGAGGCTGCCGCCAAGGACGAGGCAGCGATGGCCTCAAGGCTGTCCCGGATCGACCCCTCTGAGGTCCTCAAGCGGATGCCCGCCGACGCGGCTCGACCCCGCGACGACAAGGGCCCCTCGCTCACCGAGCGGCACCAGGCCGAGCGGGCACGCCGCCGCAGGGACGAGGAGTGGCAGTCCGACCTGCGCGCCGAGGCACTGGAAGGCGTCGCGGCCACGCACCGGCTCGAGCAGGCCGTCAACGGCTCCGAGATTGCCGACTGGATCAACGGCGCTCACAGGACTCACCCGACGCTGATCCTCGCCGGCAAGGTCGGCACAGGCAAGACCGTCGCCGCCGTCGCCGCCGGCGCACGACTGCGGGAGAAGGACGTGGTTGTCCGGCTCATCTCCTGGCCGCGCTACATCGACGGCCTGCGCGTCGAGGGGCGCAGGCCAGAAGGCGTCAGCCGCGAGCAGTTCCGCCGCGCATACGCCCAGGCGCAGGTCCTCATCCTCGATGACCTCGGCCGTGGCCTCGGCCTCGGAGAGCGGCCCACGAACCACGTCGTCACCGAGACGATGGAGCTCATCAGCGCCCGCTCCACCGGCGGCAGGACCACCATCGTCACCACGAACCGCAAGACGGAGCACCTGGCCGACGCGTTCGGTGCCGAGTTCACGTCCCGGCTCGGGGGCAACGCCAAGCTCGTGAAGTACACGGGCGAGGACCTCCGCCGCCCCGTGGTCTGGTAGTCCACCACCACCCTCGCAAGTAACCGTTCGACCATGTGCGGGTAAGTTTTTCGTAAGCGTTGCGCGTAGCGTGTTGCGCGCACCGCATGGCGCCTCTACGGTGTGCAGGTGGGGGCCAGTCCGACCCCCACGACACCGCCTAGAAAGGGCAACCCACTTTGAACATCGTCAACAGCTCGGGCATCCAGGCAATCCTGGTGCTCATCGTCTCCTTCCTGCTCATTTGGGTGATGATCAAGCTGGTCAGCAAGTCCGACAAGGGCAACGTCCGGGAAGCGGCCAACACGGGCGGCGTGGTCTTCATCGCCTGCCTCATCGGGGCTCTCGGCATCACCGGCGGCTACCTCGCCCTCGGTGAAGGCGCCCTCACCGCACTGTTCTCACTCTGAGGCAGGGCTGACAACCAATGAGAGTCAGTACCGACGACGCACCCCGACACCTCGCGTGGCTCTACATGGGACCTGCCGGGAAGCGGTGGCCGGCTGCACCGCCCGCGGCCTACGCCATGTTCATCGGCCTGTCGCTGCTCTCGTGGGCTGTCGTCTACCACACCGTCACACCCGCCGGGTTGCGAATCGTCGGCGGCGCAGGGGCAGCCCTGGTCGCCTTCCTCGTGACCTGGCGGGTGTTCCGGTTCATCGACAGCGGTGACCGCACCGTCGCCTACTTCAAGACCGCCCTGCGTGCCGAGCTCACCGCTCCTCGCCCGCCCAAGGACGGCGCCTGCACTGAGTACGCCGTGCAGATCGACCCCCGACTGTTCGACCCCACGACCCGGGAGACCAAGTAAGTGAAGCTACTCAACCGCCGCGCCTCCGCGGCGTCGTCCAACCCCGAGCCGCTACAACTCGGCACCCGAGCGATCTACCGAAACCTTGTCTCCACCGCCGACGGCGTGTGGGCGTGGTTCCAGCTGAGCCCTGTGCGGTGGGCCTTCCAGTCCGCCAGCGACCGCGAAGGCATCGTCACCGCTGCCGCACTGCGCGTGGCCGAGCTCGCGGAAGTGTCCCGCCAGGCGCACCTGCGGATCACCGCCCACCCCATCCCCCATTCGGTGTGGGCCAAGAACCTTCACGACAGCTCCCCCAACCGGCTCCCCGACGTGGAAGGCGCAGAGTCCTGGCGCGACATGCTCCTCGCCTCCCAGCACCGGATCATCGCATCCCGCCTCGAGACCCCCGGCATCTACATCGGTGTGCACCTGACCGGCCGCAAGCTCTCATACAAGTCGCTGCGCGCCGTCACCGACCCCAGCGTCCTCAAGGGCCAAGGCGTCGTGGAGACCCGCGAGAAGATGCGACTGGTCACCGAAATCATGTCCCGCGAAGGGTTCAACGGCACCCCGGTCACCGCCCGCGACTACGGCTGGCTCCTGCACAAGTCCATCGCCCCGGGCGTGGAGGTCGCAGAGACCTCCCTCGCCGCCACCGGCCAGGAGGGGTGGACTGAGGACGACATGGCCGTGTTCACCGAGCCGGTCCGCGTGTTCGCCCGGCCCCTGGCCGGCACCGTCGAGGTGCACGCCCTCCGCGACGCCGCGAAGATCACCAGCCATGTGGCCTTCCTGTCCATGTCCCGCATGGACACCCGCGAACCGCTCTCGCCGGCGTTCTCCCCGTGGCTCGCATTCGGACGCCGGCTCCCCTTCGCCGTCGAGTACTCCGCGATCCTCGACCTCCACACCGGCGCCGAGATGGTCAAGTCCGCCTCACGCGTCCGGTTCCGCGCGAAGTCGATCGACCGGCACTACCGCATCGACCACGACGAGGAGCCGCCGCCCGCTGTCGAGCGCGCCATCGTCCAGTCTGGCGAGATTGTCGATGAGGTCAGCGAAGGCAGCAAGGAGGTCGCGGCCCGCGTCTCCGGCGCTGTCCGCATGGCCGTCTACGGCAGCACCGCGGACCAGGCCCTCGCCAACGCCCGCGCACTCATCTCGGCCTACTCCGGCACCGAGCAGAAGATCGAACTCACCCACCCGATGGCGCAGTACTCCCTCTACCGCGAGTTCATCCCCGGCGAGGAGACCCACGACCAGCGCACCCACGTCCGCTGGATGCCGGCCATGTTCTTCGGCGCGGGAGTGCCCAACTCGACCGCCACCCTCGGAGACGGCGAGGGCCCCTACCTGGGGCAGATGACCGGCGGCGGGCGCGGCGCAGTCATGTTCGACCCGACCTGGGGCCCCCGGCACGACAAGTCCGGCCTCGGCCTGGTCCCAGCGGGCCTGGGCAGCGGGAAGTCCGTCCTCGGCGGCACCCTCGTGGACGGGATGGCTCGACGCGGATACCGCTCCATCGTCAACGACCCGTCCGGCGCACTGGCCCGCATGTGCGAGCTGCCGCACCTGCGCCCCTACGCCCGCCACACCGACCTCACCGGCGCCGAGCCCGGCACCCTCAACGTCTACCGGCTCATCCCCGAGCCCAAGCGCGAGTTTTTCGACTCCGAGAAGAAGTGGGAAGTCGCGGTCCTCGAGGCCAAGGCTGAGCGCAAGGACCTGACCATCGACACGTTCAGGATGCTGCTCGAGGACCCCAACCCGGGCTACTCGGCAGCGATCACCGACGCCGTGAATCAGGTCGGCGGCGAGTTCGGCACGAACCCGTGGGAAGTCGTCTACGAGCTCGAGAAGCGCGCGGGCTTTGGGCGTGAGGTGGCGGCGCAGCTGCGTGCCGCGGCTCAGCTCAAGGGCGGAATCCTCATCTTCCCCGACAGTCACGCCGACCAGGACCAGGACCTCGAAGTGCTGGACGACGCGATCCTGCACGTCCTCACCATGTCCGGGATCACCCCGCCGATGGCAGGCACCGACCGGCGCGACTGGACCCGCCAGGAGCGGATGGCCGTCCCGATCCTGTACCTGGCCGGCCGCTACACCCAGCGGGCCATGTACGGCGACCAGGAGCCCAAGCTGATCGTCTCCGACGAGATCAGCATGAGCACCAGCGGCGGGTCGTCCTACCGCTCCACCGTGCTTCGCGGCTCCCGCGATTCCCGCAAGTTCAACGCCGGCTTCGTCATGCTCATGCAAGTGTTCTCCGACGCCCTGCACGTCTCCGGGGAAATCAGCAACCTCGTCGGCTGGACCGCCGTGGGCCGCATGGAGAACCTCGACTCGGCCCGCGCCACCCTGCCCGCCCTCATGGTCCCACCGGACCACGGCTACGAGCGGGTCCTCACCACCCTCAAGCCCGGCACGTTCGTGATGCGCGACTTCAACAACAACGTGGACCTGATGACCGTGGACCTCTCCCACCGCCCGCACATGCAGAAGGCGCTGTTCAGCACCCCCTCCTCCGGCGGTCGTCGCACCACCCGCGTCGAGGACACGATCCCCTACGAGGCGGCATTCGTCGGCGCTGGCACCGCCTACCACGGCTACGAAGGGGCACATGCTCGATGAAGCTCAGAGCACTCCTCGCGGTCATCCCCGCGACCATCCTGTTCCTCGCTGGCGCCGCGTCCGCTGACGCGGCGCCAGTCGTGCCGACGGATATCAGCCTGCCCGGCATCGGGGACTGCACTGATGAGCCGATCTACAACCCCACCATCGGCACCCCCGGCGAGACCGACCCGGGCCCCATCGCACCCCGCCCTGGCGACCCGTTCGCTGAGAACGCCACCACCACCATGTACGAGCAGTACGGGTGGGCCGGCCTGGCATGGACGAACTACGACCTCGGCTGCGGCCCCGACGCATTGAGAAACCCCGAAGCAGCCACCACCGGCGGGTTCTCCAACATGGTGTTCGGGGCACTGGTCACGGCCGTCTCCTCCGCGACCGTCATCACCCGGTTCGCGTTCTCTCCCGAGACGCTTGCCATCTTCGCGCCCCTACAGACCGTCGCCGCCGAAGCCTTCGGCAACCGCGTGTTCATGGCACTGTTCAGCGGCACCCTCCTGGTCGTGATGCTGGGCCTGATCTTCAACGCAGCCCAGGGCGACGTGCGCGACGCCGCCAACCGTGCCGGGTGGGCGGTGCTCGTCGCCGTCATGGCCGTCGCCGCCTTCACCTGGCCCACCAAGATCGCACCAGCCCTCGACCAAGCGATCACCAGCATCCCCTCCACCATCCACTCAGCCCTCGCCGGCGCCGCCGGCGACCCGCTGCCGCTGGCCGATTCCGTCGCCGCCAACATTCAGAGAGGCATCCTCTACGAGACGTGGAAGTCAGGCACCTTCGGCCGCGCAGACTCCCCCACCGCAGAGAAGTACGCCGATGAGCTGTTCAAGGCGCAGACCCTCACCCGCGACGAGGCCGCACAGATCGCAGCCAACCCCGAGTCCGCCGCTGACATCATCGACCCCAAGAAGGAGCGGTACGCCGAGCTGGCCGACCAGATCAAAGACGAGGACCCGATCGCCTACGAGTACCTCGCCGGCCACCGCAACGGCGACAGGCTCACCTCCGCATCCCTGGCTTGGCTCGGCTGGACCGCTTCCAACATCTTCACCCTCATCGCCGCCCTGCTCTGCCTGGCAACCATGACCATCGTGCGGTTCGTCGTGATGCTCCTCCCGCTCCTGGCCGTCGTCGGCGCGATCTGGCGGTTCCGCGGCGTCGTCTCAGGCGTCCTCTCCTACACCGCTGGCGCGGCTTGGCTGACCTTCGTATTCGGGTCCCTCGCCGCAGTGTTCACCGCCGTGGTCGGGGTGCTCATGTCACCCAAGAACACTCTCCCGTGGATCGTCAACGTCGCTCTCCTGCTCGTCATGACCGTCGTGGCGTGGAAGCTGTCCAAGCCCATGTCCGCGCTCAAGACCCTCACGATGGGCAAGGCCCGCAAGCCCAACTTCCGCAGCGGCGGCTCGGCGCCGCGGCCAGCAGCACCGGGAGCTCCTCAACAGCAGCAGCAGCAGCCCGTCGGCCCGAGTGCCGGCCCCAGCGGACCGTGGAGCCCCGGCAGCGGCGGCGTCCCGGCCGAGGCGCGGCAACGTTCCTTCGTTGGGGACACGGTTCGCGGAGCAACGGGCGGCGCCATCTCCGGCGCAATGACCGGTGCCGGCCTGGCGCTCATCACCGGAGGCGGCAGCCTCGCCGCCGGCGCGGCAGCCGGCGCAACCAAGGGCGCTGTCGTCGGAGCAGCCGGCGCACACTCCCCCGCCCTCGGAGTCCTCGCCGCCATGCAGGTCTCCGGCGTCGGCTCGACCCCCGCAGCCGCGCCCGCCGTGGACGCCTCCCCGACAGCCACGACAGCCACCCAGCCCATGACGGCAACTCCGGCACCGACCCCGGCGCCGCAGCTCCCGCCCGGCACGTCCTCCACGATCGTGCCCGCCGATGCGCACACCGGGTTCGTCACCGCAGACACCCCTACCGGCCCGGTGCGCGTGTTCGTCCCCGGCGAATCCACCCCCGTGGACAACATTCAGCCCGTCGAGCCCAACCGTGAGGGCGTCTACCCGATCACCACAGCCAGGAAGGCGGCACCCACCGCATGAAGCGAATCAAAGAATGGGCACTCTGGTCCCCCCGCCACGCCATCGCAGCAGCCGTGGCCCTGGCCGTCGTGTTCATCATCGCGGCCGCAGCCGTCTCCTCATGGGCGTCGGCGTTCTCGGACAAGGTGGAAGCCCGCAAGGCAGATGCACGTCTCGAGACCGAAGCCGAACCCACCCCGACGATGACGGCCTTCCCTGCCCCGTCCATCACCCTGCCGGAGCTGTCCACCCCGACGATCCCCACCGCCGCGCCGTCGCCGTCGCTCACCCTCCCGGCCGCGCCGACCTCCACCGCGGCAGCCCCCACCACGCAGGCCCCGGCGGCGGCGACGCTGCCCGAGCCGCGCGGCGTCGCCGCTGACGTGGTGACCAAGTGGCTCCGCTCCAAGAGCAGCGAGGACCGCTCGGCGTGGATCACGTTCCCCGTCTCCGCTGCGGTGCGCGCCGACCTCGAGAACGGCGACCCGCTCCTGATCCCCGAGGCGATGGTTGTCTCCACCGGCCCGGCTGTCGAGGTCACCGCGGAGCCGAAGGTCGTCCTCGTCGCAGTCTCCGTCAGCAACGGCGAAGCCTACGAGGTGCAGCTCACGGGCAACGGTGGCGCGTGGACCGTCACCGCCTTCGGGCCCCTCTGAGTCGCCCATGAAGAAGCTCCTGCTCCTGCCGCTCCTGCTCGCCGGGGGGCTTGGGTTCACCGTGGCCTTCACGTCGGCGTCCACCGCGTCTCTGATCGCGGCCCGGGAGCTCTCGGCAGCCTCCGACTCCCCGGCCGGCACCCTCTGCCGGCTCAACGGCGCACCCGAGGGCGGCGTCCCGGTCAGCCTGGCCCTGACGATGGACCAACTCGACAACGCCCGCACCATCATCGAGGTCGGCGCCGGCGCGTCTGTGTCCGAGTACGGCATGGTCATCGCCATCGCCACAGCCATGCAGGAGTCCACCCTCAAGAACATCGACTACGGCGACCGCGACAGCCTGGGCCTGTTCCAGCAGCGGCCCTCCCAAGGGTGGGGCACCCGGGAACAGATACTGGACCCGGCGCTGTCCTCACAGGCGTTCTACGGCGTGGCCGCACACACCTCCAACCCCGGCCTGCTCGATATCCCCGGATGGCAGCAGATGCGCGTCACCGACGCCGCACAAGCCGTCCAGCGGTCAGGGTTCCCCGAGGCATACCAGCAGTGGGAGCCCCTCGGCCGGCAGGTCGTCGGCGGCTCCGTCGTCTGCGAGGCCCCCGCCCCGGGCGTCGTCGGAGACTGGTCCGCGCCGATGGCCGCAGGCACCTACACCAAGACCTCCCCCTTCGGGATGAGGTTCCACCCCATCCACAAGGTCTACCGGCTCCACTCCGGCACGGACCTGGCAGCACCCACCGGAACCCCCGTCTACGCCGCCGCCGGTGGAACCGTCCGACACCACAGCTCGAGCGGAGTCGGCACAGCCATCACCATCACCCACGCAGGCGGTGTCGCCACCAGCTACTTCCACCTAAACGCGCGACACGTAGCCAACGGCCAGACCGTCTCGGCCGGGGAGCGGATCGCAGACGTAGGCAACACCGGCGACTCGACCGGCGCACACCTCCACTTCGAGCTGCGAATCAACGGCAACCCCATCGACCCGATCCCCTACCTGGCAGAGAGAGGCATCACCCTTTGACCCACGACACGGCCGCAACGGTGACCCTAGACCGTGACCGCGCGCACTATCCTGCCCCTATGGCCAAGCGAGACACCCCGCCCGGACTCACCCCTGAGCAGCAGGAGGCGATCCGGGAACTCCGGGCGGCATGCCAGAAGTATGCTGACGCTCAGCAGGCGTTGAGCGAGGCCAACCTCGCGCGCACCGCGGCACTGCGAAAGCACTGGAAGCTCGCCGCCGACCTGGGCGCGACCAGCCTGGCCCGCGAGATAGGCGGAGACCTCATCGGTGAGGGAACCGTCCGCAGCCACACCAAAGACCTGACGCTGCCCTACAAGCAGGGGAAGAAGAAGGGTGGCAACGCCAATGGCTAAAGCCCCCGCCCCACGTGGTTTCACCCTGGCCGAAGTCCGCGCCCTCTCCATCGAGAAGCGCACGTTCTTCCTCACCATCGCAGTCGCCTTGTTCGCCGCCACGATCAGCTTCATCGCCCTACATTGGGTCGGCGTGCAGATTGGGATGCACAAGTACATCGCCCCGCTCCTGCCCCTCACCATCGACGGCCTCGGGATCATCTGCTCCTTCGGGATCATCCGTTCCCACGGAGCCGGCGAGCCGTGGCGGCAGCGTGCATCCGAGTGGCTCGGCCTGAGCATCGCGCTCTGCCTGTCAATGGTCGGCAACGCCGCTCACGCCCTGGGCGTCACCCCCATCTGGCTCAAGGTCACCTACTCGATCGCGGTCCCCGGCGTGGTCGCATATTCGATCCACGTCCTCGGCAAATACACCGAGTCCGGCATCTCGTCGCATGTCCTTGCGGACGACCCGGACAAGGTTCGCTTCGACGTGCAGCAGATCAACGCCGACCCGCACGCGCGCACGCTCGCCCAGGCGTCAGCTCCGCGCGTCGCCGTGAAGCCTGCACGCACCGAACGTGCAACCGCGCCCGCCACTGCACGTGCAACCGAGGACGAGCCTGCACGCACCGAACGCGCGACCGCGCCCGTGCAGCCCGAAGCCGACGAGCGTGCAACAGGCAAGCCGCTCAAGGAGAAGGACCGTGCACGGCAGATATTCATTCAGCACTTCCTCGAGACCGGCGAGGAAATGCCCGCGGTCGAGCTGTGGCGCAGGATGGACTCCAAGATGTACGACTCCACCTACCGCCGCTGGGTCACGAAGTGGGCCGAGGAGCTCCCGGACCGCCGGGCCGACCTCGACCTCGCCGCACCCGAGCCGGCCAAGGAGGACGTGCTCAAGAGCGCCTGACCCGCTCAACTCTCGGGGCCCCGGACCAGCCACGGTCCCGGGGCCCTGATGGTTTCCGGGGGCGTAGCCCTCGACTTTCGCCCGCCGCCCTCACGCTCTCTCGCCGCCCGTTCCCCGACATGGCAGGGCCGTGCACGCCGCTGCCTCCGTGCACGGGTAGCGCACGTCGCCCGTGCAGGGACAGCGTGCACGACCCCCCTTTGGTGCGCGTGCCGGTGGCCGTGCAGATGCACGGGCCGGGTCGAGGGGCTGCCCGTGCATCTGCGCGTGCCGGGTCGGTGTGCCGTCGTGCAGGCAGGGGTCGTCGGGGGATCGGCTTTGCGCGTGCAGGAGTGACCTGTCCTGCGTGCCGGCCGGGTGGTTGC
>Ga0123332_1002358_pt1 | contig 17991 bp, 18 predicted proteins | sample BioC12SIPDNA_4_FD_89958 | JGI IMG/M metagenome (GOLD analysis project Ga0123332, IMG submission 89958) | Anaerobic biogas reactor microbial communites from Washington, USA - Biogas_R2_A C12 SIP DNA | ecosystem: Engineered > Bioreactor > Anaerobic > Unclassified | place: Washington, USA...
AAAAGCACCGGTACACCGAGCGTTACAAAGGAGGTGATGTTTCACGTCATGGGTCCGCGTGAAGGAAGAGCGGCGCCCTGGCGCTTTATGATCTTCGGTGGCGTTGGGGCGGGCAAGACGACCTTGCTGCGCGCGCTGGAGGGCAAGGAGACAGACCAGGTGCTGAAAACGCAGATGGTCGACTACTCCGGCTGGGGTATTGATACGCCCGGAGAGTTTTCCGAGATGGGCGCCCTGCGGCGCCTCCTCGTCTCCGCGTCCTTCGACGCCGTGCTGCTCGTCGCCGTTCACGACGCGACCCGCGACACCAGCACACTCCCACCAAACTATTTCCTCACGTTTCCCAAAGAAACGATCGGCGTGGTCTCGAAGATCGATCACCCCGAGGCCGATCCCGAACGGGGCAGACAATTGCTGCGCCAGGCGGGCGTCACCGGGGCAATCTTTTGTGTGTCCGCGCACACGGGCGAAGGGATTTCCTCGCTCCGTAACTATTTGCTGGAATACAACCCCGGCAGTAAGGAGAACGAACAATGGCAAACAACAATGGTTTAGGAGAGGCGCTAGGGCTGATTGAAACCAAGGGTCTGGTGAGCATGATTGAAGCCGCCGACGCCATGGTCAAGGCAGCCAACGTGACTCTCGTCGGCATGGAGAAAATTGGCTCCGGCCTGGTCACGGTGATGGTCCGTGGCGACGTCGGCGCTGTGAAAGCAGCGACCGATGCTGGCGCCGCTGCTGCTCGCCGCGTCGGCGAAGTCGTCAGCGTGCACGTCATCCCGCGCCCCCACACCGACACCGAAACGCTCCTGCCCGTCGCCAACGGCCACAACGGCCACGGATAACCCCTCCTCCGGTTTCAGGAACGACATTAGCACTAAGGAGTAGGAAGTAAATGGATGAGAAGCTTATTGACCAGGTCGTACAGGCCGTGATGCAACGGGTTGAAAACGGCAATGGCCATGCGGCCCCCGCCCCAGAGCCGGCCCCGGCCCAATGTAAGCATCCGGGTATGACCGAGTTCGTCGGCACTGCCATGGGCGACACCATTGGCATTGTCATCGCGAACGTCGACCCGATTGTACACGCCCAGATGAAGCTGGACCCCAAGTTCCGCTCCATCGGCATCCTCAGCGGGCGCACGGGCGCCGGCCCGCAGATCATGGCTGCGGACGAGGCCGTCAAGGCGACCAACGTGGAAATCGTCAGCATTGAGCTGCCCCGCGACACCAAGGGCGGCGCCGGTCACGGCTCGTTGATCATCTTCGGGGCCGAAGAAGTCTCCGACGCGCGACGCGCCATCGAAGTGGCCCTCGCCGATCTCGATACGCGCACCTTTGGCGACGTCTATGGTAGCGACGCCGGGCACATCGAGCTGCAGTACACGGCCCGCGCCAGCTTCGCGCTGGAAAAGGCCTTCGGCGCCACAGTCGGGCGCGCGTTCGGCCTGACCGTCGGCGCGCCGGCCGGTATCGGCATCCTCATGGTCGATGCCGCCGTGAAGGCCGCCGACGTCGAGATGATCGGCTACGCCACCCCGGCCAACGGGCTCAGCCTGACCAACGAGGTAGTCGGCTTCTTCATGGGTGATGCCGGCGCCGTACGCCAGGCCATCATCACCGCGCGCGACGTGGGCGTTCGCCTGCTCAGCTCGCTCGGCGAAGAAGCCAAGCCCGTCGGGACACCCTATATCTAAGCCTCGGATGCGCCACTCGCCGGCCGGGCGCAGCCCTGCGCCCTCGCCGGTGAAGACGCTCCTGATTGGAGGTTAGCAGAATGGCTAAAAGACAGAAACGATTCGAGGTCCTGGATGCACGTCCCGTCAACAAAGACGGTTTCGTCGCCGAGTGGGTAGACGTCGGCCTGATCGCCATGGGCAGCCCCAACGATCCGAAACCAAGCGTCCAGGTCCAGAATGGCAAGATTGTAGAGATGGACGGCAAGCGGCGTGAGGATTTCGACTTCATCGACCGCTTCATCGCCGACTACGCCATCAACGCCGACCGGGCCGAAGAGATGATGCGCAAGAGCTCCCAGGAGATCGCCCGCGCCATCGTCGATATCAACGTGCCCCGCGCCGAAGTCGTGCGCATCTTCTCCGGGTTGACCCCCGCCAAGATCGCCGAAGTCATGGATTACCTGAACGTCGTCGAGATGATGATGGGCATCCAGAAAATGCGCGCGCGCCGCACCCCCGGCAACCAGGCCCACGTCACCAATCTCCAGGACAACCCCGTCCTGATGGCGGCCGACGCCGCCGAAGCAGCCCTCTACGGCTTCAACGAGATTGAGACCACCGTTGCCGTGTTCAACTACGGCCCCTTCAACGCCCTCGCCCTCCTCGTCGGCGGCCAGACCGGGCGCCCCGGCATTCTCAGCCAGGACGCCCTGGAAGAGTCGCTGGAGCTGGAGCTGGGTATGAAGGGCCTGACGGCCTATGCCGAAACCGTTAGCGTCTATGGCACCGAGCGCGTCTTCATCGACGGCGATGACACGCCCTGGTCCAAGACCTTCCTTTCCACGGCCTATGCCTCCCGCGGCATCAAGATGCGCTACACCTCGGGCACCGGCTCCGAAGTGCAGATGGCCTTTGCGGAAGGCAAGTCGATGCTCTACCTGGAAGCCCGCTGCGTCATGATTACCAAGGGCGCCGGCGTTCAGGGCCTGCAGAACGGCTCGATCAGCTGCATCGGCGTTCCGGGCGGCGTGCCCGGCGGCATCCGTGCCGTCGTCGCCGAAAACCTGATCACCACCTGCCTCGACCTGGAAGTGGCTTCGGGCAACGACCAGACCTTCTCGCACTCGCCCTTCCGCCGCACTGCCCGCCTGATGGGCCAGTTCCTGCCCGGAACTGACTTCATCTTCTCCGGCTATAGCGCCGTGCCGAACCTGGATAACATGTTCGCCGGGTCGAACTTCGACTCCGACGACTACGACGACTACCTGGCGCTCCAGCGCGACCTCAAGGTCGATGGTGGTCTCGTACCCGTCAGCGAAGAAGAAGTGATCCGCGTGCGCAACAAGGCCGCCCGCGCCCTGCAGGCCGTCTTCGAAGAGCTGGGCCTGCCCCGCATCACCGACGAAGAGGTTGAGGCAGCAACCTACGCTCACAGCAGCGAAGACATGCCGCCGCGCGACAAGGTCCAGGACACCAAGGCCGCCCAGGAAATGCGCAAGCGTGATGTCACCGGCACCAGCGTGGCGAAGGCCCTCGCCAAGCGCGGCTACCGCGACGTGGCCGAAGCGGTCCTCAACATCCAGAAGCAGCGCGTGTCAGGCGATTACCTGCACACCTCGGCTATCCTGGATCCCGACTTCAACGTGATCGCCGCAGTCAACGACCTCAACGATTACGCAGGACCCGGCACCGGCTATCGTCTGGAAGGCGAGCGTTGGGCGAAGATCGCCGACATCCGCCACGCCATTCGCCCCGAGGACATCTAGGCCTCAGGAATAGCGCGGCACATGCCGAAAGGAATGAGATCCATGGCACAGATTAACGAGCAAATCGTACGGGAAGTTGTCACCGAGATCCTTGCCCAGCTCGAACGGGAAGGAACTGCGACAGCACCCGCGACAAAGGAAATCGCGCCGCCCCCAGGCAACGGCGACTACGCCGTCACCGAGCTGATCCTTCGCGAGATTGGTCCGGCGAAGCAGGGCACGGCCCCCGACGAGGTCGTCATCGGCCTCGCCCCGGCCTTCGGCGACAAGCTCAGCAAGCGCACCATCACCGGCATTCCCCATGCCGCCGTGTTGCGCGAGCTGATGGCGGGCATCGAGGAAGAAGGGCTCAAAGCGCGGGTCATCCGCGTCTGGCACACGTCAGACGTTGCCTTTATCGGGAAGCGCGCTGCCGAGCTGAGCGGCTCTGGCATCTCCATTGCCATCCAGTCGCGCGGCACCACGTTGATTCACCAACGCGACCTGCAGCCGCTGCAGAACATCGAGCTGTTCCCGCAGGCGCCGGTGATCGACCTGGAAACCTATCGCAACATCGGCCGCAACGCGGCGCGTTACGCCAAGGGTGATTCGCCGCCGCCTGTCGCACAGATCAACGATCAGATGGCCCGGCCCCGCTATCAGGCTGTGGCCGCCGTCTACCACATCCGCGAATCCAGCTTCATCAAGCGCGAAAAGCCCATCGAGCTGGAAGTCCGGTTCCAGTAGGCAGGAGGTGAATCAACGTGTCTCAACAAGAGTTAATTAGCGCAATCGTGCGTGAGGTGATGGCCGAGCTGGGCAACGGGCAGAAAGCCACCCCGGTCGCTCCCCCGCCCACCACCAACGGCCACAAGCTGAACTACCGGAATGACTATCCGCTTGCGGAAAAGCATCCCGACCTGGTGAAGACGGCCACAGGCAAAGGGCTGGAACAGATCACCCTCGACGCCGTGCTCAACGGCGAGGTGACGGCTGAAGAGATTCGTATCACCCCGCAGACGCTCGAACTCCAGGCGCAGATCGCCGAGAGCATCGACCGGCCCCAGCTGGCTGCCAGCTTCCGCCGGGCTGCGGAGATGATCGCCATCCCCGACGCACGCATTCTCGAAATCTACAACGCCCTCCGGCCCAATCGCTCCAGCAAAGCAGAGCTGCTGGCGATCGCCGACGAGCTGGCTAACAAGTACGGAGCCCAAAAGACCGCCGCCTTCGTCCGCGAAGCTGCGGAAGTCTACGAAGCACGGAACGTTCTACGTGAGGACTGAGGCTGGCTATCAGCCTGAGAAGTAGGCGCGGCCGGCGCGGTGACCCGGCTGCACAAGCACCGGTCCTGCGCCGGCGCCGCGCCGCCACATGAGCTTACACAATGGCCCGACTGATCGCCGGCATTGACGTCGGCAATTCCACCACCGAAGCTGCCATCGCCGAAATCGACGGCAGCTTCGCGCCGCCCCGCTTCCTGTCGTCCAGCCGCGTGCCGACGACCGGTATCAAAGGGACGCTCGGCAACATCCCCGGCATTGTCCACGCGCTGCGCGAGGCGCTGGAGCCGGCCGGCCTGGCAATGCGCGACCTCGATCTCGTGCTGCTGAACGAAGCAACGCCCGTCATCGGCGACATTGCCATGGAGACCATCACCGAGACGATCATCACCGAATCGACGATGATCGGCCACAACCCCAACTCCCCCGGCGGCGTCGGCGTCGGCGTCGGCAAGACCATCCACATTCGCGACCTTTCGCGCGCCAACGGCGACGGGCCGCTCCTGGTCATCGTCCCCAGTGAGGTTGACTTCACGCAGGCCGCGATGGTCATCGGCAGCGCCATGGAGCGCGGTGTAGACATTCGCGGCGGCATCGCCCAGTCAGACGACGGCGTGCTCATCGCCAACCGGCTGCCCCGGCCCATTCCCGTCGTCGATGAAGTCGCCCTGATCGACCACGTGCCGCTGGACATGCTGGCGGCTGTCGAAGTTGGCGAGCAGGGCCAGCCCGTGCGCCAGCTCAGCAACCCCTACGGCATCGCCACCCTCTTTGGCCTCACGCCGCAGGAGACCACGCTGGTCATCCCCATCGCCAAGGCGCTCATCGGCCTTCGCTCCGCAGTCGTCATCCGCACGCCGGCCGGCGACGTGCAGACACGGCGCATTCCCGCCGGCTCGCTGACCCTGCACGGCAAGACACAGAGCATCACCGTAGAGCTGGACGAAGGCGCCGACGCCATCATGGAGACCGTCGGCCTCCTCGGCGAGCTGCAGGACGTGGAAGGCGAGCCGGGCACCAACGTCGGCGGCATGATCGAGCGCGTCCGCCAGACGATGAGCGACGTGACCGAGAAACCGGCCCGCGAGATCAAAATCCGCGACATCCTGGCCGTGGACACCCTCGTGCCCCATCGCGTATCCGGCAGCCTCGCGCAGGAATTCTCCATGGAAAACGCCGTCGGCCTCGCTGCTATGGTCAGCACCGACCAGCTCCTGATGACCCGCGTGGCCGATGCCCTATCCCGGGAGATCGGCGTGCCCGTCGAGCTGGGCGGAGTCGAGGCGAACAACGCCATCCGTGGGGTGCTGACGACGCCCGGCGTAGACGTACCCCTGGCGATTCTCGACCTCGGCGCCGGCTCCACCGACGCCGCCCTCCTGCTCGACGGCCAGCCTGTCAGGAGCGTCCATCTGGCCGGCGCTGGCGATATGGTCAGCCTGCTCATCCAGCGGGAGCTGGACCTGGAGGAGGGCACGACCCTCGACGTTTCTGACGCCATCAAGAGCTTCCCGCTGGCTAAAGTGGAAAGCCTCTTCCACATCCGCCATGAAGATGGCACGGTGCGTTTCTTTGAAGAGCCGCTCGATCCGAAACTGTTCGGTCGCGTGGCCCTCCTGACCCCTGGCGGTCTCGCGCCCATTCCGACCAGTCATACGATAGATCGCATCCGCCAGGTACGGCGCGAAGCGAAGCGCAAGGTCTTCCTGCGCAACAGCCTGCGCGCCCTGCGCCAGGTGGCGCCCCTCGGCAACATCCGCAACATCGACTTCGTGGCTGTTGTCGGCGGCTCCGGCCTGGACTTTGAGCTATCACAAATGTTGATGGACGCCCTGGGCGAATTTGGCACAGTGGTCGGCACGGCCAACGTGCGCGGCGAGCTGGGCCCGATCAACGCCGTCGCCACCGGGTTGGTCCTCAACTATTCCGAGAGACAACGACGGTGAGCGCTCCGGCATCACTTCCTCCCGACTGCCCCGCCATCCACGTGGCCTTTACGCCGCTGGCCGACGAGAACCTGTTCCATTGGGTGCAGGTCGGCGCCGAAGAGCTGGGAGTGCCCTGCCGGAAAGTCGCCGTTTCCGTGCCAGGTGGCGACGACGCGGTGGCGCACGCCTATGCCGCCGCCGAAAGCTCCCGCCTGCGCATTGGCGTGGCCGTGGGCCGCAGCGAAGTCGTCCTGCACGAGCTGCACATGCCCGCCGGGCTGCCCGTGCTGCGTTTCCGCATGGACGGGCAGCATGAGCAGCGCTGCCGGCTCATGGGCAGCAACGCCGCCCGGATGGTCATGCATTTGCCCTTCCGTTTCCCTGGCGAGGAGCCGGATATTCCCGTGCCCGAGTGGCTGCAGGAAGTAATGGCCGCGACCAACGGAAACGGCCATCATAGCCCGGCGGCAGTGCCGGAGCCGGCTGAACACGCCGCGCCCGATGACGACCTCTCCCCGGCCGAGATTGCCGGCATCGTCGGGCTCGTCACACGCAGACTACTAGAAAGAGGTATAGGCGCATGAACCAAGCATTGGGACTGATCGAGACAGTCGGCCTGGTGGCAGCCATCGAGGCGGCTGATACCGCTGTAAAAGCCGCCAACGTGGTGCTGCTCGGTTACGAAAAGACCCGTGGCGCCGGCATGATCACGGTCAAAATTACCGGCGACGTAGGCGCCGTAAAAGCCGCAGTCACCGCCGCCGTGATGGCCGCCAACCGCGTCAATGAAGTCTATTCCTATCACGTCATCCCCCGTCCTCACGCCGAGATCGACCCGCTGATCGCCTGGATCGATCGCGGACACGGACGAGACAACGGCGAGGCTGAAGGCAGCAAGCTCCCGCCGCCACCGCCTCCCGCCCCCGTGGCTCCGGAGCCGGTCGCTGAAGAGCCGGTCGCTGAAGAGCCGGTCGCCGAAGAGCCGGTCGCCGAAGAGCCGGTCGCCGAAGAGCCGGTTGCCGAAGAGCCGGTTGCCGCAGAGCCGGTCGCCGAAGAGCCGGTTGCCGAAGAGCCGGTCGCTGAAGAGCCCGTCGCCCAGGCGCCGGAGCTCCCCGCTTCCCCTCCGCCCCTGCCGGCGGCTGAGGAGGAGCCGGCCGCGAGCCGTCGCTGCGCGGCGATTACCCGGGCGGGCACTCGCTGTCGCAACCGCGTCGTGGGCGGAACGCCCTATTGCCGCCAGCACCAGCCCAGGAAAACGGAGAACGCCGTAGAAGAGGAAGCATAGCAGACGATGGAACGACTGCTTGAGCAACACGTTAGCCGCGCCAACGGCGCCACCCTCGACGTCGAGCGCATGACGCAGGAAGTCCTGCGCCGGCTCGCCCAACGCCTGGAGGAGACGAACGGCCGGCTCTACGAGATCGAGGTGCCCATCGGCATCAGCGTCCGGCACTGCCACCTCTGCCAGGCCGACGTTGAGACGCTGTTTGGCGAGGGCCACAGCCTGAGTGTCTTTAACGAGCTGTATCAGAAAGGCTATTTCGCCGCCGCCGAACAGCTCATGGTTGTCGGCAAGCGCCGCTGCATCGAAAAGGTGCGCGTCCTCGGCCCCACCCGGTCGATCAGCCAGGTCGAGCTTTCGCAGACCGATGCACTCATGTTAGGGCTGAAGCTGCCGCTGGCCGTCAACGGCACAGACCCGGCGGTCGCCCCGATCACCCTCGTGGGGCCGGAAGGCGTCGTCACACTGCCCGGCAAGGGTCAGGGTGGCGCGTTTGTCATGCGCCGCCATGTCCACCTGAACCTGGAAGTGGCCGGCCGCCTCGGCGTCAAAGAGGGCGATATGCTCGACCTGCGCGTCACCGGACCGCGTGACGCCACGCTGCACGGGGTCGTCGTGCGCATCAAGGAAGGATGGCGGCCCGAAGTCCACCTGGACACCGACGAAGGGAACGCCGTCGCCATCCGTAGCGGCCAGTCAGGCATCCTGATTGTGCCCGAAGCGTTGAGGTAATAACCGTGGAGAGAGCAGAGCTTGAACGGATCGTCCGCGAGGTAGTCGCCGAGCTTCTTGCCCGCCGGCAGGAGGCCCAGCGCCCCCGCCGGGTGCTTGCCCTCTTTTCCGGCGCGAGTACCGGCTATCTCGTGGGCATGGAAGCCATACACGGGCTGGCCGCTGCGGGCCACAAGGTCACGGCCGTGCTGTCGCCCGCCGCGAGCCACGTCATTGGCGTGGACAAAGTCGAGGCCGCCGGCGCCCACTTCGTCGTCAAACCCGGTAGCTGGGTCTGCGCGCCAGACGTGATCAACCGCAGCGATCTGATTCTGGTGCCCACGGTCACCATGAACCTGGCGGCGCGCCTCGCCGCCGGTCTCATGGACTCCCTGCTCTCCACCCTCATCCTGGGCGGCCTGCTTGCCGGCAAGCCGGTCCTCGCCGTGCGCGACGGCGCCGACCCCTACGGGAACGGCGGGCTCGTCTTCGGCGAAACCCATGCCACCGCCCCCGCGCTGCGCCGGCAGCTCAGCCGCAATCTGGAGACGCTCGCCACTTTTGGCATCACGCTGGTGGGCGAGAAGGAGTTCTTGCCCGCCATGTGGCGCCTGCTGGAGGGCAGCCCGGCGGTCAGTGCCAACGGCGCCGGCCCCATTCCCCAGGCGGCGGCGCCCGCACCGGCTGCCTCGCCTGCGCCCCAGGCCAACGGCCGGGTCCACTTCATTACCGAGACCGACCTGTTGACCATGCAACCCGGCTCCGTCGTGCGCCTGGCTCCCGGCTGCCGGCTGACCCCGCTGGCGCAGGACACCGCCCGGCGCCTGAACCTTCAGTTGTCTTACGAATGAGGATCCGCTTATGCGATTAGGAAGAGTAGTCGGCACCGTGGTAGCAACCCGCAAGAATGAGAGCCTGGTCGGCTTCAAGCTCCTGGTCCTGGACGTTCTCGACGCCGTGACCGGAGCCCCGGTCGGCGACCGGGTCGTCGCCGTAGACGATCTGGGTGCGGGCGTCTGTGATACCGTGCTCTACGTCACCGGCGGCGGCTCCCGCGTCACCCTGGAAAACCGCAGCGTGGCGATTGACGCCGCTATAGTCGGCATCGTCGACACCGTTGACATCCACGAGTAGAGGCAGGCAAATCATGGCCGGTAAGATCTACACACGAGGCGGCGACCGCGGCGAGACCTCGCTGCTGGGCGGCACGCGCGTGCCCAAGGATGCCCTGCGCGTCGAGGTTTACGGCACCATCGACGAAGGCACCTCCATGCTCGGCATGGCCCGCTCCCTCTCGCGCTACGATGACGTCGTGCGGGACATTATCGCCCTGCAGGGCCAGCTTATCCCGCTGATGTCTGAAATAGCTTCCGGTCCGGCTGCCGTCGAAAGCGGGCGCTTCCCCACAGCCGCTTCAGCCCTCGTCGAACAGATGGAGACGATCATCGACCGCTATGACGGCGAGTGGATCAAGACCGGGCAGTTTGTGCGCCCCGGCGCCTCCCCCGCATCCGCCGCGCTGGATTGCGCGCGCACCATTTTCCGCCGGGCGGAGCGCCGCCTGATCACCCTCCAGCGCACCGAAGAAGTTAACCCGATCATTCTCCAATACCTGAACCGCCTTTCTGATCTGCTCTATGTGATGGCGCGGATCGAAGAACAACGCGCCATCGTAGACGTTATCAAAGCACACCTACCCGCCCAGGATGGTAACGGGCAGCATGGCGCTGCTCCCCGCCGTCCTCTCACCACCAATGGAGAAAGCGACATGGCACTGCAACTATGCGATTGTGACCGTCTGATCGAGGCAGGGATTCGCCGCGCTCAGGAAATCGGCGTGCCGATGGTCCTCTCTGTCGTCGATGCTAGTGGCGACGTCATCCAGACGCGCCGCATGGACAACGCCCTCAAGGTGAGTATCGAGTTGGCCCCGCACAAGGCGTATACGGCCGCCGCGATCCGTATGCCGACCCACGAGCTGGCGGCCCTCTCCCAGCCGGGCGCTCCGCTCTTTGGCATTGACGTTAACGTATCGAATCTGACCCTCGTCGGCGGCGGCTACCCGCTCAAGCGGAATGGCGAGCTGCTCGGCGCTGTCGGCGTCAGCGGCGGTTCGGTGGAACAGGATCAGGACGTCGCCCTGGCGATGGTCGCCGCCCTCTAACCCAGCATCGTTCGCCGGCCCGGAGTCGCTCTGCAGCGCCCGGCGGCGACCGTGAGGAATCGTAACAATGGCCGCACAGCTAGAGACAGAACAGATTGATACCATCATCCGCCGCGTGATGAATCGGCTCGAGGAACAGCAGCCCGCGCTGCCCCGCTCCTACAATTACCGCGGCGTCTTCTCCGACCCCGACGAAGCGCTGAAGGCCGCGCGTCTCGCGCAGCAATGTTACGCCCGCGAGAGCATGGGCCGCCGCAAAGCGTTCATCAAGGTCATCCGCGAGACGACGATCAACCATGCGCAGCAGCTATCGCAGCTTGCCGTGCAGGAGACCGGCATGGGCCGCGTCGCCGACAAGGTGCTCAAACACCTGCTGGTCGCCGAAAAGACGCCCGGCACAGAAGACCTGCCTGCCGTGGCGCACCTGGGCGACGACGGGCTGACGGTAGAAGAGGTCTCGCCGTTCGGCGTGATCCTCGCCATTACGCCGACCACCAACCCCACGGCGACGATCGTCAACAACGCCATCAGCATGCTCGCCGGCGGCAACACCGTCTTCTTCGCCCCGCATCCCCGGGCGCTGCAGACGTCCCTGACCTGCATCGACCTGCTCAACGAAGCTATCGAGAACATCGGCGGGCCGCCCAACCTGCTCGTCGCCCTGGATTCGGCGGACCTGAAGACCGTCGATTATCTGATGAAGCACCCCGACATCCCGCTGCTTTGCGTCACCGGCGGCACGGCTGTGGTCGATGTGGCCCTCCGCTGCGGCAAGCGGGCCATCGGCGCGGCGGCGGGCAACCCGCCCGTCCTCGTAGACGACACCGCCGATCCGGTGAAGGCGGCCAACGACATCATCCTCGGCCACAGCTTCGACAACAACATGCCCTGCACCTCCGAAAAGGAGATAGTCGTCACCGCCGGCATCGCCGATGAGCTGCTGCGCGCCTTCCGCGACAACGAGAAGGCAGTCGTCCTCGAATCCCGCTTCCTGCCAGAGCTGGAGCGCGTCGCCCTGAACGAAAAACGCACCGGCCCCAACCCCCGGATGATCGGCCAGAACGCCAATAAGATCCTGGGCGAGCTGGGCATCAACGTCGGTGACGAGGTCCGGGCGATCATCGTCGAGGTCGAGCGCGATCACCCCTTCATCCGCCACGAGCTGATGATGCCCGTCCTGGGGCTGACCCGCGCCGCCGACTTCGACGAGGCTGTGGATATCGCCGTCGAGGCCGAGCAGGGCCTCCACCATTCGGCCATCATCCACTCGGCCAACGTCTACCACATGAGCGATTTCCAGCGCGCCATCCGCACGACCGTCTACGTCAAGAATGCCCCGTCCTACGCGGCGCTGGGCTACGGCGGCGAAGGGCCGACCAGCTTCACCATCGCCGGTCGCACCGGTGAGGGCATGACCAGCGCGCGGACCTTCGTGCGCCGCACGCGCTGCGCGCTGGTCGGCGCCTTTGGCACGTTCTGAGGGGATCATCTATGAATGAGGAGACCAACGTGGTCGCTGTCGAGGAAATTGCCGCTGCTGTACAGGCGGCCGGTGTAACGGGCGCCGGCGGCGCCGGTTTTCCCACCCACGTCAAGTTCCGGGCCCAGGCTGAAATCGTGCTGGCCAACGGCGCCGAGTGCGAGCCGCTGACCCACGTAGACAAGCAGTTGATGATCCACCACGCGCCGCAGGTCGTCGCCGGGTTGCGTGCGGCCATCCGTGCGACCGGAGCCGAGCGCGGGATCATCGGCGTCAAGGCCAAGAGCAAGGAAGCCATCGCCTCCCTGCGCCGTGAGCTGCAGGGCGCGGAGGACATCACCATCGCCGAGCTGGGCAACTTCTACCCATCCGGCGACGAACAGGTCATGGTCTACGACGTGCTCGGCCGCATCGTCCCCGAAGGGGGCATTCCCCTGGACGTCGGCGTCGTCGTGAACAATGTCGAGACGCTATACAACGTGAGCCAGGCGTTGGAGGGCCGGCCGGTGACCCACAAGTACGTCACCGTCATCGGCGAGGTAGCCCGGCCTATGACCGTGCGCGTGCCCATCGGTGTTTCCATCGGCGAGGTCATTGCCCTTGCCGGGGGCGCGACCGTCCCCAACCCGCTCGTGCTCGACGGCGGCGCGATGATGGGCCACATCGCCGGGAGCCTGGACGACCGCGTGACCAAGCGCACCAAGATCCTGCTCGTCCTCCCCTTCGAGCATGAGCTGAGCGTGCAGCGCCGCCGCCCACGTAGCGCCTTCGAGCTGCGCGCCATCTCGGCCTGCGACCAGTGTTACTTCTGCACCGATTACTGCCCGCGGCACGCCCAGGGCCACCGCATCCAGCCGCATAAGCTGATTCTGCTGCTGGCCTCCGGCGTCCCCCTGACCGACGAGGAAATGTCCATCGCCATGCTCTGCTGCGAATGCCGGACCTGCAACTACGCCTGTCCGGTTCATCTGCAGCCCGCGGACATTGCCATCGCCATCAAACACGACCTGATCAAAGGTGGCCTGAAAAACCCCTATCACGACCAGACGGGAGTCAACCCCTTCCGCGATTTCCGGCGCGTGCCTCTGAACCGGCTGCAGGCCCGGCTGGGGTTAACGCGCTACAACCTGCCGGCGCCGCTGACGGACGTGCCTGCTACCTTCCCCTGCGTCCGCCTGCTGTTGCACCAGCATACCGGCGCGCCCGCCCGGCCCGTCGTCCGCCCCGGCGACCACGTTGCGGTAGGCGATCTGGTGGGCGAGATTCCTGAGGGCGCCCTCGGCGCCCGCGTGCACGCCAGCATTGCCGGCGTCGTCACCAGCGTAACTTCCGAGGCAGTTACAGTTGAGGCAAATGGACATGGTTGAACGAGCAATTGAAACACCCCGAGCGATCGGGCTTGTCGAACTACGGAGCATTGCCCGCGGCATTGAGACCGCTGACGTTATGCTCAAACACGCGAACGTGGATCTCCTGCGCGCTCACGTCATCTGCCCCGGCAAGTATATTGTGCTCGTTGCCGGCACGATCACCCACGTGCGCAGCGCTGTCGCCGAAGGCCAGCGCGTGGCGCCCGACGTGGTCGTCGATCAATTCGTGCTGTCGAACGTCCACCCCTCCATCTTCCCCGCCCTGACGGCGACGACCGAAGTCGAACACGTCGGCTCCGTCGGCGTGGTCGAGTGTTACACGCTTGCGGGCGCCATCATCGCCGCCGACACGGCCGTGAAGGCCGCGCCCGTCCATCTGCTGGAGATCAGGCTGCCCTTTGCCCTGGGCGGCAAGGCGTTCTGTATCTTCACTGGCGAGCTGTCCGCCGTGCGCAATGCCGTCAATAGCGCCGCCAACCGGCTGCGCGACGAGGGCGTGATCGAGTCCTTCACCGTCATCGCCTCACCGCACCGCCAGCTCGTCGAAAAGCTGCTCTAATCGCCGGCCAGATAGCGGTGGACGAAGGTGATCGCCGTCGAGCCTTCGCCCACCGCGGAGGCGACCCGCTTGAGGGAGCGGTAGCGCACGTCGCCCGCGGCAAAAACGCCGGGGATGCTCGTCTCCAGCAGGAACGGGTGGCGCTCCAGCGGCCATTCGGCAGACGGCGTCTCGTTCTCCAGTAGCTCCCGGCCGGTGACGATGTAGCCCTCCTCCGTGCGGCAGACCGTCTCCGGCAGCCACCCGGTATGCGGCGTCGCGCCGATGAGCACGAAAAGGGCGTGGGCCGGCACCGTCTCCCGCGTCCCATTCCGCTCCAGGACAAGCTGCTCCAGCCGGTATGAGCCGCCGCCGCCCACCACCTCCGTGTTGGTGCGCACCCTCACGTTCGGCGTGCTCTCGATCTCCCTGATCAGATACTCCGACATGCTCGGCAGAAGCGAGTCGGCGCGCACCAGCACCGTCACGTCCTCGGCAAAACGCGCCAGATGCAGCGCCGCCTGCCCGGCCGAGTTGCCCGCCCCCAGCACGAACACCTTTTGGCCCTTCATTGCCACAGCTTCCGCGCTGGCCGAGCCGTAGAAGACGCCGGCGCCGATCAGCTCGTCCAGCGCCTGAATCCCCAGACGACGATACGAGACCCCCATCGCCAGAATCACCGCGCGCGCCCGGACCTCGCCGCCGTCGGCCAGCCGCAGCACCCGCTCGTCCCCCTGCACCTCCAGCTCGGCTACCTCGCGCCCAAAGGTGAAGTCCGTGCCAAACAGCCAGGCCTGCCAGTAGGCGCGCGAAGCCAGCTCGCCGCCGGAGATGCCCATAGGAAAGCCCATGTAGTTGCGGATGCGGGAACTCATGCCCGCCTGCCCGCCAATCGCCACGCGCTCCACGACCAGCGTGCTCAGCCCCTCGGAAGCGCCGTACACGGCAGCCGAGAGCCCGGCCGGCCCGGCGCCGACGATGACCACGTCCACCACCCCTTCCGGCAGCGGGCCGGTGATGTCGGCAATACTGGCCCTGTCCAGCGCCTCGGCCAGCTCGATGTTCGACGGGTCCGTCAGCGCCTGCCCGTCGGCCAGCAACACGACCGGTAGCGGGCCGGCCGGGCAGCCGCTCTCCTCCAGCAGGCTCCGCCCTTCCGCGCTATCCGTGTCGTAAAACTCGAAGGTCAGGCTGTTCCGCTTGCACAGGTCCCGCAGCTCGTGCGAGCGGCGTGACCACTGGTCGCCCACAATGCGCGCGACGATGTACGGCGGCCGGTTTTCGGCGACCCAATCGTGCAGCATCTGGCTGACGACGATGTGGAAATCCTCGTCGGCGGCCCCCAGCGGCTTCGAGCTGTAAGCATCAATCGTGCCGATCGCCGAGGCATGGATGATCGTCTGGGCGACAGACTTGTCGCCACGGGTGGTTAGCAGGACGCGCCGGGCCTGCGGGTGCAGGTGGCGGGCCAGTTGCAGGAACGTCTCGCCGCCCATCCCCTCCAGCCAGCAGGAAGCCAGTATCGTGGCGACGGGGGCGCCGGCCTCTCTGAGCGTGGACAGCGTGCCCAGCGCCTCAAAGGGTAGGGCGGCGTAGTGAATGTCATAATCGGCGGCGTACCGTTTGTGCAGCTCCTGCTGAATCAGCTCCAGCGGGCCGGGATTACTCTCGACGACAAAAATGGCCGGTCGGTTCAAGCGCGTCACTCTCTCAACATGATCTTGTCCACGTAACGCCATCTCTCGCTCGGCGTCACCTCCTGAATGAGCCCTACATGGTCGCAGCGCCGGCCCCGGCGTAGAAACCACGGCAGGGCGGCGCGCAGGCGGGCGATCACAGACATCTTCCCTATCCTTCTGGTTCAGACGATGCCGGCCGGGCACAGGAGTGAGGGAGCGTTGTCAGGCCAAGCGTAGCAGGTCCGCGTAGATATGACCAGTCCGCCGACCTCAAACCGGAAACGGAGCGCGGCCATCCCTGGCCGCCAGAACGACCTGCGCGCCATTGGGTAGTTGTGCGGGCTGCTTGCCCGTTCTACGCGTCCAGTATCTCCTGCGCAACCGCCGCCATCGGCCGCCGGCTCTCCCGCGCCCGCCGCTGCAGCAGGTGGTGCGCCTCCGGCTCGCTCATCCCCTGCGCCATCAGCCGCCCCTTGGCCCGCTCCACCAGCCGGCGCTCGGCTGCGGCAACCTCCGCCGCCTGCGCCTCGCCAAAGCGCTTGCGGGCCACGGCAATCGCCGCCGCGAGCTGCTCCGGCTGCACCGGCTTCACCAGGTAGCCGTGTACCGGCAGGTCCGTCGCCTGCTCCACGAGGTCAGTCTGGCTGTAAGCCGTCAGAAAGATGATCGGCAGCGGCGCCGTCCGGCTGAGCGTCTGCGCCGCCTGCAGCCCGTCGGTCAGCGGCATCTTGATGTCAAAGATCGCCAGGTCAAAGGCGCGCTGCCGGGCCAGCCGCAGCGCCTCCCGGCCGTCCGTCGCCAGCGTCACCTGATGCCCCATCTCTTCCAGCATCGCCCGCAGCCCCAGGCGGATCAGCGCTTCGTCGTCGGCGACCAGGATCTCCAGCCCCATCACGCAGCCTCCTTCGGCCACCCGCTGCCCCGCGCCGCATCGTCCAGCCGGATCGTCACTTCCGTTCCGGCGTCGCTCTGGCTGTAGGTCAGCTCCCCCTGCAGGTCGGTGCGCACCAGCGTCTCCACAATTTCCATCCCCAGTCCCGGCCGGTAGCCGGGCGCAAAGCCCTGCCCGTCGTCGGCCACCGTCACCAGCAGCGCCCCCGGCGCGCGGGCCAGCGTCACCTGCACGCGCCCATCCGGCCGGCCGGGGAAGGCGTGTTCCAGCGCGTTCTGGATCAGCTCATTCACCACCAGCGCCAGGCTCGTCGCCGCGCGCGTCGGCAGCAGGTCGGCTTCCCCCTCCACCGTTACCGTCACCGCCCGGCCCGGCTCGCTCAGGGTGGCTGCCATCGCCACCACGCGCTGCAGCACGTCGCGCACGTCCACCAGGTGGAAGCCGCGCTCCGACAGCGTCTCGTGCACGGCGGCGATGGTGTGTACGCGGTGAATGCTGTTGAGCAGAACCTGCCGCGCGTCCAGCCCGCCGGCCTCGGCAAGCTGCAGCCGCATGAGCATCGCCACTGTCTGCAGGTTGTTCTTGATGCGGTGGTGCATCTCGCGCACCATCGCCGCGTTGGTCGCCAGCCGCGCGTGCTCGATAGCCAGCGCCGTCTGGTTGGCAAGGGTCAGCAGCAGCGTCTCCTGCTCGCGTGTAAAAGTATGGGGTTCTTTCGTGTAGCAGTTAAAGACGCCGATCACCCGGTCGCGCACGCTGAGCGGTACCGACAGCAGAGAGACCAGCCCCTCGCGCCGGGCCAGCTCCCGCTCGACCTCGTCGTCGCCGCTAAGTAGATCGCGCACCGCCACCGGCGCGCCGCTGGATGCCACGCCGCCCACGATGCCCGCCCCCAACGGCCGGACCGGCGGCGCCAGGGGCCGTTCCCGCCGCGGCCGGGTCGAACGCAGCTCCAGTTGTTGCCCTTCCTCGTCCAGCAGGTAGATTGAGCACGCCGCCGCATCCATCACCTTCGCCGCCATATCCGTCACCACGTCGAGAATGTCGTCCAGGTATTGGGGGGAGGTGACCACCGCGCTCACCTCGGCCAGCGCCTGCAGCTCTTCAATCTGCCGCTTCTGCCGGTCGTGCAGCCGCGCCTTCACCAGCGCGCCCGCCGCCAGATCGCCGATCAGCGAGACGATCTCTACCTCGTCGGCGGTGAAGTCGTGCGGCTCCCGCGTCTGCACGTTCAGCGCGCC
>Ga0123332_1002365_pt1 | contig 17967 bp, 11 predicted proteins | sample BioC12SIPDNA_4_FD_89958 | JGI IMG/M metagenome (GOLD analysis project Ga0123332, IMG submission 89958) | Anaerobic biogas reactor microbial communites from Washington, USA - Biogas_R2_A C12 SIP DNA | ecosystem: Engineered > Bioreactor > Anaerobic > Unclassified | place: Washington, USA...
GACGATGCGGTTTCTCGTGCAGCATTCCGCGTAGAGGAACGACAGGATCTCCTGCAGCCCGGCGGTATTGGCCCGGTACCGGAGAAAGGTCCCGCGGCGCTCGACCTCCACCAGGTGCTCGTTTTTCAGTTTGTCCAGGTGGTGCGACAGGGTCGAACTGGGGATGCCCAGGCCGGCCTGGATGTCGCCTACGACCATGCCGTCCGGGTGCGCCGACAGCAGGAGACGCATGATCCGAAGCCGGGCGTCGTTGCCCAGGGCGGCGAACCTGTCCGCGTAGAGGGTGATCCGTTGCTCGTGCGGTCTGTTCTCCATGTCCATATCCTCCTGCATCCGGCTATATTTCGATTTTACTAGAATTATGAATATATTCAAGAAAATTACAAATTCCGGCCGTCAATGCTACTATGGCGGCGGCCGCACTGCCCGTGCAGCCGGCCGCCACAAACCCGCGGGGACGATGCATGCAGAACCATCACGACAGGACGCCGTCGGATCCGGGGCGGATCCTAGAATGGGCGCGGGAAATCCAGGCGCTTGCCCAGACCGGGCGCCACTACGCCCGGGACCAGTACCAGATAGACCGTTGCCTCCGCCTGATGGACATCGCAGCCGAGATGGCGGCCGGCCACACGGGCATCGAGGCCCGGACACTCGTAGCGTCCTTCCGCGCGCAGATCGGGTACGCGACGCCCAAGGTGGACGTCCGCGCGGCCGTGTTTCGCGGCGGCAGGCTCCTTCTGGTTCGTGAAAGGAGCGACGGCGGGTGGACCATGCCCGGGGGGTGGGCCGATGTCGGCGACGTCCCTTCCGAGGCGGCGGAACGCGAAACGTGGGAGGAATCGGGATTCCGGGTGCGGGCCAGGAGGCTCGTGGGCGTCTATGACGCGAACCGGACGCACCCGCTCGAGGTATTCCACGCCTTCAAGGTCGTTTTCCTCTGCGATGTCATCAACGGCCGGGCCCGCCCCAGCGCCGAAACTTCCGAAGCGGGCTTCTTCGCCCCGGAGGAAATACCGGGCCCCCTTTCCGGGGAGCGCACGGCCCCGCGCCACATCCGCGACGCTTTCGCGGCGCTGGAGAATCCGGATGCGCCCGCGGTCTTCGACTGAAGCATCCCCGAACCTTTGTGAGGCCGATCCTCCGATGACGACACGGCAATCCCCCCACTCGGCAATCCGGTCCGAACTGCGGCGCCTCGAAGACCCGGGGAAAGCCGGCGTCCTCAGGGGCTTCTTCAAGACAGGTCCGGGAGAATACGGAGAGGGGGACCGTTTCCTCGGCATCGGGGTCCCGGACATTCGCAGGGTGGTGCGGAGGCACCCCGGCGCCCCCGCGGAGGAGGTTCTGGGGCTGCTGCACTCGGAGTACCACGAGGAGCGCCTGGCCGCCCTGCTGATTCTTGTGGGCCAATACCAGCGCGGGGATGCAGCCCGGAAAACCGAGATCTACCGGCTCTATCTGTGTAACACCGCACACATCAACAGCTGGGACCTGGTCGATCTCACGGCATATCACATCGTCGGCGACTACGTCTTCGGGAAAAACCGCTCGGTCCTGACCAAACTCGCGCGGTCGGAAAACCTCTGGGAACGCCGGATCGCCATCGTCTCCACGTTCTGTTTCATCCGCCGCGGCGAGGACCGCGGGACGCTGGCCGTCGCCCGGCTGCTGCTCGATGATCCCCATGACCTGATTCACAAGGCGGTCGGGTGGATGCTGCGGGAGGCCGGGAAACGGTGCTCGGAGGACAACCTGTGCCGGTTCCTGGACCGGTACGCGTCCCGCATGCCCCGCACCATGCTGCGGTACGCCATCGAGCGTTTCCCGCAATACCTGCGGCTGCGGTATATGCGGCGCCGGGGGGGCGGCCCGCGATCCCGGGCGGGCGGACCCGGAAGAAAGCAGCCCCGACAGGCATTCTAGGGCCCGGTTTTGTGCGGGGCCCTGTAGATGCCCAACGATTGGACCTCCCCGGAATAGGCCGCGCCCGGCGTGGCGACATACTCCACGGTCACCCGCAGCCCGGGAAGATCCCTGCAGGGCTTGAGTTCCCCGTCGGGCGCATGGTCCTTGGCCGCAAACCGGACCCGGTAGTAGTTGGCAATGTGCAGCAGGTGGGAGCCTCCGCCCGCCTCGACGATCAGCTCCATCCCGGCAGGATCGAAACACCGGACCTCGGACACGGTCCCCTCGAGCGTGGCCAGGTCCCGGCCCCGCGCCCTGTCCACCTCCCGGAGATAGTCCCGCTCTATCCTGTCCCGCTGTTCATAGGCCTCCGACCGTTCCTTCAGGATGCGCTGCTCCTCGCGTTCGGCTTCCTCGAAAGCCTTCTCCCTGTCCTCCCGCCGATGCCTCCGGGCGGCGTCCTGCTCGGACGTTTCCCCGGGTCCGGTCCCGTCCTGCCGCCCCGGCCCGTTCTGCCGCCCCGGCCCGTCCGGCCGCCCCGGCCCGTCCGGCGCGAAATGGTCCCTGTAGGTACGGGCCATCGCCAGAAAGCGCGCCGCCTCCTCGCGGTCCCTGTCCGATACGGCGGCTGCCGCCGCCCGCTCGCCATAGCGGATCGCCGCATCGGTCTTCCTCAGGCGCATCAGCGCGTGCGCAAGGACAAGCTGGTGGCTCCCGACGCCCGGCTCCAGCTCGACGGCCTCGAGGGCCAGATCCAGCGCAGACGCGGCCGTCTCCTCCTTCATGGCCATGATGCCGGCCAGGGCGGCATAGGCCGGGGCGAACCGGCCGTTGAGCGCCACGGCCCGCCGCAGGCCCTCCTCGGCCAGCGCGTATTCGCCCGCCTGCATGGCCGCAATCCCGGCGTGGTAGTGCGGGATGCAGCTGGTCGAGCCGGCAAGGGCGGCCGCCTTGAAAAACCCTGCCGCCTCCTCGCGGCGGTTCTGCCCGGCATGGTAGAGGCCCATGCTCGTGAGGGCCTCCGCATTGTTGGGGTCCTGTTCCAGCACCGAATCGAGCAGGGCCTTGGCCTCCGGCCACAGCCGCATCGCGACGAAGAAATCACCCTGAACCGCGCGCATCTCCGCGGGCGGGACCCGGCGGAAACGGTACTCCTCCGGGGGCCTGACCGGCGGCGTCTTCACCTCGAAGGCATAGAAAGCCGCGTGCCCTACGTAAGCGTCCAACCGGCGCCCGAGGTCCTCGAGGTCCCCGAAAGCCTCGGCGGCCGCCGCCTGTCCGGCCACGCCGTCCCGGAGCCTCTCCAGGTACTGCAACAGCCTGGGCGCGTGCGCGCGCTCATCCCCCAGAAACAGCATGTGGGTCAGGGCCCACGACTGCGCATAGAATACGGCCGCCCTGGCCTCCTCCCGGTAGTAGGGGGACCGGCGGTCTACCGCAAAGAGCTCGTCGAGGGGAATCCGCCGCTCGTTCCGCAGAATGCCCAGCTGTATCGGGCTCGGGTGGCCGACGACGGACGACCGGTCGGAAATGACGGTGTGGCCGAAGCATTCGGCCAGCCCCTCGTCGATCCAGACCGGGAGCGGCGGGTAATTCAGGCGCATCAGAAGATGCACGTATTCGTGGTAGACGGCGTGATACCGGTAGTGCTCGTTGATCCTGTGGAGATACGCGACGTAGCCTTCGTCCCCGATGCCCGGGGGAATCGCGATGGGGACTTCGCTCGTGTCCAGGCGGAGCGCGATATAGTTCTTCCCCTCCCCCCCGACGAAAAAACCGCCGGGCCGCGCCTGGTCCCGGCCGTCGGCAAACTGCGGCAGCAGGGACCCGAGGGTCTTCCCGTCCCTGGCGGCCAGCACGATGGTGGGCATGCCCGGATCGGCCTCGAGCGACGGGAGAAGGCTCCGTATCACCGCGTGGAATTTCTCGAACTGGTGGGTGATCCTGCGCGCAGGGCCCTCCCCGGCATCGCTATAGACCGTGAAATGATCGCTGCGCACCTCCGCCCACGCCTCCCCCTTCGCAGGCGTGGCCGCGCATGCGAACAGCCAACAGGCCAGAGGCGCCAGCCAAAGCCTGGCGCCGTACCTCCGGATGGGCTTGGTGCGCATCGACAGGCCTCCACTGGTTGGCCCCGGGGGCCGCCGGCCCGCTATTGCCCGAAGCCCTGCGGTTCGATCACGATCGGCTCCCCTGTCAGGTTGACGCTCAGGGTGTGGATCCAGCGGTATTTCCCATTGACCAGGCGGAACATGTGGGAATCGGGCATGCCGTCGCGGCTGTCGCCGAAGCGGCAGAAAATGTTGACCGTGCCCATCTCCTCATCCACGACGTAGGTCCGGTTGACGACGAACATCTCTCCGAGGGGCGCCGGGATCTGGCACGTATCCTTGTTCTCGTTCTTGGCGTTGGTGTAGGCGCCCCCTTCCAGGCGCGCGCACGGGGTGCCCCAGGGCGGCCGGATGCCCTTGTCCAGAAACACGAAATCGAAGTACTGGTTGGCCGCGTCGATCAGCTCCTGGCGGCTGACACGCTCGTCGACATGAAGAACCGGCCAATCCTCGGCCTTGGAGTACTTCAGGTAATCCTGCGCGTTGAAAAGCCAGTCGCCCTCGTCCGTGACCAGGCTGTCTATCAGGGACACTTTCCCGTTGGTCACTTTCAGGCGGGTTCCGATGACGTAGGGGTGGCCGCCTTCGGTGACGATCACCTCGGAGAAGGTCATGCACCGGCCGACGTCGTAGATGCTGCGGTGCAGCGCAATCGGCAGCGCGGTGTTCCATAGCCCGGCTCCCTTCTGGACCTCGCTCATGTTCTCCATGAACGTCGCCTTTTCGGCCAGGGCCATCTTCGACAGGTCCCCCGCCTCCTGGGCCGCGATGTAGCTTTGCACGGCCGACTGGAGCATCGGCCGTGTGCATTCGTCCTGGGCGTACACGCCTAGGGCGCCGCCGACGAGAAACACCATGCTGATCAGGGCACGCATCATAGAACCTCCTAGGGAAGAAGCATTTTCAATTGAATGGGCTTGCCGGCCTCCACGCCGACTTTGGCAATGCCGTCCCGTGCATTATAGTCATAAACGACGGGCCGATCGTACCATAATACGCTTTCGGGCGCGTCGGCACACCTAAGGAGAACGCTCGAGGGGACCGAGAGCGGACCGGAACGGAACACGACGGAGCGGCCGTCGTTCGACAGGGTCATCCCCACCTCCCGGTCGCCGCCCGTATAGTCGACGTAGGTGAATGCGGTCTCCGTGCCCGCCGGGCCCGGGAACGCATGAATGTCCAGGCGGGCGCCGTCGAGCGCGCCGAGCCAGGCCCTGGAATTGCCGCGGAAAACGTCGCCGGTGACGTAGACCGAATTCTCCCGGACGAATACGGGGATGGAGTCGGCGGGGGCGTCGACCCGGATGGTTTTACCCCCTGTGAACGCCCGGGACGGGTCCCTGAAATCGTACCAGGCGCCCGGAGGCAGGTAGAGGTCCCGCTCGTGGCCAGGATCGAAAACCGGAGCGACCAGGAAGGCATTGCCGAAGATGTACGCGTCCCAGATCGTGTGGGTCTGCGCGTCCCCGGGGTAGGCGTACGCCAGAGGTTTCATCAGAACGCCGTTGGCATAGGAGGTGTTGGCGCAGGAATAGATATAGGGGAGCAGCGCCATGCGCTGCGCGCACGCATCGCGGAACACCTCCTGCAGCCGGGCGGAATACTTCCAGGGGGGCCGGTCACCGCCGCTGCCGCCGGCGCCGTCTATTTTGATCTCGAACATTCCGTTCCATGCGCTCCACTGGAGCCACCGCATGTAGAGGAGCTCGTCGATCCTCCCCTCCCCCAGGTAGCCCCCCGTATCGTTCCCCCACATGGGGAACCCCTGGAAGCCGACGCGCATGGCGTTGGCCTGGCTGCCGGACATCCCGGCCCAGTTCGGCCGGCTGTCGCCCCCCCACAGCGCGCTCAGGTAGGGCTGCGACCGGTGGTAGGCCGTGCGCGCGTAGTTGAAATGATCGCGGCCGTGCGCCTTCGACAGGAACCCGTGGATCACCTTCGAGAACAGGTACGCGTACTTGTTGCGGGCCTCGGACTCGCGGACCGGGTCGTGCCACTGGGCGGTGAGAGGGAAGTTCTCGTCGGCCCGGTCCATCTTGTGCCCCCGGACGCCTGCGGCGTACTGGTGGGTGGCCAGGCGGCGCTCGAATTCGGCCAGCGCCTCCGGGTGGGTCAGGTCCATGTAGTTCTTGTAGCCTGAGAGCAACCCGGGGAAATCCGGGTCGGTGAACGTCATGGGCGCCACCCAGGTCAGCACCTGCATGCCGTAGGTTTCGTTCAGGGTCCGGATCCACGCCTCGGGTTGCGCGAACGCCTCGCTGAAATGCATCCGGGACCACTGGTGGCCGCCCTCGCTGTAGGGGCGGTCGATCATGCAGGCGGTCAGGGGGATGCGCATCTCGGTGAATTTCCGGACGTCGGCGAGCACCTCCCCGCTGCCGCTGTTCTGGTCCCTCCAGAAGATCGGCCCGCAGGCCCAAATGGGGACGAACTTGGGCCGGCCGATCACTTCGTAGTACTGCCGGTGGATCCTGTCGCCGCTCGGCCCGAAAAACAGGTGCCAGTCCAAATCGCCGGTCTGGTGGTAGATCTCCGTGCTGCCGCCGACGGCGAACTGGTACCGGCCTTTGGCGAAGGTGTCGAAAAAGCTCCCGTATCCCCGGCTGCTCATGTAGAAAGCCGAGTAGGCCGAGGCGTAGTTCTCCGCGTAATCCCTGTCGCCTTCGGCATAGACGTCGACGTCGACCGTCTGGCCGCGCAGGTCGGGATTTTTCGCGTTGTACGGGTACAGTTTCTCGATGAGCCCGAAATAGTGCTCGTCCCGATCCTTCATCCGTATGGTGACGTGACGGAACGCGGGGTGCCGGGCCGACCAATGGAGCGCGTCGCCGCGGCGCTCGATGCGCAGGGGAAGCTCCCGCGGGAAATCGTCGCGGAACCCGTCGGTCCGGTCAAAGACGAGCTTCAGGGCCAGAACATCGTCCGATGCGCTTTCGACGGCGATGCGCGCGGGCTCCACGAAGTTGAAGGCCAGTGCGGATATCTCGATCCGCGCCCCCCCGGCATGGGTGATCCCCACCCCGGTGCCGCGCAGCTCGATGCCGATGTCCCCGCTTCGCCATACGTTCGGGGAATCGGCCGCCGGGGAAAAAGCCCCGAAAAACAGCAAATGAAAGAAAAGTGTCGCCAGTTGCATGCGGTTCCCCCATGTAGGACTGTTAGGGCATCGGGCGGAGCCCTTCGTGCCGCACCGTCCAGCTCCCGTCCTTGGGGAATCCGGGCGCATCGGCGGGAGGAGCCCCCTCCCATCCGGCCGCCATCATGGCGGCGGCCGCGAGAAGACCCCCGTTGCCAGGAAGGTACAGCGGCAGGTCTTCGCGCTGGTAATTGTGGCCGTTGGGCAGGTACCTGTTCTTGGGCGTATCCAGGCAAAGCGCCTCGATGGCCAGGTCCGGACGCCCCACGCGGGCGGCCGTCATGGCCACCATCGGATAATCCCATCCCCAGGTGCTCGGCCAGTCCCAGGATTCCAGGACCTTCTCGAGCGTGGCCCGCATCCGCCGACGGTCGACCCTGGCGTCGCCGAGCATCCCGAATGCGGCCACCAGCGTCGGGTGATCCCTGCGGTGGAAGGCGTCCTCGAAGGTGTCCGGGGCGATCTCGGCGTTCTGGTACAGGCCGTTGTTTTCCGGCAGGGGGGGGAGATGGTCCAGGACATGGTCCCACTGCGGCACGCGCCCGAGCCCGAGCCGCTCGCGCCAGAGCTGGGCCGTCTCGAGACCGAACTTCCAGTAGGCCAGCTCGAAGGTGGGATTCGAGGTCGTACCGGGGCGGTAGATCTCCTGGGCCGGGATGAGCGGGGGCCCCAGCACATAGAGGCCGCGCGCCCGGTCCCAGCGCGCGTAGGAGGCCATGAAATCGGCCGTCGGGAAAACGATGTCCCGGTACCGCCCCAGAACCGCCTCGTCCCCCGTCAGCCGGTAGAGCAATTCGGCGTAATAGATCGGGTGGGGCTGCTGCCAGACGAGGAAGACGCCGACCGAGGAGGGCCCTTCGCGCCCGTCGGGCGCGACCATCTTCGGCCACCGCACGCCCGCGTACCCCTGCCGCCGGGCGGTTTCGGCCGCCAGGGGCAGGACGGACCGGTACCAGGGCAGGGTGTTTTCCAGGACCTGGGGGTTCCCCCACAAGGCAAAATGCACGCCGTGCCACCAGTGCATCTCGAGGTGGGACTTGCCGTACCAGCTGTTGCAGGTGAGCCCGGTTTCCGCCGGGGGGAAGGACCCCGCGCACTGGATCGCCGTCAGGTATCGGGACAGTACGATACGCCTCTCGAGCTCGCCGGCGCGGCTGTCGGTGCTCCGGGAAAGGTCGATGGCGCCGCCGGACTGCCAGAAACGCCTCCAGTGCCTCTCGGCCGATTGCACGGTTTCCCGCACGGACGCCCCGCGCCCTGCGGCGTCGGAGGCTGAAAACCGGACGCTGAACCCGAACTGCCCGGGATCGCGGGGCGCCAGGAGAAAGGAGTGCCGCGCGACCTGGGTCACCTCCGCGTCCCCGTCCCACTCGATGGAAACGTGGTACCGGTCCGCGTCCAAGGTTCTCCGGATGCGGACGGAACGCCCCGTGCGGGCGACGATTTCCGACCGGTGGCGTTCGGGGCTGGACCAGTCGCCCGGATCCTTGCCCCAGCGCGTGCTGCCGTAGGGGAACTCCAGACGGACGCCGATGGCGCCGGTTCCGAGCAGTTGCGACCGGATGCGGGCGCTGACCTGGTCGATTTCGGGATGGCAGGCGGTTTCCACCTCGACCGGCACGCCCCGGATCGCAAACGAGCTTTCCAGCACCCCCCTCCAGATGTCGGCCGACTGGCGTATGCCCTCGAGTTCCCCGATCCCGACGGCACGGCCGGAGGTGTCGGAAAACTCGAACCCTATCCGGCCCAGGTGCAGACGGTGCGGGTTCGCGCGCAGCCATTGTCCCGCGGCCGTATTCTGCCGCGACGCGTAGGGCACGCGGCGCCCGTCGACATCCCAGTATTCCGAAGCGTCTTCGAGCGTGGTGCCGCCGGGGCCGGGGATGGTGTGCCACCCCCACTCCGACTGGGTGGCCAGGGGAATGCCCTTCTCGTAAAATTCGGGGAAGGTCTGCAGCCCGGTGACGTCGGCGGTGAAGGCAAACTTCCCGTTCCCCACGCTGAAGGGGCTCAGGGGGTCCGCCTCCGACAGCCGGGGGATGTGCCTGCGGACGAGCGCTTCCCGGTCAATGGCCCCGCCCCCTGAAGACAGGCAGCCGGCGCATGCGAGCAGCAGGAGAACGGCGCAGAAGGATCGATACGGCGGCCCGGACCCCGGGGCCGGGGGCCGGGCCGCACCGGGCAGGGGGATCGTCCAAAAGAGTCGGGGAAATCGCGCAGGTGTCTTCACGGCAATCGCTTTCTGCCCTTCTCGGGCGTCACCGGTCCGCATGGCGGTCCGCCGACAGGGCACTCCGGGCTCCATTATTCCAAATCGGCGAGCGCATTGTCAAAGAGGGACGGCATTCTGCGTGCAGGGCGGGAGGCGGCGGGGACGCGGGGCCCTCAGCGTTGGGGAAGGGATTTGAGCTCTTTCCAGGTCTGGCTGAACCGCACAGCGTCCTCCTCGAGTTCGAATTCGAACTTGTGGAACAGTTCGTTGCCCGAATCGAAACGGAGCCGTATGGATTTGCCGTCGCGCCTGCAGTCGAGGATCTTCAAGGGGGCCTGGAACCCGTGCGGTCCCGACAACGGCCGGTAGACGACTTCGGCATGGCTGATCTGGAGTTCCCCGCGGCAGCTGCCGCGCAGGAATCCGTGGCTGTGCTCCACGGCGAAAGAGTGGACCGTCTCGATCGCCCTGCGCTGGCCGAGGATTTTCCGGTCCGCCTCGACCAGGGGGCGGAGTTCCCCCCTGACAAGGTCGTAGACCAGCACCAGGCTCTGGCCATCGGAGAACTGCTGGCTTGTGGAAGCGGCCAGGAAGCCGTCTTTCTCGATGGCGACGGCATGAAGGCCGATGGGGATGCGCGCATCATGGACTTCCCCGCCATCGCCGATACGCTGCCCGTCGAGGAGAACGGCCGCCGGCTCGCCCAGACGCAGGACGGTCAATGTGCACCTGGCCGATGCCATCCTGGATTCGACCTCCTCCCGCAGGGCGGTGATGCCGGGATCGGCCGGATTGATCCGCCTGGCTGCATCGAGCTCGGCAAGGGCCTCGCCGTACCGGCGCAGATCGGCGGCCGCCGCGCCGGCCGCCAGCCTGGACCGGATCTTCCTGACCTCTTCGGCCGATTCCCGTGCCCCGGCGCTTCCGGGGGCGTCCCTCATCCAGAGACCGGCCACGTTCCCGGCTTCCGCGTACTGCCCCCCGGAAAAGAAAGCGTCGAACTGGCGGCGCCAGGCCGCCTCCCTGTCCGGCGATGGCTCCGTGCGGGCCTCCTCCGGGCCGTTTCCCTGCGGGCCCGGCCGGGAGGCCTTCTGCCGCCACTGCCCGTAGAGCGCCTCCACCTCGGGCGCATCGGGGAATACCCGCCGCAGTTGATCCAGTCCGGCTTCAGCCTGCCGGAGATCCCCGCTGCGGATCAGGCCCGCGATACGGTCGATCGCCCCCGGGTCGGGCGCCGCGGCATCCTCGCCCGGATAGGTCGCCTCCAGCCCGTCGAAAAGCTCCGACTCGTAGGCGGAACCCGAGTCCCGCACCACGATGCTCGCGACGCCGGCGGCCGGCCCCCCGGCCTCTCCGGCCGGAGGCCGCTTCGAAGTCGCCGCCAAAACCGTCGCCCACGAATCGAGCATCCAGACCCTGCCGGCCCGAAGCAGGGCGCCTGCCCCCCCGGATCTCCCGGCCGCGCCGACGGCCGCAACCGCCAGAAGAACCAGCACCAGCACGGCAACCGTCCTGCGGCCGGGCCTCGGGATTCCCGGCCGCATCCAGGAGGGCCGGAGGCGATGGCCCGGAGCGGGCGGTTCGGGGTCTGCCGATCCCTGCAGCCTGCAATCGCCGGGGATGGGAGGGCCCTCTGGCCCGGGCTCTTCCCAATCGGTTCCGCGGGCAACCCCGGGCGGGATTTCTTCGGGCGGAAAGTTCCCCGGGCCCGGCGGATCCTCTGCCGCGACGGATCCGGGGGCGGGACCCCGGCCGGGTGGGGCGTCCCCGAGGACGGGAATCGCCTCCCGCGCCGGGTCTTCGGCCGGGGCTGCTTCCTCCCCGTGCCGCGGGCCGTCCTCAGCGGCCGCCCGGTCGACGGCGTCCCCGCCGGCCGGCGCTCCGGGCGCCGGGCGGGCGCCATCGTGCGGCAGCGGAGGCAGACCCTCGGTCAGGATGCCCCCATACAGCGCCGCGACCGGCGCATTCGGATCGCTGGCTTCGGCCTGAATCTCCGGATAGACCGCGTTCAGATCCGCGATCAGCCGGTCCAGGTGCGCATACCCGGGACGGTCGTCGCCGCGCAGAAGTCGCCAGACGTTCTTGCAGAGACCGGCGGCACGGTCGCTGGCATCGGGACGGGCGGCGGCAGTCTTCAGGGCCGCGAACGCAGCCTGCAGTTCGCCCAGCATGAGCCGGACATCTTCGTCCATTTCCTCGACGAGGCCCCTGAAGGCGTCCAGAAGCGCGGCTGCGCTTTCGTACCGGTCCTCGCGCCGGCCGGCCAGGCACGTCTTCAGAATGTGCCAGATCCTGGGGTGAACATTAGGATAGCGCTCAAAGGTGGCTATCGGCCGGTCCTGCAGGATGTTGTCCAGAGCCTTGTTCCCGTCGGCGTGGTAGAACGGGTGGACCCCGGTGAGCAGCTCGTAGAAAACGATCCCCGCGGCAAAGATATCGGATTGCTCGTCGCACCGCCGGTGCCGGATCTGCTCAGGGGACAGGTACAGGGGCGCGCCCCAGCGGAGCGCGGGATGCGGAAGGCGCTTCATCAGCAGATGCGCGATGGAGAAATCCCGGATCTTGATGACTCCGTCGGCGGCCAGGTATATGTTTTCCGGGCACAGGTTCCGGTGCACCACCCCGTTGGCGTGCGCGAACCCGAGGCCTTCGGCCGCCTGCATCATGATCGATATTTTGGTTTCGAAAGGCAGTTCCGGGCGCAGGGCGAAGAGAAACCTCAGGTTCCTGCTCCCGAGCGGCTCCAGAACCATGTGGGGGAATCCGCCGTCGCTGCCGAGTTCGATCACGGAGGCGATGTTCGGGTGCCGCAGCCGGGCGACGGCGTCGCATTCGCCCCGGAACAGCTCCACGAAGTCCGGATCCCACCGTATGCCGTCGCGGAACACCAAAATCTCAACCGCTCGGTTGAGATCCTGGTCGAAACTCCTGTAGACCGGCCCCAGGTACCCGTCGCTGACCCTTTCGATCAGGGCATACCTGCCCAGCGTCTTCAGTGAGTCGATCCGCGGGGATTCCCCCATTTCAGCAATCTCCCATCCGCCGGCGCCCTGCGGTTGTTTCCCGCACGGGCAGACCGGCATTCCGGCTGCGCACAAACGCACCTGTCCGGATACGCCCGCACTGGGATCATTTTCGTCAGGTGTACGGCCATACAAAGTGACCGGCGTCACCAAGTCGCCATCCGGCCCGAAATCCGGCTCCGGGCGGCCGGCGGCTCGGCCGAAAGGCGATAGGATGCCGGGCCGAAGGTTCCGAGCGGGGCGCGCGTTCCGAGCGGGGCTGCGCCGACGGCCTGCGGCGCCGTCTGGCCGGTTCCGGGATCGCCCTCCCGCACTCGAAGCCTCCGGGGGCCTGCGGCGCCTATTGCGGGGGAGTCGACACGGTGATCCAGTTGAGATTGAGAACCATCGGCGAGGATACGGACCTGCCGTTCATGCTGGCAGGGCGTCCGCGAGCGGACGTACACAGATCGTTGAGGTTGTGCAACAGTGTCCGGTCCTCCGGATACTTGAGCACATTCTCGATCTTCACCGTCCCGCTGGGTTCAATGGTGAGAACGACGGCAAGGTCTTCCTCGTTGGTTGTTTCCGGGACGCTGTTCCAGTAGAGGTTGAAATACTGATCGTTGATGGCGGGGACGTGCCGGTGGCTGTTGCTGTACTGTTCGATCGGGAATCTGCCGAAATTCTTCATGATGGTCGACCGGACCTGTTCGCTGTATTCCCGGGAAATCATGGCCTGCCCCGAAACCGGCGATACGCTCCCCGTGCCGTAGAAGGGATCGATCCCGCTCGAGATCACGCAGAAGAAGAATGCGGCCATGACGGTCCCGAGCGCCCTCGTCCAGTAGAACAGGAATCCCGTCGTCCGGAACCTGGACCACTGCAACGCCCAGGCGTCCCGCAACCGGTCCGCCCGTGGCCTGTGCTCCCCGCCTTCGAGCCGCATCCGCACCAGGCGGTACAGGTAGTCCGGGGCCTGGACCCTGGGGACCGACGCCAGCCGGTCGTGCAGAATCGCGAGCGCCCCGAGTTCCGCCCGGCACCGGGCGCACTGTTTCAGATGCCGGGATATTTTGATGTGCGTCGAGGTATCCAGCTCCCCATCGAAATACCCCGACAGCTGTTTCGAAACCCTGTCACAAAACATGGCGGCCTCCGGCTTCGGTCTGGTTCTCCGCAACAAGGCGCTTGAGCATCTCCCGCCCCCTTGCGATCCGGGATTTGACGGTGCCCAGGGATACGTTGGTGGACTGGGCGATTTCCTCGTAGGTCAAGCCCTCGATATCGCGAAGGATCACCGCGATCCGCTGCGGCGGCGGGACCTGCTGGAGGCACCGGGTGATCTGCAGGCGCTCCTCGTCTAGGATCAGCGCCTGCAGGGGGGACCGAATGCCCGATTCCAGGCTCATGCTGTGATCCTGGCCGGGCTTCCGGGACAGATGCTCCTCGAGCGAGACCGTCCCCCGGCGCCGCAACCGGTTCCACCAGCGGTAGCGGTTGGTGGCCCGATGGATCGCGATGGAGTAAATCCACGTCTTCAGCGTGGATTCCCCCCTGAAGGTGCCCATCTTGCGGTAAATCGTGAAGAAAACATCCTGGGCCACGTCGAGCGCTTCTTCCCGGTCTCCCAGAACCTGGTAGGCCAGGCTGAAAACCATGGAATTGTAGCGCTCAAACAGCTGGTCAAAATCGGCTTGATCGCTCGAGCCGACCCGGTCCAGGGACGCCTCCCGGGTCGATGCGCCTTCAGGTTCGGACAAAGCCACTTGATCCGGATACATACAACCTGTCCACGATTGGGTAATTCCGCCTGACCGTGTGCCCTTCCTCCTATGACAGCGCGGGGAGGAAAAAGTTCCACGTTCCGGGATTATGGTTCCATGCCATCGTCTTAATGCTTCGGGGCTTCCAGGAGTTCCGCCAGGTCCCGGTCCGACAGCGCCTGCACCTTTTCCAGTTCCCGGGAGACCCGGAACAATCGGTCCATCCTGGAGCGACGGTCCGGGGAGTCGGCCAGCAGCGCCGCCAGGCGCCGCTCTACCTCTGCCGGATCGGTGCCGTCCGGGGCTTTCTGGATCAACGCGCGCGCAACGACATGTTCCACCAACGCGGCCGAGTTCACCTTTGCCGCTCCATACAGGGCCACAGACGCCGCGGCCAGAAGCCCCAGAATCACCGATCGTTTCTGTATGGTCATGTCCCGGCGGTCCCTGTGTCCTTCGACACGTTTGGAGCCTCGCCCTGGGAAGGCTCTCCTGACGCCCATTATAGCAGAATGGCGGACCGGAGGATCCGCAATCGCCTCCATGGTTCCCCGGAAATGACCGGCGGGGCTCCACGGCGCCGGAGATGTGCGTATTTTGCTGCGGGCCACCCTAACACCCTATGCTATAATTCCAGGGACGAAGGTTTATCTGTCATCCTAACTTGCAGTGCACCCTAGGAGCTCTTTCGAGATGGAATGCCCCCGTTGCCGGAACAAGGAATTGGGCCCGGACGGAATCTGCCCCGCGTGCCATTATGCGGCGGAGCGGCGGGAGGGGGGCGCCGAATCCCCGGCCGCCGGCGCCCGTCCCGCGCAGGGCGGCGAGGAGATGCCCCCGTGGCGCCAGGCGCTGATCCAGAGGCTGGAATCCCTCAAGCACGGGAATCAGCAGGAGGCAAACACCGGGGCGCCCGAGAGGGGAACCGCCCTGCCGCCCCCGCCTCGGATCCTCCGCTCGAGCGTCGCAAAGCCGCCGGAGCCGCCGCCGTTGCGGCATGCCGGCATCCCGCCGCCGGAGCCGCGGCCGGAAGCGAAGCCGCCTTCCCCCGCCCCCCGGGCGAAAGCGCCGCAGCAGTTGACGATCGCGCAGCCGGCCGACACCGCGCCGCAAGCCCCCCGCCCGGCCGGCGCGGCCAGCATCCGCGAACTGATCGACAGCGCGGTTTCCAGGCAGTCGGCCCCGACGCCGGAGGACTCTCCGTTTATCCGTCCCGAGCTCCCCATCGACCCCGACAGTAAATATATCCTGCTGTCGAGGACCCTGGCCGGGCTGGTCGATCTCATCTTCGTGGTGCTCTGCACCGCGGCTTTGATCCTCGCGGCCGATTCCTTTTCGGGGATCGTGGTGCTCGACCGGGTCAGCGTGATCGAGTTCGCCCTGCTCTTCCTGCTGGTATTCTTCCTGTACTCGGTATTTTTTCTCGCCACCTCGGGCCAGACGGTGGGCATGATGATCACCGACCTGCGGATCACCGGAATCGCGGGGAGCCGCCCGTCGATCGGCCAGCTGTTCGCCAGATGCTTCGGCTTTCTTGTGTCCCTGCTTGTGCTGGGGGCCGGCCTCCTGTGGAGTCTTTTCGACCGGAAGAACCGGTGCTTCCACGACAGGCTCTCGGACACGTCCGTCGTCCGTCTCTAGCTGCCGGCCGGAACGGGCCGGACGCCCCAGATGGTTTCGGCATACTGTTGCACGGCGCGATCGCTGGAGAACCGCCCCATGCGGCAGGCGTTGAGGATGGAGCGGCGCGCCCATTCATCCCGGTCCCGGAACAGGCGCCCCGCGCTGTCCTGCGCCTCGAGGTAGGGCCGATAATCGGCCAGCAGCATGTAGTAATCCCCGCGATTGAGAAGGGAGTCCACAATCGGGGCGAACAGGCTCCGGTCCCCGCCGGAGAAGAATCCGGTCGCGATCATGTCCAGGACCCGCCGCAGTTCCGCATCTTCCCTGTAGTACCTGCCGGGGTCGTACCCTGAAGCCCGCAGGTCGGCGACCTCGCGGGCGCTTAATCCGAAGACGAACATGTTGTCGCGCCCGACCGCTTCGAGTATTTCGATATTCGCCCCGTCCATAGTGCAGATTGTCAGCGCCCCGTTGAGCGCCATTTTCATGTTCCCGGTACCGGAGGCTTCCATGCCCGCCGTGGAGATCTGTTCGGACAGATCGGTCGCCGGGATGATTTTTTCGGCCTGGGACACGCAGTAGTTCGGAAGAAAGATCACCCGGAGGGCCCTGTTCGTATCCGGGTCGTTGTTGACGACGTCCGCCACGGAATGGATGAGCTTGATGATTCTTTTGGCCTGATCGTAGGCGGGCGCCGCCTTTCCGGCGAAGATGACCGTGCGCGGCACGGGGTCGGGCTCCGCCCGGGATTGGATCCGGGTATAGAGGGTGATGACGTGCAGGACGTTCAGCAGCTGCCGCTTGTACTCGTGGATTCTCTTGATATGGGAATCGAACATCGAATCCGTGTCCAGGCCGGCCCCGATCTTCCGGAGCGCGTAGCGGGCCAGGCGCTTTTTGTTCTGCTGCTTGGCCCGGATCCACTCCGCGCGGAAAGACGGGTCCTCCGCATACGGCGCCAGCCCCTGCAGAAGGTCCAGATCCTGTATCCAACCCGGGCCGATCGCGGAGGTGATCAGCTGCCCGAGCGCCGGATTGGCCTGGTAGAGCCATCGGCGGGGCGTCACGCCGTTGGTGATGTTGCGTATCCGGTCGGGGAATATCCTGTCGAAGTCCCGAAACAGCCGTGTCTTCAGGATATGCGAGTGCAAAGCGGCCACGCCGTTGACGGCATGGCTGCCGACAACGGCCAGGTTCGCCATCCGAACCGACCGGACCGCCCCTTCGTGGATCAGCGACACCCTGGGGATCAGCTCCGGGTCGTCCGGGAAAGCCTCGGCCACCTTCTCCAGGAACCGGCGGTTGATCTCGTAGATGATTTCCAGGTGCCTCGGCAGAATGCGCCGGACGAGATCGACCGGCCACTCCTCCAGGGCTTCGGGGAGCACCGTGTGGTTGGTATAGGCGAAGGTCTTGTGGCAGATCCCCCACGCATCGTCCCAGCCGAGGCCCTCCTCGTCCAGGAGCAACCGCATGAGCTCGGGTATCGCAATGGACGGGTGGGTATCGTTGAGCTGAATGGCGACCAGGTCGGGCAGGTTCTCGAACGACCGGCTTACTTTCCTGTGACGCCTGAGGATGTCGTGCAGGGTCGCCGCGACAAAGAAATACTGCTGCTTGAACCGGAGTTCCCGGCCCCGCTCCACCTCGTCGCTGGGGTAGAGCACCTTGGAAATGCTCTCGCTGAAAACCTTCGACTCGACGGCCCCGACATAGTCGCCTTCGTTGAATTCCTTCAGGTCGAATTCGATGCTGGCCTGGGCCTCCCACAGCCTCATGTTCGTGACGTAGGCGATGTCGTATCCGGGCACCAGGATGTCGCAGGCCCGGGCGATGACGACCTCTCCCCCGACCCACCGGTAGCGGGGCCCCCCGCTCGCGTCGGTATAGGCCTCGACCCGGCCGTAGAAGCGGACCGGCACCCGGCGCTCCTGCCGGTGGATCTCCCAGGGGTTCCCCTGCCGGACCCAGTTGTCGCAGAGCTCCTTCTGATACCCGTTTTCAAAAACCTGGTGAAAGATCCCGTAGTCGTACCGTATCCCGTACCCGTACCCGGGCAGTCTGTTGCAGGCGAAGGAATCCATGAAACACGACGCCAGCCGCCCCAGCCCCCCGTTGCCCAGGCCCGCGTCCCATTCCTCCTCCTCCAGCTCGTCGAGCTCGAACCCGATTTCCCGGACAGCCTGGCGGGCGGTCTCGGCCATGCCCA
>Ga0123332_1002368_pt1 | contig 17951 bp, 13 predicted proteins | sample BioC12SIPDNA_4_FD_89958 | JGI IMG/M metagenome (GOLD analysis project Ga0123332, IMG submission 89958) | Anaerobic biogas reactor microbial communites from Washington, USA - Biogas_R2_A C12 SIP DNA | ecosystem: Engineered > Bioreactor > Anaerobic > Unclassified | place: Washington, USA...
ATGGACAGGACATTCCAGCCCAGCCGCCGCGTTCCGTTGTATAGGCGCGCGGAGAGCAAAGCCAGGCTTCCCACCGCCATGAGGAGCAGGATCGCCAGGTGGTTGGGGAGCTCGCCGCTGTCGCTCGGATCGATGCCCTGCCGGTGCAGCCAGATCGCCGCCACCAAAGCCGCGCCCGTCGCCAAGATGCCGCCGCGGATCAGGCGGGCGAGGCCGCGCAACCAGAGGCGCTCCCGCCGCATGAGCGCGCCCCAGAGAACGTCCGCGCCCTCGGCCGCCAGCACGCTCAACGCCAGGCTCACCAGCAGGGCCAGCCGCTCCTGGCCGCGAAAGAGATGATACCCCGGCAACAGAAGGTAGGCGAGCTCGAACCCGAACAGGTGGCGTCCGAAGGAGAGCACCAGCGCGACCACGGCGACCCCGAGCCAAAAGAGGGTGTCGCCGCGACGGCGCTCATCCAGGGCGCGGGTGCGCAGCGCCACGGCGGCCAGCAGCAAGGGCCAGATGCCGATATACAGAGGCTGCCACAGGCTCACCAGCCCCGTCAGGACGAACTGCACCAGATCCAGCGGCGGAAAGCCGGTCCCCGCCTGATCCACCGGCAGATCGGCCCGGGTGGAATAGCGGGCGTACTCGAGCGAAGGGAGGGCCTGCACCGCCCCCAGCCCGCCCGCGATCACCAGGACGAACAGCAGGTCGCGCAGGCCGCGATGCCAGGGCGTGCCGGTGCGCCAGGCCTGGTAGACCATGTAAGCCAGGGTAGCATAGACCACCAGCATGCTGGTCTGCGTGTGCCCGGCGAGGATGGTCATGCCAAAGGCAAAAGCCACCAGCCAGAGGTAGCTCCGCTTCTGCTCCTGATAGAGCGCGCGGGCGCCCAGGAGCGCCAGAGGCAGCCAGGCGGCGCTCTCCACGATGGCCACCTGCAACAGCGGGTAGCTGGTGAGGTAGCCGCCATAGGCAAAGGCCACGCTGCCCAGCAAGGCGCTCAGCCGGCGCTTGAGCTGGCTGCGCAGGAAGGCATAGGTGAAGACGCTGGTCAAAAAGACGTGGGCGATGACCTCCCACTCCAACAGGCGGAACGAGAAGGTCTTGAGCCCGGCCACCCAATTGGCCAGGTAAGTTACCAGGGCGGGAGGGTAAAAGAGCGCCGATTGCGGGTCAGCTTGCAGGGGATAGCCGGAATAGATGCAGTTCGTCCACAGCGGAAAGCGCCCCTGCCGCAGCTCGCGAAAGGCCATGGCGCGCCAGGAGTAGAACTGGTAGGAGAAATCGCCCTTGGGGAACATGACCCGGCTGGTGGCGCTGGGGGTCAGGAACCGCCAGAAAAAGAGCGCGCACAACACCACGAGCAAGAGAACGACCAACAGGTCTTTGCGATCAGGCTTGAACATGGCGTTCTTCCTTTTCACGGGCGCACGATGCGCACCTTGCCCAGCAGGATACGGTTATCTTGGGCATGGCCGCCCTCGCCCAGCAAGTTCAGCCGCTTGGGCTCGCCCTCCGCGGCATACATGCCTACCTGCAAGTCCCAGGCCCCCGCAGGGGCCTCGGGTCTGACCACCAGCTCGTAGGGGTCGCGGATGAGCTGGCCCTTGCGCCAGGTGGCGGTGGGGGCGAGGCCGTCTTGCGGCCAGGCGTCCTTTTGCGCCCATATCTCGTGATTCTCTCCCACGACCTGGGTAAAGACGGCATAGTTGGCGTCGATATCCCGCAGGGCGCGCCAATAGAGCGTCAGATGAAACGCCTCCCCGGGCCGGGCCGAGGTGCGGTCCAGTTCGTAGCCCACCAGGGCGATCCGGTCGTCCAGGTTGAACATCACTGGGTTGGGCACGTCCCCCTGGCGCGGCTGGATGGCGAGCTCGCCAAAGCGGGCATTGTCGCCCATGGGCTGGCCCTGCGAGTCCCGCGCCGGAAGGCGCTCCCCCGTCTCCAGCAGGTACAGCCCCACTTCGACGGTTGCTGTGGCCGGGGTCAGCGTAGCCGGCAGGATAGGCACCACATAGGTGTCGGCCACCATGTCTCCGGGCTGCCAGAGGGTAGTGGGAAAGGTCCCTTGCCCCGGGTACATGTCGCGCTGGCCGATGATGAGATCGTCGCCGCTCAGGAGGTGGACAAAGACGCTATAATCCTGCGCCATGGGCGCGCGCGCGCGCCAATAGAGCGTGATCGGCGCGTCCTCCCCCGGATGCGCCTCCTGGTCCGGCATGGCGTAGCCCACCAGCTCCATGCGCTCGCCAAAGACGATCCCCAGGCGCTGGATGCCCGCGGGGAGATCGGCCTCCGTCAGCAGCGGCGGGCGGGCGTAAGCAGGCGCAATATAAGCCCCGGGGGCGACCAGGCCCAAGACCAGAAAAGCCACGGCGATCACGACGGCGGCGACGGCCCGTCCCCGGCGAGGGACCAGGGCCAGCCAGCCCCAGACGAGCAGCACGGCGATGGCCGAGATGGCGGAGAACATCAGCCGCCCCTGGGTGGCGATGGTCATCAACGTCCAGCGGATCAGCGAGACGAAAACGATGGCGGGCGCCGCCGCCACCAGCAGCCAGCGCGCGCGCTCGTCCCAAGCCCAGCCCCGCCACCAGCGCGCGAGGCCCGTGAGCAGGCCCAGCCCGCCCACCCCCGCGGCGATATCCAGCAGGCGATAGAGCCACCCCGACATGGGCACGTTCATGCCGCCGAAAAAGCCCCAGAAAGACATGGTAAAGCCAACGCGCTCCCCCCAGAGCTGGCGCAGCGTCGGCACCGGATAGCGGGCGCCCACGATGGCCACAAACGTGTTCAGCCCGGAGGGGTCGCCATAGAGCCGCCAGTTGCGGACGAACCACCATCCGGCAATGAGGACGACGAGGCCATAGACCACCGCGCCGCCGCGGATCAGCGCCGCCCAGGAGCGCCGGCGATAGGCCGCATAGGCCAGCGCCGGGCCAGCCAGCGCCAGGAGGCCCAGGGCGCTGGACTTGGCCAGCGCGGCCAGCCCCAACGTCACGCCCAACCAGGCCAGGTCCCGCAGCCGGTCGACGCCCTTGGTCAGGCGCAGGAGAAGCCAGAGGGCCAGAGACGAGAGGGCCGTGGCCAGGTTGTCGTTGTTCACCGAGCTGCTGATAAAGAGGAACATGGGGTTAAAGGCGACAAACGCCGCCGCGCCGGCGGCCAGGGCGCGGTCGCCGGGGCAGAGCTCCAGGGCGATGGCGTAGGTCAGAAGCACCGCGCACGCGCCCAATAGCACCGAAAGCCAGCGCACGATGCGCACCGCCAAGGCCGCGCCGCGCCAGGGCCAGCCCTCGCGGGCGGTGTGGATGACCATGTTGGCGTTGCGGTCGGGCTTGGGGATGCCCATATCCGCATGAGGGTTGCGCCAGAGGATCTCGTCCAGGTCGTCGGTGTCGATCCAGCAGGTGGCCAGCGCTCCCAGGGCATAATAGAGCGGCGGCTGGCTGCCCTCCTGCCGCCAAGGCTGCTCCACACCCGGCTGCTGCACCGGCAGGCCGTGCCCGTCGGCCAGGTGCTTCACGAACGGATAGTGCCACAGCTCGTCGGAGGCCTCGAACAGCGGGTCGACCAGGCTATAGGTGATCCCTAACAGAATGTAGGCGGCCAGGACAACCGAGATCGCCCTATGCGTTCGCGCCGCCCTCAGGAACGCCGATTTCATGGAATAGCTCCAACGTCTGTTTGGCGATCTGCGGCCAGCTAAACCGCTCCGAGAGCGCCTGGGCCTCCCGCCCGAGATGCTCGCGCAGGTGGGGCGAAGCGATCAGCCGCGAGATGGCGTTGGCCAAGAGCGCCTCATCATCGGGCGGGACCAGCAGGATATTGCTGCCCCCCTTGAGCTCCGCGGGCTGCCACCGCTCCGCGGGGTTGGGGATATGGGACTTGGCCACCGGGTAGCGCGTGCTGACGATGGGCAGGCCGTGCGCCAGGGCGGCCATGAACGTCCCGCGCCGCAGCGACACGCCGTCGCGGTAGGGCAGGACGCAGATATCCGAGGCCAGCAGGCTGGCCGAGACCTCCTGCTCGGGGACAAAGCCGGTGGACAGCACGCGGTCCTTCAAGTTGAGCTGCTCGATCAGCCCCTGGATGTGCTCCGCATAGCGGAGGTTGTTCGGGTCGCTAGAGCCCACCTGCCCGCCCACCATGATCAGCTTGACGGGCAGTCCCTGCCCAGCCAACTGCCCCAGGGCGCGGATCAGGTTCTCGCCGCCCTTGCTCTCGTTCAGGAAGCCAAAGTAAGCCAGCAAGACGTCGTCGGCTTGCACCCCCCACTTGGCGCGCCAGGCGTTGCGGTCATAGCCGGGCGGCGGCACCGGCGCGATATTGCTGCCGATGGGCACGCGGGCCAGGCAATGGATGAACTTGTGCTGGGCCAACACGGCCTCATCATCCGCGTTGGTGACGATCACTCCGTCGCTCCAGCGGGCCAGGGCCAAAACAGCCTGCCAGCGCAGCGGCCCCGCCTTGGGGAAAAGATAGGGAACCCGGAGATCGTGATAGGTGATGACGACCTTGGGATGCTCTTTCAGCGAGCGCAGGCGCAGCGGCAAGAGATGGATGGAGGCGCGCATCCCGTAGGCCGCCGCCTGATACTGGATGTTGACCACATCCGGCCGCTCCGCGCGGATGGTGCGAAGCGCCTTCCCCGGGCCGATCAGCCTCCACTTGGTGGCCACGGGCCGCACCGCGATAGCCTGGTCTGCAGGGGTGACCTCTTCATAGGCATACTCGCCGGTTCCTTGCACACTGGTGAGCACGACCACCTGGTGCCCCAGCTCGACGTAGGCTTTGGCCAGTTCGTGGGTATAGTCGCCGACGCCGCCTTGCATCGGCGGGTACTCGCCGGTGATCAGGCAGATTTTCACGATATCCTCCCCGCACTCTTGAGCCCCGAGCGCATGACCTGCTCGTAGGTGCGCAGACGCGGCGCCCGCATGGAACGCTTGTGGCCGATCAGCCACTTGAGCCCCTCGCGGAGCCATTGGTAAGCGTAGGTGCCCAACAGGAACCAGCGCAGCGCCTCGCCCGCCGCGGCGCCATGGTGCTTGCGGAAAAAGTGGACCTTGCTGCTTTGAAAATAGATGTGCTGCGCCGCCACCACCTGGGAGCTGCTCTGGCCGCCATGGTGGATCACCTGCGCGGCAGGCAGGTAGGCCACGCGCCAGCCCGCGCCCTTGATGCGATAGGCCCAGTCCAGTTCTTCCGAGTACATGAACAGCGCCTCGTCCAGCAGCCCGACGCCGGCAAAGGCCTCCCGCCGCACGAGAAAGCAGGCGCCGGTGACCCAATCCACTTCTTGGGTCTCGTCGTCGGAGCGATCGCTCACATAGTATCGGCGCAGCAGGGGATGCTTGGGAAACCACTGCTGCAAGACCGTGCTTTCGATAAAGGCGGTGGCCAGCGTGGGAAAGCGCCGTCGGGAAGGCTGCACGCTGCCATCGGGGTTCAGCAGCTTGGGGCCGACAATGCCCACCTCCGGGTGAGCGCGCAGATACTCCCACAGCGCCGCCAACGCCCCGCCCACCACCTCGGTATCCGGGTTCAGCAGCAGGATGTGCTGGCCGCGGCTGCGGCGGATGCCCAGGTTGTTGGCGCGGACAAAGCCGATGTTCTCGTCCTGAGCCAAGAGCAGCGCTTGCGGATAGCGCTCCCGGACCATCTCGGCGCTGCCATCCGCCGAGGCGCTATCCACCACGATCACCTCGCCGGCCAGGGGCGCCGCAGCCAAGCTCGCGTACACGGAGCGCAGGCACGCCTCCAGCAGCGTCCTGACGTTCCAACTCACGACGACGATGGACAGGTCCATCGCGGCCTCACTGGCCACGTCCTATACCTCCAGCCCGAACAGGCGCGCGGCGTTGGCTGACGTAACGGAGGCGATCCAGGCCAGGCTCACCTCCTTGATCTCGGCGATGCGCTGGGCGATCAGGGGCACATAGGCGGGCTCGTTGCGGCGCCCTCGATGGGGATGCGGCGTCAGGTAGGGGCAATCCGTTTCGAGCAACAGCCGATCGGCGGGGAGTTGGCGCACCAACTCGACCAGGCGGCGCGCGTTGTTAAAGGTCACCGGCCCGTCCACGCCGATATAAAAGCCCAAGTCCAGCACCCGCCGAGCCAGCGCCAGGTCGCCCGCAAAGCAATGCATCACGCCCGCGCGCGACGCCCCGCCGCGGGCCCACTCGCTCAGCAACCCCACCGTCTCGTCGTGCGCCTCGCGGTCATGGATCACCACCGGCTTGCCCAGCGACGCGGCCAGGTCGAGCTGCGCCGCAAAGGCCTCCCGCTGCTGGGGGCGCGGTGAGAGGTCCCGGTAATAGTCCAGGCCGATCTCGCCGATGGCCACGACGCGCGGGTGCTGGGCCAGCCGCCGCAGCTCGTCCAGCGCGCCCCGGTCCACCGTGGCGGCGTCATGAGGATGCACCCCCACCGTCGCATAGAGGCCAGGGCTGCCTTCGGCCAGCTTGACCGAAGCCCGGCTGGAGGCCAGGTCCGCCCCGATATTGATGATCGTCGTCACGCCGGCCCCCATGGCGCGCTGGATCACCTCTAGCTGGTCCGCCTGGTATTTGCGATCATCCAGGTGGGCGTGGGTATCCACCCATCGTAAGTCGGCGCGCTCGGTCATGCCAATCCCGCGAGTCGTTTCCCGGCCTGCAGGATATCCTGCACCTTGTCCAGATGCGTCGTCTCGGTATAGACGCGGATGATCGGCTCCGTGCCGGAAAAGCGCACCAGCAGCCAGCCGCCGTCCTCCATGTTGAACTTGAAGCCGCCTTCGGTATCGCGCCCAATGACCTTGATGCCCGCCACCTCGGCGGGGCGCGCCTGTTCCATGCGGGAAACCACCTTCACGCGCTGCTCCGCGGGGAAGGTGATGTCCAGCCGGTCGTAATAGTGGCCGCCCACCTGGTCATAGAGGTGCGTGACCAGCTCGGAGGGCTTTTTGCCCAGCTTGACCATCATGTCCAGCAGGAAAAGCCCCGCCACGATGCCATCGCGCTCCGGCAGGTGGCCTTGGAAAGCAAAGCCGCCGCTCTCCTCGCCGCCGAACAGGGCGTCCACCGCCAGCATCTTGGGGCCAACGAACTTGAAGCCCACCTGCGTCTCATAGACCGGCAGGCCATAGAGCTTGGCCAGCTTGTCGGCCATGACCGTGGTGGTAATGGTCTTGACCACGGGGCCGCGCCGCTTGCAGACCTCCAGCAGATAGAGCAGCAAGAGCGCATAGACTTGGAGCTGGTTGATGAAAACCCCGTTCTCGTCCATAAAGCCCACGCGGTCGGCATCGCCGTCATTGGCGAGACCGGCGTCGGCATGGTGCTCGGCGATGGCCCGCTGCAAGGCGGTCAGGTTGCGCTCGATGGGCTCGGGGTTGTGCATGCCGGGGAAGAGGGGGTTGCGCACGTTGTTGATCTCGATAATGCGCGTCTTGCCGCCCGCCAACAGGGTGGGGAAATAGCCGATGCCCGCACCGAACATGGCGTCCACCACCACGTTCAGCCCGGCGTCCTTGATCGCCTGCAAATCCACCAGGGAGGCCACCTGCTTGAGGTAGGGCGTCACCGCGTCGATCATGACGATGGACCCCTGGGCCAGGCCCTGCTCCAAGGGCACGCGCTTGATCTCAATGCCCTTGGTCTGGGCATCCTCGAGATAGGCCTCCACCTTGGCCGTGATCTCGGGCGAGGCCGCGCCGGCGTACTCGGGGCGATACTTGAAGCCGTTCCAGATGCCCGGGTTGTGGCTGGCCGTGATGATGATGCCGCCCGCGGCCTTGTGCGTCAAGATGGCAAAGGAGGTCGTCGGGGTCGGGATGGTCCGGTCCGATAGGTAGGCGACGATGCCATTGCCCGCAAAGACCTCGGCCACCGCGGCCGCAAAGCTCTCCGACTGGAAGCGTGTATCGTAGCCGATCACCATGCCACGCCCGGCCATGCCGGTGCTCTTGACGTATTCGGCCACCGCCTGGGCGCAGAGGCGCACGTTATCGAAGGTATAGTCTTCGGCGATGATCCCGCGCCAGCCGTCGGTCCCAAACTTGATCTGTGTTGCCATCTTGCCTCCCCTTTGAGCGAACGTTTCAGACGCCAGTCCCCACCGCCTCACGGCAGGATGTGCATCGTTCCCGGCACCACGTGCTTGATATTGCCGTTGGTCAAACCATCCTGCAGGTACTTGGCGCGCCGCAAGGTCTCCAAATCCGCATCCACCATCATCTTGATCAATTGCTTGAAATTGACCTCGGGCTTCCAGCCCAGCACCCGCCGCGCCTTGCTGGCATCGCCCACCAGGTGCTCCACCTCGGCGGGGCGAAGGAACTTGGGGTCCACCACCACGAAATCCTGCCAGTCCAGGCCCAGGCAGCCAAAGGCCTCCTCGCACAGCTCGCGGATAGAGTGGGTTTCGCCGGTGGCGATCACATAGTCGTCCGGCTCCGGCTGCTGCAGCATCAGCCACATGGCCTTGACGTAATCGCCGGCATAGCCCCAGTCGCGCTTGGAGTCCAGGTTGCCGAGCCGCAGCTCGTTGGCCAGACCCATCTTGATCTTGGCGGCGCCATAGGTCACCTTGTGGGTCACGAACTCGTGGCCGCGGCGCGGGCTCTCGTGGTTGAACAGGATGCCCGAGCAAGCGAACAGGTCATAGCTCTCGCGATAGTTGATGGTGATCCAGTGTCCATAGACCTTGGCGACCCCGTAGGGGCTGCGCGGGTAAAAGGGCGTCTTTTCCGTCTGCGGAATCTGCTGGACCTTGCCGAACATCTCGGAGGAACTGGCCTGATAGAACTTGATCTTGGGGTCCACCATGCGGATGGCGTCCAGCAGGCGGGTGACGCCCAACGCGGTGCATTCGCCGGTGAGCACTGGCTGGCTCCAGGAGGTGGGGACGAAGGATTGCGCTGCCAGGTTATAGACCTCGTCGGGCTGCTGCTCGCGCAGGATGCCGATCAGCGAGACCTCATCGATCAAGTCGCCCTGCACCATCGAAACCTTGTCCTGCAGGTGCGCGATGCGATCCAAGTTGATGGTGCTGGTGCGGCGCACCATGCCGATCACGTCGTATCCCTTGTCCAGCAGAAACTCGGCCAGATAGGAGCCATCCTGGCCGGTGATCCCCGTGATGAGCGCCCTCTTTTTGCTGCCAACTTCGTTCGGAGCGGTCATGCTTCCTCCTCAAACAACATATACCGGGGCAACGCCGTGTTGGCGTCCCGATGCGATTTCCTAGAACGGATAATAGCGCGCGGCGGTGTCGAACAGGGCCAGGATATTCTCCGGCGGAGTGCCCGCCTGGATGGCGTGGGATGGCCCCAAGATGTAGCCGCCGCCCTGGCCCAAGATGGCGACGCGTTCCTCGACCTCTCGCCGCACATCCTCCGGGCTGCCGTAGGGGAGCGTCTTTTGCACGCTGACCCCGCCCTCGAAGCAAAGGCGATCGCCGAAGTCCTTCTTTAGCGCCACCGGGTCCATGCCCCGCGCGTCGAACTGGAGCGCTTGCAGCACATCGATGCCCATCTCGATGAGCCCCGGCGCCGCCTCCATCACGGCGCCGTCGCTGTGATAGATGACCTTGGCCCCGAGCTCGTGGATCACCTGGTTCAGCCTGGCGTGGCAGGGCTTCAGACAACGCTCCCACATGGGCAGCGACATGAGCAGCCCGTTCTGGCCGCCAATGTCGTCGGCGGTAAAGACCAGGTCCACCTCGCCCCGAGCCGCCTCCAGCATACGCCGGAAATGGTCTATATAAAAGGCAGTCACCCGCTCCAGGATGCCCTGCGCCAGGTCGGGATGCAGCGCCAGATCCTCGAACATGCGCTCGAACCCGCGCATGTACCAGGAGCTCTCGAAAATGTTGCCGTTGGTCACCATGATGCAGCGCTCGCCCTGGGCCTGCGCAGCGGCGATGCGCTCCGGGAGCACAGCATAGTCGAACCAGGCCGTGCTGGGCCAGCGATGCGTTGCCAGATCGGCCGCGTCACGGGCCTCGGCCAAGGGATAGTGCGCGATCTCGTCGTAACTCCCCTCGCCATAGCTCACCGCGGCCCGCCGAACGCCCCAGATGTCCTCGCCGGGCGCCAGCGGCGGCCCGATGTAGCGCGGCCCCACCTGGACGATGTCGATCAGCGGGTCCAGGTACTCGCGCACGGTCAGCCCGCGCTCCCGGCCGAGATGGGCCTCCAGCGCGCGATAAGCAGGCGGATTGATTCCCGCGCAGACCATGGCGATGGGAATGCGATCCGTTTCCTGATGCGCCAGGGCCAGGCGCACGCGCTGCCGGCTCGTCAGAACCTCTCGAAGACCCATCGCCGCTTCCGCTCCCTAGGCCGCGAGCTTGTGACGCCAGTAATCCAAGGTATCCCGCAGGCTGGTTGCCAGGGGGATCTCGGCGCGCCAGCCGGTGCGCTGGCGCAGCTTGGAGCTATCCCCCACGATCTCGGGCACGTCGGAAGGGCGCAGCCGCTCCGGGTCCTGTTCCACGCGGAAAGCGACCCTGCTCATAGCCAGCAACTGGTCCAGGATGCTCTGGACCGAGTAGGACCGCTCCGCGGCCATGTTGTACACCTGCCCGGGCTCGCCCAGCGTGAGCGCCAGGTGGTAGCCCCGCACGATATCTCGCACGTCGCTAAAGTCGCGCTGGCTTTCCAGGTTGCCGACGCTCAGCACCGGCTCCTGCAAGCCGGCCTCCGCCGCGGCGATCTGCCGGGCAAAGGCGGGGACGACGAAGGAGGGCTGCTGGCGCGGCCCGATATGGTTGAAGGGGCGCACGCGCACCACCGGCAACCCATAGCCCAGGTAATACTGATAGCCCAACATATCCTGGCTGATCTTGCTGACAGCATAGGGGTTGTTGGGGCGCAGCGGCGTCTCCTCGTCGATGGGCAGCTCTTCCGGCCGGACCAGGCCGTACTCGTCCGCCGAGCCCACCACCAGCGTGCGAGGCATGGGGTCCAGCTCGATGAGGGCCTGAAGCAGGTTCACCTGTCCCATGATGTTGGTGATCAACGTGGGGCCGGGGTTGCGATAGGCCGCGGGGACCGAGGCCAGCGCCGCCAGATGAAAGGCGTAATCGGGCTTGGCCTGCGCCGCCGCCTCGCGGATGGAGGCCTCTTGGCTGATGTCGCCGGGGATGATGTGCAGGCGCTCCCGGGCGGGGAGATGCTCCAGGTTATCCTTCACCCAGACGTAGGCATACAGGTCCCAATCGGTGTGGGCCAGCAAATAGTCCACCAAGTGGCTGCCCGCGAAACCCGCTGCGCCTGTGATCAATGCCCGCACGCCACCCGCCTCCCCTCGCGATTAACGCGGCATGGAATCTCCGATTCGCACCATTATACCCGGACTTGGCTGCGACGCCAACTCTTCAGGCCTGAGCGCTTGAGGCATCACCGCGAGGTGTGCCAGGCGGTTCAGCGACCGGCCAGCCAATTCAGGAGCGCATCCGCATCCAGGGGCTCGGCCCGCACGGCGAGCTGGGCCGTCGCGCCCATCGCCTGGTACGCGGCGCGCGCCCAGTCGGCGGCAAAGCGTCCCGCCGTATCGGCCAGCAGCAGCGGCCGGGGCGCGACCAGCGCCGCCGCCACGGGCAATCCCCCATAGGCGCCCAGCAGCGGCGCGACAAGCTCACCCCTATAGTCCGCATCGTCGACGCCGGAGAGCGCCCGCACATCCGCCGCGACGGCGCAGCCCGTCGGGCTGAGCGCGCCGGCCAGCAGGCACCAGGGCCCCGCCCCGCGCAGGCCCAGCAGCGCCGGGTGGCGGTCCCCGCGCCCCTGCAGATAGGCCAGGCCAGTGAGGATATCCTGTACGCGCTGGCCCACCAGGGGCGCATTAAAGGTGGCCCAGAACCAGTCGTGGTCGTCGCGCGCGATGGCGCCCTCGGGCAGCGAGCCCGTCTGGAAGGGCGCCAAGGCCAGCACCCCATAGCCCTGGCTCAGCAGCGCGCGGAGCAGCGCGTTCGGCTCGCCCAGGGTGTCCAGCCACCCATCCAGCCCCGCCTCGCTAACGGCCAGGAGGGTCCGGCCAGGCTGTCCCGCCGGCAGATACTCTGTCGCCGAGATGCGGTCCGCGGCGCGCCTGCGCCCCAGCGCCAGCGTCCGCGAGCGGCCCCAGGCTGTTTCGACCATCTCGCCCGCCTCGGCGACGATCTCTTCCGGCTTGGGCGCGGCCGCGCCCAGCACGTGCTCCAGCCGCGTGCGGGTGACGCGCGCGAGCTCGTCCAGCGCGGCGGGCGCGGCAGGCCAGAGCGCCCGCAGGCGCGCTTCCGCGCCCTGGCGCAGCGCGGTCTCCAGCGCCGGGCCAGCGGGCAGCTCCTTGGGCAACGCGCCGGTCGGGAAGAGGCGCATCCGCTCGTCCGGCTCGACGGCGAACTCGCGCTCGGCGTCGCGGCCCCGCTCTTCATCGCCCAGGAACCAGCGCGCGAACCAGCGATAGACATGGGCGCGGCTATCGGCGTTATAGTTGTGCGGGGCATCGATCTGCGCCCAGGCCAGCCGGTCATCAGCGCCATAGAGCTGATAGATGGAACGGACGGCGGGGTACTCGATGGTGGGCGTGTTCACGGTCCAATCGCCGGTGGCGGAGACCATCAACAGCGGCCGGGGCGCCGCCAGCGCGCCGATTTCGACGTTATAGGTCTGCGTGCGCAGGCCGGGGATGTTCTCGCAGACGCAGCCGCCCTGCATGTGCGCCGAGATCATGTTCACCGGCGCGGCGACCTTGATACGCGGCTCGATGGCAGTGACGATAAAGGTCTGCGTGCCGCCGTCGGAGGCGCCGGTGCAGCCGATCCGCTCCGGGTCCACCCCCTCCAAGCTCTCCAGGAAATCCACGGCGCGGATGCTGTTCCAGGTTTGCAGCGCCATGGGCGAGATGCCCCACAGCGCCCCCGCCGGCGTGGCAAAGCGGTGGGCCGGAACCTGGAGGCTGTCGTTATAGCCCACCATGTCGTAGGCAAAGGCGACCATGCCCATGCGCGCAAAGGTGATGCAGCGGGCGCGGATGGAGCCGAGCGCCTGGTGCTCCAGGCGCCCGCGCCCCCAATGTCCGTGCGGGTTGAGGATCGCGGGGACCGGCCCCGCGGCATGGCGAGGTCGGTAGAGATTGCCAGTGCAGAGAAAGCCCGGCCAGCTCTCAAAGGCGACGTTTTCGATGACATAGTCGTCGTATTCGAGGCGGCCCAGGACGCGAGGGTTGAGCGGGGGCTTGGCCGGGGTGGGCCACAGGCCCATCACGACGGCGATATGCTCCCGCAGCCAGGCGGCGCGCGCCTCCCACGCTGCCAAGGTGTCATAGCTGGGAAATTGGAAATGCATCTGTCCGCTGCGCGCCGTGAGGTAACGCCCATCCACCAGCGGCAATTTCGCTTCCTGGCTCATCTCGCCCTCCATCTCGCGACATACTCTGCAGCGAAAATCCACCGCGGAGACGCCGAGGGCGCAGAGGAAAACTCCGCCGCACGCTCAGCGCCTCTGTGGTGGATTCGTATTCTACGTGCCGGATTCCCACGAGGTCAGGTATTTGCGCTGTTCCTCGGTCAAGGTATCGATGCTCACGCCCATGGCCGCCAGCTTTAGGCGGGCGATCTCGGCGTCGATGTCGTGCGGCACCGAGTAGACCTGGCGCTCCAGCTTGCTGCCCTCGCGCACCATGTAGGCGGCGCTCAGCGCCTGATTGGCAAAGCTCATGTCCATCACGCTGGCAGGATGGCCCTCCGCCGCCGCCAGGTTGATCAGGCGGCCCTCGCCGAGCACCGAGATGCGCCGGCCGTCGGGCAGCGTGTACTGGTCCACGAACTCGCGGATGCGCAGCTTTTCCGCCGCCATGGCTTCCAGGGCGGGGATGTTGAGCTCGACGTTGAAATGCCCCGAGTTGGCGAGGATTGCCCCGTCCTTCATGACCTCCATGTGGCGCTTGTCCACCACGTTCTTGTCGCCGGTGGAGGTGATGAACACGTTGCCGATCTTGGCCGCCTCCATCATGGGCATGACCCGATAGCCATCCATCACCGCCTCCAGCGCGCGGAGCGGGTCCACCTCGGTGACAATGACGTTGGCGCCCATGCCGTGCGCGCGCATGGCGATGCCCCGCGAGCACCAGCCATAGCCCGCCACCACCACCACGCGCCCCGCCAGCAGGATATTGGTGGCGCGCACCACGCCATCGATGGTGGACTGCCCGGTGCCATAGCGGTTATCGAAAAAGTGCTTGGTCATGGCGTCGTTGACGGCGATGATGGGGTAGCGCAGCACGCCATCGGCGGCCATGGCTCGCAGCCGGATCACGCCGGTGGTGGTCTCCTCCGTGCCGCCGATCACGTTGCCGAGCAGCTCGGTGCGCTCTTTGTGCAGCACCGAGACGGTATCGGCGCCATCATCCATGGTGATCTGGGGCTTGATGTCCAGCGCCGAGTGGATGTGCCGATAGTAGGTGTCGTGGTCCTCGCCCTTGATGGCAAAAACGGGGATCTCGTAGCTGGCCACCAGCGCGGCGGCCACATCGTCCTGGGTCGAGAGAGGGTTGGAGGCGCAGAGGACCACGTCAGCGCCGCCGGCCTGCAGGGCGCGCATCAGGTTGGCGGTCTCCGTGGTCACGTGGAGGCAAGCCGCCACGCGCAGGCCCTTGAGCGGGCGGTCCTTGGCGAACTGCTCGCGGATGGAGCGCAGCACGGGCATATCCTGCTCTGCCCACTTGATGCGGAGCGACCCCTTCTCGGCCAGCCCCATATCTTTGACGTCATATTCAGCCATGTGATTCCTTCTCCTTGGTGTAAGGCTAGACTAGGTTCAACAGGTCTTCAATCTCGGGCGAATCGCCGAAATTGTCCTGGTAGCGCGCGACAAACTCGGGCAGGTCGTAGCGATGCGCCTGCGTCCCCGCCTGCTCCAGCACGTAGGTGGCCGCCAGCGCGCCCATGCGCCCCGTGGTCTCCCACGAGTACCCGCGCAGCAGGCTGACGATGAACCCGGCGCGGTAGGCGTCGCCCACGCCGGTGGGATCAACCACCTCGACCGGCTTGGCGACCGGGATGCGGATCTCCCGCCCGGCGTGATAGATCACCGAGCCGCGCTCGGCCAGCGTGACCACCAGCGTCTCCGTCAGCGCCGTGATCTCGCTTTCGGTCAGGCCGGTCTTGTTCTTGGTCATCTCGAGCTCGTACTCGTTGACGATAAAGGCCTTGGAGCCAGCGATCCCCGCCCGCAGCACCTCGCCATCCAGCCGAATGATCTGCTGGCTGGGGTCATAGATGTAGGGGATGCCCAGCTCGTGGCACTCCTGGACATACTTGGTCATGGCCTCCGGGTCATTCGGCGAGATGATCGTGATCTCGATCTCGCGCGGGTCGCCATCTCGGAAGGAGAGGGTGCGGGCTTCTTTCATCGCCCCGGTGTAAAAGCTGGCGATCTGGCAATTGGCGCGATCCGTGCTCACGAAAAAGGAGGCGGTGAAGTCGTTGGGGATGGTGACGATGCGAGAGGTGTCGACGCCCTGCTCCTCCAGCCAGGCGCGGTAATCGGCAAAGTCCTCGCCCACCGTGGCCATGACGCGCGGGCGCTGGCCCAGCAGCGCCAGGTTATAGGCGATATTGGTCGCGCACCCGCCCCGCAGCCGGCGCATCGAGTCCACCAGAAAGCTGACGCTCAGCGTCTCGATCTTGGAGGGCAAGATGTGGTCCTTGAAGTAGCCGGGGAAGGACATCAAATAGTCATAAGCAATCGAGCCGGTCACCATGATGCTCATCGCAACATCCCTCACTCAGTATCCATAGCGGCTGCGCATGGCCGACGACACGCCGGCGGTCAGGGCGAAAACCTGCTCCGCCAACTCGACCGAGAGCGCGCCGGCCCCGCACGAAGGCGTGATCATGCCGCGCTTGACCATCGCCTCCTTGGGCACGCCCTTTTCCTCCAACAGGCTCATCGCCGCCTCCAGCCGCGCCAGCAACGTCTCCACCGTCTCGGCGGCCGCCCGATCCCCGGCCGGCACGATGCCCCAGGCGAGGATGCCGCCCCGTTTGAGGAACGCATCCACCTCCTGCGCATAGTTGGCCAGCGAGGCGGCGTGGCTATAGGCATCAAGGCTGAGGATATCCACCGAAGTGGATAGCAGGATCGACCAGTCGGCGTCGCCGCAGCAATGGATGCCCTTCAGCCCCGTGATGCCCGCCAGGACCTCCTCCAGCAGGGTGACCACCTGGTCGCGGCTGATCGCCGCCACCCCGGGGCCAAAGGAGCTGAGGTGCGGCTCGTTGAGCATGATGATGGTCCGCTCGCAAAAGCGCCGCAGCCCCTGCTCCTGCCAAGCGGCCTTGAGGTACAGCAGGTGGGAGAGCGCCTCGGCCAGCAATTCGTCATAGAGGATCGGCCGCCGATTCTGGTCCACCACCGCCAGCCCCCAACTGATCGGCCCGGTCACCTGGCCCTTGAGGGCTTGCATCGGCTGCATGAAGGGCACCTGGTTCTCCAAGAGATGGAACAGTCCCTCCGCATAGTCCGGCCCGATGGCGCCATAGCCGGTATCGCCGTTGAGATAGGCGATGAAGAGCCGGTCCAGCGCCGCATCCAGGCCTTGCTCCCGGTCGATGTACAGGCGATCCCCCCGGATGACCGCGCCGGGAAACCGTTCGCTAAACTGGGCATAGGGGCTCTCGGGATAGCTCTTTCGCTCCAGTTGCGGCCACGCCGGCACGTCGGGGAAATAGGTCAGGACGGCATTCCAGGCCTCCGTCACCCGGGCGTGAGGGACGCCGCCGGTCATGGTGGCGAGCCAAGCGGGGTCGAAATCAGGGCTCATGCCGTTCCGCCAGCTCTTTCACACGGCGCAGCCCCGGACCAAAGGGCGGATAGACGATCCCCTGTTCGGTGATGATCCCAGTCACGTAGCGGTGCGGCGAGACGTCAAAGGCGGGATTGGCCACGGGAACGCCCTCGGGCGCGATGGGCAGGTCCCGAATGTGGGTCACCTCGCGGGCGTTGCGCTGCTCGATGGGGATGTCCTTGCCGGAGGCGATGTTCAGGTCGATGGTGGAGGTGGGCACCACGGGGTAGAAGGGCACGCCGTTCTCCTGGGCCAGCACCGCCAGGCTATATGTGCCGATCTTGTTGGCGACATCGCCATTGGCCGCCACGCGATCCGCGCCCACCAGCACGATGTCCACCTTGCCCTGGGACATGAAATAGCCCGCCATGTTATCCGTGATCAACGTGAGCGGGATGCCGTCGCGATGCAGCTCCCAGGCCGTCAGCCGCGCGCCCTGCAGGAAGGGCCGCGTCTCGTCCACATAAACGTGGATGTGCTTGCCCTCCTCATGCGCCGCGCGGATCACCCCCAGGGTGGTCCCATAGTCCACCGTCGCCAGCGCGCCAGCGTTGCAGTGGGTTAGGATGTTGTACCCATCCTCGATCAGCGCCGCGCCATTCCGGCCCATGCGCCGGTTGATCGCCACATCCTCATCGGCGATGCGCTGGGCCTCGGCGATGAGCAGCTCTTTGAGCGCTACCACATCGCTCGCCTGGCCCTGGCGCGCCACCCGCAACATGCGCGCGGTGGCCCAAAAGAGGTTGACCGCTGTGGGGCGCGTGGCGTTCAGCGTCTGCGCCGCCGCCTCCAACTCGCCCAGCCAGGCCTCCCGCGTGGTCGCCCGGCTGTTCAGGCTCGCCAGGGCCATGCCAAAAGCGGCAGTGGCGCCGATGGCCGGCGCGCCGCGCACGCGCATCTCTTTGATCGCCGTGGCCACCTCGCGATGGTCGCGGTATTCCAGGATGATCTCCTGGTGCGGCAACAGGGTCTGGTCGATCATCTTGACGACGCCCTGATCCCATTCGACAGTTCGCATGGTCCCTCGCTCCCAGGCGCTGGCCGCCCGGCGCCTCTCCCTACCCAGCCTTGGCCTGCCCCGTCAGCTCGCGCCCGGCATAGTTCTTCTTATAGTACTCTTGCCACCGCTCGCCCGACTTGATC
>Ga0123332_1002370_pt1 | contig 17949 bp, 15 predicted proteins | sample BioC12SIPDNA_4_FD_89958 | JGI IMG/M metagenome (GOLD analysis project Ga0123332, IMG submission 89958) | Anaerobic biogas reactor microbial communites from Washington, USA - Biogas_R2_A C12 SIP DNA | ecosystem: Engineered > Bioreactor > Anaerobic > Unclassified | place: Washington, USA...
CCGCTGCCGCACACAGCGGGCCTACGTGCAGAAACGCGTGGGCCTCTACTTCACCCTCTTCTTCATCCCGCTCTTCCGCGTCAAGACCCTGGGCGACGTCATCGAGTGCCAGACCTGTCACGAACGCTATGGCTCCGACGTCCTCGACTACCGCCCGCCCTCCGAGATGGATCGCCTCATGGCCACCGTCCGCGCCGACCTCGCCGCCGGCATGCCGCTCCAGATGGCCCGTCAGAAGCTGATCAACGCCGGTATCCACGAGGTCGTCGCCGCGAGCGCCGTGGCCGACGCCGCGGGCGCCGCGCGCAAGACCTGCCCCCAGTGCGCCCTCGACTACGCCGGGACCATCGACCGCTGTACCAACTGCGGCGCGACGCTCGTCCCATCCACCGCATCGCCGGCCAGGGTGGGGGAAGCCGGATGACCCCCGGCGCCCCTCCGCTCCATCCAGCACCACACGCAGAAAGCGAGCATAACCTATGCACGACGCCCTGACCTACCTTATCGACCTTGCCGCTGCCGTCGTCGAGGCCTCGCGCGTGCGCCCCGGCGACTCCGTCGCGGGCTACGGCCCCAACACCACGGGCGCGACCCTGATCCGTCCCGGCGGGCGCGCTTGCTACCCCGCCTTCTGGATCCGCGACTTCGCGATGTCGCTTGAAAGCGCCGCGCCGGTCAGCGCCCCGCTTTCGGGCAGCCCGCCTCCGAGCGGCCCGCTTCCGAGCGCCCCGCTTCTGAGCGGCCTCATCCACCCCGACGAGGCCGAGCACGCCCTGCGGCTCACCGCACGCCTCCAGGCCCCCGCGGACCGCACCCTGCGCAGCGGCAGCTTTGTGCCCCGCGGGTCGATCGCCGACCACATCACCTTCGACGGGCAGCCGATCTTCTATCCCGGCACCATCGACGATGTCGAAAACCAGGGCGCGCCCTGGGGTTACTTGCCCTCGCTCGACGACCACTACTACTTCGTCGAGATGGCGTGGCACGTCGCCGTCGCCTGCAGCCGCCGCGCGATCCTCACCGAGCGCATCGACGGCGTCGCCCTGCTCGACCGGCTGGCCGTGGCGTTCGACGTGCCGCGCGTTCGTCCGGCCACAGGCCTCGTCTGGTGCGACGAAGCCGACCGCGGCGTCTCCTTCGGGTTCACCGATACCGTCGTACACACCGGCGAGCTGCTCTTCTGCTCGCTGCTGCGCCAGCGCGCGGCGCGCCAGATGGCCGACCTGGTGACCGTCGCCGGTCGGCCCGATCAGGCCGCGCGCTACGCCGCCATTGCCGACACGCTCGCCACCCACATTCCCGCGACCTTCGCCCACCCGAGCGGCTTCCTGCGCGCCAGCACCGGCCTCAGCGCCCAGCCCGACGTCTGGGGTACCGCTTTCGCCGTCTATACCGGCGCCGTGCCCGAGCCGGTCGCCGACCGCCTCTCACACGCCCTGCACCGCGCCCTGCTCGACGGCGCCATCGCCTGGCGCGGCCAGATCCGCCACGTCCCCACCTGGGGCGACCACCGCTCCGACTCTGCCTGGGAGCGCGTCGTGGGTGGCTTTCCCCACAACCACTACCAGAACGGCGCCTATTGGGGCACCCCGCTCGGCTGGGTCTGTGCCGCCATCGCCCGCGTCGACGAGCCCGCCGCGCAGCAACTGGCGCTCGACTACGTCGCCGCACTCCAGCCCGAGGACTTCCGCCGCGGCGACGACTACGGCGCGCCCTTCGAGTGCATGCATCCCGACGGCGACCACCGCCAGAACCCCGTCTACATGGCCAGCGTCACCTGTCCCCTGGGCGCGTTCCGGCGCCTGGGCTGGATCTGATCGTGGGCGATCCCGATCTTCGCCCCCGCGAAAGGAGCACCCCGATGCCCGAACCCGCCCGCCGGTCGGTGAAAGACCTGCCCGAAGCCTACGAAATGACCGCCAGCTTCGACATCGCCAAGCGCAAGGTGCTGGCCGTGGCACTCAATGCCCTGGCTGCGGTCTCCATCTTCGGCTTCGCGGCGCTGTTTCTGACGATCACCTGGCTGCTGCGCCCGTCGCTGGAGGGGTTCAGCCTGCAGATATCGCTCGCGAGGGGGGGCTTCTGGCTGGCCGTGTTGCGGGTGACCATTCTCTCGTTCGTCATGGTCGTCCTGCACGAGGGCGCCCACGGCATCGTCTTCCGCATCATCAACGGCGAATGGGGGACCTTCGCCTTCAAGGGCCTCTACGCCTACGCCGCGGCGCCGGGCTGGTACATGCCCCGCAACCAGCACATCCTGGCTGCGCTGGCACCCGTTCTCGGGCTCTCGCTCGTGGGCGTGATCATGATCCTCGTCGTTCCCCAGGGGTGGCTGCCAACCGTCCTGCTGCTGCTGATCCTCAACGCCGCCGGCAGCGTGGGCGACCTGGCCATCGTCGTCTGGCTGCTCACCAAACCCCGGTCCGTCTACGTCGCCGACTACGGCGATGGCGTCGCCGTGTACGCGTCCAATCCCGGGTAGCGCCGGCCCGCCGGCCCGGTCGGGCGCGCTGCGTACCCCCCGTGCTCAACTTCACACCTGCGGATCGTGGTTCATTGAGGGCTCAGGTCCGTCTCATCCGGCGTGTAGAGCTCATCGTCTGCCCACAGCGCCGGGTTCGAGATAACGTAGGTGTAGATGCGCTCGTACTCGTCTGCATTGCGGATGATGTGCTCCCAGTAGTTGCGTTGCCAGAGGGGCGCACCCTGCACGCGGCGGATGGCGTTGATCCGTCGCGTTGACGCCGACTTGAAGCTCCCCAGGACCGCCCCGAGCGATCCAGGCGCCGGCCCGCGTGGATGCTCCGGCCCGCTTCCGTCACCGCTGCCCGGCGCCGTCCAGGAGCACGCCTGACCATCCAGTCCGACGATCTCGATCAACCCGTGCACATGGTTGGGCATCACCTGAAAGGCATCCAGCCGGATGCGCGGATCGTGCTCCGGGATACGTGACCATAGGGCTGCGACCACCCGGCCGAAATCGTTGGGCTGCATCACCCCGTCGCGCACCACGCCAAACAAATTCTGGCGCTGATGCGTACACAACGTGACGAAATAGACCCCCGGCGACCGGTAGTCGTACCCGCGTAACCGTATCGAATGCCGGTGATGCCGATCCCGATTGTACGGCATGGTATCCCTCTCTGCGCTGTTCCCAGAGGGCGAGGCGTTCCCAACCGGCACCTCGTCGCCGGGCCTGACGCCGCGTTCGAACCCCAGCGCGTTGTGCGGTTCCTGCTGCGGGAACGCCTAGCCCCTACACCGATCCCCGACCACCCCACCCCTACAGCGATTGCCAACCTGCACGCCTCCGTGGACGCGGGGCCCACCACACCACGCCGTTCCACCGCCGGAATGCGTCGCGCTCTGGGAGCAGAGGGCGACGCGTTCCCAATCGGCACCTCGTCGCCGGGCCTGACGCCGCGTTCGAACCCCGGCGCGTTGCGCGGTTCCTGCTGCGGGAACGCCTAGCCCCTACAGCGATTGCCGACCGGTAGGGGCGACGCATTCCCGCAGGCGCCCTGACCTGCACGCCTCCGCGGACGCGGGGCCCACCACACCCACGCCGTTCCACCGCCGGAATGCGTCGCCCTCTGCTTCTTGCTGCCGGTCCAGTATACGGCAGGATCGTGACCGTTGAAATCCTGGTCGCCCTCTGTTCCGCGCCGCCCCCCCCACTCCCCAGATTGCCCAAAATCCCCATCCGCGTATCATGTCTCCACGCAACCGGTCCCTTCCCGGATCCAATAGGAGGACACCGCACCATGGCACACCAGCAACCCGTCAGGGTCGGCAACCGACCACTGCGAGTCGGCATAGTCGGCCTCGGCGGCATCGCCCGCGGGCAGCATATCCCCGGCTACCACCTCTGCCCCGATGTCGAGATCGCCGCCCTCTGCGACGTCGACGCCGCCTGTCTCGAGACCGCCGCGGCGTCGCTGGGCTGCGCCCGTACCACCACCGACTACCGTGAGCTGATCGCCCTCGACGACCTTGACGCGGTCGACATCTGCACCTATCCCAACACCCACCATCCGATCGCCCTGGCCGCCATCGCCCGCGGCAAACACGTCTTCTGCGAAAAGCCCCTGGCGCTCACCGGCCAACTTGCGCGCGAGATGACCGGTGCCGCCGCGGCCGCCGGCGTCCGGACCGGCGTCGGCTTCACCCATCGCCTCACCCCCGCGGCGCACCTGGCCTATCACCTCATCGCCTCCGGGGCCCTCGGCGAGATCTACCAGATCTCCGCGGTCTACTCGATGGGCGCTGCCGGGTTTGCCGATCGTCCCCTGACCCAGCGCCGCACCCGCGCTGTCACCGGCGGCGGTCCGCTCTTCGAGCTCGGCCCGCACATGGTCGACATGGTCCGCTGGTGGACCGGCAAAGAGATCACCGCCGTCTGCGCCCAGAACCGCACCTTCGTAAAGCGCCGCCAGTGGGCCGACACCGGCGCCTGGGCCGATGTCGATATCGAGGACGCCTCGACCTTCCTGGCCGACCTGGAGGGCGAGACGACCGCCGTCTTCAGCCACAGCAGCGTCATCACCGGTCGCAACTTCGACCAGCGCATCGAGGTCTATGGCAGCGCCGGCGCGCTTCTCTACGACCAGGCGCGCCCCTACGAGCTGCGCGCCTGCATCGGTAAGGAGATGGTCGAGCTGTGCGCCGGCTACGGCCTCTACGATCCGCTCTGGGGCCTCTACCGCCAGGAGGAACCGTACCCCGTCATCCCCGTCCCGCGCCGCTTCATCGACGCCGTGCCCGGCGCCCGCGAAGGCAAGCCCGTACGCTCCTTCATCCCCGACTTCATCGCCGCCATCCGGGGCGCCGAAACGCCGCTCCTCCCCACCTTCCACGACGGCCTGCGCGCACAACAGGTCCTCGACGCCGTCCTGCTCTCCGGCGCTAGCCGCCGCTGGGAGGACGTTGAGTGTTAGTCGCCGGACGCGAGGCCAACACCGCTTCACGCTTTGCCATCTGCCTCCGGCTGACCGCTGATCGCTGACAGGTGACACCGGATAGCGACTAGTCCCAAGGAGCTGACGATGAAACTCGGTCTCGATCTCTATTCTGTTCGTTCACAGCCATGGAACGCGTTGCAGAAGCTCGACTACTGTAAACGCCTGGGGGTCGACGTCGCCCACTTCGGGTTGGGCGACCTTGGCGCGACCGGCGACGATGCGATGGCCCGCGTCAAGGCGCACGCCGGCGCGCTCGGCCTCGAGATCGAGCTCGGTATGGGCTCGATCTGTGAGAGCTCGACCACCTTCGATCCCGCCGGTGGGAGCGCCGTGGCGCAGACCCGCCACGCGCTCGACATCGCCGCACAATTGGGCTCGCGGGTGCTCAAGGTGCTCCTCGGCAACGCCGCCGACCGCCGCACCGCCGTCCCGCTGGCCACGCATATAGAGAACTGCGTTGCCACCCTGCGCGCCGTGCGCGATCAGGCGCTTGGGCTGGGGATCACGCTCGCGGTAGAGAACCACGGCGATCTGCTCGGGCGCGAGGTTGCCGCGCTCATCGAGGCCGCCGGCCCGGACTTCGTCGGTGCCTGTCTCGACCCCGGCAACTCGGTCGCCCTGGCCGAGGACCCGCTGGTCACCTTCGAGCACGTGGCGCCCTACATCGTCGCGAGCCACATCCGCGACAGCGTCGTCTGGCCCCATCCGCGCGGCGCCGCCTTCCAGTGGGTCGCCCTGGGCGATGGCAACGTGGGGCTGCCGGCGCTGGCCCGCCGTTACCAGACCGAGTGCTCCGCTGCGGCGTTCACGTTGGAGATCCTGACCGGCATGCCGCCCCGCGTCCTGCCCTACCTCGACGACGGCTACTGGCAAGCCTTCGCCGAGCGACCGGCCTGGGAGGCTGCGCGCTTCGAGCGCCTGGTCCGCCAGGGCCAGCCCTACATGGGCACGATGGTCGTCGTCGCGCGCGATGTCGATGTCCCAAACGAATACCGCGAGGCGCTCCGCGCCCAGCAGCTCTACGACGTCGAGCGCAGCGTGGCCTGCGCCGGCACCAAGCTCTGTATCGGCGGATGACGCCGTCGGGCCCCGGGCTTGCGACTGGGGACTCTAGACTGTCCTGACCGCAGGAGGCAACCTATGCGAACCGTCGAATTCGGTCGGACCGGGACTCAGGTCTCGGCACTGGCCCTAGGGTGTATGAGCCTCAGCCGTGAGAAGCTGGAGGCCAGCAAGGCCACCGTCCGCCGTGCGTATGAGCTGGGGATCACGTTCTTCGACACCGCCGATGTCTACGGGCGCGGCGAATCGGAGTCGATCCTGGGCGAGGCGCTCCGCGAGGCGAGCATTCCGCGCGACCAGATCTTCGTCGCCACCAAGTGCGGCATCGTCTTCCAGGGAATGAACCCCGACTACGCCTACAAGGCCTATGACCTCTCGGCCGGCTACGTCAAGGCCACCTGCGAGGCCAGCCTCCAGCGCCTGGGGATGGACTACGTCGACCTCTACCAGCCGCACCGCATCGACTACCTGACCCATCCCGAGGAGACGGCGCGTGCGCTGGAGGACCTGAAGGCCGAGGGCAAGGTGCGCCACGTGGGCGTCAGCAACTACACGCCCGACGAGATCCGTGCCCTGGCCGCCTATACGCGTCTGGAGAGCCTCCAGACCCAGTATAGCTTGCTCCATCTGGAGCCGCTGGAGACCGGCCTGGCGGCCACCTGCCACGCCCAGGGCATGGCCATCCTGCCGTGGAGCCCGCTGCATCGCGGCGTGCTCACCGGCGCGCGCCCGTCACCTCACGACGACTGGCAGGCCCAGCGCGAGGCGGGTGTCGTGGCGCAGCTGCGTCCTTTCGCCGACGGCTACGGCGTGACGCCGGGCCAGCTCGCGCTCGCCTGGCTCATGCAACAGCCGGGCCCCGTCATCCCGCTGGTGGGCACTGCCAACCCCCACCACATCGCCGAGGCCGCCGCTGCCGTCTCCGTCACGCTCGACCGCGACGACTGGTTCGAGATGCTCGTCATTGGCCGCGGTCGCCCCATGCCCTGGGGCCAGCGCCCCTTCGCATACCTCAAGGAGCGCTAGGCTCGATGCCGTCCCTCACCTCCCTTCTCTCACTCCCCGACAGGTGCGTCCGCGCTCTGCCACTCCCAGGCCCTGGAACGCGCCCAATGCCGGACCTATGACTAACACTGCAGCCCGCCAGTACTCCACACGCCTCGGCCTGCTGTCACCTGACCAGTTCCAGGCCGCTCTCGACCGCCATGGCCTGGGGTCATTCGTGCGCGCCGAGCCGATCCCCTTCGGCAACTTCGGGCAGAATGTCTTCGTGACCAGCACCACGGGCGACTACGTCCTGCGCGGGGCGCCTCACTTCCCCTGGCAGTTCCCGAAGGAGCGCTACTTCACCGACCTGCTCCACGAGCGCACGCCGGTGCCTGTGCCCTGGCCCTATCTCTTCGACCCCGACGCCGCCATCTTTGGCTGGAGCTACGCGATTATGCCGTGCATGCCGGGGGTGCAGCTCAGCGATCCGGATGCGTTGGCGAAGCTCACCCCGGCAGACAGGACCGGCATCGCCGGCGCAATGGGCACGACGCTCGCTCAGATGCATACGCTGGTGTGGCCCCACGCCGGCGAGTATGACCTGGTGACCAACACGATTCAGCCGTTCGGCGTGAGCCACCGCCAGTGGGTCTTCTCGTGCATCGAGCGGTACCTGCGGCTTGCCGTGCCGCTGTCGGACCGGACGACCGCCGTGGATGTCGCGTGGGTTGAGGGGCTGATGATGCAGAACGGCTGGGCACTCGCCGTCCCGTTTGAGCCGTGCTTTGTGATGCAGGACTACAAGGAAGGCAACGCCGTCGCCCAATGCACGGAGGGTGTCTGGCGCATCAGTGGCGTGTTCGACTATATGGAGCCATACTTCGGCGATGGCGAGGCTGACCTGCCCCGCCAGGTGGCTGTCTATGCCGATGAGGACCCGGCGTACGCGCGCGCCTTTGTGGAAGCCTATAGCGAGGAGATGCGCGCGTGCGGGAGGCCGCTGCGGCCCGGATTCGCCGAGCGCTTTCGCCTCTATATGCTCCTCGACCGCCTCATCATCTGGCAATTTGCCCAACGGCACGGAGTGTGGTGGGATCCAGAGCTGACCCTGCAGGCGTGGGCCGGCCCTTACACCGCACTGGAGGTGTTCTGAGTGTACCGGCACGCGCCGCTTGATCGCGGACGACCGGATATCTGCGTCAACGAGGGTCTATGAGAGAAACAGACGTATCTTCTAGCAGCGCCCTGATCGCTCTGTCCGTCATCGTGCTCTTCGCAGCGATCGTCGCAGCGGTCCTCATCGGCGAACGCCGCAAACGGGCTGCCTGGCGCCAACGCCTGGCGGACCTGGGGTGGGTGCCGGTCGCACCGGTCCCGCCGGAGCTCTCTGCGCGCATCGCCCGGCTCTACCAGGGCTCGTCCGACCGGCGACTCCGCATCGAGCACGTCTTCGAGCGCCCGCTGCAAGAGCCCTCGCTCAACGAGCGCTCGTTCACAGAACGCTCGTTCGCAGAACGCTCGTTCGCAGAACGCTCGCCCATTGACGGCTCTCCCTCAGGGCCGCGCGCTGTCCTCTTCGACGTCGTCGACACCACCGGTGGCGAGACCTCGACCACCGCGTCGGGCGTGTTGGGCGTCATCGCTCCCTCGCTCGAGCTGCCCGATTTCCTGCTCGCGCCGCGCCTGCCCTCCGGGACTACCGGCGCCCTGGCGACCACCGTGCTCAACGTGGCCGATCGCTTGATCGAGTGCGCCGCCGGCTGGACGGGGCTCGTGCGCGTCGGCTTCGAGGAGATCGCCGAGTTCGACCAGCGCTACATCGTCTTCGGTCGCGATGAGGCCCGCGTCCGCCAGTTCCTGACGCCCGCGCGCCTGCTCGGCCTCGGCGACGGCGCCGCGGGCATCCGGCTTCGCGCCGGTGGCGACATGGTCACCCTTGAGCGCGACCCCTCACTCGCCCACGCCGCTCACCGGGCCGCGCCGTCCGACGCCCTGGAAGCCCTGCTGGCCGACGCCCGCCGCATCTATGACTGGCTGCACCATGCCTAGACGCCGTGCCGCGGCACGGCCCAACCACGGCGCCCCGCCGCCCCCGGAAGCCCGGCTTACCGGGCGCCGCCCGCGAGGCCTTTACTCTGCACGCACGCGCTGCAAGGAGACGCGATGGACATCGAAACCGTAACGCTGGCCTACTTCTCGCCCACCGGCACCACCCGGCGCGTCCTCACGGCGATCGCGCAGGGCATCGGGGTGCCGGCAACGCATCTCGACCTGACGCTGGCGCCCGCGGCCTCGTCGCCCCGTCTCGATCCCTCGCGCGAGCCCGGCTTGTCGGGCGACCTCGCTATCCTCGGCGCCCCTGTCTACGCGGGCCGCATTCCCGCGACCGCCGTCGAGCGCTTCCGCCCCCTCGCGGGCCGGGGAGCGCCCGCCGTGTTGGTCGCCGTCTACGGCAACCGCGCCTTCGAAGACGCGCTGCTGGAGCTGTCGGACCTGGCCTGCGAGATAGGCTGCGTGCCCGTCGCGGGGGCAGCCTTCATCGGCGAGCACTCCTATGCCGCGCCCGACACCCCCATCGCGGTGGGCCGCCCCGACGGCGAGGATCTGCGCCAGGCTACGGCCTTCGGGCAAGCGCTCCTGCAGCGCCTGACCGGCGTGGCCAGCCTCTCCGACCTGCCGCGGCCCCTGATCCCCGGCAACCGCCCGCACCGCCGCGGGATGCGCCCTTCGGAGGCCGCGCCCATCACCGACCCGGAGACCTGCACCCTCTGCGGGCGTTGCGCCGAGGTCTGCCCCGTGGGCGCGGTTGAGGTCGGCGAGACCGTCGTCACCGATGGCCTGGCCTGCATACTCTGTTGTGCCTGCACCCGCGCGTGTCCCACCGGCGCGCGCGTTATGGTCGATGAAGGCATCCGGCGCACCGCACGCTGGCTCTACGAGAACCACGCCGCGCCCAAGTCGCCCGAGGTCTTCTGGTAGGAAGGGTCATCCGTCGGGTTGAGCGATCAGGAGGGAACGATGAGCCGGGTGCTGCGCAGCCTGCAGTATGGCGTTGGGACGCTCGTGATCTACCTTGCCGTCTCGCTTCTGGGGTGGGGGCTGGGCGACCTGGCCGGGTACTTCGGCCTGGCCCCGCGCGTGGCGTACGCCGCCGAGGTCCTGTTGCTCGCGGGGGTCGCCGGCTACCAGGGCACCATCGCGCCCGAGGGCATCCGCGGCGGTAAGGACGACCGCGCCAAGCGCGTGCGCCGCCAGACCGTGGTCAGCGTCGTTCTGATCCTGGTGATGTACGCCGCGCTCTTCTTTCTTCCGTATGCCGACCGCCGTGGCATCGCCGTCATGCCCGTGGGCCTCGCCGTGCGCTGGATCGGCGCGCTTGCCACCGCCGGCGGATTCGCGCTCGTGATGGGCTCCGGCATCGCGCTGGGGCGGATGTACAGCAAGCACGTCACCGTCCAGCAGGAGCACCGCCTCGTGACCACCTCGATCTACCGCGCCATCCGCCACCCGCGCTACCTTGGCGTGCTGCTGCTCGCGGTGGGCCTCACGCTCCTCTACCGCTCGTGGGTGGGCGCTGCGTTGATCCTGCCCCTTATCGCCATCCTGGTCCAGCGCATCCACGACGAGGAGCGCGTCCTGCACGATGCCTTCGGCCCCGAATGGGAGGCCTACGCCCGCCGCTCCTGGCGCCTCATCCCCTACCTCTACTGACGAACCCCCCCCTCTCCGTTCGGGTCGGTCTTCCCATGAACCCGGGACTGCGCCGACCGAGCCCGGCTCCTGAGCTGTGCCTGGTCGAGCGATCCGAAGGGTCCGGCAGCCTCACAGGCCATCGGCGCGCGCGCGAATCGCCGATCCTGTCTCGACCCGGATCCTTGTATATGATAGGGGTGTGGTTGCAGAAACGGGTGTTCCGGTAAGACTAGACGCAACTCAGAAGGACTGAGTTGCGGGAGTCTCGGGCAAGACTACGGATCCTTGCCGGATGTCCGGAGACCAGCCGGACATCACGTCTGCCGAAGAGTGTCTCCCGGAGTTACGAGCGGTCAACGGCTGACACGCACGATGTCCCTACCCTCGAGGACGCAGGGGGTAGCAGCCCCTGCTAGGCGCCTGGAGGGCAGAGGTCTGATTTGCCGCAAGGCTGCCGCGCTCGTAACGACCGGAACACCCGTGACTGCCGCTCCTTGAGCTGTGGTGAAAGGAGTCCCCTATGAATGCACGTTTGACCGTCGGGATCGATTTCAGTGCCCAATGGGCCGACGCCAGTCTGATGGCACCCGACGGTACGCCTCTCGTACGCCATCAGCGCTTTGACAACTCGCAGCCCGGGTTCGAGGCGTTCAAGCGCCTGCTCTTGGAGACCTTGAGCAGCGCCGCATGCAGCGCCGTCGACCTGGCGGGTGAAGCGACCGGTATGTACTGGCTGCCCTTCTTCCTCGAACTGGCGACCGACCCCGACTTACGCACCTACGACGCCGCGCTCTTCGTGCTCAATCCTCGCTGGGTGAAGTGGTACAAGCAGTGCTTGCCCCAGACCGACAAGACCGATCGCCACGATGCCTACCTGATCGCCGACCGCACCCGCGTGCACCGCCCCGACACGCCGTGGCAGCTCGATCTGCCGATGCTCGCCTTGCGCTGCACCACGCGTTACCGCCGCCACCTCGTCCAGCTGTTGGCGTCCGAGAAGAGCTTCTTCTGTGCCTATCTGTTCCTCGCCGCCGCGGCCTACCAGCGCTTGGCGCCCTTCAGTGATGTCTTCGGGGCCACCAGTCGCCTGGTGCTCGATGACGTGTGTACGCTGGACGCTCTGGCCTCCTTGCCGGTGAACGCCTTGGCCGAGCACCTGGACGCACTCAGTCACCATACCTTGCCTGAGCCGCCGCGCAACGCCACCCGCCTGCAACAGGTGGCCCGCGAGAGCTTCCGGCTCCCCACCGCCCTCGGGCTGTCGGTGCACGCCATCCTGCACACGACCCTCCAGCACATCACGTTCTTGGAAGCGCAGATCGCCCAAGTCGAAACCGAGATTGCCCGCCAGTTGCCCCACTTCCCCGCCATCCAGCAACTCAGCACGATTCCCGGCATCGGTCCGGTTTTCTCGGCCGGCATCGGCGCCGAGATCGGCGATGTGCGGCGCTTCCTGCAGGGCACCAAGTGCGATGCCCGCGGACGCGTGCGCCCCAAGACCCTGCGTGACGCCGAAGACGCCGTCGCCAAGATCGCCGGCCTCTGGTGGCCCCGCTCCGAGTCGGGCGCCTTTGCCGCCGAGGATCGTCGCATGTCCAAGGCAGGCAATGCCAACTTGCGCTACTACTTCATCCAAGGCGCCGATCGGCTCCGCCATTGGGAGCCGGACTACCGCGCCTTCTACGGGCGCAAGCTCCGTGAAGTCACCCAACACCGCCATAAGCGGGCGCTGGTCCTCACTGCCCGCAAGAGCGTGGGGCTCTATGTCGGTCTGCTACACCGCAATGAGCCCTATCGCTCTAGGGAGGCCCGCCGCGCCTAACCTTACAGCGCCGCGGAAGGCTGACGACGGCTGAGAGCTGTGCGCCTCACGTCCGCTGTCACGCCACCGCCCAGCATAGCTTGACTATACCCCCTTCTCGCGAAAAACGGAACTGAGGAGGGGCTTGCGACCGCACGTCTCTGTTTGCCCCGCTGGGGCGCGTTTTCCGCCCGTAATCGGCTCTTGACTTTTACCGCACTCTTCGGATCACACGAGTGCGTGCACGACGGGTCGTAGTGCATAACCTCCATATGGGCACCCCGCCCAACCAACAGGGGCCCGGCGTCCGCGCCGGGCCCCTGCACCTTTACTGCACCCTTCCCTAGAAATCGTACGCGATCGACCAGCTCACCGCCTGCCCCGGCGCCAGCGAACGCTCCAGGAACGGCTCCCACGAGAACGTGTTGGCGTTGCCCCAGATCGGGAAGAAGTCCGGGACGTAGCTGCACGTCGCCGAAACCAGGCCCAGCTTGGGGTGACGCTGCAGGACCACCAGGTTCGTCGTCGCCCCGTGGTCCAGCGCCTGATATGGCCCGCCGGTCCACGGCCAGTGCTTGCGGCGGATGAAGCCGTTGGCCCCCAGCTCGTACCCCTCGTTCTCCGGGAAGCTCACCGGGATGTTGAACCTGCACAGCTCGTCCGTCTCCGGCTGCGGATAGAAGGGGTGCGGGAACCAGCGGACCGCCATCGCGCGACCTGCGTTCTTCACCGTCGTCTCCGAGAGCACCGTGCGCCCCAATAGCGACACGCTGCGCGTGAGCGCCACCACGTAGCCGCGGAAGGCGTGCTGCGTGCTGAAACGGATCGCGGTTGGCGCCGCCTCGACCTCCCAATCGCACCACGTGACCACCGCGTTGGCCTCCATGTCGCACACCCCGATGCCCAGGATTAGTGCGTGGGCGTCCTTGCCCTCGGGGAGCTGGGGCGCGTGCGGGTGGCGCGGCTGCGCCAGCGTGTGCAGCGGCCCAAGGTTGAACGCATCGGGGATCCCCTGCCCATCGAACGTGTTGAAGCTGTCGGGGTAGGTCGGCCCCGAGAGCAGGTTCCCGTAGCGCGGGTCGGTGATCGAGAAGATGTAGCCGCCGGTGCAGTACCGCGTCCCCATCCGGGCGCGATCCGCCACCGGATCGAGGATCGCGACCTCCAGAGCCTCATTCTTGAGCGTATACATCGTGTGCGATATCCTCCTGTGGACTGTAGCCATACCCTTGCGAAGAAGAAGATGCGGCGGGGCCCGCTCCGCGATTCCGTGGGCATCCTAGGCCCTCGACTGTCACCACAGAGCCCATTCTAGCATACCCCCGCACAGGTGCGAGCACGCCGCGCAACCGACAACAGAAAACTGGCAACTGGCAACTGACAACTCCCCCAGTAGACAGCGGCCGCGATTGCGCATACACTGAGGCTGGATCCACGCATCGCGAAAGGAGCGCACCCCATGTCGCATCGTGCGAGTCGCGCCCACGGCTGGCTGCTGCGGGCCGGTGGCGGCCTGATGGTGCTCGTATGCGGCGGTGCACTCGTGCTGGCGCCGCTGGAGACGATCTGCTTCGCCTGGTTTGCCGAGGGTGGGCGCTTCGGCTACGAAGGCTTCGGCTTCGGCAGCTTCATGTTCGGCAACCTGGCCATCCAGATCGCCGGCTACTACCTCATCGCCGCCCTGCTCATCCCCCTTGGCTATGGACATCTCACTCTGCGCCCCTGGATCAGGCCTATCACGCAGGCGCTGGTCTGGTGCTGGCTCGTGCTCGGCGTGCCGCTGACCGTTGTCCTGCTCTTCATCCTGTTAGCCAGCAAGACGCTGACGGTTGCCGTGGCGCTGGGCGCGGTCGCGGCGTGCGTGCTTGCCTATGCCGTGCTCCCGGCGGTGCTGCTGCGCTTCTACCGCGGGGCCGGTGTCACCGCGGCCCTGGTACCAGACGCCCCCGCCGACCGGGACGCCGCCGCTGCCGGTTCCCGGCGTGACGCTGCCCCCCTCGTCCTGCGGCCCGCGTCCCTTGTCGCCGGCGACCTCGACGTGCCGCGCCTCGTTGTGTTGGGGCTCAAAGCCTTCTACCTCGTGGCCCTTCACGTCCTGCTTCTCTTCCGCGGCCTCTTTCCGCGCTGGACAGGCTGGGCCAGCGGCGTGCCGGGGCTCGCCCTCATCGATGCCGCCGTCGTCATCCTGCTGCTCCTGGCGTGGGGCACCTATCGCCGCTCGCGCCTGGCCTGGTGGGGCGCGTTGGCCTACTTCGGCGCGATGGGGGTCCTCTGGGTCGGCACGCTCGTGCGCACCTCGTGGGTCGAGTTGCTCGCCGTCCTGTCGTTCCCACCCACCGAGGTGGACATTCTCGACGGCATCCCCCTACAGGGCTGGCACCTGGCGCTCCTCGTCGGGCTCCCGCTGCTCCTGACCCTCGTCGCGGTCCTGCGCGCCCGCCCCTCCGCCGAGCTTTGAGCTTTCCCGCACCACCACGCCCCCGCTGGACAAGAGAAGCTCAAAGCTCCTCCCACCCACAACGCCGCCCCGCTCCGCCGAGCTTTGAGCTTTCCCGCACCACCACGCCCCCGCTGGACACGCCAAGCTCAAAGCTCTTCCCACTCACAGCGTCGCCTCCCTCTGCCGAGCTTTGAGCTTTCCCGCACCACCACGCCCCCGCTGGACACGCCAAGCTCAAAGCTCCTCCCACCCACAACGCCGCCCCCCTCCGCCGAGCTCTGAGCTTTCCCGCACCACCACGCCCCCGCTGGACTCGCCAAGCTCAAAGCTCTTCCCACCCACCACTGCCCCACGCAGCTGGCTCCCCCGCCATCCCGTGGTACAATCGCCCCATACCCAACCCTAACCTCATCGCCGGCCCATCGCCCGCTTGGGTTGCTCCGCTGCTGGGAGTGTCACGCATACGCTCGATTACCAAGGAGGTGCTCGATGATCTCGTGGCGCCGTGCTTGTCTCGTGGCTGTTCTGCTCGTTGTGCTGCTGGCCCCGGTCGCGCCCGCCAGCACCCAGGGCTCGATCGTCCCGCCGCCGCTCGGCCCGGTCGCGCCCTCCGGCCCGGACGCTGCCGTCTCCGGCGCGATCCGCTTGCCCGCTGGCTACCTGACGCCCCCGCTCGAACTGCCAGAGGCCGGCGAATTCGTGTCGCAGGCTGCCGCACTGCGCGCCGTCGCCATCGTGGGCGATGTGGGCGACGGCACCGCTACGTATCGCAACGATATGGAGGGCGCCGCCGCCGCGCTGGAGAGCCACGGCGTGGCTGTGGCGCGCTTCTACTATGGCGTCACGAGCTTCACCTGGGGCGACATCGTCGCCGCTACACAGGGCGCTAACTTCCTTCTCTATATGGGCCACGGCGTCTACTGGGGCGACTGTGCCCATCCTGATGGGGTAGGGGGCTTCTACCTGGGTGGCGGCCAGTTCGTCTCTCCCGATGCCCTGCGAACCGATCTGGCGGGCCGCTTGGCCGCCGATGCCGTGGTGATCTTCAGCCATGCCTGCTTCACCGCCGGCAGCACCGCCTGCGACCCCGCAGGCACGCCCGGCGTCGCCGAGGCGCAGCGCCGCGTGGCGCTCTACGCCGCGCCCTTCGTCGACCTGGGTATGCAGGCCTACTTCGCCAACAACTACTTCAATGCCGCGCGCGACATCGTCAACCGTCTACTGGCCGATCCCGCCGTCCGCAACAACGCCGGCGATGTCTTCCGCGCCACGTTCCCGAACAACCCTGCCACCCACTACGACCTCAGCTACCCCACCGCCGGCTACGATTTGTGGCTCAACGGGACTGACGGGGCCTGGAATAACGCCTTCGTGGGGCAGCCCGGCTACGTCTTTGCCGGCGACGTCCTCGCGGACGAGCTGGGCGGCCTGCCCTCCGCCGTGGGCTTCCTCTACAGCACCGTCGATGCTGCCGTCACGCCGATCACGGCCACGCTTGTCCCGGCCAACGTCGGCACCGGTGACCCGCTGACCTGGACCGTGGTCAAGAGCGGGAGCTGGTTCAGCGTTTCACCGGCCTCAGGCACCACGCCCACCGCCATCGTCGTCACGCCGGGTTCGCTCGACGGCCTATCGCCCGGCACCTACACCGGCGCCATCACCGTAACCGTGACCAGCCCGCCCGGCGTGCTCGAGACGCCCCAGCGAATCGGCCTCACGCTCAAAGTCACCGCCAACACACTCCACCACGTCCACCTCCCCCTCGTCGCGCACTGACCTGAACCGGTCCTTGTGCAACACGATGGCTTCGCAGCGAGGCTTGAGATGATATACCTGGACACTTTCGCCTACACCAGCAGCATCGACGGGACGGCGCCCCTGCTCGCCGACGCGGCCTTCGTCGCGGATGGCCGGCCCAAGCCGCTCCTGGTTGTGATGCACGGCTACAGCGGCGCCCGCGACGCCGTGGCGCAGGACATCCGCGAGTTGGCCGCGCGCGGCGTCGTCGCCCTCGCGCCCGATATGCGTGGCCGCGGCGGATCGGCGGGCGCGTGGGACTCCGGCGGACTCGACGTGCACGACATTCTGGACGCCGTGCTCGCTGCCGTGGCGCGCTTCCCCGCCGAGATCGACGCGCACAACCTCAACATCGTCGGCTACAGCGGCGGGGGTGGCAATGCCATCGCCTGCATGGTCCGCTTCCCCGACCTCTTCCAGACCTACGTCTCGTTCTTCGGCATCAGCGACTATGCCGGCTGGCACCGCTCCAGCGGGCGTCCGGACTGCAACCAGTGGATGGAGGAAGCCCTGGGCGGCACGCCGGAGCAACGGCCCGCGGTCTACGCCGCGCGCAACTTCATCGTGGCGGCGGGCAACGCACGCGGTGGCAAGCTGCACTTCTTCTGGGACGAGGAAGAGACAATGTGCCCGCCCGTGATGATCGAGGCCTTCCTCTCCGCCCATGCGGCTGCCGGCCTGGCCAACGCCACGGCCCACGTCAGCCACACCCTCGATCCGTTGCGCTGGATTCACAACTACCGGTCGGGCAACCCCGACCTCTCCGCGGCGGATGACATCTACCTGCCCGACGTGCTGGCGACCAAATCCGGCTCGCCGCAGTTGCCCAGCCGTGGGCGCCTGGTTGTCCCGGGCTATGTTGTCACCCGCCGCTTCCAAGTATGGGCCGAAGATGGCCGGCGCGGGCGGGTGACTGTGGACTACGACCTCACCGGCACGACGCCCAACGTCCGCGTCGTCGACAACCCGCACGGCTTCGCAGTCCGCATCGCCCCCACGTCGCCGCTGGCCGCGCTCCCTCCGCCTCCGCTGCGGCCGCGTCTCATCCTCACGCAGTGATGCCCCCGTTGTGGCCGGTCTTCCCGAAAGGCCGGGACTTCGCCCGACCGAGCCGCTCTGCTCCGCCTCCCCCCCTCCGCTGCGGCCGGTCTTCCCGAAAGGCCGGGACTTCGCCCGACCGAGCCGCTCTGCTCCGCCTCCCCCCCTCC
>Ga0123332_1002371_pt1 | contig 17946 bp, 14 predicted proteins | sample BioC12SIPDNA_4_FD_89958 | JGI IMG/M metagenome (GOLD analysis project Ga0123332, IMG submission 89958) | Anaerobic biogas reactor microbial communites from Washington, USA - Biogas_R2_A C12 SIP DNA | ecosystem: Engineered > Bioreactor > Anaerobic > Unclassified | place: Washington, USA...
ACGCCGGCGCGCCGGCGCAGCGAGGGAGGCAGCCAGGATGTCGCCTACGGCCACCAGCCGCACCCACAAGCACGTCCTCACCCCGTGGAGCAAGCAGTCGGCGGTCAACACGCCCACGATCGTCCGGGGTCAGGGCTCGTACCTGTTCGACGACGAGGGCAAGCGCTACCTCGACCTCTCGGCGGGCCTGGTGGCCGTGAACCTCGGCCACGGGCACCCTGCCGTCGTCGACGCGATCAAGCGCCAGGCGGAGCGCCTCCTCTACGCCGCGCCGTCCCTGATCAACGACGTGCGGGGCGAGTTCGCGGCGCTGCTCTCCGACGTCTCGCCGTGGGACGAGGGCGCGCGCGTCTTCTTCACCACCAACGGCGGCGAGGGCAACGAGGACGCCGTCAAGATGGCGCGCATGATCACCGGCCGTCACAAGGTCATGGTCGCGTACCGCTCCTTCCACGGCTCCGCGCCGGGCGCCGGCAGCCTCACCGGCGAGGACCGCCGCTGGACGAACGAGCCCGGCATGCCGGGCGTCGTCCGCTTCTTCGCGCCATACCCCTACAACTCGCCGTTCTTCACCGACGACCCCGCCGAGGAGACGCGGCGCGCGCTGCAGCACCTCGAGGACGTGATCACGTTCGAGGGCGCCAAGAACGTCGCCGCCCTGGTGATCGAGCCCGTCGTCGGCTCGAACGGCGTGATCGTCTACCCCGAGGGCTACCTCAAGGGCCTGCGCGACATCACCGCGCGGCACGGCATCGTGCTCGTGTTCGACGAGGTCATGACGGGCTTCGGGCGCACCGGCGACACGTTCGCGGCGCAGCGCTTCGGCGTCACGCCCGACATGATCGTGTTCGCGAAGGGCGTGGCTTCTGCGTACGTGCCGCTCGGCGGCGTCCTCGTGCGCGAGTCGCTCGCGAGCCACTTCGACGACAACGTGCTCATGTGCGGCCACACCTACTCCGGCCACCCGCTGGGCATGGCCGCCGGCCTGGCGACGGTCACGGCGATGCGCCAGGAGGGGCTGTTCCAGCGCGCCCGCGAGCTCGAGCCCTGGCTGCGCGAGGGGCTCGAGGCGATCAAGGAGCGCCATCCCGTCGTCGGCGACGCCCGCGGCGTCGGCGCGTTCTTCGCGCTCGAGTTCGTCAAGGACCGCGCCACGCGCGAGCCTCTCGTGCCCTGGTACGGCGGGGACAACGCTCCCGTCGCGAAGCTCACGGCGGCGCTGCGCGAGCACGGCGTCTACGCGTTCGGGCGCTACAACGTCCTGCTGGTCACGCCGCCCCTGACGATCTCCCGCGAGGACCTCGAGTTCGGCTTCGAGGGGCTCGACAAGGCCCTGCGGGTGCTGGCCTAGCCCGTCCCGCCACCGCGACGCCCTTCGGCCGGCGCCCTCAAGGGGCGCCGGCCTCCTCGTGGGGTCCAGGCGAGCCGCGCGCGCCGCGAGCCAGTGGCGCGTGACGGCGGCGCCTGCGCTCCAGCCGGCGTGCCCTACCATCGAGCCCCGGGCCCGGGAGCGCCCGGGCCCAGGCATGGACAGCGTGTTCGCCTTCGAGAAGCCCGTGCTCGAGCTGCTGCTGCGCGGCACCCTGGCTTACCTGGCCATCGTCTTCGTGCTGCGCGTCATACCCAAGCGGCACCTCTCCAACCTGTCGCCCAACGACTTCATCGCGCTGGTGATCATCGGCGGCCTGACCACCGACGCGATCGGCGGCGGGTCGTCCTCGATGCTCGACCACCTGCTCATGGCCGTCGTCGTGATCGTGTGGAGCTACCTGATCGACCTGTTCGAGTTCAGGTTCCCCGGGTGGCGCCGCCTGACGCGGGACTCGCCGACCCTGGTCGTCCACATGGGCAAGCCCGTGCGGGCGAACATGCGCCGCGAGCGCCTGACCGCCGAGGAGCTGGCCGCCAGCCTGCGCGCGCAGGGCGTCGATGACGTCGCGACGGTGAAGCAGGCGATCCTCGAGGTCGACGGCCAGCTCAGCGTCATCCGGTTCGAGAACGGCGAGTCCCCGGAGGGTCGGCCTGGGGGCGACGCCGGAGGGTAGGCGGGCCGGACGCCCCGGGCGCCGGCTGGCAAGCGTCCCCGCCGCGTCACGTAGCGAGGGCCGGCACCCGCGGGTGCCGGCCCTCTCCGTTCCGTCTCGCGGCGAACGCCGACCTAGCGCAGCCAGCCCTCGACGACGTCGCGGTTGTCGGCGATCCAGGCGCGGGCGGCCGCGAGCGGCTCCATCCCCTCCTGCGTGATCATCAGCATCACGGCGCCCATCTGCTCGCCGGTCCACTGGAAGCTGTCGAGGAACGCGAGCACGTCCTCGGGGGCCTCGTTCTCGGCCCATGCGCGGTTCACGATCGTGTGGATCTGCTCGGCCTCGCCGAAGACGCCCTCGGGGTCCTCGAGGTACTTCAGGTCGTAGGCGGCCCACATCCAGTGGGGGCGCCAGCTCGTGACGATGATCGGCTCCTGCCGGCCGTAGGCGCGGTCGAGCGCGGCCGTCATCGCGGCGTCAGAGCCGTCGAGGAGCACGAAGTCCGACAGGCCGTAGACGTCGAGCGCCGCGTCGCTGGCGGCCATCAGGCCCGCCCCGGGGTCGATGCCGACGACCTCGCCGCCGAACAGGTCGGCGTGGTCGTTGAGCTCGGCGAGGCTGTCGACCTCCACGTAGGTCGGCACGGCCCAGCCGATGTCGGCGCCCTCGAGGTTGGGCCCGAGGTCCATGAGGCTGTCCTGCGTCTGCTCCCAGTACGCGGCGTGCGTCGCGGGCAGCCAGGCGGCCACGATCGCGTCGAAATCGCCCTGGGCGAGGCCTGTCCACATCGGTCCGGCGTCGACGGACGTCAGCTCGACGTCGTAGCCGAGCTCGTCCATCAGCACGGCGGCGACGACGTGCGTGGAGGCGATCTCGGAGTCCCAGAGCACGTAGCCGAGGTCGATCGTCGTGTCCTGGGCGGCGGCGGCACCTAGCAGCACTGCCACGACCAGAGCGGTGAACCACTTACGCATGTTGAACCTCCCGATGTTTTCGGGGCTTGGATGGCGGCGGAACGACATACCGCTCCGCGAGCGTACGCACGTACGCTGACGTACAAGAGCCGATTGCGGCTGTTCCCGAACCTAACACGCTCGCCTCGGGCCTGCCAACCCTCGGTGCCACGGCAGTGTCGGGGCCGTAACGACGGGGCTAGCGATCAGGACCTGGCGTCGCGGGCGCGGCGGCGGCCCACCGAGGCGGTCACGCGGTCGAGGACGATGGCCATGATCACGACGGCCAGACCGGCCTCGAACCCCTGCCCGACGTTCAGTCGCTGGATACCCCTGAGCACCTCGGCGCCCAGGCCCCGCGCCCCGATCATGCCGGCGATCACGACCATCGAGAGGTTGAGCATTATCGACTGGTTGACGCCGGCCATGATGCTCGGCCGCGCCACGGGCATCTCGACCTTCACCAGGCGCTGCCAGCTCGTGGAGCCGAACGCGTCGGCGGCCTCGACGAGGTCGCCGGGCACCTGCCTGATCCCCAGGCTCACGAGGCGCACCAGCGGCGGGATCGCGAACACGAAGGTCGCGACGACGCCCGGCACGACCCCGATGCCGAAGAACATCACGGCAGGGATCAGGTAGACGAAGGCCGGCATCGTCTGCATGAAGTCGAGGACCGGCCTGATCACGCGCTCGACGCCGTCGCTGCGCGCGGCGAGGATCCCCAGGGGGACGCCTACCAGCACGATCAGCACCTGGGCGGCCAGCACGAGCGCGAGGGTCTGCGTGAACGGCTGCCACAGGCCGACGTTCTCGACCACGAAGAGGCCGGCCAGCGCGAAGAGCCCGACCCTCCAGCCGGCCAGCAGCGCGGCCAGAGCGGCGAAGGCCACGATGACGACGGGCACGGGCGCCCACTGCAGCGCCGTGAGAAGCCCGCCGATGAGCGCGTCGACGGCGTCGGCGAAGCCGTCGAACAGGGGGCCCAGCGCCGTCTGCAGGTAGGACACGGCGCCTGACACCCAGTCGCGGATGGGGATGCGGAAGTCAAGCACGGTGCGCCCCCAGGGCCGCGTGGCTCGCGCCCGCGTGGGACGGCGCGTCCGGCGCCCCGCCTGCCCCCTCGCCCGCGCCGTTGCGCTGCGTCCGCGCCAACGCCGCCAGGATCGCGCCCTTCACGACGACGCCGCGCAGCCGGCCGGTCGCGTCGACGACCGCGATCGGCGCCGAGCCCTCGGACGCGATCGTGATGACGTCGGCGAGCGGGGTGTCGGTCGCTACGGTCGCCGCCGGCTCCATCAGCTCGCGGTGGATGCGGTCGGGCGTGACCTCGCCCTCGCGCAAGGCCGCGACGATGCGCTCCGATGTCAGGTAGCCGAGCACGCGCCGCTCGCCGTCGACGACGAGGATGCCGGAGAGGCCGGAGCGCCGCATCCGGTTCAGCGCGGTCTGCGGCCCGTCGCGCAGGCGCGCGACCTCGCGCACCGGCTGCATGATCGCGCCGGCGGTGAGCACTCCCGAGCGATCGACGCCCTCGACGAAGGCGGCGACGTAGTCGTCGGCGGGCGCGGTGATGACCTCCTCGGGCGTGCCGACCTGGACGACGCGCGCGTCCTTCATGATCGCGATCCGGTCGCCGAGTCGCAGGGCCTCGTCGAGGTCGTGCGTGACGAACACGATCGTCTTCCGCATGCGCGCCTGCAGGTCGATCAGCTCGTCCTGCATCTCGCGCCTGATCAGCGGGTCGAGCGCGCTGAAGGCCTCGTCCATCAGGAGCACGTCGGCGTCGACGGCCAGGGCGCGCGCCAGACCGACGCGCTGCTGCATGCCGCCGGAGAGCTCGTGCGGGTAGCTCCCCTCCCAGCCGCCGAGGCCGACCAGCTCGATCGCGCGGGCGGCGCGCTCGCGGCGCCGCGCGAGCGGCACGCCCTGTACCTCGAGTCCGTAGGCGACGTTGTCGAGGACCGTGCGGTGCGGCAGGATCGCGAACTGCTGGAACACCATCCCGCTGAAGCGCTCGCGGCGGAACTGCAGCAGCTCGCGGCGGCTCAGCCGGGTGATGTCGGTGCCGTCCACGACGACGCTGCCCCGCGTGGGCTCGTGGAGGCGGTTGAGGAGCCTTAGGAGCGTGGACTTCCCGCTCCCCGAGAGGCCCATGAGCACGAACGTCTCCCCCGCCGCGATGTCGATGTCGACGTCCGCGACGCCCACGGCGTTGCCGAAGCGGGCCTGCACCTCGGCCTTCGTCGCGCCCTCCTCGAGGGCGGCGATGGCCCTTCCCGGGTCGGGGCCGAAGACCTTGTAGAGGCCGCGGACGGCGATCTTCGCGGCGGGCTCGTCCGTTCCTTCTCGTGGGCTGGGGACGTCGGGTGGGTGGCTGCTGTCCATGTCAACTCCGTAACGGTCGGTGTTAAGCGACTACGCGCGTGCGTGCCGACGTGCCGCGAACGAGCGACACACGAGGCCTGGCTTGTCCGCGGACCCGGACACCGTACTACGTGAGGGCAGGTGCGGACGTGGGTGAGAACACTGCGGGCCCGGGGGGCGTTCCCGCTGCTATTGTCTGAGGCACGTAGCTAAGGCCGAAGGGGGGTCCCGTCGGTGCCTCTCCTCGAACGCGAGGGTCTCCTCGAGGAGCTGGCCTCGCGGCTGAGGGCAGCCGCGAACGGCCGCGGCTCTCTCGTCCTGCTGGGGGCCGAGGCGGGCGCGGGCAAGACCGCGGTCGTCACGGAGTTCGCGCGCCTGCAGGACGGGCGGGCGCACGTGCTTATCGGCGGCTGCGACCCGCTGACGACGCCGCGGCCCTTGAGCCCCCTCATCGACATCGCGCTCGACCCGCGCTCGCGCCTGTCGGGCTCGTTCGCCGCCTCGGCGGCTCCCTACGAGCTGTTCACGGCGATCCAGCGGCGCATGGCCGACGCCGACTTCCCCTTGGCCCTGGTGATCGAGGACGTGCACTGGGCCGACGAGGGGACGCTCGACTTCCTGCGCTTCATCGGTCGGCGCGTAGAGTCGCTGCCGTCCCTCGTGGTGGCCACCTACCGCGACGACGAGGTCGGTCCGCAGCACCCGGCCAGGCCCGTGATCGGCGAGCTGACCGTCCAGCCGGCGGCGACGCTGCTGGCGGTGCCGCCGCTCAGCGTGGAGGCCGTCAGGGAGCTCTCGGGCGCCGACGCCGCTCGCGCCGCGCGCATCCACCGCGCCACCGACGGCAACGCCTTCTACGTCACCGAGGTCATCGCCTCGGGCGAGGAGGTGCCGAGGACCGTGAAGGAGGCGGTGCTGGCGCGAGCCGCGCGCCTCGGCGAGAGCGCCAGGCGCGTCGTCGAGGTCGTGGCCACGGCCCCCCGCTCGCTCGAGCTCACCGTCGCTCTCGAGGTCGCGGGCGCCGACCCGGGGGCCGCCGACGAGGCCGTGGAGGCGGGCGTGCTCCTGGCCGAGGGCGGCCACCTGAGGTTCCGCCACGAGCTCGCCCGCAGCGCGATCGAGGCCGTCACGCCGCTGGGGCGCCAGTTCGAGTGGCACGGCGCCATGGTCGAGATCCTGCAGCGCAGCCAGCCCGACGACCTGGCGCGGCTCGCGCACCACGCCGCCCGGGCGCACGCCTGGGACCTGTTCGTGCGCTTCGCGCCACTCGCGGCGCGCCAGGCGGCGGAGCGCGGCGCGCACCGTGAGGCGGCCCAGTTCCTCAGGCTGGCGCTCGAGCGCGCCCAGCACGTCGACCGCGCCACGGAGGCCGAGCTGTGGGCCGCGCTCGCAGAGGAGGCGAACGTGCTCGACCTCCACTCCGAGGCGCTCGCGGCGACCGAACGGGTCGTGGCGTTGCGGCGCGAGCTGGGCGACCCCGACCAGCTCGCGGTGGCCCTGGGCCTGCTCGGCTACGCGCGTTTCAGGGCAGGGCAGGACGACAAGGTCGCCGCACCCGTCGCGGAGGCGCTCGCCACGGTGGAGCACCGTCCCGACAGCCTCGCGAAGGCGCGCACCTACGTCCAGGCGGCGATGATCGGGATGTTCCAGCGCCGTTACCGGCAGGCCGTCGCGGCGTCGGAAAAGGCGCTGGAGCTGTCACGTCGCCTGGGCGACGAGCGGCTCGAGGCCAGGACGCTCGTGGCCCTCGGCGCCGCCGAGATCGTCATGGGCGACGCGCGCCGCGCCGTCGGCATCCTCCGCGAGGCGCGCGCCCTCGCCGAGCGGGTCGGCGCGGCGGACGTGGCCCGACTCGCCGTCTGGATGCTGGGGACGGGCGCCGGCGAGGCGCGGCTGTACGACGAGGCCGAGGCCGCGTTGGCCACGCTCGTGGCGGCCGCGGTGGACACCGACGACGACTCCGCCCTGGCCTACGGCGTGGCCTGGCAGGCCCGCATCGCCTTCGAGCGCGGCGACTACGACACGGCCATCGCGCTCGCCGACCGCGTGCCGCCCCGGCCCGGCCACGGGATCATCGGGCCGATCACCGCGCTGGGGGCCAAGGGGCGCGCCATGGTGCGGCGGGGCGAGGCCGGCGCGGCCGAGGCGCTGAGGCAGGCCCTGACCGTCAGCCCCAACGCCGCCATGCAGTACGTCTGGTCCCCCTGCTGCGGCCTGGCGGAGCTCGCCTGGCTCGAGGGCCGCGAGCACGAGGTCCCGGCGCTACTGGCGCCCGTGCTGCCGCTGGTCATGGCCGCGGACAGCCCCTGGGCGCGCGGCGAGGTGTCGCTGTGGTCGTGGCGAGGCGGAGCGCTGGCCGAGCCGCTGGCGGGCTCGGCCGAGCCCTTCGCCGCGCTGGTCCGCGGCGACTGGCGCCTGTCGGCCGAGCTGTGGGGCGCGATCGGCTGCCCCTACGAGCGCGCGTTCGCCCTGGCGCACGGCGACGAGGAGGCGATGCGGCTGGCCATGGCCGAGTTCAGGCGCCTCGGCGCCGCGCCCGCGGCCGCCCGCCTGGCGGCGCGCATGAGGGAGATCGGGGTCGCGCACCCGCCGCGGGGGCCGCGCCGTCGCACGCGGGGCCACCCTGCCATGCTCACGGCGCGCCAGGCCGAGGTGCTCGAGCTGATCGTCGCCGGCCTGACGAACGCCGAGATCGCCGCCCGGCTCGCGATCACCGCGAAGACCGCCGAGCACCACGTGTCGGCGGTCCTCGCCAAGCTCGGCGCGCCGAACCGGGCGCGGGCGGTCGCGACGGCGCTCGGCCTCGGACTGGTGGCGGAGGAGCACGACGGCGGGGAGGCCTCAAGCTAGGGGGTTCCCCCGATGTCCGGAGGCCCCCGGGGACCGCACCATCGGGGCGACCGGGAAGGTCGGAAGGGAGCCAGCCATGCCAACGTTCATCATCGAGAGGACGGTGCCGGGCGCGAGCCAGCTCAGCGAGGAGCAGCTCCGCGAGATCGCCCGCACCTCGAACGGCGTCGTCGAGGACCTCGGCGTGCCCTACCGCTGGCTGCACAGCTACGTGGCCGGCGACAAGATCTACTGCGTCCACGAGACGGAGAACGCCGACATCGTCCGCGAGCACGCCCGTCGCGGCGGCTTCCCCTGCGACCGGGTGACCGTGATCAGCGAGGTCATCGGGCCGCGCACCGCGGACGGCTGAACCTCGGCCCGACGAGCGCGGCGCGCCCTACGCGCGCGCTCGTCGGGAGGGGTCCTTTCGTCGCGCGAGGGCAGACCGCCGGCCGGGGCCGCGGGTCTCCCCTCGCGCGTCCACTCGTAGTTCAGCCGCTCAGCGGTCCAGCCAGGTGGTCCGCAGACCGAGGTAGCTGGTGTTCGGGAAGTGCTCGAAGCCCATGACGTCTGAGCGCAGCGCCTCGAACTGCGAGGAGTGGAACAGGAAGACGTGCGGCACCAGGTCGAGGATGCGCTCCTGCGCCTGGACGTAGATCGCGCGCCGCTCCTCCTGGTCGGCGACGCGCCGACCCTGCTCGAGCAGGGCGTCGAGCTCCGGGTCGCTGAAGTTGCCGAGGTTGCCGCCGTTGTCGGTGTAGAACACGTTGAACAGGAAGTCGTCGGGGTCGCTCTGCCCGGACTCGCCGAGGATCGTGGCGGCGAAGTCGCCCTCGAGGGCCTTGGGCAGGTAGATCGTCCAGTCCTCGGCGACGATGTTCGCGGTGATGCCGATCTCGGCGAGGTTCGCCTGGATCACCTCGGCCGGCGTGCGCAGGAAGTCGTAAGTGCTGGTGACGTAGAGGTCGAACGCGAAGCCGTCGGGGTAGGCCGACTCGGCCAGCGCGGCGCGGGCCGCCTCGACGTCGCGGCCGACGTAAGGGCTCGTCTCGATGCCGTAGTAGTTCGAGGCCGGGATCGTCGTGCCCGTGGCGGGCACGCCGCCGGTGCCGAACAGCGCCAGGTCGACGATCGCCTGCTCGTCGATCGCGTGGGCGATCGCGCGGCGCACGTTCACGTCGTCGAACGGCGGGCGCTCGACGTTGAAGTAGATGCTCCGGAAGTTCGCCGACAGGCCGCCCACGACCTCGACGTTCGGGTCGGCCCTGAGCACGTCGACGTCGGCGGCCGGCACGTACTCGATGAAGTCGGCGTTACCGGTCTGGATCGCTGTCGTGCGCGCGGTGGGGTCCGGGTAGAACTGGAACGTGATGCCGTCGAGGTAAGGGAGCTGGTTGCCGTCGGCGTCGGTGCCCCAGAAGTCGGGGTTGCGCTCGAGGACCATGCGGGTCTGCGGGACGTACTCGACGAACCGGAACGGCCCCGTGCCGACGACGACCTCCTGCAGGTCGCCGTTCGCGGCGACCACGTCCTCCGAGACGACGACGTTGAGGCTGTGCGCCAGCTTCGAGAGGAGCGGGCTGAACGGCTCGGAGAGCGTCATCACCACGGTGCGCTCGTCGGGCGCCTGGACGTCGGCGACGACCGCGAAGTCGTCGGCGCGCGGCGACGCGACCGCCGGGTCCTTGATGCGGTTGATCGAGAACACCACGTCGGACGCCTGCAGGGGGTCGCCGTCGTGGAACGTCACGTCCTCGCGCAGGTGGAACGTCCAGGTGAGGCCGTCGTCGGACACCTCCCACGACTCGGCCAGGCCGGGCACGATCTGCAGGCTGGAGTCGAACATGACCAGCGTGTCGTAGACGTTCTCGAGCATGTTGCGCGTGGAGGTCGCGTTCGTGATGTGCGGGTCGAGACCGACCGGGTCGGTCTGCATGCCGGCGACCAGCGTGCCGCCGTACTTGGGTTGGGCGAGCGCCAGGCCAGCGCTCGCGACGAGGACCAGTGCGATCAACCTGCGGACCATGCCGACCTCCTGGACTGCTGTCGTGCTAGACGGTGACGATACCCTTACCGCCTCAGGCGCGTCCGCGGGTCGAGCGCGTCCCGCAGGGCGTCGCCGAAGAGGTTGAAGCCCAGTACCACGAGCATGATCGCCAGCCCGGGCGCGACCGTCGCCCACGGGCTGAGGGACAGGAAGCGCCGCCCCTCGGCGACCATCAGGCCCCAGCTGGCGGCCGGCGGCTGCGTGCCGAGGCCCAGGAAGGACAGCGACGCCTCGGCGAGGATGCCGTACGCGAGGCGCAGCGTGACCTCGACGATCAGGGGCGCCGCGGCCGCCGGCAGGACGGCCCGCAGCAGCACGCGCCAGTCGCGGCTGCCGAGGGACCGGCTGGCCTCGACGAACAGCTCCTCGCGCACCGTCATCACCGCGCCGCGCGCCACGCGCGCGAACGGTCCGACGTAGACGAGGCCGATCGCGAGCACCAGGTTCACGAACCCCGGGCCGAGGAAGGCGAGCAGGGCGATCGCGAGGAGGATCGCCGGGAACGAGAGCAGCACGTCGGTGACGCGCATGATCAGGCCGTCGACCCACCCGCGGTAGAAGCCGGCCAGGACGCCGAGCGCGCCGCCCACCAGCAGGGCGAAGAGCGTCGAGGCCCCGGCCACCGAGAGCGAGGCGCGCCCCCCGTAGACGATGCGCGAGAGGGTGTCCCGACCGTACTGGTCGGTGCCGAGGAGGTTCTCGGCCGACGGGCCCTGCAGCCTGGCGGGCGGGTTCAGCGCGACGGGGTCGTAGGGGGCGACCCACGGCGCGAACACGGCCGCCAGGGTCACGACCGCCACGATCGCGGCGCCCACGCCGCCCGCGCCCCCGAACGCCACCCGCAGGGCGCGCGAGTTCCGGCCGCGCGGGGCGGCGGCCTCCCCGGGCGCCGCGACGAACCCCTCAGCCATAGCGCACCCGCGGGTCGATGAGCGCGTAGAGCAGGTCGACGACGAGGTTCACGACGACGAACGCCGAGGCGATCAGCAGCACGGCGCCCTGCACCACCGGGTAGTCGCGCAGGTTGATGCCCTCGAGGGCGAAGCGCCCCACGCCCGGGAGGCTGAACACCTGCTCGATGATCACGGCGCCGCCCAGCAGCTGGCCGAACTGGAGCCCCACCACCGTCACGACGGGGATGAGCGCGGTGCGCAGGGCGTGGCGCAGCACGACGGCCCGCTCCGAGAGGCCCTTGGCGCGGGCGGTGCGCACGAAGTCGAGCTCGAGCGCCTCGAGCAGCGTGGAGCGCACGATCCGCGCCGTCGCGGCCGCGAGGATCAGGCCGAGCGACAAGGCCGGCAGGACCATGTGGCGCAGGTTCGCCAGCGGCGCCTCGGCCAGCGGCACGTACCCCGCCGGCGGCAGCCAGCCGAGCCTCAAGGAGAAGAGCAGGATCAGCAGGATCCCGAGGAAGAAGCCGGGGATGCTCAGGCCCAGCAGCGCGAACACCGACCCGAGGTGGTCGAGCCACCTGCCGCGGTTCAGCGCCGCCGCCACGCCCACGGGTAGGGCGATCGCCAGCGCCACGACGAGGCTCAGGAGCGTGAGCTCGAGCGTCACGGGGAACCGCAGCGCCAGGTCGGTGGCGATGGGCCTGCCGGTGCGCAGCGAGCGGCCGAGGTCGCCCTGCAGCGCGGCCGAGGCCCACTGCCCGAACTGGACGTGGACGGGCAGGTCGAGGCCGAACATGCGCCTCAGCTCCGCGATGCGCTCCTGCGAGACGTTGCCCTGCAGCCCCACGAGGTTCGTGACGACGTCGCCGGGCACGGCGCGCATCAGGGCGAAGACGATCAGCGCGACACCGAATAGCGTCGGGATGGCCAGCAGGCAGCGCCTGCCCACGTAGCCGAGCATGAGTGGCGCCAATCGTAGCAGCGGGCGTCGTGGGTGAGGAGCGCGGCTTCCTGGCCGCCCCGCCTCGCGCGCCGGTCGCGCGGCGCGCGGCGTGGGCGGCCGCGGCGCGTGGCGCGGAGGCTCTCCCCGGCGTAACCTGCCCGCGTGCCCATACGCGACGAGCTGATCGAGCGGGTGATCCGTCAGCTTGCGGCGGCGTTCCTGCGGCTGACCTCCCGCCCCGTGGCGGCGGGGCTCGCCGAGGGCGAGGCCGACGCGGTCCGCGCCGAGCTCGACGAGGTCTACCGCCGCTTCCTCGGGACCAGCGCCGGCCTCGTCTCCCGCCTCTCGACCGACGACCTGCTGGCCGTGATCGGGTCGGCAGGCTACGTCGACGCCGAGCGCGCCTACCTGCTGTCGGCGCTGCTCGAGACCGAGGCCGAGCTCGAGCACGCCCTCGGTGCCGCGGCCGACGACCCGCTCGTCGCCTCCCTGCGGGCGAAGGCGCTGGACATGGCGCTGGAGGCCGGCATCGAGGAGCTGGGCGAGCCCGACCTGCCGCAGCGCGTGGAGCGCCTGCTGCCGGCGGTCGCCGAGGAGTCGCGTACCCCGGCGACGTGGGAGCGCCTCGTCTGGTTCTGGCGCGCCCTGGGCAGGTTCGCGCGTGCCGAGGACGCGCTCTTCGCCTGGCTCGACGCCGCCGCGGCCGCGGGCGAGGCCCCCGCCCGGCTCGCCGGCGTCGCGGAGAGGCTCTACGCCGACCTGGAGCTCCTCGACGACGCCGCGCTCGAGGCCGGCGGCCTGCCGCGCGCCGAGCTGGGGGAGGGGCGCGCCGACCTGGGCGAGAGGCTCGCGGCGCTCGGCGCGTGAAGCGAGTGGGCCGGGGACCGCCGCGGCCCCTGGCCGGGCCTACGGCTCGGCGACGGCTGGCTTCGGACCCCGGTCCGCGGGGCGGCGCTCGCGCGCCACGGGCAGGTACAAGAGCGTCGTCGCGACCGCCAGCCCGGCCGTGAGCAGGAAGGCGGGCCGGTAGGCGAGCGCGCCGTAGCCGTTCGCGGCGGCGCCCGCCTCGACGATCGCGCCCATCGCCCACTGCAGCGCCATCGCGCCGCCGATGCCGAAGAAGTTCACGGCCGTGATCGCGCGGCCCAGCGTCCCGGGGGTCGCGACCTCGCGCACGTGCCCCAGCAGGACGGCGATGAACGCCCCCGAGAAGCCGAGGGCGAGGTACACGACCGCCAGCACGACCGGGCTCATGCCGGCCGGCGCCAGCGCCAGCAGCAGGTTCGCGCCGGCGGCCAGCGCGCCGGAGACGAGCACCGTCAGGTACCTGCCGAACGTGTCGGCCAGCCAGCCCGTGAGCGCGTTGCCCAGCACGACGCCCACACCGAGCGCGACGAGGAGGTTCCCCACGGCCACCGGCTCGAGGCCGTGGACGTCGGCGGCGTACGGTCCCGCCCACAGCCCCTGGACGGCGAGCACGGCGCCGATCAGCCCGAGGTTCACGAGCGAGATGCGCCAGAAGCGGTGGTCGCGGAGCACCCCGACGAGCCCCTCGGCGGCGCCGGGGTCGGCGGCCTCCCGTGGGGCCGCGGCCGCGGCGCCGTCGGCGCGTTCTCCCGCTGGCGGCGCGTCGCGCGTGAGGAGGAGGACCGCGGCGGCGGCGGCCAGGACGACGACGGCGCCGGCGACGAACACCGCCCGCCAGCCGAACGCGCCGGCGAGGAGGGCCAGCGGCGTGCCGGCCACCAGCGCGCCGGCCGAGCCGACGGCGACGAACAGGCCGGAGACGGTCGCGAAGCGGCGGGGCGGGAAACAGGCCGCGAACGCCTTGACGGCGCCCATCAGCACGCCGGCGAACCCGACGCCGAGCAGCGCCCGGCCCAGGGCCAGCGGCGCGAAGCCTCCGGCGAGGCCGAAGAGGGCCGAGCCGGTCGCGCCCAGCACCAGCATCGCGGGCACGACCCGCCGGCTCCCCCACCGGTCGAGCGCGCCGCCGAGCGGGAACTGCGTCAGTGCGAACGCCAGGAAGAACAGGCTCGTCACGAGGCCGAGCTGCTGCGCGTCGAGGCCCAGCTCGGCACGCAGGTCGCCGGCGATGACGGCGTTGGCCGAGCGGAAGAAGTAGGAGAGCACGTAGGCCGCCACCCAGACGAGGAACAGCGTCAGCCTTCCGCCCCTGAACATCAGGCGACTCTAACCACTGGCGCGCCGCCCCAGGTGCTCCGCCGCGCTCGCGCGCGCGGCCTTAGACTCGTCGCATGGCCGTCAAGACCCTCCCCGCACGCTCTGACCTGGACCCCCGGTACACCTGGGACCTCTCCGTGCTCTACCCCAGCGAGGACGCCTACCGGACGGACCTCGAGCGCTTCGAGACCGAGGCCGACACCCTGGCCGGCTACGCGGGCCGGCTGGGCGAGTCGGCCGCGAACCTGGCGGAGTTCCTCGAGCTGTACTTCGGCTTCCTCGCGACGGCGCAGCGCCTGCGCAACTACGCGGCACTGCCGGTGAACGTCGACCAGCACGACCAGGAGGCGAGGCGGAAGGCGGGCGAGTTCCAGTCGCTGGCCGCGCGGGTGAACCAGAAGCTCGCGTTCGTCCGGCCCGAGCTGCTGGCGATCGGCGCCGAGGAGGTCGAGGCGTTCATGCGGGAGGAGCCGGGCCTGGCTCGGCTCGGCCGCTACTTCGAGCGGCTCGAGTCGCTGCGGCCGTACGTCCGCTCCACCGAGGTCGAGGCCCTGCTCTCCGGCCTCTCGGACCCGTTCGGGGCGGTCGACCGGGCCTACAACAGCCTCGCCAACGGCGACATCCGGTTCGAGCCCGTGCGCGTGGACGGCGAGGAGTACGTCGTCGAGCGCAGCACCTACCCCGCCTTGAAGGGCTCGCGCGAGCGCGCGGTCCGCGAGGCCGCCTACGCGTCCTACAAGGAGGGGTTCCTCGGCTTCGCCGACACGCTCACCGAGCTCTACCTGGGGCGCGTGAAGCAGGCGGTGTACACGGCCAGGGCCAGGGGCTACGCCGACACGGTCGCCCTCCAGCTCGAGCCCCACGAGGTGCCGCGCAGCGTGCTCGACGCCGTGATCGACACGTTCAGGGCCAACCTGCCCGTGTGGCACCGCTACTGGGCCGCGCGCAGGCGGATCCTCGGCGTGGCGCGCCTCGAGGAGTGGGACGTCTTCGCTCCGCTGGCGCGCCGACCGCTGGAGGTGACGTACGAGCAGGCCGTCGACTGGGTCATCGAGGGCATGTCGCCCATGGGCGAGGAGTACGTGGAGCCGATGCGTCGCGGCCTCGTCGAGCAGCGCTGGGTCGACGTGCTCCCGAACCGGGGGAAGCGCGACGGCGCCTTCTGCTCGCGCGCCTACGGCCACACGCCGCAGGTGATGATGAGCTTCGTCGGCGACCTGGGCTCCGTCTCGACGCTCGCGCACGAGCTCGGCCACGCCATGCACGGCGTGCTCATGGACGGCGCCCAGCCCCTCCCCTACACCGAGATCTCGATGGTCGCGGCCGAGACGGCCTCGAACTTCAACCAGGCCCTGGTCAGGCGTCACCTGCTCTCGCGCTTCCGCGAGCCCGACCAGCGCCTCGACGTCCTCAACGAGGCCTTCGACAACTTCCACCGCTACCTCTTCATCATGCCGACGCTCGTGCGCTTCGAGCTCGCCGTCCACGACGCCGTCGCGCGCGGCGAGGGCCTGACCGCCGAGTCGCTCGTGAGCCTGATGCGCGACCTGTTCCAGGAGGGCTACGGCGAGCACATCACGGCCGACGACCGCGTCGGCATCACCTGGGCGGAGTTCGGCCACCTGTACGTACCGTTCTATACGTTCCAGTACGCCGCCGGCATCTCGGCAGCCGCGGCGCTCGCCGAGGACGTCTACGAGGGCGAGCCCGGCGCGGCCGACCGCGTGCTCGGCTTCCTGCGCGCGGGCAGCTCGCTGCCGCCCGTGGAGGCCCTGAGGCAGGCGGGCGTCGACCTCACGACGCCCGAGCCGATCGAGCGGGCGTTCGGGGTGCTCGAGGGGCACGTCGCGGAGCTCGAGCGCCTGGCCGGGACGTGACGGGCGCGAGACCGGCCCGCGGTCCGGCCACGCCCGGCGCGGCCGCGGCCCGCAGGCCGGCCCTGCCGGTCCTCGCCACGGCCGTGAGGAACGGGGCCGCGCTGGCCCGCAACGCGCTCCTCGGCGCCTGGCCGGGCCCGCGACCGCGCTGGGTCGTCCTCGAGCTCACGGGCGCCTACCCGGAGCGCACGCCGCCGCGCCGGCTCGTCTCGCTGGAGAGCCTGGCCGCGGGCCGCAGGGACGCGTCGCTGGCGGAGCTGGCCGCTACCGTCGACGCCCTCTGCCGAGCCGACTGGCTCGAGGGCGCCTTGCTGCGCGTCCACGAGCTCAGGGTCGACCTCGCCGCCGCCTACGCGCTCCGCGAGCAGGTCGGCCGCCTGAGGGCGGCGGGCAAGCGCACTCTCGTCGTCGCCGCCGCGCTCGACACGACCGCCTACTACGTCGCCGCGGCCGCCGACGAGGTCGTCGTGCCGGAGAGCGCGGAGCTGTGGGTCCACGGCAACGCCCTCGGCGCCACGTTCCTGGCCGACGCCTTGGCGAAGGCGGGCGTGAGGTTCGAGAAGCACGCGATCCGCGAGTACAAGAACGCCGGCGACCAGTTCGCGTTGCCGGCGATGAGCGAGGCCCAGCGCAGGCAGTACGACGCCCTCCTGGACAGCGTCGAGCGCACGTTCGCGAGCGCCGTCGCCGCCGGGCGGGGACGCGCGCCCGAGGAGGTCAGGTCGTGGGTCGAGGAGGGCGTGACCAGCGCCGCGCGGGCCCTGGCGCTCGGGATGGTGGACCGCGTCGCCTACGAGGACGAGGTCGTCTCCCGCGACCACGCGCCGGCGGCGCGCGCCGTCGCGCTCGTGCCCGGGCGCACGCGGCCCCCGGGGGGACGCGTGGCCGTCGTCTCGCTCGAGGGCGCGATCGTCACGGGACGCTCGCGCCGCTCCCCGGTGCCGCTGCCCCTCTTCGGCGCGGCGATGGCCGGCAGCGAGACGCTGGTGAGGGCGCTCCGCACCGCCGCGAAGGACCCGCGCACGAAGGCCGTCGTCTTGCACGTCGACTCGGGCGGCGGCTCGGCGCTGGCGAGCGACCTGATCTGGCGCGAGGTGAGCCTCCTGGCGCGCCGCCTGCCCGTCGTCGCCGTGATGGGCGAGCTCGCCGCCAGCGGCGGCTACTACGTGCTCACGCACGCGACCCGCGTCGTCGCGGCCCCGACGACGATCACCGGCTCGATCGGCGTGGTCGCCGGCAAGTTCGTGCTCGAGGAGTTCAACCGCCGCCACGGCGTGAACCCGGAGGTGCTGCGCCGCGGGCGCTTCGCGACCCTGATGCGGAGCGCGGACGGCTGGGACGACGCCGAGCGGTCCCTGATCGAGCGCTACGTGTCCGAGGTGTACGAGCGGTTCGTCGCGAGGGTGGCGGACGGCAGGGGCCTGAGCCGCGAACGCGTCGACGAGGTCGGACGCGGGCGCGTCTGGACCGGCGCCGACGCGCTCGAGGTCGGGCTCGCCGACGAGCTCGGCGACGTGCAGCGCGCGCTGGCGCTCGCGAAGGAGCTGGCCGGACTGCGCGACGACGCCGAGGTGTGGGACGTCCCCACCCCGCAGAGGCCCGTCCTGCCCGTCGGGGGCAGCCCCGAGGCGGCGCTCCACGCCGTGGCGCCGCTGCTAGCGGAACGCGCGCTGCTCGTGCACGGCGCGCGCCTGCGGCTCGGCTGAGCGGAACCTTCGCGGAGGCGGCGCCTCTCGGCGACCGCCGCTAGTACTCGAGCGCGTCGCCGGCCCGGCGCCACTCGTCGCCGGCCACGTGCGCCAGACTGGCGGCGTCGACCGGGTCGG